>Ga0187788_10000147_pt1 | contig 18143 bp, 12 predicted proteins | sample 1015_BV01_MP10_2_FD_133008 | JGI IMG/M metagenome (GOLD analysis project Ga0187788, IMG submission 133008) | Tropical peat soil microbial communities from peatlands in Department of Meta, Colombia - 1015_BV01_MP10_20_MG | ecosystem: Environmental > Terrestrial > Soil > Wetlands > Peat | place...
GAGCTCGGGCGTGGAGTGTTCGAGGGTGCAGACCGGCCGGTCTCCATGGCCGACGTCCTGAGCGCGCTGGCCTCGATCCCGCCGCACGACGCATCCTGAAAACCGGATTGCCGAATGCCATCCGCGTCCCACCGTCGAGGGTGCGATCCCGGCCTCGGCGGCCATCGACGCGCGCGACCAATGCGTGGCGTTCCTCGGAGTGCGCTCCAACGCGGGAACTCTGGCGGCCCGCGACGCGGAGCTACCCCGCGGCCGCGGCGAGGCGACGACCGCCGCCGTGACCAGGAACAGGACGAGGATGAGCGGCCAGACGAAGCGCAGGTACGCGTCGTAACCGACCTTGGCGATGGCCAGCCCCCGACCAGGACGACGCTAGTGGGGGAGACCATGAGCGTCAGTCCGTGACCCATGATCCACGCGGTGATCGTCGTGGCCCGGCTCACCCCGGCGAAGTCGGCGAGCGGGGACAGCAGCGGCATGGCCAGAGCGGCGTGTCCCGACGAGGACGGGAGGAGGGCCAGCGGAATGTTGATCAGGATCGTCGCGATCCCGAACACCGCCTGAGCCGCCCCGCTGACCGCCTGCTCCAGGGAGTTGAGGATCGTGTCCAGGGTCTGCGTGTTCGTCACAGGGACGGAGACGCCGCCGGCGAGCAGGACGGCGAGCGCCGGGCTCATCATGTCCGAGGCGCCGGCGGCGATCAGCCGGACGATCTGCTGCTCGACCGGCGCGCCCGGAGTGGTCATGGCAGGCCGGTAGGGACATGACCGACGACGACCGAGAACGGAAACCGGGCCCGGCGGCCGCCGCCTATCGCGCGATGTAGCCGCCGTCGATGTACAGCTCGAGGCCAGTGACGAAGGAGGCATCGTCGCTGGCCAGGTAGGCCACCCCGGCAGCGATCTCGTCGGGCCGTCCGAGCCGCCCCATCGGGGTCAGGTCCACCATCATCTGCTCGAACGGGGTGCCCTTGGTCGGTTCGAGAATGGGCGTAAGGATGAAGCCGGGATGGACCGAGTTCACCCGGACTCCCTTGTCGGCCCAGTGAAGGGCTGCATTCTTGGTCAAGGTGCGCACCGCGCCCTTGGCCGCGTGGTAGGCGGGCGAGGTCCCGAACCCGCCGCTGGTACCGAAGATCGAGCTGATGTTGATGATCGATCCGTGCCCGGACTCGATCAGCGCGACGGCCGCGTACTTCATACCCAGGAACACGCCGGTCTGGTCGATCCGGATCGTGCGGTCCCAGTCGGCTAGCTCCGTGTCCTCGATCGTGGCCAGGTCACCCATCCCCGCGTTGTTCACCAGGATGTCCAAACGACCGAACGCAGCCAGGGCCTCGGAGACTGCGTACTGCCATTGATCGGGGGCAGTGACGTCGAGATGCACGAAGCTGGCCGCGCCCCCTGCTGCGACGATGCCGTCACGGACATCCGTACCCGAACCGTCCTGCACGTCGGTCACCACCACGGCGGCGCCCTCGCGCGCCAACCGTTCGGCGGTTGCCTTCCCGATACCGCTTCCGGCGCCGGTAACCAGCGCGACGCGTCCCTGCAGCCGCTGCATGCCAATCACCCATCAATCCAATTGCTCCGCTGTCTACCCATCCTGCGTGCTCGAATTTCGAGCACACCTATCCATCCGGGTCCGGTCACGAGAATGACCATAGCCTGACGTGGGTGTACGAAGGATCTTGAACAGGGCCGTCGACTGAGAGGATCTGTCCCGGCGCCGGAGGCTCAGCCCGCAGTTGAAGGCTGAGGCAGTCCCAGGTGGTGATCGAGATGGCAAGCCGAGATGTTGAACGGCGATTCCAGAGCAACGTGGCGGTAGGCCGTGGCGAGGGCTTCCATCACCTGGACACGGCATCGTGACGGACGGCGCAGCCAGCCTCGCCCTGGCATGCCCGGGTCGATGAGCGCGGTGCGCAGTCCCTCCGACGCGGCATGTACCGCCGCGGACAGCCCCCCGCAGGAGCAGGTCCGCGCCGGAGAACGTGGACCCCTGGAGGTCGGCCGCGGCGACGACCGCGGCCACCCGATCGTCGGTGGTCGCCAGCGAGCCCAGAGCGTCGTCCGCCTCGGGTGACGTGATGGGCGCACGCACCGGAGGAGGGCGCAACGGACGGTGGGCGCCTACGTCGGCACGTGACCGGCGCCGCGTCTGCGTCCCCGTCCCGCCTCGAGGTCAGCCCGTGACCGGTCGATCGAGCCGGGGCGCCTCCCGACCAATTCGCGTACCGGTCGGGAGGCGCCCCGGCGTGCCTAGCGAATCTGCTCGGCCGCCAGGGCGTCGACGATGCCGCTCCCGTAGGCCTCACCGCTGGAGATGGCGGGCCCACCCAGGTGGCAGTACCCGGTGGTGCAGGGAACCCCGCTCAGGTCGCCGGGCGAGGTGTCTGTGGCCGACAACGGGGGCGTGGTGTTCCGCACCCCGCCGCGAGCGGTGCCGTTGAGGATGGCGGCGATCACTCCCGGTCGATGACGCGCGACCGGGTATGCGCTCGCGATCAGCGCCGCCACCGCGGAGACGTGCGGCGTAGCCATCGACGTGCCCTGGATCGTGCTGTAGCACGCATCGGGGTAGAAGATCGTCGACCCCGTGAACACGAAGCAGGGGATGTCGACGGCCCAGTTCGAGGTCGTCGAGAAGTCCTCGTACGCCGTGGTGTCGGTGGTGTACGGGAAGCCCGGCGTCCCGCCGCCCTCGAAGTTCGGCAGGTTGAACTTCCGTGCGCCGCCGGGGCCGGCGATGTCGATCCGCGGCCCGTAGTTGCTGTAGTAGGCCAACTGGTCCTTCCGGCCCACGCCGAAGGACTGGTGGGCGTCGGAGGTGGGCTTGCACGTCGGGTTGCCGCCGAGATCGACCTGCGTGGTGGTGTTGCAGCCGGCTGTGGGCGATGCCACCACGTTGCCGGTGGAGGAGACGTCGATCACTCCGGGGATCCCGCCGGGGGTCTCGTAGAGCCCGAACAGGTCCGCGAGCGGGTCACCGGGGAGGGTCAGCGAACCATGGCTGAGCACCTTGCCACCAGCCCCGATGCGCACGTGCTCGTTGCCGGCCGCAGCGATGATCAGCGTGCCCTGCCGGCGGGCGTTCGCCACCGTGCTCACGTATTGCTGGTAGATCGCGTCCTGGTTGGGGTCGCTGCGGTCGAGGTAGCCGCCGAAGGAGATGCTCAGCACGTCGTAGTGCTGGGCCGCGGCGTAGTTGAAGGCCGCGAGGATCTCGCTGTCGTACGCGTAGCCGCACCACTGGGAGATCTTCAGGGAGACCAGGTTCACCCGCGGCGCGATCCCGTTGATCCCGGTGCCGTCGAGTGCGGCGGCGATGTTCCCGCCGATCCAGGACCCGTGCCCGTTCCAGTCGGTATCCTGCGGGCCGCCGGTCAGACCCGCGAGGTGGGCGTCGCCACCGATCTCGGGGAAGAGCGTCTCGCAGATCGGCGGGTTCTCGGTCTGAGTGAAATCCTCGACGTGCGAGACCTTGCTCGCCAGTTCGGGGTGGGTGTAGTCGAGGCCCGTGTCGGCCACGGCGACGGTCACCGCCGGGCTGCCTGCGTTGATCTTGTCGGCCTGCGGTGAGCGGATCCGGTCAAGGTTCCACATCAGCCCGGCCAGCCCCGACGCGGGGTCCTGCACCACCTTGCCGGGCGCGCCCGTCACCGCGGTCCGCCGGGACGGGCCGGTCGGTGCCGCGGTGGTTCCCGGCGAGTCCGGGTCGATCAGCCGGATGAGGTGATCCTTGGCCACGGTCGAAGCCAGCCCGCTGGAACGCAATGCGCTGGCCGCCTGCGGTGTGGCCTCGACCGCCATCGTGCGTGTACTGCCAAGGTCATGAACCACGGCGCCCTGGCGCTTGGCCTCGGCCTTCAGGGCGGCGGCGTCTTGATCGGATCGCGCCACCACCAGGTAGCGCGTCTTGCCGCCAGTAGCCGCGGTGGCGGTACCCGTCCAGGCGGGAGCTACCGCGGCGGCCAAGGCGGCCGCGGTCAGGGCGGAGAGCACGAGCTTCGCACGAGGGGTCATCGGGATCCCATTCCGTCGGCCGGTCAACAACGCGGTCAGCCGTCCCGGAACGATCCAAGCGCCCCACCGGTGGGCTGAGGCGGAGAAGCTACCGAGGCACACCCCGCGAAGGAGGCCGTTTCACCCTTAGTCCTGGCCCGAACGGGTGATGATCAATGGGCAAAGGCATCTGCAGAGGCCCAGAAGGCTTGGCCGACGAAGGTCGTCATGATCGAGTCATGTCTGCGGTGGTGAGTCATGTTGCCAGCCCCGTGTCGGCGATGAGGTTGTCGAGCGCGGTGCGGTAGGTGCGCCGGGGTGGAGGGCGACGAGGACGACGTCGCGGAGGCGCTGTTCCTGCTGCTGACCGGTGTGGTGGCTCCGCTGGAGTCGGTGGGGTCCGCGGAGGCGTTGGCGGTGCTACGGGTGCTGGAGGTCTACGGCCCGCCGCAGGCTCGGAGCGCGGCGGCGCGGGCAGTGGCGCGGTTGGTGGCGGCCGGGGTGTTGGACCGGCCGTGGGCCGGGCGGGTCGGACGTCCGGAGTTCCTGCGGGCGTGGCGGTACGAGGACGTGTTCGGTGAGCAGACCTCGCTCGGGGTGCTGACCGACCGGGGCCGGGACCATGCGCTGACCGTGCTCATCGACCATCTGCTGGGCGGTGGGATCAAGGATGCTTGGGTGGCCGAGGGTCGGGACGCCACCCGGCTGCGTGCTCGGGTGGTCGAAGGGCTGGCCCGGGAGCCCGATGTCGTGGTCGAGGACGTGGATGTGGCCGAGGCCGCGCGGGTCCTGCTGGGGATTACCCGATCCAGGCGCCAGCCTTGGTGCTCCGGAGTGCAGGTGGCGGCGCTGGATCCCTTCCGCGGCTTGGAGACGCCTGGCCAACGCGCTGCCGCGCGCGACCCGTCTTGCACTCCGTGAGCCAGCCGGCGTACACCTTCCCGGTCCGGCCCGGGACGACGTCCAGCAAGGTCATCCACGCTTCATGGCCATGAGCCGCTCTTGGACATATTGTGCAGTATGCAACCAAGCATGAAGCATTTCATGGAACGAATTTAGGAGCGGTGACGGTGAGCACACCGGGTACGCCACGCACGGATGGCGAGCGTAAGCCGGCGAGCGCGGGCAAGCAGGGAAGAAGGAAGTTCGGGCTCGTGCTTCAGGGCGGTGGCGCCTTTGGCGCCTACGAAGTCGGCGCGATTGAGTATCTGTACGAAAGCGGCATGGAATGCGCGATCGTCGCGGGAGCCTCCGCGGGCGCGGTGAACGCGGCGACGCTGGCCGGGGCGAAGGGCTACCCGCCGGAGGTCCTCCGGGAGCTGTGGGGGATGTTCGCGGTCGATCCGCCGGTCCCGTTCATGCCGACCACGATAGAGCAGCACTGGTCGGTGTTCGGAGTCCCGCACATGTACGAACCGCGCCGGGACTACTGGAACGCCCTGAACTGGACGTATTTTGCCGACACGTCGCCGCTGAAGGAGACCCTTGAAGATCTCCTGGACTGGGATCAGCTGCGCGACCCGGAGCACATGCGAATATTCGTGTCCGCCAGCGGCGTCGAGAATGGCGCGACGGAGTACTTCAGCAACCTTGATCCCCGCATGCCCTTCGGGCCGGAGCACGTGCTGGCCAGCGGGAGCCTTCCGCCGGGATTCCCCTGGACGCTGATCAGGCACCGGGCTTACTGGGACGGCGGCCTGACTGACAATACGCCGCTGAAGCCCGTCATCGAGCACCTGAAGGGGGACGAGCCCGACACGATGCCGATCTTCATGATCGATGTCTTCTCGGCCTCCGCGCCGCAGCCGGCCAACATGCAGGAAGTCGTGCTGCGGATGTTCGAGATCCTCCTGGAGAACAACCTGACAGCAGACATGCATACAGCCAAGAGGTACACGCGGTTCATCAGCATCCTGAAACAGGTCGACCAGCAGCTCCCGGCCGACGCCCCGGTCCGGCAAGAACCGGACTGGGATGCGGTCATGAACTACGCCCTCGTCCGGCAGCTACGCATGATCGACATGAAGAAACCGGCCGAAGAAAGCGCCGCAGACTTCTCCCGCGAGACGATCTTGCGCCGGATCAGCGCCGGATACGACCAGACCAGGGCTGCGCTGGAGGAAACACCCCTCGCGACCTGACAGACGTGCCCGGAAATGATCCGCAGCAAGCGGCTGGTCGGCCAGCGCGGTCCGAATCAGAGCACGCATCTCACAGCCGTCTCACACGACTGGCCGTCACGCCTGGGAGTTGCAGGGACCGCAGGGACGTCGCCCACGCCGCTGATCAGCGCGTTCGGGTACCGCCGTGACGGGGTAGGCGTGTGTGGGACAGCTGGTGTCTCGACTACGGATCAGAAGGTTGGGGGTTCGAATCCCTTCGGGCGCACCTTCGGGCGCACACCTTCGGGCGGCCTGGGGCGACGCGCAGCCGGCCTGGCAGGTGGCCTTCTGCCGGGACGACGCGCACCTGCATCGCTGCGAAACTGGGTTCCAACTGGTCGATCCCTCTGGTGGTCGCTGTCGGGCGTCTGGCTCACACGCGAGCGGGCTCGGTCTCCTCGCCAGGCTCGGTGACGTCCACGATCTCGGCGGCGCCTGCCTGGATGTCGCGTTCGGACTCGACGCTGACGTGCGGGAGCAGCTTCGTAAGCCACGGGGGCAGCCACCAGTTCGCTTTGCCGAAGATCGTCATCAGCGACGGGATGAGGATGAGCCGGACCACGAACGCGTCCAGCAGCACAGCGGTCGACAGTGCGACGCCGAACAGCTTGATGATGGCGTCGTTGGTCAGGATGAACGCGCCGAAGACGCTGGTCATGATCGCCGCTGCGATCGCCACCACACGACCGGAACCGGCCAGCCCGCGCCGGACCGCCTTGCGGTTGTCGCCGGCGTTCACCCACTCCTCGTGCATGCGGCTCACCAGGAACACCTGGTAGTCGCAGGACAGCCCGAACAGGATCGCGAAGACCATGACGGGGAGGAACGGGAAGATCGGACCGGTCGCCTCCAGGTTGATCAGGTTGGAGAACCAGCCCCACTGGAACACCCCAACCGTGACGCCGAGCGCAGCGCCCAGCGAGAGCAGGCTGGACAGCGCCCCGGTCGCCGGCACGAGGATCGACCGGAACAGGACCACCAGAGCAAGGAAGCCGAGCCCGACGACAATCAGCAGGAACCACGGCAGCGCGTCCTGGAGCACCCGGGTGAAGTCCGCGGTCACCGCCTGGAAGCCGCCGACGTAAGCCTTGGCGCCCGAATCGGCCGTGGCCGCCGGGATGACCTGCTCACGTAGGTGGAACAACAGGTCGGTCGTCGCCTGGTCCTGCGGCGCCGTCTTGGGGAACACCTGGATCGGCGCGACCGTGGCGTTGGCGGCCACGGGGGCGGCTGCCGCGAGGGCCACGCCCGGGTCAGCGTTCAGCGCGTCCGTCAGCGTCGTCACGGCCGCCTGGTCGCCGGCCGTGGGCAGCTTCACTGCGAGGAAGAAGGGTCCGTTGACGCCGGGCCCGAACCCCGCGGCGGTCAGGTCGTAGGCGATCCGCGGACTGCTGCCTGCAGGGGCGCCCGAGTCGTCGGAGAAGCCCAGGCGCAGCGACAGCATGGGCGTCGCGATCACGACCATGACCACGAGCGCGAACGCGCCGGTCAGCCACGGCCGCTTCTGCAGCCAGTTGCCGTACCTCGCGAAGGCGTTCGGTCGGTGCGGGTCGGGCGCTTTGCCGCGGTGCGCCAGCCAGCGCCAGCCCAGCCCGATCAGGGTGACCGGGAGGCACACGACCCAGCCGAGATACCGCAGGAGCATGCTCAAGATGTGCCGGATGCCGGTGAAGCGCTGCTTGGGGATCGCCTCCTCGTCGGTGATCCATGCCATCCGGCCGACGAAGGCCCAGCTACCGAGGAGCGACAGAACCGCCGGCAGGAGTAGCAGGGCTCCGACCATCACCGTGAACACAGTGACGGCGGCCGCGGCCGCGATGCCGTCGAAGAACGTGATCCGCAGGACGAACAGGCCCAATAGTGCGATGATCACCGTCGCCGCCGCGAACTGCACGGCCCGACCCGAGGTACGCACGGACTCCAGTGCCGCCTCGCGCGGCGCCCGGCCGTGGGTGATCGCCTCTCGGTACCTGTTGATGACGAACAGCGAGTAGTCGATGCCGACCCCGAGGCCGATCATCGAGGCCAAGATCGGCGCGAACGTCGCGACGTCAAAGAATCGGGCCACGAGCGGCAGTGCGAACGTGGTCGCGAGGGTGACCGACAGCGCGGCCGAGACGATGGGCAGGAACGCGCCGAGGATCGACCCGAACGCGAAGAGCAGGATCACCAGGGCGACGGTGACGCCGATGCTCTCCGAGGACGGCGGCTCACCACCGACGAAGCCGAACACCCCGTTGGCTCCGACCGTCAGACCGTCCTTGCCGTTCGCTGCTTTGATCAGGTCCAGCGCCCTGGTGGCGTCGGACGTGCTCAGGTCGTTGAAGTCCTTGCCCTTGAAGGTCACCGTGCCATAGGCGACGGTGCCGTCAGGGCTGACGCCGGCCTGGCCGAAGTGCGCCATCGCTCCCTGCGCCTCCGGCGAGAGCTGCGGCTGCTCACTCTGTCCGGAGCCGCCGCCCTGCTGACCCTGACCGGTGGGCTGCTTCGGGCACCCGGTGCCGAGCGGGTCCCCGAACGGAGTGATGACGCAGGCCACCCCCGGCGAGGTGGACAGATCGGTCAGGAGAGTCCTCATGGCCGTGGCGGCCTCGCCCTCGGTGGCCTTCCCGGTCTCCGCCTTCCAGACCACCTGACCGTCCAGCCCCGCGCCGGTGCCGGCGCCGCCGGACAGCTGGGACAACAGGTCCTGCGCGGTCGTGGACTCTGTGTCCGGCAACGCGAAGTTGTCGTTGTAGTCGCCGCCGAACCTCGTACCGAGGATGCCGACCAAGATCATCATCCCGACCCAGGTCAGCAACGCATACCAGGGGCGACGCACGGCCCACTGCGATACCCGGCCCATCAGCCCTACCCCTCCGCCCGAGCGCCCCCCGGCCGCGATGATCTCTAGCCCGGGTCAACGTCGGAGACCGGCATGGCAATCCCCGAAACCGCAGAACTCTGGCTGAGCGGATCATTGTCTACTGACAGTTCTTGTTGGCCGTGCCGGCGCTCGTGGCTAGCTGCCGCGATGTCGTCCAAGACCGAGTGCGCCCTGCGCCAGGATGGCGGGCCATGGCTCGTACTCGCCGAGCGAGATCACGTCATACAAACGTACACTCGATCAGTGGGGTACCGGTGGATCACCTCGGTGCTGGACAGACTCGAAGGAATCGAACCCCACGAGGTGTCCCACGTGCTCGCCGCGCGCCGCCGCTGGCCTCGATCAGCAGTCGGGATGGGAGGGGTCCGGGTGGTTGTGGGGGTGCTGCCGGTGGGGGATGGCGAGCCCGAGGGTCCAGGGACGGTGGTGCGCTTGGGTCCGGTATCGTCCCGGCGTGCTTGCCGGCGAGCTGGTCTTCGTCCCGGACCAGGTTCCGCGGCAGGGGCGGTTCGCGCTGTGGGGGACCGGTCAGGGCAGCGACGAGGTGGCTCTGGTCCTGCCTGGTGGTGCGTCCGGGGTCCGACGGCGACGGGTTCGGGCTCGGCTGCTGACGGTGGCTGAGGCGCTGCCACTGCTGATGACCATCCATCCCGCGGCGGGCGCCTCGGGTGCGCGTGGCGACCCCGGGATGGCGCCGGAGGAGGTCTCGCGGAGCGTGGCGGCCTGGGCGGTCGCCGCATCCGCCGGGGTGGGGCTGGTCGCCCGTGGTCGCCTCCTGCCCACGGTCGGCCCGGGCGGCGCCGATGTGTGGCGAGCCGGGCCCCTGGATCCCGCGGATCTGGCGTGGCTGCAGGAGCTCGGTTGCGCGTTCCCGGCGGTGGCGCACGCCCTTCCGATGGACGGGTCGCGGCCGCTGCGGGTGCACTCCCCGCAGTGGCTGGTGCGGGCCTGCTGGGACGCCATCGCGGACACACTGGTACGCACGGCCGCGGCGCCGCGCACCGTGGCCTCTTCGGCCTTCGCCGCCGCGGACGTGACGCGCGTGGATGATCTGGCGGGCTGGCTGGCGGATGTCACGGGGGGCCTGGCCGCGGGCGCCCGGCTGGGCGTGCGGATCGAGGCCGTCGACATGGACCCGGCCATGGACGCCGGGGACGCCGGCGGTCTGGCCGGTGCCGGCGCGCCGGGAGACAGCCCGGCAGGGGCGCGCAGCGGTGACGGCGAGCCGCCGTCGCCTGCTGGCTCGGCGCCGGCGGAGCCCTGCATGCGGGCGGTGCTGCAGTTGCGCAGCAGTGCCGACCCCAGCCTGGTCGTGGATGCCGCCGACCTGTGGGACCAGCCGGAGGCCGTCCTGGCCCGGTTCGGGGTGCAGGCCGAGACCGATCTGCTGCTGGGGTTGCGCCGGGGCGCCGCGGTCTGGTCACCGCTGCAGGCTGCGCTGCGCCAGGCCGACCCGGTGGCCGTCGAACTCGACGACGACGCGATCGACAGCCTGCTCGGTCCGGCCGCCGAGGATCTGGCCGGTGTGGGGATCGAAGTGCTGTGGCCGGCTTCACTGGTGAATGATGGGCTGCTGGTGAAGGCCGAGGTCGTTCAGGCGCCCGGGCAGGTGACCGAGGCGGGGTTCAGCCTTGCGGCGCTGCTGGCGTTTCGCTGGCAGGTGACACTGGGCGGTGAGCTTCTCGACCCCGACGAGGTGGCGGCGCTGGCTGAGGCGAAGCGGCCGCTGGTCCGGTTGCGCGGTCGGTGGGTTGCTCTGGATCCGACACTGCTGGAGCGGTTGCGGCGTCCCCCGCGGGCCACCATGACGGCGCTGGAGGCCCTGGGTGCGGCGCTGGCCGGCGCTGCTGAGATCGACGGTGACCTGGTGGAGGTCGTGGCGTGCGGGTCGTTGCTCGGGCTCGTGCAGCGGTTGTCGCAGGTGTCGGCGTCGCCGCCGTCTCTGGATCCACCGCCTGGTCTTCTGGCGACGCTGCGGCCCTACCAGCAGCGCGGGGTGTCCTGGCTGAATGCGATGTGCGATCTGGGGTTGGGTGGTTGCCTGGCCGATGACATGGGCCTGGGCAAGACCATCCAGGTGATCGCACTGCACCTGCACCGACGCACAGCAGAGCCGGCCCCGACCCTGGTGGTCTGCCCGGCCTCCCTGCTGGGTACCTGGGAACGTGAGGTGCGCCGGTTCGCGCCCGACCTGCCGGTCCGCCGCTACCACGGGGGCGACCGGCATCTGGTGGATGTCGCGGAGGACGAGATCGTCCTGGTCACCTACGGTGTGGTGCTCCGCGACCGAGCCGAGCTGGCCGGAATCGACTGGGGGCTGGTGGTCGCCGACGAGGCGCAGCACGCCAAGAACCCGTTGTCACGCACCGCGCGGGAGCTGCGGCGGCTGCCGGCGCCGGCCCGGATCGCGCTGACCGGGACTCCGGTGGAGAACCGTCTCTCGGAACTGTGGTCGATCCTGGACTGGACCACCCCGGGCCTGCTGGGTGAGTTGGAGCCGTTCACCCGACGGGTCGCCGTCCCGGTCGAGCGGTACCGCGATCCGGAGGCGACGCGCCGGTTCGCCGACCTGGTCCGGCCATTCCTGTTGCGGCGCCGCAAGTCCGATCCGGGCATCGCGCCGGAGCTGCCACCCAAGACCGAGACCGACCGGATCGTGCCGCTGACCGGCGAACAGGTCACGCTGTACGAGGCGGTGGTCCGCCAGGCACTGGCGGAGATCGCCACAAGGGACGGGATCGAGCGCGCGGGCCTGGTGTTCAAGCTGCTGACCGCGCTCAAACAGATCTGCAACCATCCCGCGCAGTACCTGAAACAGGCCGGTCCGCTGGCCGGTCGCTCGGGCAAGCTGGCGGCCTTCGACGAACTGACCGACGTTATCCTGTCCGGCGGGGAATCGATGCTGGTGTTCACGCAGTACACCGCGATGGCCACCCTGCTGCAGCAGCACCTGGACTCCCGCGGCGTCCGGTCGCTGTTCCTGCACGGCAAGGTGCCGGTCCGAAGGCGAGAGGAGATGGTCGAGGAATTCCAGGCCGGCCGGGCGCCGGTGTTCCTGCTCTCACTCAAAGCCGGTGGCACCGGGCTGACCCTGACCCGAGCGACACAGGTGCTGCACTATGACCGGTGGTGGAACCCGGCGGTGGAGGATCAAGCCAGCGACCGCGCCTACCGGATCGGGCAGGACCGCCCGGTACAGGTACACCGTCTGGTCACCGAGGGCACCCTGGAGGACCGGATCGCGGCGCTGCTGGAGAAGAAGCGCGAGCTCGCCGAGGCGGTGGTCGGCACGGGTGAGGGATGGATCGCCGAACTGTCCGACGACCAGCTCGGCGAGCTGGTGTCCCTACGGGCCGCACCGTGACCGCGGCCCGCCGCCGCCCGGCCCATACCTGGTGGGGTCGGGCCTGGGTGGAGGCGCTGGAGCAGCGGGCCCAGCTGGATCCCAACCGGCTGCCGCGCGGGCGCACATACGCCCGGCAAGGGGCGGTCGGTGAGCTGACCTTCGCGTCGGGTGAGGTGCGGGCGCCGGTCCGGGGGCGCCGCAGCTGGCCGTACGACACCCGGATCCGGGTGCGCCGGTTCACCGACGAGGAGTGGGACCGGGTGCTGGGCGCGATCTCGGCGCAGCTCGGGCACGCGGCGGCCCTGTTGGACGGTGAGTTGCCGCCTGAGGTCGCCGCCGACGTCCAGGCCTTCGGGCTGGACCTGCTCCCCGGCTCTGGTGAACTCGGCCCCAGATGCTCCTGCCCCGACGATGCGGACCCGTGCAAGCACTCCGCGGCGGTGTGCTACCTGATCGCCGACGCCCTCGACGCCGACCCGTTCGTGCTGCTGCTGCTGCGCGGGCGTTCCCGCGAGGAGGTGTTGTCGGGCCTGCGGTCGCGGCGTCGCAGCCGCGACGCCGGGCCAGACCCGGCGGATGCGGCCACGTCGCAGCGATCGCAGGACCCGGGCGTGGACGCGCGGGCGGCACTGTCCCCTTCTCACTCCGGCGCCGCGTCCCCCCTGCCCGACCTGCCGCTGCCGCCTCTGCCTCCGCAACGGCCCGGCCACCCGGCGGCGCTGCCCGCCGACCCGCCGCCTCGCTATCTCGGGTTGCGTGAGGACCTGGCCAGCCTGGCCGCCGATGCCGTGCACCGGGCTTGGCGGCTGGTCCTGGGCCTGGACCTCGACACCGGCCTGGATGCCGATTCCCACGCCGATCTCGCACGCCGGGCCGAGGCTTCCCTCGGCACGCCCGGCTTCGCCCGGCTCGCGGAGGCGTCTGGGGTGGGCGGCCAGGAGTTGGCTCGCCTCGCCCTCGGCTGGCGCTACGGCGGTCCGGCGGGACTGGAGGTGCTCGGGGTGGGCTGGGACCCCGACTGGGTCGAACCGGCACTCGCCGAGACGCTGGAGTCGGCAAGGGTCGCGCTGCGCGCCGTGGCCGCAACCACCGCCCGCCGGACCAGGAACCGGCTCACCGCCGGTCGGGTGCAGCTGCGGTTCGGCCGCGACCGGCGGTGGTACCCCTACCTGCGGTCGGAGTATGGGTGGGAGCCTGCCGGCCCCGCCGCGTTTGATCCGGCCGAAGCCCTGCACCAGTTGTGACGCCCACAGGCAGGTCGCAGTCGCGGACGGGTTGAGGTCGGCAACGGCGCCGCCACCACCGGGTCGCGCCGGGCCAGATCAGCCGGATCGAAACGGCAGGAACGTTACCCCGGACACCATGGGCGCCCACGATCCTCGGGCCCGCCGCCATTGTGGTCGCCGCGCCGCCGGCCTCGAGGCCCCGCCCTCCACCGCATCGGCTGATAGCAGTTGGCCGTGGTGCAAGGAACGCCTACTCGGATGGCGTGGCCACGCGTCCTGCCGTAACCCAGCGTGAGCGTTCGCCCAGCCCAGGTTGGCAGGATCGTGTCATACAAACGTAGTACACTCGATCGGTAGGGTACGAGTGGATCACTGCGGTCCTGGACAAACTGGAGGGAATCGAACCCCACGAGGTGAGCGAGGTGCTGGCGGCGCGCCTCCGCTGGCCTCGGCCGGCACTCGGCGAAGGCGGGGTTAGCGTGTTGACCATCTGGGGTCGGACTCGCACCGGCCGGGCGTTGATGGGGCGCTGCGACGCAAGAACGAATGGGACTGGTGGATCGCCGGAGTCCGGGAGTTGAGTCCGGACGAGGTGGGCGAACTGAAGGAGTGGGAGGCGCGCCATGAGTGAGCAGCCTGCCGGCACCGACATGGACGCACTGACCTTCACCGGCGAACCCGCCGGTGAGGCACCTCCTCGTCCGCGAGGCCCGGAGGAGGTGAAGGTGCCGCGCACCTATCGGCTCACCGCCGAACTAGATGAATGGATCACGCGGACCGCCGCCGACAGAGGCTGGCAGCGCTCGGATCTGGTCAGGAACCTGCTTGAACTCGGGCGTGGAGTGTTCGAGGGCGCAGACCGGCCGGTCTCCATGGCCGACGTCCTGAGCGCGCTGGCCTCCGTCCGGTCCCACGGCGCAGCCTGAAGCCGGAGCCCGCCTAAGCCTGATTCACCCCGAAGCCGCGAGAGACAAGACGGGCCCGGGGCCGTCTATCCAGGTCAAGGCGCAAGCGCTCGGGAGTGGTGGGCTGGCCACGGCCGGCAATGGGGACCACCCGCGTAGCGTCGGGCCATGGCCCACATCGCCGGTCAGATCCGCATCGGCCAGCCTCCCGAGAAGGTCTTCGACATCGTTGCCGACTCGCGCAACGAGACCGCCTACAACCGATCGATGATCGGCGCGGAACTCCTCACCCCACCGCCGATCGGCCAGGGCACGCGGTTCCGTGCTCGGATAGGACGTTCGGGCATGGAGATGCTGGTCGAACTCACCGAGTTCGACCGTCCCCTTCGGCTCGGCTCACGCACCACCAGCCCCGTCATGAACACGCACGGGGCGATCACCTTCACTGCTGATGGCGAGGGCACCGTGATGAGCTGGGACTGGCAGGTGCAGCCGAGGGGATGGCTCCGGATGCTCGGCCCGTTCCTCGGCCCCATCGGCGGCCGGATGGAACGCAAGATCTGGACCGGGCTGAAGCGCTACCTCGAGTCTGACAACAAACCCCACCCAACCTGATGTCCGGCCGAGCTCAATAAGCCATGAGCGAGCGTCCCGCGCGCCCCGCGACGGTCTGGTTCCGCACGTCAGGCGGCACGAGTGGATGCTCGGCCTTCGGCGCCGCAGGCGGGGTGTTCTCGTGGTCGATACCCTGCCCTGCAGAGGTTTCCGGCACTGCTCACGGAGCACTGAGAGGCCATGAAGGGGCGGGACCGCAATCTGAGGATCGGGTGGATCTGCCTTCTCGCTGTCGGGATCGGAATTCTGGCTTTCGGCCTGATCGCCGTGATGGCGCCGGGGTCATCCGACGAGGGGCTCTTGCGTGCCAACGGCCTGGCGGCGATCGGTCTGGGCCTGTTCGGGTCTGTGATCGCCGTGGTGCCCTTTCGCCGCGGGGAGCCGTGGGCGTGGATGACCCTGTGGTTCTACCCGCTGTTCTGGACAGTGCATCTTGCGGAGGATCTTCCGCCTGGCAGGATCATGTCCATCGGGTGGTGTTCATCGTGCTGTCGATCGCGGGGCTCCTGATCCGGGTCGGGTGTTCTTCGGGCGACCGGCGTGTCCGGAGAACCCGACAACGGGAAGGTCCATCGGCCGGGACTGATTCGCCACGCGGACTCGGGATCACGATCCAACCGGTACGACGAAGATCGTCCTGAGACCGGACATCCCCTTCCTCGCCGAGGCCCGTCGCCTTTCTGGCCCCGACCAATTCGCGGTAGCGCGCATCGGCGCGAGTGGACGCTACGCGCGTTCTCGACGCGGTATGGTCGCGCGTCCCGCGCGCCCAGAGGCAGATGAATGCGTCCTATTCGATGTATCCAGTGTCGGGGTCAACCTGCCCGAGGAAGTTGCGGATGGCCTCCTCATGTTCATCCATTGTTGATGGCCGACCGTCGGAGGACGCCGAGGAGAATCCATACCCTGCGTTGGGACCAGAGATCCAGTCATAGTGGTACTGGCCCGGCCGATCCGGTGAGGCCGTGATCTCGAACTCTTCTCCGTCGACGCTGACGCGAACAGGCGGTGCGGCTGCCGAGCCGGCCGGCCGCCGTATCGGGAAGGGACGCCATGGCACAGGGGCTCCTCCGATCATTTCCAGGGCAATTGTGCGTCAGCACCACCAGCATGACCACGCGCGGTCAGCGGCTGAGCGGACGTACTCGCTACCTCCATCAGCCGTCGCTACGGGGCCGGGCCATCCTCTCCGTTCTCGACCAAGATCCCGACGATCCCGGCCGCCCTCATCAGCTTGGCCACCCTCTTGCCCGACACCTGCTCCCCAGCCTCCCGCAGGTCAGCCAGGATTCCGGGGTGAGCCGTAGGTGATGTGTTCGAGTCTGGAGCTCGCAGGATGTCTGTCGGGCCCGGTCAGCGGCGGACACGATCCCGGTGGAGGACCTGCCCCGATGTGCCGGGGCGTAAACGGTCGGTGACGGCCCAGCCACGGGTGTGGCCGGGAATGCCCCGGGCTACTTCGGAGCCTTCGTGCCTGACCCGACAGCAACAGCGTTGAGGCCGTCTGTCACACCCCGGGATGGAACGCACGCGCTACCGCATCAACGTGATCCGGGCTCGCGAACACGAGGGTCACCGGCATGTGCGATAGCGTTCCACCGGCCCCGGGACCGACGGCCCTGTTCAGGTGTGCCGGGCCGGGGCCGAGTGGATCCGGGGATGGACGTCGGCGGTGGCGGGGTGGCCCCGCTGGGTGGCACTTCGTGGGGAGGCCGTAGTGCGCGAGCAATTCCATAAGGAGCTCGACCGGCTCCGCGATGAACTGGTCGAGGGAACCCGCCTCGTGGAGACGGCGATGGGGCGCGCCACGACCGCCCTGCTCAACAGCGATCTTGCTGTTGCCGAGTCGGTCATCGCGGCCGACGAGACCCTCAACGCACTTCACCGGCGGCTTGACGACCATGCCGTGGAACTGATCGCTCGTCAGCAACCGGTGGCCACCGACCTGCGGATCATCGTGGCTAGTCTGCGGATCAGCTCCGATCTGGAGCGGATGGGTCACTTGGCACGCCATATCGCCGAGCTGACCCGCAGGCGCTACCCGCACTCACCCGTCCCGCCCGAACTCCGCGCCACGATTCTTCAGATGGGTCACACGGCCCAACGTGTCGCTGCCGAAGCCGCACGCGCGATCGCTTCCGTGGACGTGCGGACGGCCGCAGGGTTGGAGCACGAAGACGACCAGATGGACGAACTCCACCGGAATCTGTACGAACAACTCCTGGACCCTTCCTGGTGCCACGGAGTCCAGACCGCAGTAGACCTGTCCTTGGCGGGCCGGTACTACGAACGCTTCGCCGACCACGCCGTATCCATCGGCCGCCGAGTGGCCTACCTCGCCGGCAAGCAGGCCCTTGATGAGTAGCAGACCGGTGGGAGCGCGCCTGGCGATCATCGGCCGTGTCCGCGAGCGGACCGAGCGCGCGGCGCGGGAGATCCGCACAGCCTCTCAATCACCTTGCGCCGTCCGGCGGATTCCCGCGCGTGCGGGTCGGGAATCAACCGGTCGAGGAGCAGATTGGTGAGCAGGAACGAGACACGGTCCAGGAGGCCGGTCGCAGACTGCGGATCAGACGGTTGGGGTTCGTGCGGGCGTTGACGCCCGGCTCAGTCCGGCTGAAGCTGCAGCCTTGTGCACTTCTCTCGCTATCGCCGGCACCACCCGGGGATCGAAGATCGAGGGCACGATGTGGTCCGCAGACACGCCGTCCCCGGCGACGATGTCGGCGATGGCCCGGGCCGCCGCAACCTTCATCGACACGTTCACCGACCGTGCACGGCTGTCGAGCAACCCGCGGAACATGCCAGGAAATACCAGGACGTTGTTGATCTGGTTTGCGTAGTCACTGCGGCCGGTGGCGACCACCGCCACGTTGTCCGGCATCTCCTCCGGCAAGATCTCGGGAACAGGGTTGGCCATCGCGAACACGATGGCGTCCTTGGCCATGGTTGCCACCCACTCCGGCCTGACCACGCCAGGACCGCTGACGCCGACGAGGACATCAGCACCCGCCAATGC
>Ga0187788_10000148_pt1 | contig 18134 bp, 15 predicted proteins | sample 1015_BV01_MP10_2_FD_133008 | JGI IMG/M metagenome (GOLD analysis project Ga0187788, IMG submission 133008) | Tropical peat soil microbial communities from peatlands in Department of Meta, Colombia - 1015_BV01_MP10_20_MG | ecosystem: Environmental > Terrestrial > Soil > Wetlands > Peat | place...
ATGACGACTGCTGCCAGCAGGCTCCAGCCGCGAATGGTTTCCTCCGCCGCCAACATCAGCAGGCAGGATGCCACGAGCAATTTGTCAGCGATCGGATCCAGCATGCGGCCGAGCGAGGATTGCTGCCCCCAGGTGCGGGCGAGATACCCATCGAGAATGTCGGTAAGGCCAGCCGAAATAAAAACCGCCAGAGCAACCCATCGGAGCCACAGCGGCCCATCGAAAATGCTCTGCCAAAACATCAAACCGACCACGACCGGCACGGCGGCGATGCGCGCATAGGTCAGGAGGTTCGGCAGCGCCAGCGGGCGCGCCGGCAACGGCCGGGAACTGATGGCATTCATGCCCGGAAAGGAACACCCATGGTGCGGTCAGGTCAACCGGTCGCCGCGATCGAAATCCACTAACTGCACAATCTTTATTGAATGGGGGGCTTCGGCAGGCGGCTTTTACCCCGTTCCATCACGAAGGTCTGATCAAGCATATACCATTCGCCCTTGACGTCATTCGCCGGGGCCGGGCCGTCGTGCCGCACATAGTTGCCAACCAGCGCCCGAGTCACGCCGAACTGCACGTCGGTTTCAAGTTTGTCGTCGTCATTGACATAGATTTGCGAGATTAGCGTCTTGAACCCTTCCCTGAAGATCAGGAAGTGCAAATGAGCGGGGCGGTAATTGTGCCTCCCGGTAGCGCGCACGAGGTCGCCCACCGGTCCGTCGATTGGAATTGGGTAACCTGCTGGTTTTACGCTGCGAAAGCCAAAATGACCCTGCGCATCTGTCATAAATTTGCCACGCAAGTTCATCGGCGCCTGCTTGGGATCCTGCTGTTCATAAAACCCTTCCGGCGAGGAATGCCAGACGTCGACCTCGGCATCGGCGATCGGTTTGCCATCCTGGTCTTTGACCAAACAATTGACGAAAAGCGCCGGCCCGGGTGTCGGCGATCGCACAATCGAGGCGCCATTTTCAGTTCGCGGAGAATTCATGCGCCAGAATGGCCCGAGCAAATTGGCTGTGGTTTCGGTCTGCCCGTTATTGCCGTTATTGAGAAGACAGATCAGGGTGGAGAAGCCGAGCGAGCCTGACATCAGCACCACTTCGTTGTGCTTGTCGTCGGTCTTCTGTCCGAGTCTGACGACATACTGCACCGCCTTTTCAAACTCCTCTTCGGTTAGATGCACATCGCGCGCGAACGCGTGCAGGTGGGTCACAAGGGACATAAGAATTTCCCGCAGCCGCGGAGGTTGCGTGTTTTTGAAAGCTTCCGTCACAACCTTGGTGACATCTTCCTGCCGCTGAATGATCATTCTCGCTTCCCGTCTAATGAGCCGCTGACTCGTGGAAGAACTCATATATCTTTCGCGCAGTCTCTGCATTAATTCCGGGGACCTGCGCAAGGTCGGGTAGGCTCGCCCGCTCTATCGCTTTCACAGTGCCGAAATGGCGCAGCAAGGCTCGCTTGCGGGTTGGCCCGATCCCTGGAATTTCCTGCAATCCAGCTTCTCGGATATCTTTCTTGCGACGGACCCGATGCGAGCCGACGGCGAAGCGATGGGCTTCATCGCGCAGCCTTTCGACGAAATAAAGCAAGGGATCGCGCGGCGGCAATTTGAACGGATCTCGGCCGGCCATGAAGAAAGTTTCCCGGCCAGCGTCGCGGCCGGGTCCCTTGGCGATGGCGACGAGCGGCACATCAGTCACTCCGAGCGAGCTGAGAGTTTCCTGCGCGGCCGTGTGCTGACCTCGCCCACCATCAATCAGCACCAGGTCTGGCCACGGCTGATCGTCACCATAGTCTTGGAATCCTGCGCTCACGGCGGCACGGGGACTTTCTTCCAGCAGCCGCTTAAACCGGCGCTGTAATACTTCCCGCATCATTCCATAGTCATCACCGGGAGCGATTTCGGCCGAGCGGATATTGAACTTGCGGTATTGGTTTTTGCGAAATCCGTCTGGACCGGAGACAATCATGGCGCCGACTGCGTTGCTGCCGGCGATGTGGCTGTTGTCATAGACTTCGATGCGGCGCGGCGTTCGCGGCAACGAAAAGGTTTCGCTTAAGGCAACAAGCAACTTTTGTTGTGAGGAGGTATCGGCGAGTTTGCGCGCCAGGGCCTCACGCGCATTGATCATTGCATGTTGCACCAGTTCCTTGCGCTCACCGCGCTGCGGCGCGCTGACTTCGACCTTATGTCCGCTTTTGGTTGTTAGCGCCTCTGCAAGCAAAGCGCGTTCATCGAACTCGTGCGAAACCAGAATAAGCCGTGGCGGTGGCTTGTCATCGTAGAATTGCGCCAGGAAGGCGCTGAGAACTTCGCCTGGTCCGATTGCGCGATCAGCTTTTGGAAAATAGGCGCGGTTGCCCCAGTTCTGTCCCGTTCGGAAAAAGAAAACCTCCACACAGGAATATCCACCGGCCTGATGCACGGCGAAGACGTCCGCCTCCTCTAGTCCGCGCGGATTGATGCCTTGGTGCGATTGGATGGCAGACAGAGCCGATAAGCGGTCGCGATAGATCGCCGCACGCTCAAAATCGAGCGCAGCCGAGGCCTTGTCCATTTCGTCGGCCAACCGCCTTTGCACCGACTGACTGCGGCCGGAAAGGAATTCATTGGCTTCGTGCACAAGTTTTGTGTAACCGGCGAAATCGATCTCGCGCGTACAAGGCGCCGAGCAACGCTTGATCTGATAGAGCAAGCATGGCCGCGTCCGCGCTTCAAAATATGAGTCCGAGCACGAACGCAGCAAGAAGGCGCGCTCCAGCGCATTGATCGTGCGATTGACTGCGCCCGCCGAGGCGAAGGGCCCGTAATAGCGCCCCGGCCGCGTGCGAGCGCCACGATGTTTCAGAATTTGCGGCGCCCAGTGGTCGGATGTGATCAGAATATAGGGGAACGACTTGTCGTCGCGTAACAACACATTGAACCGCGGCCGCAGCCGCTTGATGAGATTAGCTTCGAGCAGCAGCGCTTCGGTTTCGGTTTTTGTGGTGACGAATTCGAGTGTCACCGTCGCTGCAATCATGCGCGCGATACGGCTGTCATGGCCGGTTGGGCGCGCGTAGGCGGTCACCCGTTTCTTGATGTTCTTGGCTTTGCCGACGTACAGCACGTCGCCTTGCGCATCGATCATCCGGTAAACGCCGGCGGCAGACGGCGCCAGTTTGGCAAAGCGCATGATCGCGGCCCGGCCGGCGGCAAGTGTGCCGATGGAGGTACTTTCAAGCTCGAGCTCCGGCAGCGAAGACTCCTCATCCTCCTCGCGCAGTTCGCTTGCCGGATCGATATCTTTATTGGTGCCGTTCATTGGAAAGTAGATAGTGCGTGAATGACGCTATTCCACGATCTCGCTGTCGGCCGTACGCCAGGACAGATGCTGTCCGCCGTCGACTGGAAGCGTGACCCCGGTGACGCTTTTTGCCTGCGCAAGGTAGAGCACGGCGGCCGCGATGTCGTCGGGCCGGGGCCCGCGCCGAAGCGGCAGGCTTTCTGCTTGTGCGGCGAATTGCACCTCGGTCTGGCGCGCGCTCGGTAGCGTTGGCCCCGGCGCGACCGCATTGACCCGAAGCTTGGGCGCCAATGCCTGCGCCAGCGTGGTGGTCGCGGTATAGAGCGCGCTCTTGCTCAAGGTATAGGAGAAGAAGCGCGGGTTTGGCCTTAGCACGCGCTGATCGAGAATATTGACGATTGAGGCATCCGCACCGGCCGGCGCCTGTGAGGCGAAGGCCTGTGAAAGAAACAGCGGCGCCACCAGATTCACAGCGACAGCGCGTTGGAAGCGCGCGTGTGAAAGAGTTTCGATGTCATCGGGTTCGAACTCACCCGCATTATTGACCAAAAGTGTCAGTTGGCCAAACGCCGCAGCCGCGGGCACGAGCCCGCGTACTGCCTCATGGTCGGCGAGGTCGGCAAGCACAACGCTGGCACGTCCCCCGGCTCCGGTGACGGCGGCCGCGAGCCGCTCAGCGTCCTCGCGCGAATTATTCGCGTGCAGCACGACCGCGTAGCCCGCGCGCGCCAGCGTGAGCGCGATCGCCGCGCCAATGCGGCGACCCGCGCCAGTAATCAGTGCCGCGCGCGGCGCGTTCTTTGTGATGTCGTCCGCCATTCTGAAAAATCCGTGCGGCTAGTCTTACGTTGCTAGTGCTTCATACCGCCATTGCGCCGGAACATGCGGCCTCGCCGTTATAGTAAATGCCGCCTGAGCGCACATGGTAAATGAAAGCCAAGAAAAATGCGTAAAAATAAGGGTTCTTTAGGGATATCGGCCGCCGATCCTTAGCAATTCATAACCGTTTAACTTAAAAGGCCCGATAAATCCTCCACGAAAATATCGAAGTTTCGCTGACGCACGGGCGTGTCCGCTTCATGTTTTGCGCATCCACGATCCGCAAGACGGAGCGGAATGAGTGGAGAGTAAGATGAAAAAGAAGATCCTGGCGATCTCTATGGCGATGGCGGCCACAGGCACGGCCGCAGCCGCCGATCTCCCGCGTGGCCCGGCCCCCTACTATTACCCACCACCTGCCAGCATCTATAACTGGACCGGCTTTTATGCCGGCCTCAATCTTGGTTACGAGTGGGGCAAGGTTACGAACAGCAGTATTGATCCAGGCGGCATCGCCGGTGGCGGCCAAATCGGTTATAATTGGCAAATTGGTCAATTCGTGTTCGGTGCCGAAACCGATATCCAGGCCAGCGCAGCCGACGACACGTTCGCTCCCTACAAATTTTCCAATCCGTGGTTTGGTACCCTGCGCGGCCGCGCGGGTTACGCAATCAACAACGTGTTGCTGTACGGCACGCTCGGTCTCGCCTACGGCAATCTCGACGCACAGATCGGCAGCCTCGAAGAAAACAAGACTCTTGTCGGCTGGGCTGGCGGCCTTGGCATGGAAGTCGGCTTTACGCCGAATTGGTCGGCAAAAGTCGAGTATCTCTACATGGATCTCGGCAGCCGCGCCTACACAATCACCGGCGTCGACAATGGGCTGCACTCCAGCTACCTGCGCTTTGGCGTGAACTATCACTTCTGATCCGTGCGACATTTTCAGAACAAGCCCCGGCGCCGCAGCCGGGGTTTTTCGTTTGCAGTTCGATGTATCAAACATTGCAAGTGATAGTTCCACGCGAATTTTTATCTTTAAGTATTCGTTCACCTTGATTTTGATTTGCCCTGATGAGTTCGCGGCAACAATGCATCGTTTCATCGTTTAAAGTTTGAAAATACAATTCAAAACTTGTCCTCGAGTGTGACTTTTGCGCACCAGACGCGAAAGCATTTCTGAATAGTTTTCCGGCATCAATGCGCGGGTGGGTGAGAAGTGTGACGGAGGTTTCAAGATGAAGCGTTTGTTTTTGGCGGGCATCGCAGCGCTGGCCACTATCACGATGACGGATGCGGCCAACGCTGCCGATATCGCGCGGCGTCAAGAGATGCCGATAAAAGCGCCAGCCTATTATGCTCCATATAATTGGACCGGCTTCTACGTCGGTATCAACGGCGGTGGCGGGTGGGGTCGTTCGGAATGGACGAATGTATCGGGCTCGAGCGGCGGGTTTGATGTTTCCGGCGGCCTCGTGGGCGGCACAATTGGTTACAACTGGCAACTGGGCCAGTGGGTTTTCGGGCTCGAGGGCGACATCGATTGGAGTAACATTCGCGGCAGCACGTCATCCGGCATCTGCGCCGGAACCCCGTGCGAAACGAAAAACGACTGGCTCGGTACCGGACGCATGCGTATCGGTTATGCGTTTGATCGCTTCCTGCCATATGTGACCGGTGGCGTGGCCTTCGGCGACGTAAAAGGTTCTGTGGCTGGCTTCGGCAGTTCAAGCGACACCAACACTGGTTGGACTGTCGGCGGCGGCATCGAAGCGGCAATTGCCGGTCCCTGGACCGCAAAGATCGAATATCTGTATGTCGATCTCGGCAACAACAACTGCTCGGGCGGGAGCTGCGCAGTATCGACCAACGTGGACTTCCACACAAATATCGTGCGCGGCGGAATCAACTATCGCTTCTAGTTCTTCGCGAGCGAAACAGCAAAGCCCCGGACCGCGGTCCGGGGCTTTGCATTGAGCAACATCATTGCGGAAAAAATTCAAATCGCGACTGCAAAGGGGAGCGCTGCCATTACCGCGCACCGGCAGGACGCACGCTTCGCATCAAGCTAGCCCGTGACGACCAGATTCACGGCCTTGGGGCCTTTGCCCTTCTTGTCCGGTTCGACGTCGAAGCTGATCCGTTGTCCCTCGTTCAATCCTTTCAACCCGGCTTGCTCTACCGCGGTGATATGAACGAAGACATCACGTCCTCCGTCATCGGGTTTAATGAAGCCGTAGCCCCGCTCGCCATTGAAGAATTTTACGACACCCGTTTGCGCCATCGGGAAAACTCCTCTCCCCCACTGCTCCGCCGCCGGCCCCACGCACGACGGCTCGGCTGGACATTCACAATCGGGGAAAGCGTCGGCCGCACTCGGCCTCAGTCACTCCGCCGGCCCCCACAGGAGGCGGAACGTCACTGCCAGTGCGGAACTACACACCAACTGCGCGCCTGTGGAAAGAGGTCATTGGCCGGGGGGGCCCTGCCCGGCAAGCCAGTCGAGCCGGAATCTGCCCTTGCCCTCGCCGCCAAGGATGCCGGCGAGGGCCGGTAGCAGGGCACAAAGCTCATTTTCCAGGGCCCAGGGTGGATTTACGACGATCATTCCAGCGCCATTGAGCCGGGTCGGATCACCAAGGGGCGCCACAAGGAGCTCTGCCCGGAGAACCTTGGCGCGCGGCAGCCGGCGCAGCCTTTTTGCAAGGGTATCTGGCTCGCCGCGGCCCTTGATCGGATACCAGAGGACGTAAATGCCGGTCGCCCATTTCCGGTGTGCCGCCAATAGACCAGCAGCCAGCCGCGAGAAATCATTGTCCGCTTCGAATGGAGGGTCGATCAGGACCAAGCCACGCCGCTCTTTGGGCGGCACATAGGCGTTCAGTGCGGTCCACCCGTCGATCGTCAAAGTCTTGATGCGGACATCGCCGCGCATATTGCGGGCCAAGGCAGCTGCTGTCCTGGGTTCAAGCTCACAAACAATCAACCGATCCTGCGGACGCAGCCACGCGCGCGCCAACGCCGGCGAGCCGGGATAGACGCGAAGCTGTTTGCGTTCGTTGAGCGCGTGAACGACCTCCAGATAGGGCGAAAGCAGCGCTGCAACGGCTTCCGGTATTTGCGCCGTCAAAAGCCTGCCAATGCCATTCTGCCATTCGCCGCCGCGCCCGGCTCTTTCACTGGAGAGATCGTAGAGACCGGCACCGGCGTGGGTATCGATCACCCGAAATGCTGTCGGCTTGCCGCGCAAGTAATGCAGGATGCGACACAGGACTGCATGCTTGAACACATCGGCGAAATTGCCGGCGTGGAATTCATGGTGGTAGTTCACGACAGGTCTTGCCAGCTCCGCATGACGGTCCGTTGTCGGCCGACTTGCCGAGTTTACGCCATAACCTTGGCGCGCCGATCTCTGATGTCGCGCCCATTCATCGACGGCGGACCGCCGGCATCGCAATTCTATCCAGACGACACGCGCGGCGCGCAATTTCAGGGCACTCGTGGAACGAAAAATCCTTGCCCAAGCACACGCGCACCTCGGTCAGCCTTCTGCGATCGCAGAAGACCGCCATCGCCTTTTGCGACAGTCCCGGATTGGCTTTGACAAAAGCTTCGGCCACTTCGCCGGACGTTATAGTAATCGGCCTATTGAGCTCCAAATACTGGGGCGGAATTTTCACCATCGCCCGGGCCTTGCGTACGCTCTCGAAATAGGCATGCGGCGAGAGGCCGGAACAGGTCCCGTGCTGATCCCACTCATGAAAGATCAGACGCGGGCTTGGCATGAGATCGAGCATGCTACCGACAATCGTGCGGTTGAGTCGCGGCGCGGGCACCTGACAGTAAGATGGGAAACCCCGCTCGTACTGCGGCCAGAGGCCGTGCACCACGAACGCAAAAGGCCGGCCGGAACATTGCTGATCGGGCGCCCGATCGGGCCTGCGGTTCTCCGCCGCCTCGCAATAAGACGGCGACCAGGAAAGCGCCAGGACATAAAAGTCAAACTGGCCAGGCTCGGCTTGGCGGCGATCCTGAGCAAACGAGCCCATCGCAAGGCCGAATGTGATGCTTGCGGCGACGGCGGCGATTTGAGCCAACCGGTAGCAATGATGGCTCATCGGCGCCTCAGAACCCGGCTCGAGAACAAACCGGAAATTGACTAAGCTCAATGGTTCCGTGAGCAGGGTACCGGACTTTGAGAACGGCTCAAGAACAAAGTGGGATAAAACGCGATCGCCACACGCGTTTCGCCTAAGGTCGCGCCATCTTGCAGGCCGGGTTATAGGCCCAGTTGCGATCGAGCCCGACAACGCACCACTCAACTCCCCAAGACATTCCAATGATGCCGGCGTCCTCGGCAATCGAGTAGTGGACCGTATGCTGGCGTCCATCGCTCACCGCGGCAACCGCCGTGCAGAAACGTCGCGGGATCGTCTCAGGCGCCCAAGGCCGAAATGCTGTTTCGCGAACCCGGTCAAAGCTGAGAATTTGCAGGTCCGAATTCCAGAATCGGCCTTCCTTCTGCGCAAAGCGAGAAGCGATCGTACCGAGCGCGGCCTCGCATGGCGGCAGCACGCCATCATAACGCGGACCGATCAGATAGATGCTCTTCTCCAACCAACCCGCCGCGCCGGCTGGCGTGGCCATGCCTGCCGCGACACAAACAGCGACCAAAATGGACCGAAGGCAATGAGATCCAGCCATCATAGGAAGCTCTCCCTAGCCATGCGCGACTCTAGCACAGCTTTTTTGCATCGTGTACGGCTCAAGTCGAGCCTCGCCAATCCCCCAGTACGGCCTGCACCACAGCCATCGCTGCTACCGCTGCCGTATCGGCGCGCAGAATGCGAGGCCCAAGGGCGATCCGCATCACCTTTGGCCGCCCCAGCAGAGCTGCCCGCTCCTCATCGGTAAAACCGCCCTCCGGGCCAATCAAGACTGCGAGCGGCTGGACCCCAGCCAACTGGGCGGCCTTTAGCGCCGTCACCGGGTCGGTGACCTCAGCGCTTTCGTCGCAAAAGATTAGCAGGCGGTTGCTACCATCAGCGACCCGATCAATCGGGGTCGGCTCGGCGACATCGGGCACTGCGAGGACGCCGCATTGCTGAGCAGCCTCGACAACGTTGGCCCGCATCCGATCGAGGTTGATACGGGTGACTTGCGTGTGTCGCGTGATGACCGGCTGCAGCAGAGACGCGCCCATCTCCACCGCCTTTTGCACCATGTAATCGAGGCGCGCGTGCTTGAGAGGCGCAAACAGGAAATGCAGATCACTGGCCGGCGGCTGCGCACGCAAACGCGGCCCTACCACCAATGTAACCAACCGTTTGTCGCTGGCGGCAAGGCTGGCACCCCATTCGCCATCGCGACCATTGAATAGCAGCACATCATCGCCACGCCCAAGCCGGAGCACGTTCCGCAGATAGTTCGCCTGGCCCCGGTCCAGCAAAACCTCGCCCCCTGCGGCCAAAGGCGCGTCGACGAAAAGTCGGGGGGTGCGGAAGTCATAGCGCGGCATGGGTCAACCGTAGCAAAGGCGTCAGCCGGCACCCGTTTACGCGCTCTAACGAGGCTTCGCGAGACCTTTGGTCGCCCTCCCCACTTGCCGCCTTCCCGACGCATTCTGGTTGCTATAAGCCAGTCAGGACACATCCGTACTGATACTGCAGCAGAGGCAGGAGCGATCAGTCCATGAATTTGCGCCGGGCAATGTTCGCCGCGTGCATGGTTCCACTGTGTGCAGGTGTGGCGAACGCGCAATTCCAGCCTGTACAACCTGCGCCGCCGCAGAAGGAACCGCCCTGCGTTCAGGAATTCTTCAAGCTGCGTGACGACGCAGAAAAAAAGGCGGCCGCTATCAAGGCGGCGAATGAGCGCAAAGCTCCCCCGAAAGAAGCATGCGCCCTCTTTGGCACGTTTGTCGCTGCCCAACAGAAACTTCTCAAATATGCGTCCGAAAATACGGCATGGTGCGGCATCCCGCAGCAAGTTGTGGACGGCCTCAAACAGGGGGTCGTCAAGGTTTCCGAGATTCGCACCAAGGTTTGCCAGGCCGCCGCGTCGCCTGCTGCGCAACCGCCCAGTCTGAGCGATGCGCTCAGCAACCCGGTTCCGGATTCCAATAACATCAAGACCGGGCGCGGCACGTTTGACACCTTGACCGGCAGCCCGATCGGAAAATGAGCGAGAGCGCCGGACGCGTTGCCGATGCGACCGGAAACTGGGTCGACGGTCTCGCGCCACCTTTCAGCCGTCCTTATCTGCGTCTTGCTCGTCTCGACCGACCGATCGGCTCCTGGCTGCTATTGATGCCGTGCTGGTGGTCGGTTGGTCTCGCCGGCATGCACAACGGCCATTTCCCAAGTCTGTGGCACATTGTGCTGTTCTTCGTTGGCGCTTTTGCAATGCGCGGTGCGGGCTGCACCTGGAACGATCTGGTGGATCGCAATCTCGATGGACTCGTTGAACGTACGCGTTCGCGGCCGATCCCATCGAAACAGGTCACTATCGCACAGGCGACCGCTTTCATGCTGGCACAGGCGCTGGTTGGCTTGTTGGTGCTGATGCAGTTCAACCGTTTTACCGTCGTCACCGGCCTCGCCTCTTTGCTCGTGGTCGTCATCTACCCATTCATGAAACGCATCACCTATTGGCCACAGATATTCCTTGGGCTCGCTTTCTCATGGGGAGCGCTGATGGGTTGGCCGGCCGCTTTCGGTCGCCTCGATTGGCCGTCGCTCGTACTCTACGCCGGATCAATTTGCTGGGTGATTGGTTATGACACCATCTACGCCCATCAGGACCGCGAGGACGATCTTCTGATTGGCATCAAGTCCACTGCATTGCTGTTCGGTGAGCGCACGCCCTCGATGCTGGCAGGCTTCTACTCTTGCGCAGTTGTTCTTATCGCAGCGGCCGGTTTCATGGCGGGCGGCGGAATGATCTTCGCGATCGGCTTGATTGCGTTCGGCGCCCACTTAGCCTGGCAAGTGACGCGGCTCGACATTGACGATCCCGCATACTGCCTGACGCTGTTTAAATCCAACCGCGATGCCGGCCTGATCCTGTTTGGGGCGATGCTGGTCGACGCAACGGTCTAGAAACACCGTTTCAGCGAGAGTTCAATCGGTCGTCGGCGAATCTTGTTTTTTTGGCGATTGCGGGCGTTAACGGCGAAGGCGTGGCCGTGCCGGTAATATCGTTGTCGTTTGGCGCAGCGCGACGGTTTTGCAGGTCAATCAACACGTCATCCAGCAGATAGCCATCCTCGCCCGGTACTGCCGTCGGTGAACGGCTCAACTTCACGTTTTTCCGAACGACGCCGGTATAAGCAGGGCCACGCTGGCGACCGGCGTAGACTGCTCGCGCTTTTGCTGCCGCGACTTCGCCGGAAATCGCCTCCGGCCGGCAGGGACGCTCCCCACTCGAACGGCGCATCAGGTCAACATGGATGTGATTGTAATGGGCGGCGTTGTAGCCCGGGGCCAGCACCGTCGTGAAATTGTCGCAGGCCGCGAGGTGGACATCGTGGAGGAAGCCCTGTTCTTCCGGAGTACCATGCCAGCCTTCCTGCACCGTTACCCGCCGACCGTCGGCGAACGTGAAGGCGGCGATATCGATCGCATTTCCGAATGCATGCTCGGATATCCCGGAACCGCCGGCGCCAACCATGCCGCGGCACGAATAGGCCGAGATCTGCCTGATCTCGGTGACCGGCGTGCGGAACCAACGCATCGCTGCCGGCTGCACGCTCTCAGTCACCCAGTGATCGAGCGCGGATACAATCGGACAAGCCAACGTCGCCGGTGGCGTCAGAGTCGCTGGGGCAATGCTTACCATCGCTTGCCGCCCGCGAGGCCCGAGCGGTGGCACGGCACGCTGCGGCGACTGATAGACCGGAGCATCATAAGTGCGCTGTGGCGCCTGATAGACTGGCGTACCATAGGCGCGCTGTGGCGAAGAAACGCCGGCGCGGCCAGGCGGCAACACGGCGTCGTCAGGGATGTCATCGGGCAAGGACGCTGCACCTGGTGTCACGCCAGGCGCGGCGCCGGGCGCACTGAGTGAGGCAGGCTGGCCAGTTGATCCGCCGGACCGCTCGGCTGGCGGCGGCCCTGGCACCCAGCGCATTCGCGGCGCTGCTTGTCCTGAAGTTACAGGTGCAGGCGGCGCGTATTGCGAGTCATTGATCGGCCAGCGTGGCATCTGCGCGGAGTTACCGGGAATTGATCCGGGCGGACGCGGGTCGTCTGCGTAACTGATCGCCGCGTTGCTTTCACCCAGCTCCGCGACCTTGAGCGGGAAATCCGCGCCACACATGCCGGGTCCTTCGATCGGCTCGACCTGAACGACGGCGGCGCCGAGCTTCACCGATCCGGATTTCATACATTCAACTTCGGCCTGATGCCGCCAGGGTGCCCGCTCGCCATACATAAAGCCGCGCCCGCAACCGGCGAGCGCCAGCAGCGCACCTGCACCGACGAGACAGAAACCCACGCCACCCTTCATGCTCACAAAAATGCGAGCAGTTTCTTTAACGAGGCTTCAACGCTTGCCGTTGGCGATTTCGTTAAGGATAAGAAATCCTTGCCAAATCAGGCCCGCTGGCTTGAACTCCGGGGAGCTTTCCGCTCACATCGCTCGAGGGAATTTGCAGGGGAACGGGGAAACAATGGAAGGCAAGGCGAGGTTCATTTTTCCGGTCATCATCAGCGCGCTCATTGTCTTTGTCGTGAGCGGGGTGGTGACCTTCACCAATATCGGTTTGCGTGCCGACTTTGTGCCGCGCTGGCTCAGAGCATTCATTACCGGCTGGCCGGTCGCCGCCATCCTGGCTTTTTTTGCAGTTCCATATGTGCGGCGCGCAACCGAGGCCATCGTGCGGCTGATTGAAGGCCAGGTATAACTTTACTGCGCCGGCTTTATCCCGAGTGTTTCACCGATCTGCTTGACCGTCATCCGCTGATCATCAAGCGCGGCGGCAAATTCGGCGGGCGTTCCGGGGTTGACCACCTGCCCGGTGGCGCTGAGTTTTGCCTCAACCTCGGGATCACTCAAGACCTGACGAATATCGGCTGCGATGCGATCGCGCACCGCCTGCGGAAAGTCGCGTGCCCCAAGCAAGCCGACGAGACCATCGAACTCCAGCGATTTGTAGCCGGCTTCGGATGCAGTCGGAATGTCGTCCAACGACTTGGCATGCTGGCGGTTGGTCAAGGCAATCACTTTCACCTTTCCGGCTTGCACACGCGGCCGCATGATCGCGTAGGCCCCGACAAAGGCGTGGATGCGCCCTTCGGCAAGATCGTTGATGGCCTGCACCGCATCTTTGTAAGGGACTTTGGCCATATCGAGCTTTTCGGTTTTCAGCCACGCGGCGAACAACAGATCGTTCGCACCGGTGACCGATGCATAGTTGAGCTTGCCCGGCTCCGTTTTGATCTTGGCGGCAAGCTCCTTGACCGTGGACACATTGAGATCGGATGGCACGCCGAGCGCGATCAGCGTGTTGGTCACGCGCGCGATAGGCGTGAGCTCTTTCGGATCGTAAGGCAGCTTGTCGTGCAGCAACGAGTGCGCGGTGAAAGTGGACGCCGGCGCGAACAGGAGCACATGATCGTCATGCGCATTGAGCACTGCTGTAATGGCGAGGAAGGCATCACCGCCCGGGCGGTTTTCGACGACGACCGGCTGGCCCCATTTCGCAGAAAGCTTGTCGGCCAACAAACGAGCGGTGATATCGACACCCGAGCCTGGACCAAGCGGAATAATAAAGCGGACGGGGCGCTGCGGCCATTGATCCGATGTCTGCGCTTGCGCGAATGGCGCGGCGACAATCGCGGCGGCGACGCAAAAGTAAAGGGTCAGCAAAAAGCGGCGCGGCATGAATACTCCTGGCATTGAACTGAATGCGAGCGAAAAGGCGGGGGAATCACGTCATAACCGGGCGCATTGCGCAATATCGAAGTGAAACTTTGTTCCTTGGTGGGAACGGTGATGCGTTGTCGCGGGACGGCGCCAAAAGCGAAATCCCGGCTTCAAGGAACTGCTCGCAATTGCCCCAAATTCGCCACTAAGGGCGCCTTCTCACGCGAGTTTTGCACCGCGAAATTTGCTCATTTTGAAATTTTTTGCGCCGCGCAATCAATCGGTTGTCGCCGCTATGATCGGCACGCATGCCCTTATGCGCACATTTGGCGAGCCGGGCTGCAACTACCTTCGGCAGCCCTGCGTTGTGTGCTAGCTTTTAACCCTTCAACAAGGGAGGTAGCTGCCGTGGACCTTGCCTTGAAGCTCAATGTGCTGGCGGTGTGCGCTGTGTTTGCTTTTGTTGGCGCAATTTTGCTGGGGGCATTCTGAGTTCAAGAGGCCATCGACAACGCCAAACCAACAATACCGGATTTGATCCGGCAAACCGTTACAACACCGGAGAGCGACGCTCTCCGGTGTTTCGATTTAAGCAGCAACGATGCTGGGCGATGCGTGGATATCGTAGTTGAGGATCGGCGCGAGCCACTTTTCTGTTTCGCCGACACTCCATCCTTTGCGTCTGGCGTAATCTTCCACCTGATCGCGTTCGATCTTGCCGACGCCGAAATAAGCACTCTGCGGGTGGCTGAAGTAGAGCCCGCACACGGCCGCGCCTGGCCACATTGCGTAACTTTCGGTGAGCTTGACGCCAATGCGTTCGCTCTCCAGCAGCTTGAACAGCGTGCCTTTCTCGGTGTGGTCAGGCTGTGACGGATAGCCAGGCGCCGGACGGATACCGCAATATTTTTCCGCGATCAGCTGCTCGTTGCTGAGCGCCTCGTCGCGGGCATAGCCCCAGAACTCCTTGCGCACGCGTTGGTGCAGGCGCTCGGCGAACGCTTCGGCCAGGCGGTCGGCCAGTGCCTTCACCATGATGGCGGAATAGTCGTCATTGGCCCGCTTGAAACGGTCGGCAACCTCGTCCTCGCCAATGCCGGCAGTGACAGTGAAGCCGCCCACATAGTCGGCAAGGCCGCTCGCGCGCGGCGCGATGAAATCGCTCAGCGCGGCATTGGCGCGGCCTTCGCGCTTGGAAAGCTGTTGGCGGAGCGCATGCAACACCGCAATCGGTTCGCCGCGCGCCTCATCGCCGTAAACGCAGATATCGTCACCCTCGCTATTCGCCGGCCAGAACCCCGCCACTGCGCTCGCCCGGAACCAGTGCTCGGCGACGATCTTGTCCAGCATCGTGCGCGCATCGTCATATAACGATCTGGCGGCCGCGCCATACTTTGCATCGTCGAGAATTGCGGGAAATTTTCCGGAAAGTTCCCAAGTCGCAAAAAACGGCGTCCAGTCGATGTAATCCACCAGCTCCTTGATCGCATAATCACTGAGAACCTTCGTCCCGATAAAACCGGGCTTCGGCGGCTGATAGGCGCCCGACCAGTCGAGCTTGAGTGCGTTGGCGCGCGCCGCAACCAACGGCAGCCGCGCCTTGTCTTCCTGCGCGCGCGCATGCGCCGCGGCAATGCGGGCATATTCGCCACGGAGCTCCGCGACATAACCCGCGCGGTTGTCGAGCGACATCAGCGTCTGCGCCACGCCGACCGCGCGGCTCGCGTCGTTCACGTAGACAGTCTGTCCCCGCTGGTAATTCGGGTGGATCTTGACCGCCGTGTGCACCCGGCTGGTTGTGGCACCACCGATCATCAGTGGCAGATCGAACCCCTGCCGCTCCATTTCCGCGGCCACGTGGCACATCTCGTCGAGCGAGGGCGTGATCAGCCCCGACAGACCGATAATGTCGGCTTTTTCGGCGCGCGCGGTCTCGAGGATTTTCGCAGCCGGCACCATGACGCCGAGATCGACAACCTCGTAATTGTTGCACTGGAGCACGACGCCGACGATGTTCTTGCCGATGTCGTGCACATCACCTTTCACCGTCGCCATGATGATCTTGCCGCTCGAGCCGCCGTGCTGGCGGCCGTCTTTTTCCTGCTCCATGAAAGGCATCAGGTAGGCGACCGCCTGTTTCATCACGCGCGCGGATTTAACGACCTGCGGCAGGAACATTTTTCCCGAACCAAACAGATCGCCGACGATATTCATGCCGCCCATCAGCGGGCCTTCGATGACGTCGAGCGGGCGCGTCGCGTGCATGCGCGCTTCCTCGACGTCGCCTTCGACAAAATCAGTAATGCCGTGAACCAGCGCATGCGCCAGCCGCTTCTCAACCGGCTGTTCGCGCCAGGCGAGATCGGCTTCCTTGGCCTCCTGTCCGGCGCCGTGGAATTTTTTGGTCAACTCAAGCAATCGTTCAGATGCACCGGCGCGCCGGTTAAGAACAACGTCCTCGCAGGCCTCGCGCAATTCCGGATCGAGATCGTCATAGACCGCGATCTGGCCGGCATTGACGATGCCCAGATCCATCCCCGCCTTGATGGCGTGGAACAGAAACACCGAATGCATCGCCTGGCGCACGCGCTCGTTGCCGCGGAACGAAAATGACAGGTTCGAAACACCGCCGGACACGTGTACGTTCGGAAGATTGTCGCGGATCCAGCGCGTGGCTTCGATGAAGGCCAATCCGTATCCGTTATGCTCCTCCATGCCCGTCGCGATAGCGAAGATATTCGGATCGAAAATAATATCCTCGGGTGGGAAGCCCACCTGATTGACCAGAATGTCGTAAGCGCGTTTGCAGATCGCGGTCTTGCGTTCGAGCGTGTCGGCCTGCCCTTTCTCGTCGAATGCCATCACCACCACTGCGGCGCCGTAGCGGCGCACCGTACGCGCATGCTCGATGAACGTCGCCTCGCCTTCCTTCATCGAAATCGAATTCACCACCGGCTTGCCTTGCACGCACTTCAGCCCGGCCTCGATTACCGAGAACTTTGATGAGTCGACCATCACCGGCACGCGCGCGATATCTGGCTCAGCGGCAATGAGATTGAGAAATGTGATCATTGCCTGCTCGGAATCGAGCAGACCCTCGTCCATGTTGACGTCGATCACCTGTGCGCCGCTCTCGACCTGCTCGCGCGCGATCGACAGGGCGGTCGCATAATCGCCGGCGGTGATCAGTTTGCGGAATTTGGCGGCGCCGGTGACGTTTGTGCGCTCGCCCACATTCACGAAGGGAATCTCAGGCGTCAGCGCGAACGACTCAAGCCCCGACAACCGTAGCTGCTGCGGCACATCCGGAATGGCGCGTGGGGTCTTGCCGGCGACGGCTTTCGCGATCGCGGCGATGTGGTCAGGCGTGGTACCGCAACAGCCGCCAACCACGTTCACCAATCCCGCTTCAGCAAACTCGCCGAGGAGCTCCGCCATATAGGCCGGGCTTTCGTCGTAATAGCCGAATTCGTTCGGCAAGCCGGCATTCGGGTAAGCGCAAACAAATGTATCGGCGAGCCGGCCTAATTCCGCGATATGCGCGCGCATCTCGCGTGCACCGAGCGCACAGTTGAGGCCGATGGTCACGGGCCTCGCGTGTTTTACTGAATTCCAGAACGCGCCGGGTGTCTGCCCCGACAGCAGCCGGCCAGAGCGGTCGGTGATCGTGCCGGAGATCATCACCGGCAGATCGAGGCCGCGTTCGTCGCAAATCTCGGAAATCGCAAAGATGGCGGCCTTGGCGTTGAGCGTGTCGAAAATCGTCTCAATCAACAGCAGGTCGGCGCCACCATCGATCAGCCCGCGCACTTGCTCGCCATAAGCGGCGCGCAACTGATCGAAGGTGATCGCGCGAAAGCCGGGATTGGCGACATCGGGCGAAATCGATGCGGTGCGGTTGGTGGGGCCGAGCGCGCCGGCGACAAACCGCTGGCGGCCGTCTTCCTTTTCCGCCTGCGCTGCGGCCTCACGCGCCAGCGTGGCGCCAGCCTGGTTGAGCTCGTAAGCGATGCCCTCCATGCCGTAGTCGGCCTGGGCAATCGTTGTCGAGGAGAACGTGTTGGTGGAAACGATATCGGCGCCGGCGCGGAAGTAGGCGAGATGGATATTGCGCACGGCGTCTGGACGGCTGAGATTGAGCAGGTCGTTGTTGCCGCGCAC
>Ga0187788_10000149_pt1 | contig 18131 bp, 16 predicted proteins | sample 1015_BV01_MP10_2_FD_133008 | JGI IMG/M metagenome (GOLD analysis project Ga0187788, IMG submission 133008) | Tropical peat soil microbial communities from peatlands in Department of Meta, Colombia - 1015_BV01_MP10_20_MG | ecosystem: Environmental > Terrestrial > Soil > Wetlands > Peat | place...
CCCCGCGTCGAGCCACAGGGTGAGCCTCCGGGTGAGCTCCGGCACGGTCCGCTCCGCGTAGCACGGCGGGCCGAGCGGGTGGCCCGCCCGGGGCAGGAAGCAGATCAGGTCCCAGACCAGCCCGAGCGGGCGGCGTCCGCCGAAGGCCCCGCCTCCGGCCAGAGATCCCACGATGGCCAACCCCGCCGCGGCGACGACCAGGACACCGGTTCCGACCACGACCCGGCCACCGGTGACGAGCAGGCCGGTGCCGGTCGAGGGGTGCACGTCGGCGACCGCGAGGACCTCGGCCGCGATCGCCCCGAGGCCGCCCACCACGGCCACCAAGGCCGCGACCCGCTCGGCTCGGTGCGCCATCGCGGCGAACCGGCGCGCACTCTCCACCTGGCGGAGCAGGCCGGGCTGCCCGGCCAGGTCATCGGCAGCGCCCGCGCCCGGCAGCGTCGTCCGGCTCGTGATCAGCCAGATCGCCAGCACGAACCCCGCCAGCACCACGACCTCGACGGTGCAGGCGACGCCGAACCACACGTAGGAGCCCGGAACCGAGAGGTGGTGACCGGTCTCGCGAGCCGGGGTGAGGCCGTCCAGGAGGTCCTGGGCGCTGCGCGCGCCGTTGAGCAGGTTCCCGGTGGTGAGCACGATCACCGAGGACAGGGTGAGCGCGGTGACCAGCGCGAGCACCATCAGGAGTCCCGGGCCGACCCCGCGCCAGGCCACGTAGCGCCACTCGGACCGCATCCGGTCGCGCCGCTGCCCCGCGTCGGCGCCGATCACCGTCGCCGGCCACAGGCCGAGGGCGAGGCACGCGAGCGCCCCGGCGAGTGCGCCGGCCAGGCCCAGCCACCACGCGATCCGGGTCCCCGCCAGCAGGGACAGCGCCACCACGGCCCCGAGCAGCAGCGGCAGCCCGCCGTTGCGGTGGCGCCAGGGCAGACCGGAGACGGCCAGGCCGATCAGCAGGGCGGTGACGATCGTCGGTGCCACGCTCAGACCGGGCAGCGGACCGGTGATCCGCGGCCCGGTCCACAGCGCGAGAACGCCGAGATGGACGGCCAGCAGTACGGCGGCAGCGGTCAGCAGGGCGCCCGCGCTCGGTCGCGACCCGCGGCGCGCGCCGTCGGGGGTCGGGATGTCGGCGGCGTCCCAGGCATGACGGGCATGGACGACGACGATGGCGACCAGCAGCAGGACGGCGAGCCCGCCGGTGACCATGAACCACCAGGTCGAGGAGCTGTCGGAGGACACCTCGGCCCAGCACCCACCACCCGGGCGGAGTTGCTGCAGCGTGCTGCACGTCCCGCCGGTGGCGGAGCCGAACACCACCGGCCAGGCCGTGGCGAGCAGCACCACGCACAGTCCCGCCGCGACGTGCATGGCCGCAGCGGAGCGGGCCATCAGGTGACCGGACCAGAAGCCCGGCGTGGCCAGCGCCGGGTGCACGGCGCCCCGGGTCTGGTCGGAGGCCATGCCGGTCTCCGGTCCCTGCGCACCGACCGCCTCGTATCGGCCGGCGGACACGTAGGCCAGCAGCCACAGCCCGATCAGCAGGGCGGCCGGCACCAGCGACGCCGCGGCGAGCCGCCGCGCCTGGCTCCACCCGATCCCCAGGTCCAGGACCCAGCCGACCCGGGCACACGCCTGGGGCTGGCCGTCGAAGCACTGGTTGGCCAGCAGGTCGAGGCTCACCTCGCAGGCGGTGACCACGAACAGCAGGGTCAGCAGCAGCCCGAAGACCCGCATGGACGCCGCCCCGGTGCGGGTTCCGCGGGTCCGGCCGGCCGGCGCGTCCGGCGGGTCCGCCACCCGCCTCGTCCAGTACGCGACGTTGGTCAACCCGAACGGCAGCAGCAGCGCCCAGCCGATCCTCCCGGCCGCGTTGAGCATGACCGTCCACGCGCTCTTCCCGCCCATCTCAGGCGTGGTCCGCGCCAGCCCTCCCCACGAGTACGCCTCCCGCTGCACCCCGGGCGGGACGCTGCCCCGCCCCCCGGCGGGGATCCGCGCCAGCGCCTCCGGTTTCGGCTCCCAGAAGCTGCTCAGCTCGTCGCCGGCCACCCGGCGGATGCCGTCCACGGGCAGGTCCAGCATCGTGTGCGGCGCCGTGTTGTTCACCCCGTGGATCCGCAACTCCAGTACCTCGACCGCCGACGGCGTCGCGGGCACGGGATCCGCGGCCTCGTGCGAGGGAAGAACGTCCATGCCGCCCACCGCCTCGGACATCGACATGACAGGGTTGTTCGCTGCCTGGGACACGTGCCGCCCCCATTTCGCTGGTACGCACGAGGAGACCGGAATTGACCAGCTGATACACGCCCGCCGCTGCCGCTCAACCTTGGTGCATCACCACGCCGTTCCGGCGGAGTTCACGCGAGCGCCGTCGAGCCATTCTTGCCTCTTCGGACCATTTCCGGCAGCTCATCAACGAATTCAGCGAAACGACGCGGCGGCGGCCCTGCGACCCTCGGCGGCGAGCTCGGAGAACCCGTAGGTGCCCTGCTCGAGCAGTTCCCGTCCGGCGCGTGCCAGCGCGCCGAGAGCCGCAAAGCTCAGCGCTCCGCCCAGCGATACCCGGGCGACACCCGCCTCGGCGAGGTCGCCGACGGTCGGACCCTGGGCCACGGCGAGCACGTTCACCGGCCGGTCGACCGAGGCCACCAGCCGGCGGACGTCCTCAATGCTGATCAGGCCCGGCGCGTAGAGCACGTCGGCACCGGCCTCCTGGTAGGCCTGCAGGCGGGCGATCGTGTCGGCCAGATCGCGCCGTCCGTGGAGGAAGTTCTCCGCGCGGGCGGTCAGGACCAGGCCGGAACCGGTGCGGGCCGCCTCGACCGCGGCGGTGACCCGGTCCACCGCCCGGCCGAGGTCGTAGATGGGCGCGGTGGAATCGCGCGTGAAGTCCTCGATCGAGCAGCCGGCCAGCCCGAGCCCGGCGGCCGCCGCGACCGTGTCGAACACCCCGGCCGGCTCGGCGGCGAACCCGTCCTCCAGATCCGCGGAGACGGGAACGTCCACCGCCGCGACGATCGAGGCGGCATGGTCGAGGGCCTCCCGACGGCTTACCGAACCGTCGAGCCGGCCGAGGGTCCCGGCGAAGCCGCTGCTCGTCGTGGCCAGCGCCCGGAATCCCAGCCAGGCGAGCAGCCTCGCCGTCCCGCGGTCCCACGGGTTGGGCATCACCAGGGGCCGACCAGGCAGGTGCAGCGCCCGGAACGCCTGCACCGCGTCCGCCGGAGTCGTCACGCCGGTGAACGCTACAGCCGGCGTTCCGCGGTGTCAGGCGCCCGGCGGCGCGAGCAGCCGGCTGTCGACGTGGAGCGGGCTGCCGAGCCGGACCAGGATGAATTCGTTGTCGTCCGGCGCCAGCGGACCCGTCCGCGCATTGGTGAGGCTGCGGGAGCGGCCGTTGGAGAACGGGTAATTGTTGTCGTTCGCCACCACGATCGTCCTGCTGCTGACGACGTGCACGGACTCGATCGTGTTGAACGGGAACCGGAAGAAATCGCCGTCGTTGCCCACCTTGGTCGGGTCGGGCACCGCCATCAGGTCCACCAGCAACTGCTTGGTCAGGTAACCGCCCTGCGCTCCCTTCGCCTCCACCAGGAATACCTTCTTGAACCGGGGGGCGGGCAAGCCGTCGCCGGCGCCGTCCCGCTCCACCAGCAGGAATTGGTGGCCGTCGACCGTGGTGAGCTCGGCCGCGGACTCGCCACCGACTCCAGCGGGTGCTGTGCTGCCCGGGTAGGCGGGCTTGCCGTCGGTCAGCGTCAGCGGGGCGAGGTTGACCTTCTGGCCGGGCATCTCGAGGCGAATCCTGCTGACCGCGCCGGTGAAGCGCCGGCTGCGGATATCGAACTGGAACACCCGCAGATCCTGGGGGTTGTCCGTGCCGACCGCGCCCTCGGGCATCGGGTAGAGCCGGGTGCGATCGGGGCTGATCGCCAGGGACTCGAAGCCCCGGCTCTGGGCCACCGTGGGCTGCTCGCCGCCGAGCACGTCGAGCGTGGGGTTCTGCGGGGATTTCACGCCGGGCGCCGCGATCGGTGGCGCGAGCAGGCGGCCGGAGCGGTCGACGTTCAGCAGGAACGGCCCGAACTCCTCACCGATCCAGAACGTGCCGTCGGGGCCGATCTGGATGGACTCGGGATCGAAGTCGAAGCCGGTCAGGATGCGCGCTGCCGGAACCGTGCCGCACGCGGGGGGCGGCGTGGCGGGCAGCACGTTGAAGGTGAACGGCGGCAGGTCGGCGCCCTGGATCGGGTCGCAGACGATCTTCCACGCCACCCGCCGGTCAGGGTCGCTGAGCACCACGGTGGACAGCACCAGCGGACCGGCCGGATTCCCGAACCGGAGGTCGATGCGGTAGATGACCAGTTGCCAGTCGGCGGAGGTGTCGCGCGTGCCGTACCCGTTGTCCGCCAGCGCCCACCACGTGCCGTCACCCGCCGGGATCAGGCTGCTGATGCCCTGGACCGGCTGGCTGGCGAAGTACGAACCGGGCGGCTCCGTGGGCTGCGGGAGCACCCCATTGTTCTGCGCGTCACTGCGGTTCTGCGCGGTGAAGAAGGCTCCGGACGGCGGGGAACCCGCGCGGAACGTCGCTGCCGGCAGCACGCTGCGCTGCAGCAGCGCGGCCTGCTGATGCGCAGGTGGAGGGTCGCTCATGGCGGCCGCACCGCCCACCCCGAGGGCGAGCCCGACGAGGCCGGCGGACAGGGCGACGAGAATCCGGGGCATGACTGCTCCCTTCCCGTAAAAGGGCAGTGCACGATGGAATGAGGCAGCCCAAACTAGCCCAGAATTACCATCAATCGAGATCGATCTGCCGACAGATAAGCGCACATAAGCGCTGATTCATGCCGCCAGCAGGCTGAGCAGTTGCGAGCGATCGGGTCCCGGGGGTGCAGGCGTGGCCGCATTTCCGAACCGCTCGATCCTGTCCCTGATCCCAGGCCTGGCCAGGACCTCCTGGGGAAGCGCGAGGCACAGCACGGTCTCCAGCAGGCCGCGGAAGACGTCCGCGTCGTGGCCGGCGGCGGCGACGAACCCGTTCATCGGCGAGTCCCGTTCCGGCAGCGGCAGGTCGTACTGCAGTGCCGTCATCTCCTCGATCCGCGCCCGGTCCGCGGCGACCTGGTTCCAGTAGAAGGGGGCCACGAACTCCTCGGTGAGCGCGTGCCACGCCCTCACGAAGGCCGGCGGATCGTCCAGGTGCTCGCGGACCACGTCGCGCAGGAGTTGCGCGTGGATCAGGCCGACGCTCAACCCGCGACCGGCGGAGGGGTTGGTGCAGGCCCACGCGTCGCCGACGGCGGCGTAGCCGGTGACCACCGGCCGGCCGTCCAGGACGAACCGCCGGTAGCGGTCGAGCACCCCGGCCATCGCCATCACACCGGTGATGGGCGTGCCGTCCAGCCAGTGCGCGTGCCACGGGCAGGCCCGGACGACGCGGTCGAAGCAGTCCGGCTCGCGCAGCGCCTTCAGCGCCGGGTCACCGGTGAGCCCGAACAGCGTCACGGACCACGTGTCGTTGTCGCCGTCGAGGGTGAGCAGGGACACCGAACCCATCGGGGTCAGGGCCGGGCCGATCCGCCGGGGCGGCTGCGCACCGGTGAAGTACCGGGTGTAGTAGACGAAGCCGCGGTCCACGCACTCCACCTGCGGAGCCCGGGCGCCCGCCGTGGTCAGCCAGCCCTCTGAAGGGGTGCGCCGGCCCATCGCATCCACCACCAGGTCGGCGTACAGCTGCTCACCGGTCGCGGTGTGCACCCCGACCACGTGCGGCACGCCGGTCAGCCGCGACATCCAGGTGAGCAGCCCCGAGACCCGCACTCCGCGGCGGACCGTCACACCCGGCTGGTCCTCGGCCGCCGCGGCGATCACGGACTCGACCACCGGACGGCGTCCGGTGACGAAGCGTGCCTTCTCGTCCTCGGGGCGCGGCGAGCGGTCCTCGACGGTCGGGGGCAGGCCGTCCAGGAAGTCCACCCAGACGCACCCGGCCGCCAACAGCCTGTCGGTGAGTCCGGGCATCTCCTCCTCGCAGATCAGCCGGAACCGCGCGAAGAGGTTGTGCGGCTGATGGAACTGCGCGACGCCCCGCCGCGGCCACGATGTCCAGGCCTCGACCGGTTCCGCCGTCGGGGCGGCGGGATCCGCCTCGAGCACGGTGACATCGTGACCATCTCGCGCCAGCATGATCGCCGCGCAGAGCCCGATCACGCTTCCCCCGCAGACAATGACCCTGGCCATGCCTCACAAGAGGCTCGCCCCCGGGCGTTGATACCGCGGATCCCCGGTGCGGCCCGGGTCGCACGCCCGTGCTGCATGCACCGCTGCTCAGTGCATGAGTCGGTAGGTGAGGTGCGTGACGCCGGGCGCCGCGATCGACCGGACCTGTTCGAGCTGCGGCGGCGGATCGCCGAGGCCCTCGAACAGCCGGACGCCGGCGCCCAGCAGGACCGGCACGAGGTGGATCTGCACCTCGTCGACCAGTCCGGCGGAGAGCGACTGCTGGGCGACGCTGCCGCCGCCGTGCACCATCACGTCCTTCTCCCCGGCCGCCGCCCGGGCCTGCGCGATCGCCGACTCGATCCCGTCGGTGACGAAGATGAACGTGGTGCCGCCCTTCATCTCGAGGGGCTCGCGGGCGTGGTGGGTGAGCACGAAGACGGGGTGGTGGAACGGGGGGTCCTCACCCCACCAGCCCTGCCACGGGTGGTCGCCCCAGGGTCCGCGGGTGGGGCCGAACATGTTCCGGCCCATGATGCCCGCGCCCACATTCGCGAGCGACTCCTCGACCACGGGTGTGCTCTCGTTGACCTCCCCACCCTCCAGGCCGTGCGGCGCACGCCAGGCGGCGAGCCCGACCGCCCAGTCGTGCAACTCCTCGCCGCCGACGCCGAGCGGGTTCTCCTCGCTCTGCTCCGGTCCTGCGACGTAGCCGTCCAGCGCCATGGTGATCTCGAACCTGACCTTGCCCACGTGTGCCTCCTCGGCAACGACTCCGGTCACATGGACGGCGCCGCGGCGCGGAACTCATCTCAGCAAATCGTGCCGATCCTGGTCGAGCCTCCGGCGCCGGGCCGTGGGTGACGCCGGTCACGGACGGCGAGCGGAATCGAGCGGAATACCGCCATCTGAGGACCGGTTGTGCTAGCCGCACGGGAAACCGACCGGAGGGATTGATGACCACCGTCGCGCTGACCAAGGACAGGTTCGCCCAGACCGTCACGGGCGAGGGCATGGTGCTGGTCGACTTCTGGGCCGCGTGGTGCGGTCCGTGCCTCCGGTTCGCACCCGTCTTCGAGCAGGCCAGCGCGCAGCACCCGGACATTGTGTTCGGGAAGGTGGACACCGAGGCCGAGGTGGAGCTCGCCGCGGCGGCGCAGATCACGTCGATCCCCACGCTGATGGCCTTCCGGGACGGCATCCTGGTCTTCGCCCAGCCCGGCGCGCTGCCCGCGTCCGCGCTGGAGCAGGTCATCGCCGCCCTGCGCGATCTGGACATGGACGACGTGCGCGCCAAGTTGGCCGAGCAGGCCGCCGGCTGACCCGGAGACGTACCGCCGCAACCCATGGCGGGCCGATCCCGCCTCGATCTCCCGACCTCATCGGCGCGTCGCACGCGAGGCTGTCGGGAGATCGCTGCGTGCACAGGTGATCTCCCGACGTGTTCGGCGTGTCCCGCGTGAGGTTGTGGGGAGATCGCCCGCGTGCACAGGTGATCTCCCGACTGCACAGGTGATCTCCCGACTGCACAGGTGATCTCCCGACGTGTTCGGCGTGTCCCGCGTGAGGTTGTCGGGAGATCGACAGGCAGGTCGGGAGATCGACAGGCAGGTCGGGAGATCGACCCGCGCCGGGTGATCTCCGGACGGGTTGCCGTGAGAGGTGCCGGTCACAGCGCGAGCATCGTGGGCCGCCAAGCAATGATCGACGAGCGCCGGCCCGAAACTGCAGTAGGCATGATCAAGCGGCCGGAACGGACCAGCGGCCACGTGACTCGTGTGGAGCTGCAATGATCATCCTTGGTCTCGTCCTGCTGGTACTCGGCCTCCTGCTGGGCATGTCGATCCTGACCACGCTGGGGATCATCGTCGTCGTGGTCGGCATCGTCCTGTACTTCCTCGGCGCAGCCGGCCGCCCGGTGGCTGGACGATGCCACTACTGGTAGCGAACGACGTGCAGCACGCCGTGCGCGCATGGCCGCGAGGAGCTCAGTCGGTGCCGCCGAGCCCTCCCGACCCCCACCCACCGTCGCCGGAGCCACCGAGCCCAAGCCCGGGCCCGCCGGGGCCGGGGCCCGACATCCCCCCGCCGGCGGGCCCCGACACGCCTCCGGTGCCCGACCCGGGGCCGCCGATCGACGGGGCGCCGGATGCCGCACGAGGCCCGCTGGACGCCGTGTGTGACGAGGGGCGCGGGGTGGCGTTCGCGGAGGCGGTCCCGCTGCGTCGGTCCTCGCCGCCGGCCGAGTCCGCCGCCGCGGCCTGGCGGCTGCTGAGCCGCAGGTCGACCAGTGCGAGGACCAGGGCCAGGCTCACCAGTGTCGAGCAGAGCCACAGAGCGGCACTGGTCGCCGCCGTCCAGTCCCCCCGGGTCGCGACGACCCGGGAGAACAGCAGCGATCCGACGGCGGCGATGCCCACCGACGAGCCGATCCGTTGCGCGGTCTGCAGGACGCCGCCACCGCTTCCCGCCCGGGCGACGGGCACCTCGGACAGCGTCAAGGTCATGTTCGGTGAGATCACCACGCCGCTGCCGAGGCCGGCCAGCAGGAAGGACGGCGCGGTGGCCAGGCCCACGGCGCTCCCGTCTACGCGCCGGATCACGATGTCGGTGACGACCAGGCCGACCACGACGGCGACCAGACCGACGGCGACCAGTCGCCGTCCGAACCGGGTCACCGTTCTACCGCCCAGCGCCGCCCCGACGGCGGACGCCAGCGCGAACGGGGTGACGGCCAGCCCGGCCTGCAGGGCGGAGTAGCCCCGGCCGTTCTGCAGGAAGAGCGCCAGCACGAAGAAGATCGCGGTGAACCCCGCGAAGTACACCAGGCCCAGCCCGGTCCCCAGGGCGTACGAGCGCCGCCGGAACAGATCGAGGTCGACCATGGGCTGGTGCCCGCGCCGGGCGTAGAAGCGCTCCCAGCCCACGAAGCCGGCGAGCACGAGCAGGGCCGCGGGCACCAGCAGCCACTTCGCCGATCCCGGCCAGGTCCGCTCCTCGACCATCGGCAGGAGCAGCATGAGCACGCCGGTGCCGAGCAGGAGGACGCCGACCGGGTCCAGGTTCTCGCTCGGCCGCCGTCCGGAGCGGGACGGCAGCAGGCGCAGGGCGAGTGGGACGCCGACGGCACCCACCGGCACGTTGACGAAGAACACCGCGCGCCACCCGTGGTCGGCACCGAAGGCGCCGATCAGCAGTCCCCCGGCGAGGGGCCCGATCGCGGTCGAGACCCCGATCGTGGCGCCGAGCAGGCCGAACGCCCGCGCGCGCTCGGCGCCGCGGAACAGCTCCTGGATGAACCCGGCCACCTGCGGGATCAGCATCCCGCCCGCGACGCCCTGGAGCAGGCGCGCCGCGATCAGCCACCGCGGGTCGGGCGCCAGACCGCAGATCGCGCTGGCCACCGTGAACAGGGTCATCCCGGTGACGAACACCCGGCGCCGGCCGCGGACGTCGCCGAGCCGGCCGGACGGCACCAGCACCAGCCCGAAGGCCAGCGAGTAGCCCGACACCACCCACTGCAGGTCGCTGGGGGTGGCGTTCAGCCCCTGCCGGATGGAGGGGAGGGCGACGTTGACGATGCTGACGTCGAGCAGCGACATGAAGCCCGCGACGAGGCAGACGGTCAGCGCCCGCCAGCGCCTCGGATCGGTGCCGGCCTCGTGCTCGGCATCCGTGCGGACGGTAGGGGCCCGGCTCACTGGGCCCATCCTCCCCGGGGCGGGGCAGGGTCGCCACCGGGCGCCGTCCGGGCCGCGCAGGGTCAGGTGCCGGAGGGGAAGCGCTCGCTGCACTCCCACTTGATCGATTCAATCGGCACACCCAGCGACTCGGCCAGGGCCTCGACCTCCTGGATCGACGCCACCGCCCGGATACCCCGCGGGCCGTCCATCCCCGGCGGGGCCGGGGTGATCCAGACATAGCGGAAGCGGTCCCCCTCCCGGGGTGCCTGCACGATCATCGAGTAGCTGACCACGTACGGAAAGTAGCTGACCCATTGCGGGTTGCAAGCGATTGGCGGTGTGTTCCGCGGCACGCTCAGCCGTTCACCGGATCCGCGATCAGCCAGGTCGGACCCGATGCCGGGACTCCGGGACGACCAGGTCGAGGAACTCCTGGTGCCTGGCGATGTAGGACCCGATGAACGGGCACAGCGGCACCACCCGCCGTCCGGCGTCACGGGTGCTCTCCAGCGCGCCGCGGGCCAGCGCGCCGCCCACGCCGCGGCCCTCGAACTCGGGCTCCACCTCGGTGTGGGTGAACACCGTCCGATCGCGGTCCAGGCGGTAGAACGCCGAGCCGGCCAGCCGGCCGCCGAGCCAGGCCTCGTAACGGTTCTCCGCGGAGTTCTGGCGGATCTCGAGGTCAGCGGGCTCCTCCGGCGCCATGTCCTCAGGCTAGTCGGCGGGCCGCCCGCTGACGGGCATGCGCGGCGGGGTCCCCTGCGTGGGGACGCCGTCCGGCAGCCGGTTGACTCCGGCCTGCTTGAGGGTCGCGGGCTCGGTGCGCTCGGCGGGCCGGGCCGGCGGTGGGAGTGTCAGGGGACCGGGCCAGCCGCCACTCGCCCAGCGCCGGTCGTCCTCCGCCCGTGCCTCACGCATCTCGGTGGAGAACACCGCGAGTCGTGCCTTGCCCTTGTTCTTGGCGGCGTACATGGCGATGTCGACGTCGCGCATGACGTTCGACACAGTGGTGGACCCCAACCCGGGCTCGACCACGGTCAGGCCGATGCTGGCGTGCATCGGGGTGAGGTGGCCGTGCAGGACGAAGGGGTTCTGGAAGACCGCCAGGAGGCGTTCCGCCGCCACCTGGGGAGCCTCGCCGTCCTCGAGGATGACGGCGAACTCGTCGCCCCCGAGCCGGGCGACGGTGTCCGGCTTCCGGGTGGAGGCACGAAGCCGCTGGGCCACGTGGATCAGCAGCTCGTCGCCGGCCGCGTGACCGAGGGTGTCGTTGACGACCTTGAAGTCGTCCAGGTCGAGCAGCAGGACGGCCAGCATCTGGCCGGTGCGCTCGCGGCGGTCCAGCGCGTGCTGCAGCCGGTCGGTGAAGTGGGCGCGGTTGGCGAGGCCGGTCAGCGCGTCGTGGAAGGCCTGGTACTCCAGCTGCTCCTCCCGCGCCGCGACCTCCCGCAGCAGGCGCTCGTTCTCCTGCAGGGTGACGAACTGCCGGACGAACACCATGATCGCGAGCAGCCCGAGGGCGACCTGCTCGACCCGATCCACGGGTCGCCCGTTCGTGACCTGGAGGACGGCCGCGGAGCCGGCCAGGGCAAGCAGAGCGTAGGGCAGGAGCAGCCGCCGCCAGGACCGCTCCGGCTGGGGATCCGCAGCACCGGTCCCGCCCCTCTCCGCCAGGCTCGCGGCGGTCAGCAGCGTGAAGGCGATGGGCCAGGCCGCGTCGAGCGGGCTGCCACTGTGGTACTTGCCCCTCGTGGCGAGGTAGGCGAAACCGGTGTCGCCGACCGCAAGGGCGATCAGCCCGGTGCTCATCAGCAGCATCGGCAGCCGGTGTGCGCGGCTGACCAGGGGGGAGAGCAGGAGGGCGAACGCGACCAGGGCCAGGTCGGTCAGCGGGTAGGCGAGAGCCACGGCGAACCCGACCTGGCTGCTGGCGCCGCCGTGGTAGACGTCGCGCAGGGTGGTCACCCAGCTGAGCACGAAGAGCGAGATCGCGACGGTGAGACCGTCGATCAGCTGCCGAGTCGGCGCGCTCGCCCGCCGGGACGGCGCGATGTAGGCCCACAACGCCACCACGGCGCCCACCGGGAAGACCAGGAAGGCGGCGTCCGCAAACGACGGGAAGGGAGCCTGGTGGTTCTCGACCAGTTCGGAGTAGGCCCAGATGCTCTGCCCCACCGTCCAGCCGGCGCTGGCGCAGCCGAGCGCGATCCAGCTCAGCCGGCGGTTGCCGCGCAGCCGCGAAGCGGTGTGGAAGGCGGCGATCGTGGCGGCGAGGGAGAACGCGATGACGCCGAGATCGTCGACGACGCGCACGACGTCGGGGCCCCCGACCCGCCACTGCAGGGTTGCCGCGAACGCGCAGATCACGCCCGCGACCGCCGTCGCAAGCAGCAACTTCCGGCCTGCCGGCATGGCCACCGCTCCCATCGTCGATGGTGGGATCGGCAGCCGTCCGGCCGAACTGAAGATGGCCCGATGCCCCCGTTGCGGCGGCTGCGCCGCATACCGGACCCGGTCCGGCAAACCGGTGGATCAGGGGCGCGGCCGGAAGGGAGCGGACCAGGCGACGGCGAGCGCCGCGCAGAGCGCACCGTAGCCGGCCGGCGAGAGCTACCTGGCCGATCCCGCGGGCGCGGGGAGGCAATCATGACGAGCCTGGAGCGGCGGCTGCACGAGGCGCTGGTGGGGGAGGCCGAGCGGGTCCGGCCCGCCGAGGATCTGTTCGCGCGGGTGCGCGAGGGCGTGCAGGCGGACCGGCGGCGGCGCCGGCGACGCCGCCGGCTGCCGGCGCTGGTCACGGCCGGGGCCGCGGCCGCCGTCCTGATCGCCTTGGCCGGGGGATGGCGCCCCGCACCGCAGTGGTTGGCCGACGACGTGTTCCACGACAACCCGCTGACCGGCAAGAGCTACATCGTGCCGTCCGACATCGTCTACTACCACGATCGCCCCTCCCAGCGGGAGCGGATCGAGGAACCCGACGGCTCCGCATGATCGAAAGTCCGCGCCGGTTCCGCACACGGTGGAAGGAGCCTGCATGGCGACCTTGGTACTGATTCACGGCGCCGGCGACGCCGGCTGGTACTGGCATCTGATCGAGGCGGAGCTGCAGGCCCGGGGGCACCACACGGTCGCGCCCGACCTGCCGTGCGACAACGACACGGCGAGCCTGGATGACTACGTCGGCGCCGTGGCCGATGCGGCCGCCGGCCGGCAGGACCTGGTGATCGTGGGACAGTCCTACGGCGCGTTCACCGCCACCTTGGCGGCCGGCCGGCTCCCGGTGCGGCTGCTCGTGCTGCTCGCCGGGATGATCCCGGCCCCCGGAGAACGCCCGGGCGAATGGTGGAGCAACAGCGGCTACCGGCAGGCCGTCGAGGAGCAGGCCAGGCTCGACGGCGGCAAGACCGGCAACGACGACCCGCTCATCACGTTCTACAACGGAGTACCGCGCCCGCTGGCCGAGGAGGCTCTGCGAAGGGGCGGGCGCGGGGAGTCATCGACGGTCTGGGATACGCCCTGGCCACTCGATGCGTGGCCGGACGTGCCCACCAGGTTCATCCTGTGCCAGGACGACCATTTCTTCCCCGCCGCCTTCTTGCGGCGGCTGGCACAACAGCGCCTGGGCACCGTCCCGGACGAGGTTCCCGGCTGTCATTGCGTCGCGCTCAGCCATCCCAGGGAACTGAGCGACCTTCTCGTGAGCTACCTCCGCTGACCCGCGACCGTCCTGGCGGCGCACGCGGGCGATGGCGGGGGTGTCGGCGCGGGTGTGGGCCGGGCGCCGTCCGGCAGCATGACCTCCCATGCTGCATGACCTCGGCCAGGTCCTCGGCGCTGATCGGCGTCCTGATCCCGGTGACCACCGTGCCGGCGCCGCGAACGTGGGCGTGGCCGCCGCCGACCACCGCTACGCCGGGGCCGCGGGGGCGGGTCTGCAACTCGTGGTCAACCTCTCCACGATCGTGCTGGCGGGCACCGCGCCCCTGTTCGTCCAGCGCCGGCTGACCACCTGGGCGGGACGGCGCGGCGCGGGTGCCCTGGAGGGGTCCGCGACCTGGCACTCATCGTGTGCAAGTGATCACCTTGAGTCATAGCGGCGAGTCCGATCGTGCAGTGCCCTGCCCGGAACGGGACCTTGGCCTTACCGTTCGTAGCGTCGACCGCATCGCGGTCCTGGCAACGGGAGCATGAATGAGCGACTCCGTTCCGACGGTCGTCACCGACGACGACGCGCGCCTGGAGACCCTCGGCTACCGCCCGCAGCTCAGCCGGGTGCTCAGCCTCTTCGCGAACTTCAGCGTGGCCTTCACCTACCTGTCACCGATGGTCGGCATCTACTCCCTGTTCGTCCTCGGTGTGGGAACCGGCGGCCCGGCCTACCTCTGGCTGATGCCCATCCCGGTGATCGGCATGCTGTTCGTCGCGCTGGTCTTCGGCGAGCTGGCCAGCCACTACCCGGTGGCCGGTGCGCTCTACCAGTACAGCAAGTTCAACGTCGGGGCCGGCTACGGGTGGTTCGTCGGCTGGATCTACGGGCTCGCCCTGCTGGTCACCGTCGCCGCGGTCGACACCGGCGTGGTGCCCTACGTCGCGAGCCTGGTCAACAACTGGTTCGGCACCAGCCTGGACCCGACCAAGCACGGGACGATCCTGGTGATCACGCTGCTGCTGCTGCTGATCCAGACCACCTTGAACATCACCGGCGCCCGGGTGATGGGCTATGTCGCGCAGTTCGGGGTCTACGTGGAGATCGTGGGCACCTTCGGGATCGCGCTCATCCTGGCCATCGCCGGGTTCAACCACGGCTTCGGCTACCTGTTCACCACCCAGGGCGTGCAGTACCCGGCCACCAACCCGCTGGGCCTGGACTTCGGCGGCAACTGGCTGCTCGGTTGCGCGCTCATCGCGGTGCTGGCGCACGTGTACATCTTCTACGGTTTCGAGTCCTGCGGGGACATCGCCGAGGAGACCAAGGACGCCGGGCGGCAGATCCCCAAGGCGATGCGCTGGTCGCTGATCGTCGGCGGGATCTCCTCCTTCGTCCTGGTGGCCGCGCTGCTGCTGGCGATCCCGGCGGGCGAGCAGGGGTTCAAGACCGCCGCATCCTTCGCCGGCGGGGTTCCCTACATCCTCGGCCAGAACCTGTCGTCGTCGGTGCAGGACCTGCTGACCCTCCTGGTGATCTTCGCGTTCTTCTCCTGCGGGACGTCGGTGCAGGGCGCCGGCTCCCGGCTGGCGTTCTCCTACGCCCGCGACGGCGCGATCCCGGGCGCCGGGTGGATCAAGCGGGTGCACCCGAAGTTCAAGACACCGGTGAACGCGCTGCTCGCCGGCGCCGTCATCACGGTGCTGTTCACGCTGCTGGTCAACATCTCGCCGAGCAGCGACGTCCACATCGGGTTCATCACCTACCCGGCCAACGTCAACGCGCTGGTCGCCCTGGTGTCGTTCGGGGTGAGCGGGATCTACCTGTCGTTCTTCCTCACGGTGATCGGCGCGATCATCGCGAGGAGGCGGGGATGGATCCCGGCCGGGCAGTTCCGGCTGGGGAGGTGGGGGATGACGGTGACGATCATCGGCGCGGTGTACCTGGGCCTGATGCTGCTCGACGTGATCCTGCCGACCGGCCTGGCCAGCCCTCGAGGCTTCTTCAACCTCGACTGGATCACGCTGTTCGTGATGTTCATCATCGTCGTGGTCGGCGCCATCTACTTCTTCATCGCCCGGCCCGACCGCGGCGTGCGGACCCACCTGCACGACGAGGCGGAGGCCACCGGCGCGGAACGCGGCTGAGACCGCCGGAGCGTCGAGTCGCTGCGCGGCGTCCCGGTGGCGGGCCGCCGCGCAGCGGCCTTCCCAGGCCGTGTCTGTTGGCTGGATCCGCTCACGCCGGGATCTGGACCCTGCAGATGATCAACGGGCTGCCCTGGGCCCGACCACCCACCTGGATCGACCCCCACCGACCACTCCTGCGCAACACCGCCCACCGGGCCGCCGACCAGGCCCGCCGCCTCGGCCAACAACTCCGCCTCCACCTACATCTCGGACCCGACCACGATCCGCCCGGACATACCGGGGAAGGGCCCGACCCGCCAGGCTAGGCGGTTGAGACCCAACGTGAGGGGCGCAGCCGGTACGGCGCCGGCCGCGAGCGCCGAGCGGCTGGGAGAGCGCGTTGCCGAGGTGAGTTGAAGACATGTCGATGGATCCGCCGACGCCGAGACCGGCCGACCGCCCTGCCGCGGATCCGGAGCCGAAGCCTGAGTCGGACCCGGTGCCGGGCCGGCCGGTCGTCGTCCTCGGGTTGATGGGGGCCGGCAAGACCACCCTGGCCACGCGGCTCGGTGCCCGCTGGGGGCGAGCGGTGCGCGACTCCGACGCGGACCTGGAGGGACGCTGGGGCCGGACGGCCGCGGAACTGGCCGACGCCATGGGCGCGCAGGGCCTGCACGAACTGGAGGCCGCCCACCTGCTGGAAGCACTCGCCGAGCATCCACCGCCCGTGGTCGCGGCGGCGGCCAGCACCGTCGAGCGGGAGGAGTGCCGCCGCGCGCTCCGCTCCGCCGTGGTGATCTGGCTGGACGCGGCACCGCGAGAACTCGCCGGCAGGTTCGGATCCGCCGCTCACCGGCCGCGCTACTCGAGCGACCTGATCGCGATGCTGGAGGACATGGACGCCGGGCGCCGTCCGCTGTTCACCGAGGTGGCCACCGTCGTCGTGCGGGTGCCCGCCAGGCCCGAACCGGGCTGGCTCGACGCCGTGATCAGCGATCTCGAGCGGCAGTTGCGCCCGCCGTCCGGAGGCTGAACCCGCACCCATGATGTCCCTGGGGGCAGGGCGCGCGATATCCGCGCGAGTGCGCAATGATCGGTCGGCACACCCGGCCGGGCGAGTGCCGGCACGCCCGATCAAGAAGGAGCAGACATGCCCGTCAACCCCTACGACGCGCTGCCGCAGGTGCCGTCGTTCCAGCTCACCAGCACGGACGTCGCGGACGGCGAGGAGCTGAAGGTCGCGCAGCTCAGCGGCATCTTCGGAGCGGGCGGCCAGGACGTCTCCCCCCAGCTGTCCTGGTCCGGGTTCCCCGACGGGACGGCGAGCTTCGCGATCACCGTGTACGACCCGGACGCACCGACCGCGGCCGGGTTCTGGCACTGGGCCGTCTTCAACATTCCGCCCTCGGTGACCTCGGTGCCCACCGGCGCCGGGGACGAGAGCGGCAGAGGGCTTCCGGCGGGTGCGGTGCAGCTGCGGAACGACGCCGGACTGGCCCGCTACCTCGGCGCCGCCCCGCCGTCCGGGCACGGCAGGCACCGGTACTTCATCGTCGTGCACGCCGTGGACGTGCCGACCCTCGACGTGGGCGCCGACGCCACCCCGACCATCCTCGGGTTCAACCTGTTCTTCCACACGCTGGCCCGCGCCACGCTCGTCCCCTGGTACGCAGCCCCATGACCTGACCTCCCGGCCAGGCGGGTATCGAGACCGGTATCACGGCCGGTATCACGATCTCCGATCGGATCTCCTCCGGGTAGTGCACGAGCCGCTGCACGTCCCGGCGGTGACCTGGAGACCGTCATGACGCGAACCATCGTCTACGCGAGCACGGCCGCCCGCTCCACGCCTGCCCCCGCTCCCGATCGGCTCAGCTCGAAGATCGCGAAGTACGTGCCGGCCGAGGTGGTCGCGCTCGCGTCGATGTTCTTCGCCGTGTTCACGGTCACCGGCGTCATGATCTGGTGCTGCGTCGCGGCCGGTGCATTGATCAATGTCGCCTACCTGTACTCGGTGGCGAGGACGTCGACCGATGCCCCGGTGCCCCTGCGGGTCTTCTACCCGCTCTCCGCGCTCGCCTTCGGGCTGTGGGCGATCGCCACGATCGATCCGGTCGCGCGTGCGGCCCACCTCAGTGGCGACACCGGAAGCGGACAACGCGCGTTCGTCCTGGTGCTGGCCGCGTTCCTGGTGCCGTTGCTGGACACGGTCCTGACCTTCCCGGCCGGCAGATCGAAGATCTCGCGCCGCCCGCGGGGCCTCCGGCGCCGCGATCGGGCCGGACGGCGGGCCGGTGGCACGGGTCCGGACCGGGCCGAGCCGCGTGTTCCTCAGCAGGGTGCGGGTCAGCAGGGTGCGGGTCAGCAGGGTGCGGGTCAGCAGGGTGCGGGTCAGCAGGGTGCGGGTCAGCAGGACGCCGGTCAGCAGGACGCCGGTCAGCAGGA
>Ga0187788_10000150_pt1 | contig 18102 bp, 23 predicted proteins | sample 1015_BV01_MP10_2_FD_133008 | JGI IMG/M metagenome (GOLD analysis project Ga0187788, IMG submission 133008) | Tropical peat soil microbial communities from peatlands in Department of Meta, Colombia - 1015_BV01_MP10_20_MG | ecosystem: Environmental > Terrestrial > Soil > Wetlands > Peat | place...
GCTTGTGACCCCAGCGGACATGAGGGCCGTTCGATGCCTTGCCTGAACCCGTGGGGCGCCTTCCAACGCGTCGGCACTCCGTACGGGACTTTGACGACAAGATGCGAAGCGAAGGCCCGAAGCTACCGCTGCGTGGTCTTAAGAGCCGATCAGTTTTATTGGAATTCGCAGCAACTGCTTCTGACTCAAAGCAGTTGTACTGATCGCGCTTTCTAGTGCTTGCCTCTTTAATTCGGTGGATATCGGATTCCTGCAGCAATGCGCCCCAATACCGCCTCAGTCGCGTGAGGCAATTGGCCATGGTGGGAGTATCAACGTAGCTGTGGCGTTGTAGGGGGGGGTATTATAATGACGATCGTGAGACCCGACTGGCTTGATGCGAACAAGTCTGGTCCGGAGATATTTGCTCCGCAGAACCGGCGTACACCGGAAAAACCGGGCGATGCCGGTCACATCGCGTTCCTGCGCCGGCAGCGCAGTGAGGCAGAGTTGAACAACGATCCGGTCACGGAACGGCCGAATGAGCTCATCCGGCGGGTATCGGGCGCGTCGATCGAAGAAATTGACCGGGTCATTCGCGAACTGGAAAGCGTGCGCGAAATGCTGCGCACTGAAGGTGAGCGAGTGAGCCGCGAAATCGTCAGCTATGCCAACTTAAGTAATGCGGCAACGACCGCGATGAAGGTGATCGCCGAAAGCCTGCATCAATGGAAAGAGACCCCGCTGCGGCCATAGCATTCCACACGGCCGACCTGACGCTCGGTCCGATCGCGAGGCGCGAGGCGTATCGACTATTTCTTACAGGGCCAAGTCGCCTTTAGAGCGTCCAAAGCCAACGTGAAAAAACTGTCGTTCTGCCTTGCGGGTCGGGTGTCGATGTAATTGACGACGATCTGGACAGATTGCACGGTCGTTGATGTTTTAGGAGGGCAGACAATGCCTTTGCTCGCAAAAATAATTCCTTCGACGATCCCGACGCAGCGGTCCTGTTGCAGAGCAGGTCCCAAGAATGCACGGCAGCCCGGTATAATGAAGTTTGCCGAAGTCGCTTCGTTTTGAGAAAAGGCTATTTCGCCGGTTATTGTCAGCGTGGCGATCAGTGTCATGACGCATAAGATCGGGATCGTCCGAATACGAACCATCAACGCAGCTCCCCCCAGCAGAATTTTGATCTATTTTCTTAGCGTTCCAGCATATTCACGATATGAAAAAACGACAATTGCGTCGATCTAGAAGCCCGTGGCAAAGCGCGTCATGACCACAATGATTGCAACCTGCATGGTGCCCTGCACCGCTACCACGCGCAAATAGGTTTTCATCCAGCGCGCGATCTTTTGCATATCCGGTTGCGGTTTCTGCACCTCGAAATAGAGCCGGAGATTGGTCGGCAGCAGGTAGCCGAGCCCCTGAACCGTCAACACAGTGACGATAGCAAGCGCGGCAATGACCCACCAGAACTCGGGATACGCAAGATCGAGAAACCCTATCCGCACCGCCAAGAACCAGCCCGTGGTGGATGTAATGGCGGACAGCGTGGGCATAAGGATAAGGGTACGAGGAATCAACCCACCGATCATGGCGCGGCGGGTCTCGAAGGGGACGCGGCGTATAACCGGGCCAACGATGAAACCCATGAACAGGTCGATGCCGGTCCATAGCGCGCCCGCCATCACGTGCATGAAGTTGAGAAACCAAAGGCTGGGGCTTACGACCGCCGCCGTCATCAGGCCGAATGCCGCAGCCGCAGCCAGGAGGTACCAGACCCGCAACGGCGACCCAGTGGGGGCATGCGGTGCGCTAACAATGGTGTCGGCCAAGTCGATGGTCCATGGGCAAGAAGAAGTCGCGGGCCGGGAGGCTCCGGGCTGAAGCGTCTGCCATTTATCGACGGGCGGCCGCGCTCAGTGCCGCATAACAGCGCGGCGAGAGAGACGCGGCATTCTCCGATAAACAGGAAATCAAACGGCCGGCGCCGGGCTCGACGCCTGAACAGAGCGAGCGCTGATCGGCATCGCAGATTCGCAATATCGCAAGCGCCATGCGGGGCCGCATCGGCGGCATTGGGCCAAGCGAAGCTATCGCTGGGGCCGCTGGAGTCGCCGCCGGCGCCGCAGAGTGTGATGTGGGAGCATTTCGGTCGATCGCCGCCACAGCGCTGTGACATGCTGCCGAAAGCAGGGTGGAATTTTTTTGTAGACACTGCAGCGCTGCTGCTCCTCCGGGCTGCACGCCCGAGCAGTGGGCCATGAAATCGGATCGACAGGCGGCGCGGATGGCACCGAGTTGCTGGGAGGTTGGCTTTTTTGCTGCGGTCGCCGTCTGCGCTGGCGCTGGAGACGAAGGCGCGCTTGTGCGTACCGGCTTCGGTGTACTTACGGGTTTTGTCGATGGCGAAGCCGGTCGCGAAATTTCTGCCGGAGGGGCCGCAGTGGCAGCCGGTTTTGCCGCGGCGGGAAGAGCTTCCACCACCTTTTGACAGGCTGGCGACAATTCGGCTGCGTTCGCTTTCAGACAGAGCAGCAGCTCAGGACTGCTCGGCGCAATCCAGGAGCAGTGCGCGGCGAAATCATTTAGTGTGCAAGTTTGTCGGACTAGCTTGAGTTGATCCTCTTGCGACTGCGCTGCTGCAGGCTGCGGCGTCGGGCTAGCGGCCGCTGGAGCGGCCGAAGCGGCTGAAGTAGGGGAAACGGTCGGTGCTGCGGGGGCCGGCGCGACGGCTTCCACAGCCGTCTTGCAAGCGGCTGACAATTTGGCGTCGTTGCGCATCAGGCACTCCAGCGCATCCTTACCGCCGGGCTCAGTATTCGAACAATTGGCCATGAAGTCGGAGCGGCACGATTCGCGGATGGCCTCGCGCTGCGCTTGTGTCGGCTGCTGCGTCAGGGCTGCATTGAACGCAGCCGAAATTACCAACCATGCAAACGCAGGAACCGCAAAGAATTTAGGCATAAAACAATGCCCCACTCAGGCCTCAAGACTACGCAGTTAGAATAGACCCCCAATTGCGACGCTGGCAATGAGCGATATCGCCGGTAAAAAAGGTTGGCAATCAGACAATCGCTGATGGCGTGAGCTATCCTGCAGGTTGTCGTCGAAGGTGCCACCAGGTCTAGCGTCTGGGCTGGCAAAGATTTACGTTTCTCCATCGCTCGGAGATCTGCGGTTTGGTCGATGTTTCGATTTCGTTTATTTTTGGCTATAGCGTTGTCGCTGTCGTCGGTAACGGCTCAGGCGCAGCAATATCCTGACCATCCGGTTAGGGTGGTCGTTGGTTATGCGGCGGGGGGCGGCCCGGACATTCAGGCGCGCACGCTCGCCGCGCAGCTTAGCCTCGACCTCGGGCAGCAATTCTTTGTCGAGAATCGCGTCGGCGCCAACGGAACAATCGGTACGCGGGCGGTGGTCCAATCAAAGCCCGATGGCTACACGTTGCTATTCTCTTCAAACGGAATTGCGCCGACCCCGTTTATCTACAAAAATCTAGGGTACGACGTGTTCACTGATCTCACGCCGATAGCAACGATTGGGGTTCTCGACGGTCTATTCATGCTGGTCGACGAAAAATCGTCGTACAAAACGCTGCAGGAATTTCTCGATCACGCGAAAAAGGATCGCGCGGTGTTCGGTTCTCCGGGCGTGGGAAACGGGCTGCATCTGGCGGCCGAGATTTTCAGCAAGAAGGCTGGGATCACCATGCAGCACATTCCCTACAAAGGGGCATCGGAAGTCATGACCGGCATGCTCAGCGGCAGCATTGAAGTAATGTTTGTAACGCCGCCCTCGGTCTTGGGATTGCTCAAGGATGGACGTGTGCGCGCGCTCGCCTTCACGGGTAGCAAGCCGTTTCCCGCGTTCCCAGACGTGCCGCTCATGAAGGATATGTTGCCCGGCTTCGAACCGATCGGTTCCTGGGGCATGTTCTTCGCGCCCGCGAAGACACCACCGGAGATCGTCGAAAAGCTCAATGCAGCGGTGCGTGCGGCCTTGCAGGCTCCGGCAGTCGCCTCTGCTATGCAGCGCGACGGCTACGTTCCAGACAATCGGAACGTTGCCGAAACCGCCGCCTACTTCCGTCAGGAAGTCAAACTGATGGGCGAAGCGGTGAAGGCCGCGGGCATTGAGCCGAACTGATGTTGGTTAGCCGACCGCCCGCAGCGGCTTGCCCGCTGCCGTCACCGGTTTGGCGCTGATCAGTACGAAGGCGATGACGCAGTCTTCGGTGCCGCGGTTGACCCAGTTGTGGATGGTGCCGCGCTGCACCAACACGTCGCCGGCTTTCAACTTCACCACCACGCCGTCGTCAAGTTCCATTTCGATCGCGCCAGACATGACGGCGGCGTAGTCGATCGAGTCGGTGCGGTGATTGCGCGCGGTGACACCCGGCTGATAGCGCACAACGCGGAACACGGTGCCGCCCTCGACCGTGGTCTTGAACGACCCGGACGACGTGGGGTCCTGGAAGCCGTCATTGTCGACCGGAAAGCCCTTGGTCGACCAGACCACACAGGACGATGCCCCCGGCCGGTTGGAAATGACATTCTTGGCGATCTCGTCGACTTCAACTTTCGCGCGGCCGTCCGCGCTGTGTCCGGTCACAACGCGGCGAATCTGAAGACCCATGGTGGCTTTCCTTATCGATCGAAAATAGCGTGGTTTATTTGCTTGCGCCTCGCTTCAGGAATGCGGTGAATATGGCGGCGACGTGTGGTTCGGCTTCGCGCCATTCCTTGCGGTCCCACTCCTTCAACAGATTGTCGTCCGATCGCTTCTCGACCACGTCTTCGTGCAGTTCGCTGTGGGGGATGAGATTAGCCGCCTTGCGCGCAGTGGCCGGCGTGTGGATCACGTCATTGCCGGCTATCAGGCACGCCGGCGTTTTGATTGCACGCAAATCGGCTTCGGTGGCGCCGACAATCGGCAAACTCGCCGATTGAATAAAACACTCCCGCCAATACGTCATGACGTTTATGAATTGTCCGGCATCGGTCTTCAATAGCCGATCGCGATTCGATGGCCGAGCCATGATGCATTCGCTGAAGTGCTCGCTTTCGCACACCGCCTGCATGCCGCCGGAGCGCGCTATTCTTATGAATTGTCCGTAGTAGTTCTCGGCTAGCCGATCGACCGCCTCCTGGCCGCCGGTGACGCGCCAGAGCAGCAAGCCGCGTAAGCCATCCGCGTGCCGCATGGCATAAAGGATCGCCAGGCGTGCGCCTGCCGAGGAGCCGCCGACATACATCGGCAGCGCACCGAGCTCCTTACCGAGCGCGTATAGGTCGTCGGCCCATACTTCGTGTTCGGACGCAGAACCGTCGAACGAAACATCGGAGGCGCCGCAATTGCGTCGGTCATGCAGCAAAACGCGATAGCCAGATGCTGCGATAGCTTCCGATAAGTCGATCAATTCGTGGTAAGATCGGCGGCTTCCGGGCGTGAGGGCGATCCACGGGCCGTTATTGCCTATGACGTCGTAATTGATGCAAACGCCACGAAGGACCGCTTCAGGCACTGCCAACCCCATTCGTTATTGTCACGCTGAGTTTTGTAGCAGCGGGGGCAATCTGGCCGCCAGCTGAAATGGCATATCCGCACCCTGTTATTGTGCTAGTTTGAAGCTGTAAGTGCCTTGTCCGGCAGCCGCGGGGGCGGCAATGAGGCGGCGCGATTTCATTGGTTTAGCGGGCAGTGCGACAGTCACGTGGTCGCTCGCCGCGCACGCGCAACAGGCGGCGACGCCGCTGATCGGCGTGCTCATGAACCGGGGCGCAAACGATCCAGAAGGTCAAGCGCGGCTCGCGGCATTCCAGCGCGGGCTGCAAGATTTGGGCTGGAGCGCGGGCGGCAACGTCCGCATTGAGACCCGCTGGGGCGAGGATGTTGTCGAGCTTGAACGCAAATACGCCGCGGAATTAGTTGAGCTCTCGCCGGACATTCTCCTGGCGGCGGGGACCTTGGGCTTGACGGCCGTGCAGAATGTGAGCCGTACCTTGCCGACAGTGTTCGCGGCGGTCACTGATCCCGTCGGTGCAGGCTTTGTCGCTTCTCTTTCGCGGCCGGGCGGAAACGTGACCGGCTTTATGATCTATGAGTACAGCCTGGGCGGAAAATGGTTGGAACTCCTCAAGCAAATTGCGCCGGGTGTGACGCGCGTTGCTGTGCTCCGCGATCCCGTCAATCCGGCCGGGATCGCCATGTTTGGCGCCATCCAGGCCACGGCGCAGTCGTTCGGGGTCCTGGTGAGCCCGATCGGCACACAAAATGCCGGAGAAGTCGAGCGCGCCATAGCAGCCTTTGCCCATTCTCCGAACGGCGGTCTGATTGTGACGCCTAGTGCGTCGGCGTCGGTTAACCGAAATCTGTACGTCGCACTTGCAGCCCGTTACAAACTGCCGGCGGTCTATCCTTTTCGTTACATAGCGATCGGCGGTGGGCTCGCGTCATACGGACCTGACCTTGTGGAGCAGTTTCGCCTCGCGGCGGGGTATGTCGACCGCATTCTTAAAGGTGCAAAGCCCGCCGACCTGCCGGTTCAGGCGCCGACCAAATACGAGTTGGTGATCAACCTTAAAACAGCCAAAGCGCTCGGCCTTATGGTGCCGCCACCATTGCTCGCACGCGCCGACGAGGTGATCGAGTGAGTGGCTTGATGTCCACTAGTTGTGGCCCAAAGCAGACATTCCGTTCACGCTCACGACGTGATATTTTTATCAGTGACGAACAGAGAGGACATGCGTGAACCGGTACCGTCCGACGCTCGTTCTTGTCGCGCTGACTATTTTCGCGGTGTCTTACATCTGCGCCGCTTCGGCGCAGATGAAGGCCTCCGCGCCCGAGAAAATGATGCCAAGCAACAAAGCGCAGAAGATGCGCGAGTGCGAAAAGCGAGCTGATCAACAAAAGATAAAGATGGAGGACCGCTCCCGTTTCGTGAATGAGTGCGTCGCAGCCGGAGCAAAATAGACGTGGAGATGACCTCCTGGTTTTGTAAGATCAGCGCGGAGATCGCGGGGGAAAGAAAGGGGTAATGCCATGGGTGTCACCATCATCGAGCCAGAGCCTGCTGATGAGATTCTCACGTTCGAGGTTTCTGATGCAGCGTTGGAGACCGCGGCGGGCACGGGTAACGAAAAAGTCGCGCGCTACACGCTTTATTTCTGCACCGCTTTAGATCTTTGTCCGGGGCCCTGAGTGGAAAAAAATGGACCCACCGTAAGTGGATAAGGCTCGCGTCTTCAAACTAAAACTTATCGGGATCGTGATCGGAATTATTATTGTCATCCCCATCTTGGCGTGGAAATGGGGGCTTTTGTAGCGCAGTCCGATCTAGCGGGTGACTTATCAGAAACTCACGGCCATCGACCGCGCATGCAACGTGCATAGGCGCTGTTGTACAGCGTGGACCTTTGAACGCCACGCGACGCTCCGCCGACAATCGCACCAGCGCCGGCACCCCGCCGGGCCCCTCGGCCGCCATCCACGATTCCGCCGATGGCGGCCCCTCCGAGCGCGCCGCGCACAACGCCGCCCATGGCGCCGCCGGCCGAATAACGCATGGAATAATCACGGGCGTACGCTCGACAAAAATGCGATTGTGATGCGGCAGAAGCGGCCGTTATCGGCAGCGCAAAACCCAGCGCCGCGAAAGCGATGGCGGCAACAAGCTTCACATGGTGGCTCAAGTTCAATCTCCTGCAACTGCGCGTCAATCGGCCCGGTACGTGTTGTTTTATGTCACGGCTGACGTTGACACTATTGGACTGTGGCCCAATGGGCGAGCCGAGCTACCGGAATATTAGATTTTTCCAAAATCGCCATGCCGACCGAGGCCGTCCTTGAAACGGCTCGCTCCAGCCACGCCATCCTCAATCAGCGCTTTGCGTCCATTGTACCATTCCTGAATAAGCGCTTCGCGTACGCCAAGCCCATGGCTCTTGATAGCGGACCGTCGATCGGCACGCACACACACTTGAGGAAAGCGCGCGATCTCCCGCGCCACCGCCTCCGCCTTCTCGCGCGCGCCCCCCTTGGGGGTAACGTATTCGCACAGGCCAATGCTCAAGCACTCTTCCGCCGGTACTTTGCGTCCCGTGAGAATAATCTCCAGCGCTCGACCTTGGCCAACAATACGAGGCAAGCGCACGGTTCCGCCGTCAATCAGTGGAACTCCCCAACGCCGACAATAGACGCCGAAGTACGAATCTTTCGCCATGACTCGGAAATCGCACCAGAGGCCTAACTCCATCCCTCCGGCGACCGCGGGGCCCTCTATGGCCGCAATGACCGGTTTATCCAACTCAAGTCGAGATGGGCCCAGCGGGCCGCGAGGGATTTCACCGCCGTTAGCGTGCGGCCCAGCAACAGGAATATCGAGTTCGCCGAGCGGATAATCCGCGTTCAGTGTGCTGACATATTTGAGATCCCAGCCCGCGCAAAAGGCGCCGCCTGCACCATAGAACACCGCAACGCAGGCATCCTTATGGGAATCGAATTCAAGAAATGCGGCTGTCAGCGCATCTGCGCTTTTGGGATCCATGGCGTTACGCGCCTCGGGACGGTCGTGAATGATCGTCCACACCGGTCCGTCCTTTTCCACTCGCACAGTCATTGCCAATCTCCCGGTTATTGTTTGATCGAACTATGGTCGCCATAATTATATTATTGCCTGTGGTAAAGTTCTAAAACCATCGCCTTCAGAATGACGATGGCAAACACGAGGACGACCACCATGCCGAGGAAGTTGTCCAGACGTGAAATGCTAAAGGCATCAGTCGCCGGAATCGGAAGCGCGGTTTTCTCCCAGCCGGTTGGGGCCGCTCTGCCGGAAGCTGAAACGCTTAGCCCGGCATTGATCGAAGCCGCGCGCAAGGAAGGCAAGATTGCGTTCTACAGCGCGCTCGAGCTGAACATATCCGAGAAACTAGCGAGAACGTTCGAGGCGAGATATCCGGGCATTGCCGCGCGCGTCGAGCGCTCCGGGGCAGAGCGAATCTTTCAGCGAATCGGGCAGGAGCAGGAAAGCCGTATTAACGCGGTTGATCTTGTCTGCAGCACCGATCCCGCGCATTTCATCTTCTGGAAACGCAAGGACTGGATCGCGCCATATGTGACTGAGGACATGGCCAGGTCTCTGCCACGCGAGCAGATAAATCCTGATGGCACTAGTGCGACGGTGTGCGCGTGGTTCTCGGTGATTGGCTACAACACCGAGCTCGTCAAGGCTGAGGACGCACCGAAAAGTTATGCGGATCTGCTCGATCCGAAATGGAAAGGCAAGATCGCTAAGGGTCACCCGGGCTATAGCGGGGCGATCCTGACGGCGACCTACCAGATTTCGCGCGATCTCGGCTGGTCATATTTCGAAAAGCTCGCGCAACAGCAGGTATTACAGCTGCAATCGGCGGCTGAGCCGCCGCGCAAGATCGCGTCCGGCGAACGCGCCGTCCAGGCCGACGGCAACGATTACAGCCTTGCTTTGTACAAAGATGCAGGGCGGCCGGTCGAAGTCGTATATGCGAGCGAGGGTACGCCGCAGATCATCGTCGAGACTGGCATATTCCGCAGCTCACAGCATCCGAATGCCGCGCGGCTATTTCAGCACTTTTTATTTAGCGTTGAGGGTCAGCAAATCTTCATCGATTTTGCCCATCGTTCATTCCATGCACAGGTTAAAGACAGGCCGGGTCGACCGCCGCTCTCCGCGATCAAGACAATGAAGAGCGATCCCGTGGCGGTGGAAGCGCAGAGCGAGGAGATCAAGGCGCGATATTCAAAGATTTTCGGTGTCTGACCACGCAACGCTGGTCGCACTCGCTTCAACTCCAGAGATTGATCCGGAAGCGTATTCTGCTTCAGACGGCCCATTTGATGATTTATGTCCAGAACGAATATTCCGGCTAGGACAAGGAAGAGAAAATGGAGCTGCTCGAGAAAATCGTCGTCGTAACCGGAGGAGGCAGCGGGATAGGACGCGCACTCTGCGAGGCATTTCACAAAGCCGGCGCGAAAAAGGTTATCGTCTCGGACATAGATCGAAAGGCCGCCGAAGTAGTGGCGGCTGAGAATGCGGGCGCCGCAGTCTTTTGCGATGTGGCACAGGAGACGGACGTCAAATCGTTGATCGAAAAGACCGAGTCCCAGTTCGGGCCGGTTGACCTTTTTTGCTCCAATGCAGGCGTGGCGCTCGGTTTCAATCCGCGTGTGGAAAATGCGGCTGCAGGCCCCGACGAACTTTGGCAGCGGGCCTGGTCTATCAATGTAATGGGGCACGTCTACGCCGCACGTCACCTTATACCGCGCATGAAGGCGCGTGGCAGTGGTTATTTACTCAACACTGTATCGGCTGCGGGTCTGCTTACTCAAATTGGAAGCGCGATTTACTCGACGACGAAACACGCCGCAGTTGGCTTTGCAGAGAATATTGCGATCGCTCATAAAGATGATGGGATCAGGGTATCAGTTCTTTGTCCGCAGGCCGTGGACACGCCACTGCTACACAGCCTTCCTCTGGGGCCGCAATCTGGAGACGGCATTTTGTCGACGGAGCAAGTTGCGCAGGCTGCGATCCAAGGTCTCAGGCGTGAAACATTCCTGATCCTGCCTCATGCCGAAGTGCAGGGCTACATTCGCAGAAAAACGGAAGATCGAGACCGCTGGATTGATGGCATGGTGCGGCTTCAGCGTCGCTCCTACGGTCCCGAACCTTAAGTGAAGTAAGCAGAGAGATGAAGTTTCAATTGTGCCAATGTGACGCAGCGCTCGCAAACTATCTCGGCGCCAAACTCGCAACCGCTTCGTGCCCTGCGATCCTGCCGAATACAAGAGCGCGCAGGACGGAAACAGCATTTGGTGCCGTCGCATAAAAATGGCCGGTAATTTCACCGGCAGCGAATAAGCCCGGGATCGGAGTGCCATCGCGTAACACGCGGCTGCGTGCGTCGGTTGCAAGCCCGCCGAAGGTGTAGGCGACGGCGCCAACCAGCGGATAAGCGAGGTACGGCGGCGCACTAATTGCGCGCGCCCAATTCGATTTCGGCGGATTGAGCGTGCGATCGGCAGCGAGCCCGTCACAGCGCGTAGGGTCGAACCGTTTCGAATCGCCTGTGCAGGCAGCGTTATAGGCCGCCACCGTACTTGCCAGATTGTGCGCATCCACGCCGATGAGCTTTGCCAGTCCGGCGAGTGTCTCGGCGCGTATCGGCGGCACCTCGGAGCGGATGGCGCGCTGATAATCAGCAATTTCCAGCAGGCGGCTGTCGATAATCGCATGGGCAATTGCGCCCGGGGCCCTGAAGTGTATGTCGCGCGCAAACGATTCCCAAGTCTCGTGCACGAGACCGCCGCCCTCATCAAAAAAACGACGACCGGTCTGATTCACGACGATGCCGTAAGGATAGATGAGCACGACCGGCGCGGAATTTTTGCTGCGCGCGTCGATCGGTTCGGCATGCATACCGCTCCAGTCGCCGGAACGATCGGCGCCGAGCTGCATGGCCATGCGTATGCCATCACCGGTGTTGAAACGTGTGCCCGGCGAGATCAGCCGCATCGTCTCGGCTCCATCGCCGAAGTGTGCACGCATCATCTCGCCATTGCCCTGAAAGCCGCCGCAAGCCAGCACGATGGCGTCCGCCGGCAAAGTCTCGCGTGATTCGCCTTGCTCGATGATGAGGCCACTGATACGGCCATTTTCACTGACGATTTCACGCGCCGCACAGCCGTAATGGAGTGCAATGCCTGTCTGCCGGGCCGCGCGGGTCAGGTCTTTCACGAGGGTCGGACCGCCGCCGGACGGCTGAATGCGCGGGGGACCCTTCGCCAGATAATATGTCGGTTGAATGAATTCGACGCCGTACGAGGCGATCCACTTGATCGTCGCCGGAGCCTCCGCCGCAAGCCGCGCGAAATAGGTTTCGTCGCCTTGGAACTTGGTCGCCCCCAGCAAGTCGTGCACAAAACCCGGCTCTACACGGGCCGGCGAAGCCATCCGCATGTACGATGGCGACCAACGTGTGTTGCCGCCGGCTTCGTCTTCCTTGGCCTTGTCGGCCAGCGTGACCTTGATTGGCCAGTTGCGCGCGCGCGCCATCTCGGCGGCCGCCAGCGCGGCGGCCAGCCCTGCCGCGCCCTGGCCGACGACGATTAAACTGCGCGTTGACGGGCTCATGATGTTGTCTTTCTGCGGGCCCCGCCACGATCACGGCAATGATCAAATTCGAATAGTGCTGTAACAGTAGAGGTTTAATTGGCGGCAGCCAAAAATATATCGGTTTGCGACCGGCCGAAGGCATAATCCGCCCCTTCAAGGGTACTGCTTTGAGCTGGTACGATGCGTTGTCCTGAGCGATGGAGGGGCAATGAGACGACGCGAGTTCAGTACTTTTCCTGGCGGCGCGGCGGCCGCGTGGCCGTTCGCCGCGTATGCGCCACAAATTAAGCGGCCCCGCCGTGTCAGCGTATCGATGGCGGGTGTTGTGACGGCCGCATCAATGTTCTTCACGGTCGGCGCGACCTCTGCCGATCCTTATAAATGGTGTGCTGTCGATAGCACCGGCGGTGGCACTAACTGCGGCTTCGTCACCGTCGAACAATGCCGTGCCACCATCAGCGGAAGGGGCGGTTTCTGCGAGCCCAAGCAGGTTATTCCACCAAACTTGTCTCCAGCAGCAAAATTCGCAGCACCTAAAACAGATCCGAGCGGGGGGAACGGTAAATCATTGATGGATTGCGTGACCACGTCCTGCAAGATCAACTGTTCTCCTAACGTAGCGAAACGATTCAGGCCAAAATGGTGTGTGTACTTTAAAGAGCCAGTGTGAAGCGACTGCCCGCTTTTGTGGAGCTAAAGGGAGCATCGCAAATTCACGCCTGGTGTCCGCTAATGGGCCCCAGCGGGCACCGGCCGGCCGATGCCTTGTCGAACTAAGTGTGAGCCAAAATCCAAAGCTCTGCGACTTCTTTATGCCATTGTTGTTCAATGCCGCGCTGAGCGTCATTTCGAACAGACCAGTACCCGCCGCCATGCATTCTAAATAACTTGGGCCTCCACTCAGTCGATTTCGGACCAAAACGCCGTAGCTCAGCATTTATCGTCTGGCGAAAATCTTTTGCTGAATCGAGGTTTTTTACCAAGTCTCTCCAACGCCTTTCGATGAGCGGGTTAAATACTGAATTGTGCAGGGGATGCGCTTCGTCTGCACCCAACTCATCCAACACTTCCAAAATCACATCCGCGAGACGCCTGCTCATTTGGCCACGCTAGCGTCTTCCCGATTGAAATGTTGCTACCAGATCGCAGCTAACTCGACTAAAGATTGATTTTTTTTGCCCTGCACGTCCGTTTGCGCTCCTGGTCGACATTCGATTATCTGCTGAAGGCGCATACCTGCAAATCGGGTTTTTTGTGATGGGGATCACATCTGCCCGGGGTGCTTTCTCCTAGGTCGTCGGCATCAAATAGACGGCGAGGGGGTACCACGGTGAAAATTATAAACCGCTCAATTGGACTCGACGGACGCAAGACGAGCGTGTCTCTTGAAGAGCCATTTTGGGATGGATTGCGCGAGATTGCAGACCACGAGAATCTGGCGAGATCGGCGCTGGTAAGGAAGATTGCTCAGCAGGGCATCAGCGATAATCTCTCGTCCGCAATTCGAGTATTTGTATTTAGCCATTTCCGAACGTCCAGCAGCCAGCGCAAATCATCTGGCGTACATGGCCTCGGTATTCCGGCCGCAGGCTCCGATGAGGCATCTGGACGTCAGAGCGGCCTGGCAGTTTCGCGATTCATTTATCGCCCTGCGAACCGACGTCGCGCCGCCAGCATAACATCCTGACCCGCTATAGAAATGAACAAACCATTTTACTGTAACTATGCAGGCGTGCCGACAATCATCGGCGAAACCCGCGCGTGGGCGTTCGTCAAGGGCGCATGGAAGGAAGTGGATCGCAACGAAGCCTACACCAAGGCGCAGCTTATCGGGGAGCCGGAGTTCAGGCGTTTATTCGGTCAGTTACCCCCGCTACCCCCGCCTTCCAAGGCGCAATCCCGTTAGTGACTTCGCTGTTCTGATAGCTGCTGCTATTTCCTGGCGGGCATGTTACGCGCGCCGATACATTGTGGTGATGGCAGGAAGGCTAGCGTCATCTCGCATATATTTGCGATCGCATGCCTGGCGATTACAATCCTGGAGACTCGCTGAGATGCGAGGTTCGTGACATGAAACTTCGTGTCGTCCGCTTTGGGCTCGCATTGTTGTTCAGCGCCGGCGGCGTCGGCTTGTGTCAAGCCGATTGTGCCGCGCTCTACGCGCCCGCTCAGCGGCACGCCAACGATATGGCTCGCCGCAATAGCCTCGATCATGCCGGCTTCATGCGGTATCGCGGGCCGGCGGGCGCGGTCGCTGAAAATGTCGCGGTCGGGTGCGAAACAGAGGAATGTGCGAGGCGCGTTTGGACGCAATCGCAGCAGCACCGCGCGAACATGATGCTCGGTGGATGCCAGGCCGTTGCCTCTGCGCGGTCCGCCAGCGGCCGCCGCTACTGGGTGATGGAGATCGGCAGCAGCGCCGGTGGTGGTGGAGGCGCGGGTCGCGACTTCTCCATCGAAGGCAGCAACGCACCGTAAGCGCGCGGGCAGGTGGCCGCCAATCTCGGTGTGCCACTAAAATTACGAAATTGCTTGCACGCAATGAACGGCTTCATGCTTGCTGTTGGCCCGAAAAGGTGCGGACATCGGTTGCAAGAAACAAAATTGGCAAGCCATGAACGCAATAGTCGCCGCGGCCTCTGGAAGGTTCGAAACCCAGCTGCCGGTGCTTATTATCGGGGCCGGCGCTGCAGGGCTATGCGCTGCGCTAGCAGCCAAGGAGGTTGGGATTGATGTGGCTGTGGTCGAGCGCGACGCGGTACCGGCAGGTTCGACGGCGCTGTCGGCCGGTCTTATCCCTGCCGCCGGAACCCGCTTTCAGCGCGTCAAGGGGATCAAAGACAGTCCGCAGCTTTTTGCCGACGACATCCAGCATAAAGCGAAGGGCCAGTCTGATCCCATCGTCGTGGACGCGGTAACGCGTGGGGCTGGTCCACTGGTTGAATGGCTCGCGGATCGCCACGGACTTCCATTCGATGTGGTCGATAACTTCAATTATCCGGGTCATTCGGCCTTGCGCATGCATGGCCTGCCGAGTCGGACTGGGCGGGAGTTCGTTGACCGGCTGCGCAATGCTGCCGAAGCGAACGATATCATGATCCTGACCGAACGTAGCGCGGAGCGTCTTTTTGTCGAACCCGACGGCCGCGTCCGCGGCATCGAAATTATGCACCGTGAACGCGGGCGCGAACAGATCGGCTGTGAAGCCTTGATACTCGCCTGCAGTGGTTTCGGCGGAAATCCGGATCTAGTCCGCCGTCACATCCCGGATATGGCCAATGCGCTCTATTTCGGCCACCCGGGCAATCGTGGTGACGCTATCATTTGGGGCGATGCGCTCGGCGCGGCACTTTTACATCTCGGCGGCTACCAGGGTCACGGCTCGGTTGCCACGCCTCATAATATCTTGATCAGCTGGGCGGTCATCATGCGGGGCGGCATTCAGATCAATCGGGAAGGTCGCCGGTTTTGCGACGAAACGCGTGGATATTCAGAGCAGGCGGCCGAAGTATTGCGACAGGCGGGGCAATTTGTCTGGACCGTTTTTGACGAACGGATCGCAAACGTGGCGCAGCAATTCGAGGACTTCCGCGAAGCGGAACGCGCTGGCGCAATCTTGAAGCAAAAAAACATTCCCGACCTCGCAAATGCGATGCATGTTCCCGTTGAAACTTTTGTCGCCGAATGGAATGACGCTCAAAAACTGAAATTGAACGGCGGCCGGGATCGATATGGCCGCCAATTTCGATCGGACCAACTGTGCGGGGCGCCGTACTGTGCGGTCAAAGTGACCGGAGCACTTTTTCATACGCAGGGTGGGCTTGCGATCGATTTAAGCGGTCGTGTCAAACGTAAAGACGGAACGATATTTCCTAATTTGTTCGCGGCCGGAGGCGCCGCAGCCGGTGTATCCGGCTCGACCGCGGAAGGCTATTTGTCTGGCAACGGCTTGTTGACCGCCACCGTACTTGGCTATTTGGCGGGAAAAGCAGCGGCGGAGCAAACGCTGATCTCATTGTCCTGATCGAACTCAACAATGTCTCTAACTCGCGTACGGCGAATTACGTGTCGGAATTTAACGTTGATGTTTTATCTTAATGAGTAAGTTTGGTTGCGATCCGCATCCAAGCAACAGCATTCTTACCGCCGATAACGAGATGCGGCGGCAATTATGATCAAAGAAATTTCACAGCGGATCTTTAGCGCGGCAATTGTCTTCCTTTGGGTTATTGTAGTTTCGGCCTCTGTCGCAATAATTTTGGCCTCCACAATGGGCGGAGGAATTGAATGGCTTTAAAATTCTCGATCCGCTTCAGTATTATCGGAAGGTGATTGGTGACTCTACGACGGGACCGGACGTACTCACTTCAACCTTAAATGCCTTTTCCGCTGCAATTCTGAATATTTTATATTCGGAATTTGGTTGAATAACAAAATTAAGAACAGCCGATTTGGAATCCCTGGCTCGCCAAGAGGCGATTATCTTGAATGCGCCACCGTCATCTTCAACCCAACATTCTGCGGCAGATTTGTTGTCGTTCCAGTCACACGAAGCACTTTCGCCAATCTCCCTTTTCGTTTTTGTGGACTTTATGATTGTTTCGACAATGAAATCTGCCTCTAACGGTCTTTTCTTGGGTTTGAAAGTCGCGTCAAACAATATTTTTTCAATTTCACCCGCTCTTCTCGGGTCGCTAAAAATGAGGCCCACCCGATTTTGTTGATAGGATTTTGGCGAAAACTGCAGCTGCAAAAGTTGATCTTGAGTCCACGAAAAGGAAGCATCAAGTCTATCTTTTGCCGACGCTCCGGTTGCAGATAGAATAAGCGCGATAGCGAATGATGTTGGTCTTTTCCGTCGTTGCGTAAATCCAAGCAAGAGTCGTGTCATCGGCGGCCCTCGGAAATCGCTTCCCGCAGAATACGCATTGTATCGGCCAAAATAAAGCCACCTCGTTTTCGGCATCAAATTGAGGACATCTAGTTCTGGCGGCCGCGCTCAAGCCTTATGTAGCGCGTTCCAGACCAACGCGAATATCGATCCGATCACAAACCCAATAGCGGCGGTCACGATGATTAGAATGACCGCTCTTGCGATCGCAAATGGTTCGATAGTGTAAATTGGCTTGATGAAATGTATCCAGAATACGAAGTCGATGACTGGCTGGGCCCATCCTGATGCGACCAGCGCCGCCCAGCACAAATGATAGCCGCCCAATACGACGCCGACGACCAGGCCAGACTTTGTTACGCCAATATCTCTGCTCATGTCGATTTCCCTCATATGCGGCTTAGGTCCACTGACCAACGGGCAATTGATCCAGCTCAACCTGGCTATTGCAGATTTGAGTCGAGCATTATCAGTCGGCCGGGCGTTTGGTCTTCTGACCGCCCCGCGTGCCACGAATTCCCGCTACTGGGGATAAAGTGGACCTATCAGGGCGCTGACCACTCCGGTGCAAATGCACCCTCGGAGCTTTTCGTTGTCGCAACGGAATCCTGGCGCCGTTAGGTAGCTCTACGAACCGCCTTACGAATTCCCCGCAGCTCTCAACAATATACTTCGTCCCCACGGGCAACCGCCGTGGCAGCTGATATACGCTGTTCACTTGACTTCCCCCAGTCCCAATTAGCCCGACGGAATTACCGAGAAATTTCTTGTCCGGATTTTGTCAGAATTGCAGTTATCCTCACAATCAAGACGGTATAATCCGACCAGCGCGCGACCGACTGGTCGGCTGCGCCGCTAACTGCACTACCAAATTGCCTGCTGCGTTTTTGAGATCCGCGCGAACACACCAATTGAGATGATCGAGTGAAGTCGCTCGGTGCCCGCCGACAAAAATGAGCGTCGGCAGACCAGCTACATATGAAGAGTCATTTCGTTGACCATTTGAATGGCGGCCTGCGTGTACTGACCGCTACAATACGTATCGTCCAGCCAAAGAGCTACGCCA
>Ga0187788_10000151_pt1 | contig 18055 bp, 15 predicted proteins | sample 1015_BV01_MP10_2_FD_133008 | JGI IMG/M metagenome (GOLD analysis project Ga0187788, IMG submission 133008) | Tropical peat soil microbial communities from peatlands in Department of Meta, Colombia - 1015_BV01_MP10_20_MG | ecosystem: Environmental > Terrestrial > Soil > Wetlands > Peat | place...
CAAACATATCCGGTGTTGCCTATCTCAGTGCATTCCTTGTTAAGAGATTTTATCTGGAGGCTAAGCTCGACGATGTCACCGCCACTATCTCGAAGGATTTCCATGTCAATTTCGGCGGCGACTTACTGTATAGGGGCACGATAGAAGCGGCGAGCATCTCCGGCGACATTAAGATTAACAGAGCAAGATATAAAGAGCCTTTAGAGTGGAGGTCGTGGATTTTCACATCAAAGGGTGTCGAGAAGCCTAAGGCGGAGCTTTCCGCAATCGAAAGGGCGGAACTAAATATCACAATCACAGGCAGCGAGAACATCTCTATCGACAATAACATCGCACGGGCGCCGGTAAAGATAGCCGGAGGGATGATCGTGAAGGGAACTGTCTTCAAGCCGGTGCTTTTCGGCAGACTCGAGACGACAGAGGGATATGCCTACTTCAGGAATAACGAATTCAAGATAATCTCTGCCAGCGTAGATTTTGTGGATCCCAACAGGATCAAGCCCATGATAAATCTCGCGGCTGAAACCAGTGTGCAGGGTTACCGCATCAGATTAAATCTTGAAGGCCAGATGGAGCGTTTCACCCTTTCCCTGTCATCGGAGCCTCATCTTGAAGACAGGGATATTTTTTCTCTTCTGACGAGCGGACAGATCGGAAAACAGACCAAAGGACTTGAGGCGGGAATCGGCGCGGGGGAGGCAACTTCCTTCCTTACAGGCAAGATGCAGGACGTTGCCGAAGAACGACTCAAAGCGATAACAGGGGTGGACAGATTTCAGGTCGAGCCCTATGTCTCCAGCACTACCGGAACAGTGGGACCGAGGGTTACCGTATCAAAGAGACTGATAGGCGAAAAATTATTTGTGACCTATGCTAATTTATTTGGCACCACGGAAGAACAAGTGATCAAGATCGAATATGTCCTCAACAAAAATGTCTCTCTACTGGGAGTCAGGGATGAAAAGGGAAGCCTTGGAGGTGACGTAAGGTTCAGATTCGAATTCAAATGAATTTCATACGGGAACGGAACGACAAAAAATCAGGCTCGGAGAGGGCGAAGGTTCTCATTCTTTTCCTCGGCTTTTTGCTGCTTGCTGCTTACTGTCCGTTTACACCTTGCGAGGCATCAGCCTCAGTGGTCAGTGAGGTGGAAATAACGGGACTGTATTCCATCGGGAAAGATGAACTTCTCTACCTGTTGAACATCGGGCCGGGTACCGAGATCGATGCTGACCTTGTGAGGCTGGGGATAAAGAGGGCGTTCTTAAAGGGAATATTCGATGATATCGCGGTCGAGACTACGGAGGGAGAGAAGGTAAAGGTTGTTATTCGGGTAAAGGAGAGGGATTTTATAAAGAAAATATCTGTGGAAGGCGAATATGCGCTCTCCAAAAAGACCATAAAGGAATTGTTTCCTCTAAAAGAAGGACAGGAGCTTGCCTGCGACATGCTTGAAAAGGCTGTGAGGGATATCAAGCCGAAAATCTCAATACGGGGGTTCCCGCGTGTCGAAATCAAAGCCGAAGTCGAACGACTAAAGGAGCCTTACAGGGTGAATCTCCATCTCCGGGTAGATACCGGCGAACCGGAAAGAATAAATAAAATAACGATTCTTGGGGTGGCGGGAGATGTCAAGTCTGAAATGAAGTTGTCGGAGGGTGATGTATTTAACCGGCTACTCATAGAAAAGGATATAGAACGAATAAAGGCATTTTATAAGAGCAATAAATACTTCAAGCCGGTTGTCGGACCTTATGCCTTCACGGATGGAGATCTCTTTATTCCGGTTAATCCAGGCAGGCGCCTGGAGATTTCTATTGAAGGCAATGATCACGTTTCCACAAAGGCGCTCTTAAAAGAGATGCCTTTCTTTGAAGCTGAGGAGTTCAGCGATGATATAGTGGCAGAAGCAATACAAAGGATGCTTTCCGTTTGCCATGCAGAGGGTTATCCCTTTGCAGAAATTTCTCCGGTTACAACTCCACAAGATGACCTGACGCTCCTTCATTTTTCCATATCCGAAGGCGCACGGGTTGATGTCGGTAAGATCATCATCAGTGGAAATACACTGCCGGACAAAAACCTTAGAGAGATCATGTCCCTGAAAGAGGGGAAGAGATATAATCCCGATCTTCTCGATTCGGATAGAGAAACACTCAAGAATCTTTATGATTCTCTGGGTTATCTGTCGGCCTCGATTGAAGAGTTTCAGACAAAGTACGAAGAGGTTTCCCGAAAAATGGATATCTACGTGAAAATACACGAAGGGCTAAAAACGGTTGTAGATAGTGTAACTATTGATGGGGCAAAGCACATACCGGAAGAAGAATTAAGAAAGACCATCAAGATGAAGCAAGGCGATCCCTTCAACGAGATCGATATCTCCGATGCACGATACAGGGTTGTCGAGTTATATGGCAATAAAGGCTTTACCGGGGCAGCCGTATCGGTAACAAGAGAAATAGAAGGGCAGAAGGCTCATATAACATTCCATATAGATGAGGATGGTTTAATACACTTCGGCAAAGTAATTATCGCCGGGAACCGCGTGACGAAATATGTCGTAATAAAGCGCGAATTGGAGCAAGAAGAATCTATGCCTTTTGATCTAAATATTCTCTCAAAGGAAAGACAAAAACTATATAAATTGGGGTTATTTGCGGAAGTCAATACTGAAGTACTTGACAGATATGACGATAGAAAAGATGTTCTGATTAAACTGAAAGAGGGAAATCCGGGTGCTGTAGAAATGGGCGTGGGATATGGCGAATATGACAGATATCGAGGGATGATAGAATTAAGCTACAGAAATCTTATGGGAATGAACAGACAAGCATCGCTGAGACTTGAATACAGCTCACTCGTGAAACGCTATATTTTACAGTATTTTGAGCCGTGGTTTTTGGGCGTTCAATTGCCCTTCAGAGCTTACATACTGGGGGAGGACAAAAAAGAAGTGAATGTAGATACCCGGGAAACAAGATATCATTTGACGAGACACACCGTTACGGCAGGGTTTGAAAAGAAGCTGAGCAACGCCGTAAAATCCGAGCTCTTCTATGAATTTTCGTTGGTTAACACCTTTGACGTAAAACCCGATGTTATATTAAGCAGAGAGGACACCGGCACACTCGTCATAAGCGGAATGCGTCTCGGCCTCATCTATGACACGAGAGACAGCGCTTTTTATCCTCAGAGAGGAATTCTTTCGGGAATTGCGGCGAAATTCACGTCACCCATTTTTTTGTCAGAAACGCATTTTATGAAACTCTCATTCTACGGGAATTATTACCAAAAAATTATCGAAGGAGTGGTCCTTGCAGTGTCTTTAAGGGGAGGAATCGCGCAGGGTTATCTTACAACAGATGAGCTTCCTATCGTGGAAAGATTCTTCCTTGGAGGGAGTACGACGGTAAGAGGTTATGACCAGGACACCCTTGGGCCGAAAGGGTCCGATGGAAACCCTACCGGCGGCAATGCTTTTCTTATGGAGAACCTCGAAATGCGTATTTCTTTAGGAAAGGGGCTCGGCATGGTTGCCTTCCTTGATGGAGGGAACGTCTGGCAAAAGATCAATGAAATGGATCCTGCAAGCCTGAAATTCACTACCGGACTTGGTTTGCGATACGACACGCCGATCGGACCTGTAAGAGTAGACTACGGGGTCAAGCTTCGGAGAGAAAAAGGTGAAAGCAGTGGCGAACTGCACTTCAGCATAGGACATGCATTCTAAGACACCAAATCGCAAAGGGCAGAGCACAAAGGACAGGGGAAAATGTGCAATTTTTCTCATTGTCCTTTTCTTTGCCTTTTTGTTTCACTTTAGGCTTTGTTCTTTGCTCTATGCCCGGATCAGTGACGGTGTGGTCGCTTATGTGGATAATATCGCGATCACTCTCAGCGATTTGGAGGGGAGATACGAAGAGACGATCAAAGTTAATCCGAATATAACAAGAGAAGAAGTCTTGACCACGATGATCAACAGGACACTAATGCTCAGAGAAGCAAAAAAGATGCGCCTGGAGGCGCCGTCGGAGGACCAGTTGCTGCAAGAATATATTGATTTAAGGGTAAAGGCCTTCATAAGGATAAGGGATGAGGAGATAAAGGAATTTTACGATAAGCATGTCACGGATTTTCAGGGAAAAGAATTCGAGGCCGTCCGGGATGAGATCGAAAATTACCTCATCCAGAACGAATTGAACCAGAGACTGAAAGTCCACATCGGTGAACTCAGGGGAAAGGCCTGCGTCCGGATACGTGTGGGTCAGGAAGGCTGACTAATCAGCAGGACTACTTGTCCGGGGCCAGATGTCTCTATCTGCCCATCCCGGAGACTCTCAAACACTGCCTGGCAGATCTCGGTATCGCGATCATTGCATCCTCAACTACAAATTTTATGGGGGGTATGAAAAAGGGGAAGGTAGGGGGAGATAACCTCAGGGGTGGTGTTGGGATAACACCAACATGTAGGGAGATAACGTTCTTTCCCTGAGATTAATTACCCTCCCCTTTTCTTTTTTATATCACAACAAGACATAAAATTAAATGCCAATAAAAATCCAGATATTTACCAGTAAAAAACTGGTGCTATTTTGTGAGAGATAAAAGATAGGATTTAAGGTTTATTTTCTTATTTTTCAGCTCCAGCTTCCTTCTAATATTTTCTCTGTGAAAGGCGATAGCTCTGGGTGAAGACTGCATTAATTCACTGATTTGCTTATTCGTTTTGCCTTGCCGAAGGAGATCCGCCACTTGAATCTCTGTCGGAGTAAAGTTCATAAACTTAAAGGACAACTTGTGTGAAAATGATGAAGTGACCTGAGTCAGATTTGATTCCAGAATACCTACATAGGTCTTTTGTCGTTCATCCAATCCGCTCATCTTCAATTTTTCTATGTAAGGCGTCACCAGTTCCTTTATGTTTAGCAATACTTTTTCTTCTAATTCTGTTCTGTCTTCATCCCTCCTCTTCAGCAAGACCTTTAATGCGATATTTGCTTCCTCAAGGTTGCGAGCCTCGATCTGCAATTCCCTTTCTCTTCTTTTTAGTTCCTCCTCCATCTTTTTGCGCTCGGTGATGTCAATATTGAAGCCTAATATTCCATCTATTTTCCCTCTTGCATAAATAGGCGCAATGATATTGTAATAACATCTTTTTTCTCCTTCCCGAATGAATTCAACTTCTCCTTTGACGATTTCACCGGAGAAAGCACGCCGATTATTATCCAACCATAAAGCCAATGTTTCTCTATCCACATTGAGATCTTCGGGTCTCTTTCCAATAAATGCCCCCCACAGTGTCTCGCTGATAGAATTCTGAATGAAATAACGGCCTCTTGCGTCTAAGCCAAAAAAATCGAATGGCAGACTTTCGATGATCGTACGCAGACGTGCCTCGAGCTTTTCGCGATCCTCCCCTATTTGGCTCCGTCCGGCTTCTATCCTTTTTACTTTAGCTATCTGTTGGTGCAAGCCCGCCAACTCACTTATTAACTGCTTTTTAGTCTTATTTTCCTCTTTCATATTGTGAGGCCTAAAACTATTCGTTACGATGAAACATCTGTATTTTAGCAAATACAGTCGACATAATTTTAGCAATCGCCTGGGTGTACTCATCATTACTATTGCAGGCTTCAGCTATAATGGAGTATGAGAAAGAATTTTGCAGGCGGCAGCGGCTGATTATCCGTGGAATTTCTCTGAAATATTAGGGCTGAAAGTTATAAAATAATTATATGAAACATGAAGAAAGTCTTCGCCCAGAGATAAAGGTTTTAGCGACAGATTGTATCCATCTTAAACAAAAAATAATCAAGAGAATAAGCAGGGGCAATTCTCTTGATAAAAGACCGGACCTTATCCTATGGGTATGTTACTCCCCTCTGCCCTGCGGTTCTTTGGTTCAGTGTCCAGTGATCGTGAAAGGCACTCTATGCCCGCATGAGGGACCATATAGCCGTAATTGACCAAGTCATCGAACACCTTTTGAATAAGCGTCAGTATAAACTTTCAAGAGATGTTAAATATTTTATTCCATAACACTTATTGTACTATTGAGCTCTCTGTCAAGGCACGTAGCATCCTGAGATGCTCCCGTCTTACGATGCAGATATCTCACCAAGCGCCCATGCCACATTGGTACGAACCCGAGAATCTTCATCTGCAAGGGCAGCAATTAAGGGCTCAACCGCCCTCGCATCTTTTATCTTTCCAAGAGCTGCCACAACATTTATCCTAAAGTACGTGTTATTGTCTTTTAAGGCTGCTATTAATACGTCGACTGCGGGTGCCCCAATTTTCCCCAGTGCCCAAACCGCATTTTCCCTAACTCGGGGTTCTCCGTCTTTTAAGGCAGCTATTAGAGACCCGATAGCCCTCGCGTCTTTTATCCTCCCGAGTATCTCAATAACATTCTCTCTCACCCGGAGGTCGTCATCCCTGAAACTGGCAATCAGAGGTTCTACAGCGGAGGCCCCTATCTTACCCAGCGCCCAGACCGAACTTTCCCTGACCCGTGGGTCGTCGTCTTTGAGATTGGCAATCAAAGGTTCTACAGCGGGAGTCCCTACCTTCCCCAGTGCCCAGACCGCATTTTCCCTCACTCGAGGGTCGTCGTCTTTGAGATTGGCAATCAAAGGTTCTACAGCGGGAGTCCCTACCTTCCCCAGTGCCCAGACCGCATTTTCCCTCACTCGAGGGTCCTCATCTTTTAAGACAGCGATCAGAGACTCAACCGCCCTCGCATCTTTTATCTTTCCGAGTGCCTCAGCCGACTTATAACGAATGATGGGGTCTTCATGGTTCAGCGCACCTATTAAAGGCTCAACCGCGGGTCTCCCTATTTTCCACAGCGCTAAAACAGCATGTTCTTTTATACGGGTATTTTCATCTTTGAAGGCTTCAATTAGAGGTTCAATTGCTCTTATATCTTTTATTTCGGCCAATGCCCGAATAGCGTGTTCACGCACTCGCACATCCCCGAACTTCAAGGCATTTATAAGAGCCTCAACCGCAGGGGGTCCTATCTCCATGAGGGCCCAAACGGCATGCTCCCTTATACGGGGATCTTCATCCTTAAGAGCAGTAATCAGCGGGGTAATTGATAGAACAGCCATTTCCCTCAGCGAGAAAACAGCATTCTCCCTGACCCGTGGGTCTTCATCTTTTAATGCGGCTATCAGTGGCTCAATAGCTCTGGAATCCTTTATTTCGCCGAGCGTCTCAGCCACATGCCATCTTATTTGAGGGTTTGCATGCTTCAATGAATCCATTAACAGCTCGACTGCAGGGGTTCCTATCTCGCTCAATGCCCAGACGGCGTTCTCTCTCATCCTCGATTCCTCATTCTTAAACGTAGCAATCAAAGGCTGGATTGCAGATATTCCGATCTCTCCGAGGGCCCAAATTGCATTCCACCTGACGTTTGAGTCATCGTCTTTCAAGACGGTTATTAAGGGCTCAATGGCACGAATATCTTTTATCTTTCCTAAGGCTTCAACCGCATTTGCACGGACTTCAGGATCCTTATCCTTCAGGGCGGCTATCAAGGGCTCGACTACTCTTTCATCTTTTATCCTTGCAGGTCTCATACTGCTCTCCTTTTTTAACAATAAAGATTAAATTTATAAGCTTCTTATAATTAATTATAAAGGTTTCATAAAAAAACTGAAGATCCGAAAAAGGTGGGTGGTATTAGAGGACTGAAGTCAGCAACTGTAGTTCCTGTTTTGTATCTATTAACAAGCATAGGTACTTCTATTTCAGGGAGACCGGCGAAAATAGGTATTTACTTACGTGATATACTATAATCATAAATCAGAGTATAAATGCAAAGGATGTATAATTAGTACCGCAGGATGCCCGAATCTAAAGACCGCTTTGGACAAATTTGAACGATCGTCGCCAATAAAAATAAAGAATTAAAATCTGTGAGATCATAGATAGTCTAGATGCAAAAGATTAAAATCGGAATAAGTACGTGTCTTCTGGGTGAAAAAGTCAGGTATGACGGGGGACACAAGCTGGATAGATATATAACGGACACGCTCGGTCATTATTTTGAATGGGTCCCTGTGTGCCCGGAAGTAGAATATGGTCTTCCCGTTCCAAGGGAATCAATGCATTTAGTCGGTAATCCTGCCTCACCTCGTATCGTAACCATAAGAACTGGTGTCGACCATACCCGGGGCATGAAAGAATGGACTAAAGATAAATTAAGACAGCTCGAAAAAGAGGATCTCTCTGGGTTTATTTTCAAGAGTAAGTCGCCAAGTTCCAGGCTGGGCGGTACAAAAGTCTATACTTCTTCAGGCATGCCAAGTAATAAGGGGACAGGCATATTTGGCGGAGCATTCATGAGTTATTTTCCATTTATTCCGGTCATAGACGATGAAAGGCTTCATAATCCGAACCTGAGAGAAAACTTCATGGAGCAGGTTCTCGTGTATAAACGATGGAAATCATTTCTAAAAAATGGTTCCAAAATCAGAGACCTAATGGCATTTCATACTAATCTCAAGCTTTTAATATTATCTCATAGCCCGAAACATTACAGTGCCCTCGGAAAGCTTATTGCTCAGGCGAAAAAATACCAGCCTGATGTGCTCTATTCTGAATACATAAGGATATTGATGGAGGGGGTGCGTCTGCTTGCTACGATCAAAAAAAATACAAACGTGCTGCTGCATATAGCTGGATATTTCAAAAAACAACTGACGTCCGAGGACAAGAGGGAGTTGCTTGAAGTCATCGATCAATATCACAAGGGTTATATACCTTTAATAGTCCCGATAGTCCTTATTAATCACTATGTGAGAAAATTGGATGAACCTTACCTGAAGACGCAATTCTATCTGAATCTTCATCCCATATGTGACTTCCGGTTCTCTGAATAGATAACGGAGTTCAATCAGCCAGTAAAAAATTCCTATTTCAACTGTCCATCTTCAGCTTTTCCGAGCTCAATTTTTGCCTTCGCAAGTTTCTTATAATATTTGCGAGCTTTTTCCATATTCTTCGCAGCAATCGCCTTCAGAAGATCGCCCTCAATTTCTGCAACGTCAAGGCGTTTATAATAATCAAGCATTTCCATGAAGTGCGCCATGACGATCTTCCCAGTCAGCAAAGGATGATTATTTGTAACGTTATGTTGATTGAACATCAGACCATGCTCCAACTCTACTTCAAGTCCGATCCTGAAGTCCTCCAGAGGAATTTTCATTTTCTCAGTATTTACATGTGGCAGAATGATTCGAGCCTCTTTTATAGTGACCTGCGGTTTCTTTAATTTTGTCCAGTCTCTAATTTTTAATTCTTTGCAAATACTCCTCACATCCTGTAAAGAAATGTATTCGGGCAATTTCATGCAACCCTCCTCTTGTTTTTGAGATTTACATATAAATCTCTATGCAAAAAGTATCGCTTTTTTGCCTCAGGTCAAATTTTCCCAGCAAGCCCTTTAACACCGCACTCCTTGCTCTTTATATCCGCACCCCTCCTCCACAAACATTGCTTTGGAAGCGCCGCAGACAGGACAGACCCAATCATCCGGCAATTCATCGAAAGGCGTACCCGGTTTGATCCCGGAATCAGAGTCGCCCTGTTCAGGGTCATAGACATAACCGCAAGCTGTACATACATACTTTTTCATTTGTCAGTCTCCTATTCAAACTTTGAATGATATGCCTTCACCTTATCGGCAAACTCCCTTCCAAAGTCATAGCAACGTTTCTGATCCTCAGCCGACGGTCTGTAAAGCACTTGAACTCCTTGCTCGACAGCATCAAGACCCATTTTTTTCAACTCTTCATATATGTCTTTGACAGCTCCGCCACCCCACCCGTAACTTCCGAAGGCTCCGACGATTCGGTTCTTTGGTTTCAGACCCTTTAAGTAGAGCAAGAACTCTGCTAAAGTCGGAAACATGGAATTATTCAATGTGGGAGAACCGATGAGACAACCTCTCGCCTTCCAGAACTCTTTGACAGCAAAGCTTATGGGGTTTGCTCTGAGTTTGACAACTTTAACATCAACCCCTTCATCTTTTATCCCCTGCACGAGAGGGACGGTCATCTGCTCCGTACTGTGCCACATGGTATCGTATATTATTACTACCCGAAGGTCTGCCTTTCCGCCGGCCATGTCGAGATACATATTGATGATCTTAGACGGATCATGTCTCCATATAATGCCGTGATCCGGAGCTATCATATCTATTTCAAGGCCTAATTTCTGAACCTCCGCAATCTTGTTTTTAATTAGGGTTCCGAACGGCATGAGTATGTTCGCATAATAGTCCTTGATTGCATCCTCAAGTTCGGCTGCCGAATGAGTGGATACGAATTCATCATCGAACCTTGCAGCTGATGCGTAATGCTGGCCGAATGCGTCCTGACTGATGAGGATCTTATCTTCTTTTATGTATGTCATCATTGAATCAGGCCAGTGGAGCATCGGAGTCTCTAAAAAGAGCAGATTCCGTTTGCCAATATTTAGAGTATCCCCTGTTTTCACAATTCTGATATCCCATTTTGATGTGTCAAAAAACCTGTCGAGTCCTCTCTTGCCTTTATTAGTCATATAAATAGAGGCATCCGGCGCAAGAAGCATTATATCGCCGATGCTCGACACATGATCATTCTCGATATGGTTTATTACGATATTTTTTATCTTAGACGGATCTACGATATTTTTTATGTTATCGACAGTAATCCCGGAGAAATCATATTTAACAGTATCAAAAAGTGTTATTTGATCATCGAGTACGAGATAGTTGTTGTATGTTGTTCCGTTTGGCGTAACATAGCCATGAAAGTCTCTTACAGCCCAGTCAATTACTCCCACCCAGTAAATCCCTGGTTTTATTTCTAAAGCATTCATAGCGCCTCCTATCCTATTTTATTCATGAACATTTTGGTTCTTTTATATTCCGCTCTTTTCAGACTTTCTTCTTACATGTATTGCAAAGACCTTCCAAAACAACTTTTTTGCGCAATACAGTGAATCGCTTCTGAATATCTTGAGGAACGGTTATGTCGTCATAGACCCTATTATGAAAGTAATTATTCTGATTTGTCTATACAGGAATATTAGTGAAGCATCTATGATTTGCGATATTTTTCCTTGAAGTCTTCGCAGTCAGATTTTACCGGGATGGTGTCGATTGGCTGGTAATCGACCGCAATTTTTAGGCGGGAAAATTGATTAGATTCAGAAGCAAGATAATAACTTTACTGTCTGGCCGTTAACATGAAGCGGGCCTCTCTATCAGCATCACAGGTCTCCGGCGTGATAATCTTAATCTCAGACTCCAGTATCCTCATTATCAGATCAAGCTCCAAGTACTCTTCTTTTAATACCTGCCATCCTAGCAGAGCCGTGATAGCATCTCTAAAAAAAATTCTCTCCGTTAATGATAACTGCTTAGCAGCCATTTGCCAAAATCTAACAGATTTCATATCGTCTCCGTAGCATTAAAAAGAGATTTGTTATCGATCCAAAAAATATCGCCTGCGCTATTCTCATCCTTTTCCACCTTCAGATTAACAGCGGGTGTGACTAAAATATGTAATCACCGTCACAATTTTATCATGTGGATATGTGATTCAGGAGAACTCAATAGTTTTGACAACTTGGTATTCTTGTCGCGCGATATTCTTTGTGCAGGCTCATCCGTTGCTCAGGGCGCAAGTTGACAATTGCATGACCTCGCATGATAATTAGACATGATAAAGTTTGTGAGTCTGCCGGATGATATCCTGTCGAGAGTAGTTTCTGAGTTAAGAGTCGATGGCAAATTTGATAGGTTCAAAGCCGCTGGTCTGGCTTATCTGAAAAGGTCAGACAAGCAGTCTGCTCTATGAAGAAACTCGTCATGACTATGGGAGACCCCGGAGGAGTCGGGCCCGAAATAGTTCTCAAGGCACTGACGTCTGCCGAGGTCAGAAAGAATTGTATCCCTATTATCATCGGGGATGCTTACGTCATGAAAGAAGCGATAGAACTCTTTAATCCGTCCATAAAGTTAAAGATAATCAAGTCGCCGGAAGAGTCCAGACCGGCGGAAGGTTCACTTGAACTTATTGATATGGGGATGATAAAGGAGTTCGTAAAGAACAGGCCGACAGCAGGGACCGGCGGGGCCTGTGTAAATTATATAAAAAAAGCCGTTGCTATCGCCTTGAGTAAACAGGTCGACGGCATTGTTACGGCTCCGGTTTCAAAGGAAGCATTAAAGATGGCTGGGTTTAAATGGCCGGGGCATACCGAGATGCTTGCGCAACTTACGAGAACTAAAGATTATGCGATGATGCTGGTCGGAGGTCCTTTAAGAGTCATCCTTGTCACAATCCATACGGCGTTGAAGAACGTGCCGGAGTTGATCACGAAACAAAGAATAATGAAGACAATTCGTATGGCAAAAAAAGCCTGTGACATGCTGGGAATCAGAAAGCCGCGGATTGCTGTTGCGGGGCTTAATCCTCACGCGGGGGAAGCGGGGATTTTAGGAGATGAAGAGAGAAAAAAGATTCTTCCGGCCGTGAAAGATGCTATGAAGGATGGCATTTCCGTTTCGGGCCCTTATCCGCCCGATACGATTTTCCATAAAGCTTATAATGGGGATGTCGATATCGTCGTTTGTATGTACCATGACCAGGGATTGATCCCGCTGAAGATGATCGCCTTTGATCACGGCGTCAATGTCACGGTAGGGCTCCCCTTTGTCCGCACATCACCCGATCACGGCACTGCTTATGACATTGCATGGAAAGGTGTCGCCAATCCCTCAAGCATGATCGAAGCGATAAAAATGGCGGCAGCTCTAAGGATTTGAAAAAATTCCCATACCAACATCTGCTTCGATGCAGAAGACGATCTATATCTCCCCAATCTTCAATTGGTCTCTTCGTCTCCTTGTAGTTCTTTTTCGCTGAGGTTGTTTGATTTGCCCATGGCGAGCTCCAGAATATGTTTGCCGCCGTCATTTCTTATTAAAGAATGAACACTCTGCAAATACGAAGTGCTGCCATGATTTTTGTCCGTTAATAATTCTTCTTGAGAGGCGTGCTCCAACAAGACTTTTTCAAGAATCTTGTTTCTTGCTTCTCTTTGTCGTTGATCCGTACCCGCTCTGACGGAGTTCTTTAAATAATTATAAGATATGGAATACGCATCATTCTCATCTTTTCGCAAAAATTTATTTATGTCTTTTTCTTTTGACAAAGTTGCCACCCTCGCCATGAATTCGGAATATCTCTCAGCCGCAACTTCCGGAAGTTCCAAACGGGCTTGATTTAGAACAACAAAAGCCCATAAGCTGTAAAAATTGCTGAGTCCCTTCGCATATTTTGTTACGGTACAATTGTGGGCTTCCATTCGGAGGATATAGTCTTTTGTAAATTCTAAATTTCTCTTAAAATTGTTCTCATCAAAATCCGGCAACGTTTCGTGCGGCGAATCATACTCGGCGTAAAAATCATCTAGCATATCTTGATCGTAGCCGAGGATACGATTTTTCAAAAATACAATTAATAGCTCGGATATGCATTGAACATCTTTCATTCTTCTCATTCTTGCCTTGGTAACGACCCCTAATCTTTCCCATTCATCCTCTTCAGCCTCCGCTTCCGAGGTCTTAATAAGCCAACCATCATACTTGGCATGCCTTAATTCCTGCCGTTCAAGTTTTCTTGAAGTCCTATTGAGACGATCAAATACTTCATTAATAATAATGCTGTTATCCGTTTCTATAAACTCAATCGGCAATAAATAGTTACAAAAATGTCTCTTTAATTCCGGGTCGTTTTCTATGCTTTTCCATTTTTTGCCGCTTAATCGCAAATCTCCATAATCTTTGTCGACCGCTATATTGTTTTGGGCAAAAAGGATGATTGTTTCAAGTCGCTGTTTGCCATCAACAATATGGTATTTCATCTTTCCTAATTCTCCATCCAACTCTCTATGAATGAATATAGCCGGACATGGATAATTCCGAAATATTGTGTCGAGGAAATATTTCCTGTCTCTTAAGGTCCATACACTTCTTCGTTGATAGGAAGGATCCAGATCTAATTGACCGTCGTGATAAAGATCAAGAAACCATTGAACCTTCTGCTTCATTTTGCCTCCCGGTGTTAAAAATCAATTCGTGTTAAGGGATGAAATATATTAACGATACAACACGGCATAGTCAATGATCTTGCACCGTACATATCGGGAAAAATGCCCTGCTTGAAAAGGCAATTTGCACCCGTTTTACACCCATGATAAAGAAGAAAGCGCCTAAATTCAACGCTTCGTCACTGGTATGAATATTGCTAGATCATCAGAGATCAAGATGAATTACAGTGTTCATGATTTTGAATTGTAAATGTCAATTTCAAAAGGAGGATCCATGAAAGTTCAACACCTTGCCGAAGCAGTCATATTGCAAGCTATCGAGGATTTATGGAATGAGGATCACCGGGAAGACTGTATCAATTTTTTTTCCGGAGAGGATTTCAGGACCTGCGCATCGATAGCCGGTATGGACGTAACCGAACAAATAAAAATACTTAAAATGCTCGACAAACTCATAAAAGATACGCGGCGATCGGTAAAAAGCGGTGAGAAAGCATCCTATAAAGAAATCTCTCCACGAACCGAAATGAGAGAAGCGACGAGAACATAATCTTTGCCATGATAGACAAAAAGCAAGAAGAACTTCAGAGCCTTTTGAAGGAAGGCATATTCGCGTTGAGGGAGATGAGAAAGGGTTTCGCAAATGCCTGCGCAAACCTGAGGACTGTCTATAATGTGGAATCGCAAGGGAATACTCAAAGAACAGCAGGGGAAGGCAAAGAGAAGGGTCTCAGAGAGAAGAAAAATCAAGGGACTCACATATTATACAATTAGAGTCTGTCCATAAATTGCTATGCACATAGTCCTCAACCCCGGACTTGATTAATCTCTACTGATAAACCTCATTCCCGATCCTTAGTTTGGTGACATAAATAAGTTCACAGGAATTGTTTCCGGTATCCCCTCGGGACAGGCTTGTGTTCCACCGCACGGGTTGCTCTTCATAATTTCCAGTCAGATTTACCAAAAATCCTTGTATGATGATCTTTTCATTCACTTTGACGGACTTCACGGCTTTCCATATATTATCGGTTGCGGGAATGACATGATTGTTGGAGGAATGATTAATAATATAAGACGCCGGATAGGGGGTGTCGCGTCTGTACTGGAAAAAATACCATCTGTCACTTTGACTAAAGGTAACATATTGTTCATTTTCGGGCTCTGCAAGCCTTCCCCATGCGAGGGCGAGATCTACCGGAGCAATCTTTCCGGCCCACCCGCGAGAATAAGATTCTTTGCCGACCACTTTCGCCGAGGCTTTATATTCGGCCACAGGTTTGATGTTGAACGAACCCTCTTTGATCTTGATCGGGATGATTTCATCCGAATTATATGTAGTCTGTACCGGATCCTTTGATGTGTCGATATCTTCATATTCCACAGCCGTTCGTTCTGGATTGTTGCATCCGAGCGCGAGCAGCGTCAAAAAGATTGGAACAAAGACAAAGAGTCCTGGTTTCTCCTTCAGCGATGTCATTTTTTTCTGTCCCTCATTTTGTTGCTCATCTACAATTCAATTTTAAGATAATCATAATCTTTTAAGAATTTCCAGCATATAAACTTTTGCCGAGGCTGTTTTGTTTCCCTCGAGGCTTTTCAGCTAAAATAAAACGACTAAAATACGGTGGAGGACTCGCACTGAAGACATATCTCATAGTCATTTTGTTCCTCTATGTTCTGAGAGAAGGGTTCGAATATCTGCTCCAGTATATGAACCTCAGTCATATGAGGAGATACGGCTCAATCATACCGAATGAATTCAAAGGGCAGATAGATGAAGACCTGCTGAAAAAAATACAAGAGTATGAGGCTGAGAAAACTCGCTTCGGTTTTGTATCGTCGATATTCGGAAATGTTACAACTATCATCTTTTTATTCGGCGGCCTCTTGAACATCTATAATTCATGGATTGCGTCTCTTCACGGGAGGTTTATCCTTTCGGGGATATTATTTATTCTTCTCCTGAGTTATGCGGGCACGTTTCTTTCCATACCTTTCAGCCTCTACAGAACCTTTAGGATCGAGAACAGGTTCGGGTTTAATACCATGACGCCGAAATTGTGGGCGGTCGATTTTTTTAAGACCCTGCTCCTTTCGACCGTCCTTACAGGCATTTTGGTTCTGGTTGGATTACTATTAATCCAATCAAGCCCGCATCACTGGTGGATATGGATATGGGTCTTTTTCTTCATCTACACACTCTTCATGATGTATATCTCGCCTTATGTAATCGAACCGCTCTTTAACAAATTTACTAGGGTCGGGGAAACAGACCTGGAAGAGAAGATAAAAGACCTGATGCAGAAAGTAAACATCAGGGTGAGCAGCGTCTTCAAGATGGATGCATCAAAAAGAAGCAGGCATACCAACGCATATTTTTCGGGGATTGGACGAGTAAAAAGGATAATCCTATACGATACGCTCCTCGAAAGAATGGACCATGGTGAGATACTTTCAATTCTGGCACACGAAGCCGGCCACTGGAAGAAAAGGCACGTTTTAAAAATGATTGTCATGATGGAGGCAGCCTCACTCATCGGGATTTACATCTCTTTTAGGGTCCTCCAGTCCGATTTTCTTACAAACCTTTTCTATATAAAACAAGAGACTTTTTTTGTAAAGGTTGTCATACTCGGCTTTATCGGGGGGATTATTTCCTTCCCTTTTATTCCTCTGAGCAGCTATATTTCGCGACACTTCGAAAGGGAGGCCGACCGGTTCGCCTGTGAACTGACGGGGAATAAAGAGGCTATGGCGAGTGCTCTGATAAAGCTATCGAAGGATAACCTTTCGAACCTCCACCCCCATCCTCTGTACGCGGCGTTTTATTATTCCCACCCACCGGTTGTACAAAGAGTGAAGGAGATCAAGAAGTAGTTGAAAAAATCTCTATTATCATATAACTTTAATAAGAGGTTAATGATGTGGATACAATAAATCTTGAGAAAAGATACACAAAAGATCCAAACATCGTATCAAGAAAGGTCGCGGATGAGTTTATCCTCGTTCCCATTAAGCAAAAAGCCGCGGATGTGGACAGTATATACACAATAAACGAGGTCGGCAGCCGTATCTGGGAGCTTATAGACGGAGAAAAGAGCCTACGGGACATCGGAGACATCATTGCGGAGGAATTTGATGTTGGCCGCGAGGAAGCATTTAAGGACCTCTGGGAGTTTTTGCTGCAGCTTGAGAATGTCGGAGCTGTAAGGTGAGTTTAGATGGAATGTCCTGTAATCTCTATAACAAGTTACGGTGAATTCAGCAAGCGGTTATATAGCCAGACGGAATGGCACCGCATTCCTATTACAGGAAGCATTGAGGTTACTGCGAGGTGCAACCTACGCTGCATCCACTGTTACATCAATCAACCGGCAGAAGACCGGAGGACAAAAGAACAGGAACTCTCCACTCAAAAAATCTATTCTCTCATAGATCAGATCGCTGACGAAGGATGTCTGTGGCTCTTGTTCACCGGCGGTGAACCTTTCATTCGCAACGACTTTATCGATATTTACACATATGCAAAAAAGAAAGGGCTTCTGATTACCTTGTTCACCAATGCTACAGTGATAACGCCCCGCATCGCAGATTATCTTGCTGAGTGGCGGCCTTATTCAATTGAAATAAGCCTCTATGGCCGTTCAAAGGATACATACGAGAAGGTTACCGGAGTCGCCGGATCATATGAGCGTTGTATAAACGGTATCCAGTTGCTCTTGGAACGTAAGCTCCCTCTTAAACTTAAGAGCATGCTCATGACAATCAATAAACATGAAATTCAGGACATGAAGAAATATGCTTTGAAATTAGGAGTTGATTTCCGTTTTGACCCACTGCTCAATCTGAGGCTTGACGGTGGTCAGGTCCCAGAAAGCTTTAGACTTGCACCCCAGGAAGTTGTCAAAATGGATATGATTGATGAACAAAG
>Ga0187788_10000153_pt1 | contig 17962 bp, 18 predicted proteins | sample 1015_BV01_MP10_2_FD_133008 | JGI IMG/M metagenome (GOLD analysis project Ga0187788, IMG submission 133008) | Tropical peat soil microbial communities from peatlands in Department of Meta, Colombia - 1015_BV01_MP10_20_MG | ecosystem: Environmental > Terrestrial > Soil > Wetlands > Peat | place...
CGCTTCCGATCCCGCTCACCCGCAAGGATGGAATGTGGCGGTTCGATACGGCTGCCGGCCGTGACGAGATTCTCGCTCGCCGCATCGGCAAGAACGAGCTGGATGCAATTCAGTCATCGCTTGCCTATGTCGACGCACAGAATGAATACGCCGAGAAGGATCGCACCGGCGTCGGCGTCAAGACATATGCACAACGCATCATCAGCCAACCGGGCAAAAAGGACGGACTTTATTGGCCGACGTCAGCCGGCGAAGAAGCTAGTCCCCTGGGCGAGGTCGTCGCCCAGGCAACCAGGCAGGGCTACCGTGTCGGCGGGGGACGGACACCCTTCCATGGCTACTACTTCAAGATCCTGACCGGCCAAGGACCAGACGCTTCGGGCGGCGAGCAGGACTATGTCGTGCGCGGCAAGATGATCGGCGGCTTTGGGCTGGTGGCGTATCCGGCGGAATACGGTAACTCGGGCATCATGACTTTCATCGTCAATCATAAAGGAACGGTGTTCCAGAAAGACCTCGGGCCCAATACGGCCAAGCGCGCCGAGCGGATGACGGAGTTCAATCCCGATAAGAGCTGGACACAAGTCAGCGATACGACGCCGGTGAAATAAGGTCGACGTTGAAGAGCGGAGGTTGTCTGACGTGATCAGTTTGCTCGCACGTGCACTCATACTTCTTCCCATTTTCATGGCGTCGGGCACGCATGCACAAATCACCGTCGATGTTTCAAAGATTACGTGCGAGCAATTCAATGTCATGCAAAAGGCAGACTCGGTCGCACTCTGGCTCGGTGGCTATTATCACGGACAGCGCCGCGACTCGGTCATTGACATGAACAAGTTCGAGGAAAACGTCAGAAAATTCAGAGCGGCCTGCCGGGTACCGGACAATTTTCAAAAGCCGATCATGCAGCTTATCGAAAGCAGCGATGTGAAATAGAACCGATAACCGATCGCCGGCTGGTTAGTTTCAGACGCAAAGCAGAAACCGCGAAGCCCCGCTCCGCGGTTTCTGCATTCGCAAGCTACTTGACGTCGACGATCTCCACCCAATTCGCGCCGTTGCCAACCGGATAGCGACTGGGCTCGCCGAGTTTTCCGGTACCCTGATCTATCTTGTAAACCGAGATGCGGTCCGACTTTTCACCCGAGGCAACGAGATACTGGCCGGCCGGATCGAGCCGGATGCCGCGCGGCTGCGCCTCGGTCGGGAAATTGGTGACGTAAGTAAGCTTGCCCGTTTCGGGCGCCACCGTGAACAAGGCGATCTTGTTGGTGGTGCGTTCGGTTGAATACAGGAATTTGCCGTTCGGCGTGATCTGGATGTCGGCTGCCCAGACCTTGGGCTTGTCATCTTTCGGAGCCGCTGCAGCGGGAGCGGCGCCGACCGGCGCCTGCGGCGCGCCCCAAGCGAGACCGGCCTCCGCCGGCACCGAACTGATGCTGTCAACGAGCGTCAACGTGCCCTTGCCGGGATCGATCGCGTACTGGGTGACGTGACCCGACAGCTCGTTGAGCACGTAGAGATATTTGTTGTCGGGCGAGAATGCCAAATGACGTGGGCCATGACCCGGTTGGGGACTGATCGATGCCGGCTCGTTGGGTGAGAGCCTGCCAGTCTTGCTGTCAAACGTGAATTGCAGCACCTGGTTAGCGCCGAGGGTAGCCGCATAAACGAATTTGTTGCTGCCATCGGGCAGAATCGAATGCGCATTACGGCCTGTGGGGATGACCTGAATCGCTTCAGCCTCAACCAGTCCATTTTCGCCGATCGGGCTCACTGCAAGTTTGTCACCGCCATAGGAAGCGGTGAAGAGGTAACGTCCGGTGCGGTCGGTCGAGACATAGGGCATGCTGTCGGGAAGCGGCGCCGACGCCTTTTGCGAGAGCGTGCCGGTCGCGGGGTCAATCGCGTAGGTCAAGACGCGCGTCGGCTGTGAGCGTATGACGGCGTAGAGATGCTTTTTGCTGGGACTCACCGCCATCGGCATGACGAGTTTGGCGGCTTCGGTTTTGCCGATCGGCGTCAATCCGCCGCTGCTTGTGTCCATTATGTAGGCGTCGATATTGCCGTCTTGCGCGTTCGACACGTAGACGAACGTCTTGCCCGCAGACATTGAAGTTGCTCCGATTGCAAACAGCAGCGCGAGCGCGAGGCTTGTCGCTCTACTCCCTGACGTTTTCATTTTTGCTCTCCCTGGTCTCATGCAACAGCCTTTTACCGGGCATGTTACAGAAAAAGGGCACGGGCGGGTTCGTATTTTCGATTGGTCGACAAGCTGCAGATGGTGGTGGTGCCCAGGGGTGGAATTGAACCACCGACACCGTGATTTTCAGTCACGTGCTCTACCAACTGAGCTACCTGGGCGCCGGGCCGGCCCCGAGCGGGCAGCGCAGCAAAGCGCGGGCGTTATAAAGGCTCGAATCCACACTGTCCACCGGGCTAGGGTTTAACCCCGACAGCGGCACGGAACCGCTTCTTGAGCGCAACGCCGTCGCGGAGCGGCAGGACACGTGGCGGTTCCTCCGCGGCAATTGACACCCGGGCGAAAAGCGTCGCGGTGAGATTTTTCAGCCTGCGCGCAAGGTCGGTCAGCGCAGCTTCCTCGCGCACATCGAGACACGTCCTGATTCCGCAGGCGCTGGCGACGCCGATGAGGTCGACTCCATCTTGCGTGTGGCTCGGCTGCATGCCGGTCTCGCCATAGACGCCGTTGTCGAAGACAATGACCGCAAGATTACTCGGCCGCTGGATGCCGATGGTCGCGAGTGAACCGAGACCCATCAGCATCTCGCCATCGCCGGTGATCACCGCGACGCGCCGCTCTGGCCGTGCCAATGCAAGTCCTAAACCAATCATGGCCGCGCCGCCCATGGCGCCCCAGAGGTAGAAGTTTCGGTCGTTGTCGCCGGCGGCGGCGGCATCCCAGGCAGTCGAGCCGAGGCCCGGAATGACCAGCAGATCATCGCCCCGATCAGCGAGCAACGTGGCCATTGCGGTGCGGCGCTCGAGCCTCATTTGGTCCACACCTTTTTGCCAATCAGTTGTTGCGACAGGATCACCGCAGCAATGCGCTCGTCTCCGAAAGCCAGTTGAACGGCGCGTTCGGCGGCGCCGGTGACTTCTTCCGCAGTCTGCACGCGGTAGACCTCCGCCTCGCACAGCTTGAGCACTGGATCGACAATTGACCCCATTGGCACCTGCCACGGGTTGAACTCCTCCCACTCGCCACGCATCGTGATAAGCATCAGCAGCGGGAAGCGGCAGGTCCGCGCCAGCGAAAGCATGTTGATGCAATTGCCGAGACCACTTGACTGCATCAGGAGGGCCGCACGCTCGCCACCGAGCCAAGCGCCAGCCGCGAGCGCCACGCCCTCTTCTTCCGTCGTGAGCACGACATCCCGGATTTCATCATCGGCGCGACAACGGTCAATCAACCGCGCATGGCCGGCATCGGGCACATAGCCAACCTGGCGGACGCCGCCGCATTTGAGCGTCTCAAACAGCCGATCCGGCCAATCATTGGAGCGCGTGCTCATTGCTTGCTCGCTTCACCCTCGTCGGGCCGTTCGCCGTCGTCGTCCTTCGCCGGAACGGCATAGACGCCGGAGAGCCAGCGATTGAGATCGATATCGGCACAACGTTTCGAGCAGAATGGCTTGAATGCCGGTTCGACCGGCTTGCCGCAGATAGGGCAAGAATGCGCACCGGAGGTCTTGCGGTCGATCTCATTCATAAAGCGCTCGCTGCTCCGACGCGGCCGTCACACAGCGTTCAGCCAGCCAAAGCGAATTGGATAGCCCTCGCCGCCCAGCAATGCAGTGACCTCATAAAGCGGCAGGCCGACGACATTGGTATATGAGCCGACAATCTTCACGATAAAACTGCCCGCAATACCCTGCGCCGCGTAGCCTCCTGCCTTGCCGCGCCATTCGCCCGAGGCGAGATAGGCTTCGATATCCTCCTCGGAAAGGCGCTTGAACCGCACGCGCGTCTCCACCAGACGCTGCCGAAAATTCTCCTTCGGAGTCACCAGGCAGATCGCGGTGTAGACGCGATGATTGCGGCCCGAAAGCAGACGCAGACATTGCGCGGCCTCGTCGAGCAGCTCCGCCTTGGGGAGAATGCGCCGGCCAACCGCAACGACAGTATCGGCGGCAAGGATGTAGGCGCCGCGCAGCTCGTCATCCAGGTTCACATTTGCCAGCGCCGCGCTGGCCTTGGCCTGGGCAAGCCGGGTGGCGTAGGCACGCGGAATCTCGCCGCGGCGCGGTGTCTCATCCAGGTCCGCGGGCTTGAGCGCATCCGGCTCGATTCCGGCCTGGTTAATCAGCGCAAGGCGGCGCGGCGAACCTGAGGCGAGCACAAGTTTGGGACGACCGATCATCTGTCCACGTGGCGCAACTGACTGGAGGAACACTTTGGATGGGCGCGGAAGCTAACGGAATGGACCCGTTTCCACAACCCGACACTCATTCATTACCACTGCTTGGTCGCCCGAAACGCTCACGTATCCGAGCCATCAATTGATCGCGCACGTCTCGATAGTCGTTGAGCCGTTGCTCGCGGCTGCCTTCGCTCGCGGTCGGATCCACGGTCGGCCAGTATTCGACATCGGCCGCCACTTTGTGGGTTAATTCCAAAGCCTTGTGATGTGCCGGCGGCGAGAGCGTCACAATGAGATCAAAATTGAGCCCTTCCAGATCTTCGAGTTCCTCGAACGTAATCGGCTTGTGGCGGGAGATGTCGATGCCGATTTCCTGCATGACGGTGACCGCGAAGGGATCGAGTTCGCCTTTCTGCACTCCGGCTGAGCCGACATAAGCCGTCTTTCCCAACATCTGTTGCAGCAATGCGGCAGCCATCGGCGAGCGCACCGCGTTCATGCCGCAGGCAAACAACACCGCATGGGGGCGCGAGGAGCGCTCAGGCTCAATCATCCGCAGTTTACCGCCCAAGCATGGTCTTGACCGAACAACGGTGTCCATCCCCGCTCGGGGCGGAGGACAGGCTCCTCGGGATCATGCTCTAGCCCTTCCAGTGCAACACGCAGATCAAAGTGAACAGGCGGCGCGCGGTATCGACATCAACCGTCACCTTCCCCTTGAGTCGCTCGATCAGAATCCGTGAGCCATCGTTGTGGATGGCGCGGCGGCCCATATCGATCGCTTCAATCTTGTCAGGTGTCGCAGTGCGGATGGCCTGGTAGTAGCTGTCGCAGATCAGGTAATAGTCCTTGACGATCCGACGGAGCGGAGTGAGCGAGAACAGGTGCGTGACGACCGGCGTACCGTCCTCATGCCGGATATCGAAAACCAACCGGTTCCCATTGATGCTCAGATGAAGCGTGTAGGGCCCACCCTCATGACCTGTCGGCGCAAACGAATTTTGTTCAAGCAGGTCGTAGATTGCGACCTGACGCTCGTGCTCGACGTCCGGATTTGAGCGGCCGATCGATTCCTCATCGAGTACAACGGCGACAAGACGCCGCTTCATTGCAGCAGGCGTTGATTTCGCCGGGGTCATTTCTGGTTGAGGCGGATCGCCACCGAGCGGGCGTGCGCGCTCAGGCCTTCCGCCTCTCCCAGCGCAATCGCGGCGGGACCAAGCGCGCGCAGCTGCTGCGGCCCGCATTTGAGCAATGAAGTGCGTTTCATGAAATCGAGCACGCCGAGTCCGGACGAAAAACGCGCCGCGCGCGCGGTCGGCAAGACATGATTGCTGCCCGCAATGTAATCGCCAATCGCTTCAGGTGTATAGGCGCCAAGGAAGATGGCGCCGGCGTTGCGGATACGCGTTGCGACCCGATCTGCATCGGCGGCAATGATTTCGAGATGCTCGGGCGCGAGTTGATCTACCAACGCAACTGCGTCGGCAAGCTTGGATACGATAATGATGGCACCGAACTTGTTCCACGACGCCCCCGCGATGTCTGCCCGCGATAGCGTCTTGAGCTGAGAGTCGACGGCCTTTTCAACCTGCGTGGCAAGAGCGGCATCGTCGGTTATCAGGATCGACTGCGCGCTGGCATCATGTTCCGCCTGGGCCAGTAGATCGGCGGCGATCCAGTCAGCATTGCCGGTTTTGTCGGCCAATATCAGCACTTCGGACGGCCCGGCAATCATGTCGATCCCGACTTTGCCGAACACCAGGCGCTTTGCTGCCGTGACATAAGCATTTCCCGGTCCAACGATCTTGGCGACTGGGGCAATGCTTTCGGTGCCGTAAGCGAGTGCGGCCACGGCCTGTGCGCCGCCGATACGGTAAATCTCGTCGACGCCGGCAAGTTTGGCAGCGACCAGCACCAGAGGGCTGAGCTTTCCATCCGGAGCCGGGACCGCCATTGCAAGCCTGGGAACGCCGGCGACTTTGGCCGGCACTGCATTCATGAGAACCGACGACGGGTAGGCGGCGGTGCCACCTGGCACGTACAGGCCGACCGTCTCGATCGGCGTCCACTTCGCACCCATCTCGACGCCCAGTTGGTCGCGAAAGCGCTCTTCAGTCGGTCTTTGACGGCGGTGATAGGCCTCGATACGATCGCGGGCCAATGTAAGCGCCGCCAGCGCCTCGCCTTGGCACAACTTCTCCGCCGCGTCGATTTCGACAGCGGCCACGCGCACGCCCATCCTGGCAAGATCGATCCGGTCAAACCTGGCGGTCAACTCGAACAACGCACCATCGCCCCGCTTTGCGACGTCGGCGATGATGCCGCGCACGATCTGCTCGACATCCTCCGCAGTCTCGCGCTTGACCGCGAGAAGACTGCGGAACCGCTCGGGAAAATCCGCGCTTTGACTGTCCAAGCGAAGGGGCATGATCTGATCCTGCCGGCTGGTAGCCGGACGACAGGTCAATGGGTGATGCGCGCCTTGCCGTCAACCCTGACACGACGCTCAAAAACAAAAGGCTCCGCCGAGGCGGAGCCTTGTCACTGACCGATAAAGCTAATTTATGCCTCTTTGCTCTTCTTCTTGTGCATATTGGCTTTTTTCGGTTGCTGATAGTCACACGGCAATACGCAGGCGCCGCCATTCTTAAGTGTGCATTCGCCCGGTCCGGATGTGCAGACGGCAGGTGAGCCAAGCTTTACGCAAGTACAGCCAACCCAAGCCTCGGCCGGCATTCCGGTCAACAGGACAGCCCCCGTCAACAGCACTGCTAGAGCGACGATTTTGTGCATGATGCACCCCCCAATTGAGAACGCAGTGACTACGCCACCAGAGTTCCCAAACTTCAAGCGATGCATGCTCATGCGGGCCCTCCTGCGCACAGTTTTGAACCGAAATTTGAGTGCGCTGCACGCCGGGACCGAGATGAGGTCAAGTACGGTTTGCCCGCCTGGCAGGCTGTTCGACCTCGGCGTGGCAGGGGCAGGTCACAGTCGTCCACGACGGCCCGAGATCGGCAAGCTCGGCCTCCAGGCATTCGACGTCGAGACGCAGTGTGGCCCCGCCTGAAAAAGTCAGCGTCACCACCCCGGATGGCGCTTCGGTCTCGGAAAATTCGACCGCCAACAGGTTCAGGACTTCATCCTTTTGGGCAGGGTTTATTTGCCGGCATTTGCACGACAATACGCGCTCAAAACGCAATGCAGCCCGGCGTCTACGATATTCGGGATTAGCGCCCTGCGCGCCCTCCCAGTCGAAGCGATTGAGCACCGCCACAAAGCGCTTCTCCCGCGGGCGCCACAGCACGTCGGAGACCTTCAGCACCGCATCCTGGAGGTGGGTCGAAGTGACCTCCAGATCTTCCTCGTCAAGGACTACGAATTTCAGCGCGTCCATGGCGTCACCCTCCCCCTCCCCGCGTAATTAGGCAAGGTCGAAGCGCCGTGCAAGATGCTCAGCGGTCGGGGAACGCGGGCTCCAGGCCGGCTGCGATCCAGCGCGGGCGAGTTGCCGGGTCGATCAGCCTGCGTAACAGCGCCTCGGCGTCCTTGCGTGAGGTAGCGCGTGAATGAATGGCGGCCGTATAAGTGTTGGCATTGTGCAGTTCGCCGGGCAACGGACCGACGACCTTGGTCCCCTTCACTGGCAGCACTTCGCTAATGAAAGTGGTGCCAAGTTCGGCGCGGCCCTCGGATATCGACACCGCAACGTCGTGGCCACCTTTTCCAAGCACAGCTTTCTTGTTGATCTCGTCAGCAATGCCGAGCTTCTCCAGCAGCGCCGAAAACATGATGCCGCCGGAGCCGCCGGCCTTCGGATCTGTGTAGGCGACTGACTTCGCATTCAGCAAAGATCGCTTGAAAGCATCAGGCGTTGAAATGTCGGGTAAGGGCGCACCTTCGCGCACGATGACTCCTGTAACAGTGCGGCCAAGGTCGGCGCAGCTCTCGGGCACGACTAGACCGAGCTTTGCGAGTTCGGCGATGGCGGACTCCGACAAAATGACGAGATCGGCAGCCTCTCCGCTCTTGATCCGCTCGCGTAGCGACCCCGCCGTGCCGAAATTGACGTCCAGTTTCTTGCCCGTCGCGCGTTCGAACTCGGCGCTGAGCGCAGCTACCATGGACTTCACTGCGCCTGCACTCATGACCTTGGTTTCAGCCACGTCAAAATTCTCCCTCATTGCGGGCAGGATCGTGACCGAGCGAAGGTATTTCGTCTAGGCGCTGATACGTTCGATCGCTGCGCCGCAGCGAATGAGTTTGTCCTCAAGCCGCTCAAAACCGCGATCGAGGTGATAGACGCGATTTACCGTGGTCTCGCCTTCAGCAGCCAGAGCCGCGATGACCAACGATACAGATGCTCGCAGATCGGTCGCCATCACCGGCGCCCCCTTCAGGCGGTCGACGCCTTCGATGGTGGCAGTATCGCCGTCGAGCTGAATGCGCGCCCCGAGGCGTGCAAGCTCCTGCACGTGCATGAACCGGTTTTCGAAGATGGTCTCGGTGATGCGCGAGGTGCCGTCGGCGCACGTCATTAACGCCATTAATTGCGCCTGCAAATCTGTCGGAAAGCCCGGGAATGGCGCCGTAGTGACCTCAACTGGCGCAAGCCCCGCGCCGTTGCGGGCGATGCGAATGCCTTCATTGGTCGGCGTCACAGTGGCGCCTGCCTGCGCCAAGACATCAAGCGCGGCCTGCAACAGCTCCGGGCGTGCGTTCTGCAACAGCACATCACCGCCGGTCATCGCCACTGCCATCGCGTAGGTCCCGGTCTCGATCCGGTCCGGCAACACCGCGTGACGGGCCCCGTGCAGTTTCGGTACGCCTTCGACAACAATTTGCGAGGTGCCAGCACCGGTAATCTTCGCGCCCATTTTATTGAGGCAGTCGGCCACGTCGCCAATTTCCGGCTCGCGCGCGGCATTCTCGATGACGGTAGTGCCGTTGGCGAGAGACGCGGCCATCAGCGCGGTATGCGTACCGCCAACTGTTACTTTCGGAAAATTGATTTGGCCGCCGCGCAATCCCTTCCTGGCGCGTGCAATTACATAGCCGCCCTCAATCTCGATATCGGCGCCCAGCTTCTCCAGGGCCGTGATCAGCAAATCGACTGGCCGCGTGCCAATGGCACAGCCGCCGGGCATTGAGACTTTGGTCTCGCCCATGCGCGCCAGGAGCGGTGCTACCACCCAAAAGCTCGCGCGCATTTTGGAGACAAGATCATACGGAGCAGTTGTATCGACGATTTGTTTCGCCGAGATATGGATAGTGCGGCCCTGATTTGGATCATCGCCAGCCCGCTTGCCGGCGATCATGACATCGACGCCGTGATTGCCGAGAATCCGTTGAAGCTGGAAGACATCGGCGAGTCGCGGGACGTTCTCGAGGATCAAAGTGTCCTCGGTCAACAGGCTCGCGATCATTAACGGGAGAGTTGCGTTCTTGGCACCGGAAATCGGGATCGTACCGGTCAGACGCTGTCCACCCACTATTCGTATTCGGTCCATGGTCGCCCGCCTACTGACCTGCGGCTTCGCGGCCGCGTTACTGCAAAGCTTGGTATCTTAGCAGAACTCCACCCGGAATTGCGGCGAAAGTCGGACCTCGGATACCTCGCGTTTTAGCGAGGCTAACGATCACAGGGGTCTGAGCTTCGCTTTTTTGGACCATCGGCTGCCGGCGGAGCGCCGCGTCCGCGCTCCTGCGCTTTGCGCCGGCGAAGATTTTCGCGCAGCGCTAACGCCAAGCGCTCGCTGCGATTTCCGTTTTTTTTTGCCTCGCCAGTTTTTTTGTTGTTTCGGGTCATGGCCTCATTATCTGCCTCACGAAACACGACGCAAGGCTAGCCGTCGGCTTGCGCCCACGGGGGGCCTTATGGCAGTTTCCGCCGCGTTCGCGCCGAGTCCATTTGTTGCGCGTTCTTGCTGCCGTAGCTCAGTGGTAGAGCACCCCCTTGGTAAGGGGGAGGTCGAGTGTTCAATCCACTCCGGCAGCACCAACTCGCGGGCCGAACGGCTGAGGCGATCAGCGCGGCTTTAAGAATGCGAAATCGCAACCTTGGTCGGCGCCAAGTATCTCCTGAGCATAAAGGCGGGCGTAGCCGCGCGCAGGAGGCTGCGCCAATTGTTTTGATTCTGCCGACCGGCGTTTGAGTTCGGTATCATCCACGACCAGATCGATACGCCTTTGCTTGACGGAGATCCGGATGCGGTCGCCGTTCCGCACGAGACGGAGCGGCCCACCGGAGGCGCTGTCCGGTGTCACATGCAATACAATCGTGCCGAATGCAGTACCGCTCATGCGCGCATCCGAAACACGCACCATGTCCTTGATACCCTTAGTGGCGAGCTTCTTCGGGATCGGCAAATAGCCCGCCTCAGGCATGGCCGACGTCGAATGCGGCCCGGCATTTTGCAGGACCAGGATGTCCTTTGCATCAACGTCGAGATTGGGATCATCGATGCGTGCGGCAAGATCTTCGAGCGATGAAAACACCACTGCTCGCCCTTCGTGCTCGAACAGATTGGCATCGGCCGCCGAGCGCTTGAGGATGGCGCCTTGCGGCGCCAGATTTCCGAAGAGAGCTACCAGGCCGCCTTCCTTTTCGAGCGGTTTGTTGCGCTCCGCAATGATGGTGCGATCAACCCACCGGGAACCTTCATGCGCGAGCCGCTCGCCGAGTGTTTCACCTGTCACGGTCAGGCAATCAAGATGCAGAAGATCCTTTAGTTCGCGCAGCAGCGCGCCCATCCCACCGGCTGCGAAGAAATCTTCCATGTAGCCGTTTCCGACCGGCTTTAGATTCACCAGCACGGGTGTCGTATTGGACAGATCGTTGAGGCGTTGCAGCGTGAGCGCAATCCCCGCGCGGCCGGCTATCGCGGTCAAATGAATGATCGCATTCGTAGAGCCACCTATGGCAAGCAGCACCCGCAATGCGTTTTCGACTGACTTTTGATTGACGATGCGCTCCGGCGTGAGCTGCGAACCGATCAGCTTGACTGCCGCGACGCCGGTGGCCTCTGCTGCACGCAGGCGATCGGCATGCACGGCGGGAATTGCGGCGGTGCCGGGGAGAATCATGCCCAGCGCTTCCGCGATGCAGGCCATTGTCGAGGCAGTGCCCATCACAGCGCAGGTGCCCGCAGTCGTGGCCAGTTTGCCTTCGACCTCGGCAATCTCGCTGTCTTCGATTTTGCCGGCCCGGTATTGCGCCCAGAAACGACGGCAATCGGTGCATGCGCCCAGGCGCTCACCGCGATGGCGGCCCGTCATCATTGGGCCGGCCACCAGCATGATCGCGGGCTTGCCGGCCGACACCGCGCCCATTAACTGAGCCGGCACCGTTTTGTCGCAGCCGCCCATCAGCACGACCGCGTCCATGGGCTGCGCCCGAACCATCTCCTCAGTGTCGATCGACATCAAATTGCGAAATTTCAGGCTGGTCGGATTGAGGAACACCTCGCCCAGGGAGATGGTCGGAAACTCAATCGGCAGTGCACCTGCCGTCAGGACGCCACGCTTTACCGCCTCCAGCAATTCGGGGAAGTGCCGGTGGCAATTGTTAAACCCGGACGGAGTGTAGGCAATGCCCACCACAGGTTTTGCCAACATGCCGAGCGAATAGCCCATCGACTGCGCGAAAGAACGCCGCAGATAGAGGGAGAAGTCGCGGTCGCCGTAGTTGGTGAGACCGTCGGCGATGCCGGTGGGTTTGTCGTTCATGCAGACACTTTTTGCAGCCGGTCGAGCCCGGATGCAAGCCACAGCGACCATGGATGGGTAGCGAAACGCTCCGAAAGCAATGGATAGCGCTGTTTCAACTGGTCAATGCCCACCCGCTGACACCACACCATGACGACCAACATGGTGAGGAGCCACGTCAGAAAGTGGTAGCGGGCCGTTGCGGCCGTGTAGAACAGCGCCACAGCATGTTGCGCAAGCGCCGAGGCGCCGATCAGCCGTAGCCAAGGGTCGAATTGGCGACCGCGAGCAACGACGTAGACGAGAACGGCGACACCGGCGGCATTTAACGGAATGGTCGCGTAGGATTCAGCCGGACCGCCCAGCCAATCCGCAATTTGCTCAAAAACCTTCCTCAGAGGCCCGGTGTTCAAATGCATCGCCATCAGATCGTGCAGAGCAACTGCGTAGGCTGAAGGTGGCATCTTTAGTACGGTCGAATCTTCGATGTTTGCGCTGAACAGCACGAAGACGTGACCATACACCCAGTTGTGAAGGGCCATTGAAAATACGGGCAGAAGCCCAATGCACAGGCCGACAAGCCGAGGCCATTGCCGCAAATAAAGAGCAGCGATACCTGCCCCTCCGAGCAGAACTGCGGCGGCCGGCGCGACGACAGGCTTCATGAAAATCGCAAGCGCCAACAGCAACGCTGCAAAAAAAGGTTGAACCAGACCTGCCCGCTGCGCCGACTTGCTCACGACCAACAGAGTGCCGGCGATAAACAGGATATACGCTGCCGGATCGGCAAAACCGCGCGACGCCCATTGCTCATACTGGACGAATGACGTGCCGAATATTGTGCCGATTGGGATCGCGACAAAAAGGAGGATCAGGGCGAGCGACCAATGGTCGGGCAAGAAACGCCGAAACAGAGCGTACACAAGAAATGGAAACAGCAGAATGATCGAGAGATAGCCGAGATAGCTTTCGCCGAAGACAATGTGTTCGAGGGCACGGAAATAACGCAGCCCGGGTCCGCCGTAATAGAAGACTGTTTCGCCCCCTTCCAACGCTCCGTAGAAATCGCCGGCCATTAATTTCTGCAATATCAAACGTCCGACACCATCATAAAAGAGCCCATCGTCACCGCCGTCGAATGGCCGCACTCCACCCAGGAAACTTGCGTCGTCCAAAGCAATGACTACAACTGACAGGACGACGATAACAGCAGGCATGAGCATCTGGCCTGGTCTGACCCGTACCAGAGTTACAACCAGCCCGGCCGCCGCAATCAAAAGCAAGATCCCGCATGCGAAACTCGCCAGCCGTACGCTCCATGGCGGCGTCAAACGCATTGCGAGCGTGTCTGGCTTGATGCCTACGCCAAAAATTCGTTTCCCGACATCGTCAGCCTTGATGTCCCGGCATCCGTCACCGGCCGTCGCGACGAAATGTTCTCCCTCGCCTTCCCACATCACCGTGCCACGCCAGCACAGCTCGCTGCCAACATAGCTCGCTGGCAGACGGATCATTTCGAACCACGGCATCGTGAGATGCCAGCGATGCCATCCCATCCAAAAACGGCGGTCGCGCATCGCCCGTTTCACATCATTATCCGCTGTCCAATTGTATCGTAATTCGTTGACAAAGCTGGGTCGCAGCCACACCGGATCGGAGAAATCGATTCCACTCACCGCGCGGGAAAATTCCGCTTTGCGCCAGATGCCATCGGCAGAGAAGGCAAAGATCGAATCGGGAAAGCCATTGCTCAGCCAACAACCAGCTTTTTTCGGGTCACAGCGGCGTGCTGGCCGATATTGCGAATCGAAATCCGCGGCCATGTAACGGTAAACTTCGCTCGGCAATTGCCGCTCAAGTGCCGCGCTCGGCAGAAAAACATTGTGCCCTTCATCGACGCGCGTGGGCGAAAGGAACGCTTGACCCAAAGCAGCGATAACAACGATGGCCACGGCGGCCATCCATGCGCGCAGGTTGGCGCGCACATCACCGCAAAAGATGACAACCGCCAGGATGAGTAACAGAGCGTAGTCGGAAATATTATTGACTGGCAGCCCGACGGCAGCGACGGCGAGAACGAGCGCACCGGCCTTGCGCCAGCCAGCGCCGGCAGCATCGTCGCGCATTGCGGTCATGGGATGTCGTTCCGGCCCTGGCCAATTCTCCCTTGCCTAGCATGTCGATTTGGCTCAAATCCATGCCGCATAAAGGCAAAACATATATGTCGGGACATTGAGGCCGTGATCCGTTTGGGAATAGTCGGCAGCAACTATGGACGCACCGTGCTGTTGCCGGCTTTCCGCGCCGATCCTCGTTGCGAGGTGGTTGCGCTCGCGGGCAGCGATGTAAAACGTACGGCCGAACGCGCCCGTGACGCCGGCGTTCCGAAAGCCTACGGCGACTGGCGCGCGCTGGTCGAGGACGCCGACGTGCAGGCGGTCGCTATCGCGACCTTGCCAGGCTTGCAAGTGCCGATTGCAATCCGGGCGCTGGAGCTGGGCAAACCGGTATTCGCCGAGAAGCCGATGGCGAACGACCTTGCTAACGCACGCGCGATGCTTCGGCAGGCCGCACTCAGTCGCAAGCCGACCATGATCGACTTCAATTTTCATCAGATCATGAGCTGGCAGCGGGCCAAGGCGATGCTCGCTGCCGATGCGATCGGCGCGCTCCGCCATGTCACTGTGCATTGGCACGTGGAGAGCCGCGCCATCCAGCTGCGCATGCGCAACTGGAAAACCCTCGGCGACGATGGCGGTGGTGTGCTCGGCAACTTCATTTCTCACTGTTTCCACTATCTGGAATGGTTCTGTGGGCCGATCGCCGGGCTGTCGGCGCGCGTGGCTGGCTTGCCTGGTGACAGCGAGCTGGAGACGACCGTGGCCATGGCACTGCAATTTGCTTCAGGTCCGCTGGTGAGCCTGTCAATGAGTTGCGCATCATATCGCGGCATTGGTCATCGTCTTGAGTTCTTTGGCGAGGATGGCACGCTGATGCTGCACAATTCCGGCGCCGATTACATGCGTGGCTTTGAGCTGTGGCACGGCAAGCGGGAGGCCCCCCTCGCCCGTATTGGAACTGACGATCCGGTCGATGCAAAATATCCGGACGGCCGCATCGCGCCTGTCTCACGGCTCGCGAAACTGTTTTTCGACGCCATTGAAGGCAGTGGCAGTGCAAGGCCAGGCTTCGCGGAAGGCTACCGCGTGCAGCAGCTCATTGATGCTGCCCGGCGGGCGCATCTGCAAGGGGCTTGGATTGACGTTGCGCGCGAGACCGCCAATGAGGAGATGCGCGCGTGAGCCGCATCCTGGTCACCGGAGGCAGCGGCTTCATCGGTTCCGGTTTGGTGAAAGCGCTCGTCATGGCGGGTCACCATGTGCGCGTGCTTGATGACAATTCGCGCGGGAGTCCTCGCCGGCTTACCGAAGTCACCAACGATATCGAGTTTATCGCTGGCGACATACGCGATGCGGCTGTAGTCGAGAAATCGGCGCAGACAATGGATGAGGTTCACCATCTTGCCTTTGTCAACGGCACTGAATTTTTTTACAGCCAACCCGACCTCGTGCTTGATGTCGGCGTGCGGGGTATGGTCAATGTCATCGGCGCGTGCCGCAAGCATGGCATCGGCACGCTGGTCCTTGCCTCGAGCTCGGAGGTCTATCAGACACCGCCAAAGGTTCCCACCGATGAAAGCGTCCCGCTCTCTATCCCCGATCCGCTGAACCCGCGCTATTCCTACGCCGGCGGCAAGCTGATCAGTGAATTGATGGCGATCAATTTCGGCCGCAAATATTTCAAGCGCGTGCTGATCTTCCGCCCGCACAATGTTTATGGCCCCGACATGGGCTGGGAACACGTGATCCCGCAATTCGCCTTGCGCCTGGATGTCGCTGCTAAAAAGCAACCGTCCGGGAAACTGCTGTTTGAGATCCAGGGCACCGGAAAAGAAACGCGTAGTTTCTGCTTCATCGACGACTTGGTCGCCGGCGTCATGGTGATGCTGAAGCAAGGCGAGCACCTGGGCATCTACAATATAGGCACGACCGAGGAGGTCACGATCGCCGACCTGGCCGGCCGGATTGCCGGTGTCGGCGGCCGCGAGATCGACCTGATTACCGGCGAGCCGCTGGCCGGCGGTACAGCGCGCCGTTGCCCTGACATTTCGAAGCTTGCAAAGCTCGGTTATAAGCCGCACGTGCCATTGTCCGAGGGTCTAAAACCCACACTCGGCTGGTATTGGCGCAACATCGGGTTGGCGCCGAAGGAGACTTGAGTCTTGCGTCCGAGCAAAGTTGCGCGTGCGGCCGGCACCGGCGCCAGCGTCCCGATTGAAGGCTGCCAGATTTGCGGCCATGCGCCCCTCGATGCGGTGCTGTCACTCGGTTACATGCCGCCCGTCAATCAAATGGTGCCGGTCGGTCAAGCGCCGCATCAATTGCCGTGGTTCCCGACCACCCTTTTGCATTGCCACAACTGTGATCTCGTCCAGCTCGGACTTGCGGTGGACCCGACAATCATCTTCCCGCCCGAATATCCCTACACCAGCGGCACCACCAAATTGTTACGCGATAATTTTGCCGACTTGCAGCGCGAGAGCGCTGCCATGCTCGGTCTTACCGACAACGACCTTATCGTCGATATCGGCTCGAACGACGGTACGTTGTTGTCGAACTTCCAAACCGGCGGGCAACGTGTACTTGGCATCGAGCCGACCGATGTCGGCGATATCGCGAACCAACGCGGTATTCCCACAATCAAGCGCTATTTCGGGGTTGAGGTTGCGCGCGAGGTCAAGCGCGAATTTGGCGCCGCGAGCGTCGTAACGGCCGCCAATTGCTTTGCACATATCGAGGACGTCCACGCCGTCGTCGACGGCATCGTCGAGTTGCTCAAACCAGACGGCGTATTTATTTCGGAATCTCACTATCTCATTCCGCTCCTCGATACGTTGCAATACGACACCATCTATCATGAGCATCTACGCTACTATTCCCTGACGAGCCTCAAGCACCTCCTGGAAATGCACGGCCTCGAGATTTTTCACGCACGTTTAATTCCAAGTCATGGCGGATCGATTCGTGTCTATGCGGCGCGTCACGGGACGCACTCCGTAGAGGACGGCGTGCGGCGGATGCTGGCGACCGAACCGCGCGGGGACGCGATGGTCAAGCGTCTCGACACTTTCCGGCGGGATGTCATCCTCTCGAAACTTCGATTGCTATCGATGCTGTGCGAATTGAAGGAAAATGGCGCCCGCGTCGTTGGCATCAGCGCGCCGTCACGCGCGAGTACGCTTGTAAATTATGTCGGCCTCGATGAGGGAATTATCGATTACGTTTGCGAGATCGTCGGATCGCTGAAGATCGGGAAATATATGCCGGGCACGCAGATCCCGGTTGTGGAAGAATCCAGACTGTATTCCGACCAACCGGATTGCGCGATCATCTTCTCCTGGCACATCGCGGATGAACTGGCGCCAAAGCTCCGGGCCAAAGGTTTTCGTGGCAAGCTGATTACACCACTGCCAGCGCCACGGATTCTATAGGCTCTCCCCGATGAAAGCCGCTGATGCGCAGGATAAAGGCAAGGAGATCGCTTTCTTTAACACGCACGCCGAAAGCGACGAACACGAAGTATTTACGCCGCAGGCCAATGAAATACTGATCGCGGCTTTCATGCGGTTGAGCGGTTTACCCAGTGGCAAACGGGTAGCCGATCTCGGTTGCGGCTCTGGGGTGTTCACCGAATTATTGCGCCAGCGGGGATATCAAAGCGTCGGACTAGACATCAGTCCCAAACTCGTGGCGCTTGGCCGGCGAAAATATCCTGGCCTCGAACTGGTTGAAGGAGACGCCGAGA
>Ga0187788_10000154_pt1 | contig 17947 bp, 19 predicted proteins | sample 1015_BV01_MP10_2_FD_133008 | JGI IMG/M metagenome (GOLD analysis project Ga0187788, IMG submission 133008) | Tropical peat soil microbial communities from peatlands in Department of Meta, Colombia - 1015_BV01_MP10_20_MG | ecosystem: Environmental > Terrestrial > Soil > Wetlands > Peat | place...
CTTTATTCGGATGACCTCGCGAATTACCCCGACAAGTCGGCGCCTTTCGGAAAATAGTGTCTCAGTAGATCATTGGCGTTCTCATTGGAACCGTGCTGCCGCGAGCTTTGCGTATCGCGGACGTGTCGCGTCGACCAATTGATTCCACCGGTCAACTTTGGGCCGCCCAACGCAACGTCGGATGGTGCCAACGCTATTGGCTCTCAACCGACACTCATTCGTACTTCGTTCATTTGACATTTCGCAATGTCAGCCAAGCGCTCCAGTGCTACCGGGTATTCGTTTTTGATTTGGCCTGCGCGGCCACTGGGACGTCGCCATGCTTGCTTTAATACCTTGGGACGTGTGGGCTGCTATCGTTCTGGCTATTGCTGTCGCTCTCGTTGCGATTTTCGGGCCGTCTGCGGCCACGTTCGTCGCGATCTACGTTTCTTTGTGCGTGTACATCGTCATCGAGACGTTCGGCGTCGACACTCACCCACGCCCCTAAGCACAGCCTCGTTGGTCTGCTTTTGGGCGGTGGAATCAATCGGTCGACGCAACACGTCTGCGATACGCAAAGCTCGCGGCAGGCACGGTTCCAATGAGAACGCCAATGGTCTACTGAGACACTATTTTTCCGAAAGGCGCCGACTGTCGGGGTATTCGCGAGGTCATCCGAATAAAGCGGCGCGTCAGCAAAACAAGCGGCCACGTAAGACCTTAGGAGCACGCCCGCTGCGCCTTATTGTACTCGGCAGCGAGTTCGATCAGTACCTGTTTAGCTGCCTGTTGTTCTGCTCAAGCGCTACAGCCATCACTTTCCCAGCGCGTTTTTGGTCTCCAATCCGCGACGGCCTGCTCGATTAGGGTGGCAGAAGGTATCTGCGTGAGCAGGCTGCGATCTTTGCTTTGACATGAGACAGCGAATCTGGCTCGGCATATGTCGAACCGGCACGGAGCGCTGCATGTCGACTTCTTCTCCGGTACGCACTCGCCAGCCACGCCGTCCGCCACTCCCGTCCCAAGCGGGGAGCAACCCGCCGCCGCGGAGCGAAGCTGTCGCTATCGCTGTCAGGTCAGTTCTGCTGGCAGTTGCGGCAGTCTCGGTGCTCGTTACCAGCAACTATTTCGCGTACTTGATCGGGCGTAAGCAAGTTACCTACGAAGAATTACGCAAGCAGGTCGACCGGGTCGTTCAGTTGATGGACCAGAAGCGGGCCGAAGAGGAACTCGCACTCACCACGTTGAAGCAGCGCCAGGAGAGGCTGGAGCAACACGCGTCGGGCCTCACCGGCCTGACGACGAGCACAATCAACGGGAAGACAACAGCTACATCCGAGCCGCCGCCCGCCGGAAGACCGCTAGCCGCAGTGCTGATTGATGACACGGCGATTCCGCCACCGGACCATGAGGTGCGCTTGCAGCCGCCTGGATCATCATTGGATGCCGCAACAAAACAGCGAGCTAGGCATGGCGTCGCCAATCAACGCGGTTCCCGCCGACAGAAGGTCTCCCCGGCGTCAGCGGCACCAAGGCGGGGTCCGGCCGAGCCGGCGATTGCGGAGCAGTCGGGTCAATTAACAACTGCGGTACCGGCCACACCGCAGGCAGGCCTCGCCGGTCAATAATTCGGGGGCGAGGCGCGCTGCCGAATGTCCGCTATTGCCGGCGGAATCAACCGGTCGACGCAACACGTCTGCGATACGCACAGCTCGCGGCAGCACGGTTCCAATGAGAACGCCAGTGATCTACTGAGACACTATTTTCCGAAAGGCGCCGACTTGTCGGAGTAATTCGCGAGGTCATCCGAATAAAGCGGCGCGTCAGCAAAACAAGCGGGCACGTAAGACCTTAGGAGCACCCAGCCGCTGGTGTTGCGTCGACCGGTTGACCCCGCAATCCAGTAGCGACCATTAAAGCGGACATGGGCCAATGGTCGTGTCTGCTTTGCCCTCCAAAAGCGGACGTGTGCGGCGCGACTAGTAATGTCGGCTATAGGCCAAAAGCGGACTTAAGGTGGTGCCGTCCTCTGCATCGAAGGAAGGTCAGACATCAAGCGCATCCAATTGGCGAGCTGCGGACGGCCCTCGGTGAGATTTTCGAGGCCGCAATAGCGTGCTCTCTCAAGAGCGACTGCAAGGATCAAATGCGTCATGTGGGGCGCTTCTCGCATCAACGGATCGGTTATCTGAACCTCGAAAAAATTCGCCATGCGTTGACTGCGAGCTTCCTCATGGGCAAGGACCGTGGGAGAGCGCTCGTCTGCGGGGCGAGCCATTTCGCGCGTCCATACGGAAATGCCGTCGCACATGCTGCGCGCCATGAACTCAAGCCGAAGGTAAGCCCAATCGGGCGCGGAAAGCGGTCTGTGAAACCGAGGCTTTCCATCGAGTTTGTCGAGATAGGCACAGATGAGCTGGCTATCCTCCATGCCAATGCCCGCATCATCGACAAGATAGGGTACGCGGCCAGAGGGGTTGATCTGGTAGTAGGGACTTTCGCGAATACGCGTCTTTGCCGCTATGACTTCAACACGGTCTTCGAGCGCTTTCTCTATAACAATGATGCGTGCTAGCCGAGCGTAAGGCGACGTATATGTGACGTACAGTTTCATCGAAGCCTCCAGCGTTCCATGGCTGGTCAAGTTGACACGGTCGTTGGCGCCGTTCGTGACACAGACCCAACTGATACTTCGAGCGGGCTAAAGAGCCCTCACGCTTGGGCGGGCCTTGTAATACCGCGATTAACGAGCGCCACGCCGCTGGTACAGATCAGCATCCCAAGGATCGAAGTCTGGTCCAGCCGCTCACCGAAAAGTATGTAAGCGAATAAGGCAGTCACGACTGGCACCAGATAGAACAGACTTGCAAACCCGGTCGCTGCTGAGCGGCGGATGAGCCAATACATCAATGCAACAGCTGCAATCGACAGGACCAGTACGAGCCAGACCATTGCGAAAATCAGTTCGCCAGTCCAATGGATTTCGCGCGTCTCAAATGCAAAAGCGCCGAACGCAAACAGCAACCCCGCGCCGGTGTACTGGATGAGATTGCCTGTACGCCAGTCAATGTCGCCGCAATAGTGCTTCTGGTACAGCGTTCCGGACGTAATGCCGATCAGCGACAAGAAGCTTGCAACCCAGCCAAGGACGGAGCCCGCCAGCACAATGTTGCGGTCATGCAGGACAAGCAAAACTCCGATTAGCCCCAGCGCAAGCCCGACCGATTGGAGACGCGTTATCTTCTCGCCCATGAAGCGGTTGGCGAATGTCGAAGTCGCGATCGGCTGCAGCCCCAGGATCAGTGCCGAAATGCCGGCAGGTACGCCCTGACTGATCGCGGTAAACACACCTCCGAGGGTAAGTCCGTGCACCAGCCAGCCTGCAACGAGACTATGGCCGATCTCATTCGCATTTGGTCGCCGTGCACCTGCCAAGAGCGCGATTACCGCCATAATGACCACGGCGAAACCCATCCGTACGGCTAGAAAAGTCAATGGCTCAATGTACGGCATGCCGTAGCGGGCACCGATAAATCCCGTACTCCACAAAAGCACAAACAGGGTGGGCGCAAACGCCATCGCCAGTCGAGTGAGACGCATGACTACCCCGAGTACGACGCCACCTTCGATTGTAGGGTAGCAGGTTGCGGAACAGCAGTAAGAGATGCAGGGGCGATGTCCGCTTTTGATGGTGGAATCAACCGGTCGACGCAACACGTCTGCGATACGCACAGCTCGCGGCGGCACGATTCCAATGAGAACGCCAATGATCTACTGAGGCACTATTTTCCGAAAGGCGCCGACTTGTCGGCGTATTCGCGAGGTCATCCGAATAAAGCGGCGCGTCAGCAAAACAAGCGGCCACGTAAGACCTTGGGAGCACCCGGCCGCTGCTGTTGCGTCGACCGGTTGACCCCGCAATTCAAAGCGGACGTTGCTAGTCAATCTGTTTATGCGCTTTAGGTTCATCTATCCGAGAGGATAGCAGCCCTTTTTTCTGCTAACTCGTCCTTATTAATTTCGCCACGTGCGAAACGTTCGTTCAAGATTTGCAATGCCGAGTACGCCGGATCGCCCCATGGCCTGTTCATTGAATGCGATGGCGGGCCCCAATGATGCATTCCGCGGTAGCAGCCTAACCGGTGAGCAAAGTAGGCAACCGCTCCGCAAATAAGAAGAAAAAACAAAATCATTAGCGGGAACATCCACCAAAAGTGCCAGCCATAGCCGTATTGCCACATGTCCCAAGGGCCATGCGCAAAATAACCGTGCGGTGGCACATAATCTTGCGGCGGCTGCGGCGCGACCTGCTGTGCAATCGCCTGCATCGGTCTGATGAACATAATGGAAGCCAAAAGTGGAAGGGATGAGAGCTTTTTCAACATGGGCCACTCCATCGAAAATAGGCACCTTGTCTGCACCATGTGGGACCGTGACGCTTTGACTCAGGTCAACCGCAACGGAAACCAGCGCGCAAAAGCCAGGAGGACACCGTTTTTTAACAGTGGCGGCTGCATCGTATCCGATCACTGCCACGGTAGGTAAAACCCTATGCACACCCTTGCAACAGCCGCTGCGGCGGTCGGCCGGAATAAAACTGCGATTCTGCGTGCGATCGAAGCTGGAAAGATTCCGGTTGCTCGGGGCAAAAACGGCGAAATGCAGATCGACCCCGCCGACCTGCACCGCATTTACCCGCCATTGCGGAGCGACGATGCGCAGCACCACGTGCATCAATCGCCGCTGCTCCTGCCCTTGGGCGAATAGAATTCGTATTGCCGCACTGCCCAGTGTCGCTTTCGGGGGTAACGCGGACATCACTGAATGTCTGCTTTACATGACCCAACGCGGACACTGGCTAGCTGTGCTTCGCCGCCAGGCATAGTCTCATATTTGCGGTCAATCCAAGATTAGCTCTCAGTGAATCAGTGAGGTTGAACTTGCAGGCAATGGTATTGATTCAGCCGGGCGCCAAGCTGCTGCTCCGGGAGATGCCTGACCCCAGTCCTGCTCCTGGAGAAATACGGGTAAGCGTGGCGGCCTGCGGAGTGTGTCGTACCGATTTGCATGTGGTCGATGGCGAATTGCCCAATCCCGGATTGCCTATCATTCCGGGCCACGAAATCGTCGGCCGCGTTGATGCGATTGGCACCGGCGTCACCAACATACGACTGGGGATGAGAGTCGGAATTCCCTGGCTCGGCCATACATGTGGCGTTTGCCCCTATTGCCGGTCGGGTCACGAAAATCTTTGCGACAGCCCGCAATTCACCGGCTATACGCGCAATGGTGGCTATGCAACGCATGCATTAGCCGATGAACGGTTTGCATTTCCGCTCGACATGCCGGGGGACGATGTTTCGCTGGCGCCTCTGTTGTGCGCCGGCCTTATCGGTTGGCGCTCACTTGTGATCGCGGGGCCGGCCATGAAGCTCGGCCTCTTCGGCTTTGGAGCCGCCGCCCATATCGTTGCTCAGATTGCCCGCTGGCAGGAGCGCCGGGTATTCGCGTTTACCCGCCCGGGTGACGAAGCTGCGCAGGCTTTCGCGCGCGACCTCGGCGCCGTATGGGCCGGCAACTCGGATGAGCCGTCGCCGGAGCTACTTGATGCAGCCATCATCTATGCGCCGGTCGGGGCGCTTGTCCCTGCCGCACTGAGAGCCGTCCGCAAGGGTGGGCGGGTTGTTTGCGCCGGCATTCACATGAGCGACATCCCGAGCTTTCCCTATGAGATTCTTTGGGAGGAAAGGCAGCTTGTTTCGGTGGCCAATCTGACACGCCAGGACGGGCTGGATTTCTTCCGCGCGGTGCCGGAAATCGGCGTTGTCACTCACACGGTCCGCTACCCTCTTGAGCGGGCAAACGAGGCATTGGACGATCTCCGACATGGCCGTTTGCAGGGCGCGGCGGTATTGGTCCCATCACACTAATTCGTTCAGGAAGGATAGACACGCCGCGGAGGCAGATGGTGCGGATGGTGCGGATGGTGCGGATCGTAAAGCGGTATCGACCATCGCATATTTGACCTGAATCAAGCAGGCCATCACCTCGAGGATTAATTTAATAGCCGCGAGGGCGATAGGCTATGCGATGAAAAATCCCTTCAGCATAGATTTTAAGAAACTGCGCAAGGAGATGGTCGAGAAGGCCATTTACGCGCGCGGCGTCCGGTCCGACTTGGTCCTGGAAGCCATGCGTTGCGTCCCGCGGGAATCCTTTCTGCCTTCGCACCTCCGTGAATTTGCCTATGAAGATACGCCGTTGCCGATCGAAGAAGGACAGACAATCTCTCAGCCCTATATCGTTGCGTTCATGACCGAGGCCCTCGCCCTACACGGCGGCGAAAAAGTCCTCGAGATCGGTACTGGGTCGGGCTATGCGGCAGCGGTACTCTCTGAAATAGCGGCCAACGTTTACACTGTCGAGCGACATGGTCCGTTGGCCGAAAAAGCCGCCGTGACGTTGGCCGATCTCGGCTATGACAACGTCCATGTGCTGCACGGCGATGGGACACGCGGTTGGCCAGCGCATGCGCCGTTTGATGCGATCATTGTCGCGGCAGGCGGCCCGACGATTCCCGAATCGCTAAAGAACCAATTAAAAATTGATGGCCGACTGGTAATCCCGGTCGGGTCTGATCAGCGCGCCCAAGAACTGGTGCGGGTGACGCGGATTTCGCAGAGCGAATATCGCCGCGAAGACCTTGCCGATGTTCGATTCGTTCCTTTGCTTGGCGAGGAAGGTTGGGCACCCGAAGAGCGGGAGCCGGCTCGTGCGCGCCATGTGCCGCCTAGCGATGAAAAACTGGTCCAGAGAATTGCCGATTCGGCTGAGCCGTTCCGCTCGATTGACACGGTTGATCTCGGCGCACTGCTCGAACGAGTGGGTGACGCGCGCATTGTATTGCTCGGCGAAGCAACCCACGGCACCTCGGAATTCTATCGGATGCGGGAGCGTATCTCGCGCGAACTAATCACCAACAAAGGGTTCCGCTTTATCGCTATCGAGGGTGATTGGCCGGATGCCGCGCGCGTCGACAACTATGTTCGACATCTCGAATATTCTCCCTCCGAATGGACCGCGTTTGCGCGATTCCCCACCTGGATGTGGCGCAACAACGAGGTGCGTGATTTCATTAACTGGCTCCGCGAACACAATGCCGCGGCCAAATCGACGGCGCGGGTGGCGTTTCACGGCCTCGACCTCTATAGCCTTTATGTATCGATCCGCTCTGTTCTGGACTATCTCGAGCACGTCGAGCCGGATGCTGCCGAGGTTGCGCGCGAGCGCTATGGTTGCCTGACGCCGTGGCAGGGCGACCCGGCGGCCTATGGCCACGCCGCACTCATCGGCTCCTATCACACCTGCGAGCAGCATGTGGTACGTGCGCTCAAGGATTTGCTGGAAAAGCGCGTTGCCTACGCCAAACGTGACGGCGAGCGCTTTTTCGACGCGGTGCAGAATGCCCGCCTCGTCGCCAACGCCGAGCGTTATTATCGGGTTATGTATTACGGCTCACGCGCGTCCTGGAACTTGCGCGACGAGCACATGTTCGCGACGCTCAAAAACCTGCTGACGTTCTACGGGGATGGCAGCAAGGCGATCGTGTGGGCACACAATTCGCATGTCGGCGACTCAGCGGCGACCGAAATGGCGTCGCGCGGCGAGCATAATATCGGCCACTTGTGTCGCCAGGAATTTGGCGAAGATGCCTACCTGGTTGGCTTCGGCACCAATAGCGGAACCGTTGCAGCGGCTTCGGACTGGGACGGGCCGATGGAAATCAAGAAGGTTCAGCCGGCACTGGCGAAGAGCTATGAACGATTGTGTCACGCCACTGGACAGGCTCGCTTTACCCTGGGTTTGCGCAACCGCTCCGACCTGACCGGCGCGCAGGGCTTGGGCAAGCCGCAACTCGAGCGGGCGATCGGCGTGATCTACCGGCCGGAAAGCGAACGTGCCAGTCACTATTTCCAGGCGGTTCTGCCAAGACAATTCGACGAATACATCTGGTTCGATGACACACGCGCGGTCACCCCGTTCGATACCACCGAGCTGGCGGGACTGCCGGATACCTATCCCTTCGGCGTGTGAGTATTGCCGCCATGTCCGCATGCAGGGACATTCCTTTTGTTCTCGACAGACTGAACTGGATGCGGGCGGAGCGCGTATGGCCAAATGGGCTGCGCTATACCTGGACCGATGCGTTCGGTGTCGTGCTGCTGGTTTCGCTCTATGCCGAACTGCGCGAACAGCGCTTCCTCGACGAAGCTGAATGGCTGGTGTCAGAGGTCGACCGGGTGCTTGGACGCCGGCGTGGCATTCGCATCGGAGAGGCGCCGGATCGGGATGGACAATATTTCCATTATCTCGCGATGTGGCTTTACGCGCTTTCCGTCCTGGCGCGCCACGTGCCGACGTATCGGGCCAAGGGTGTCGATCTCGTGCATCAGATTCACGATGCTTTTATTGTGCCGGGAAGGGGCGTTGTCTGGAAGATGAAGGAGGATTTGACGGCTCCTTATCCCGGCTTCGGTTTTGGTGCGCTCGATGCGTTCGATGGCTATGTCTCGTACCGATGCCTCGACGAGAATGCGTTGGCCCGTGAGATCGCCGAAATGCGGGTGCTGATGGACGCGAGTGTCGCGAATCTCACTGTCACACAAGATCTGGGCCTCGGCATGATGCTGTGGTTGAGTCATTTTTTTCCGAAGGAGGATTGGGCGGTGATACAGAAGCAGCGTTGCCTCGCGACGCTCGATCGGATGTGGTGCGACGACGGCTATTTTTGTCGCGAGCCCAATCTTCGTCATGTGAAGTTCGCCTTCACCAACTATGGCGTGTCGATTGGCCTCCAGGCTGTGAAAGCGATGAATGAGCGAGTGCCGCGCCTGAATGCCTTTTTCGATCATTACCGATCGGGCGACGAATATGAGCGCGATGCCATCACCCATGTAATGGCATGCAGCTCACATTTTCCTGGTTATCTAATTCGTGGATTTGGCGCTTAAAACGATTCAACGCTCATGTAACGCGAATGGCTGCGGTCAACAAACGAGGTAGATCTATCGATAGACCAGAACCGGAACCGTGCTATGGGTGAGAACCTTGACGGTTTCACTCCCGAGAACAACGGCAGACATTCCGCGCCGCCCGTGTGAGGCCATCACGATTAAATCACAATCCTCATGTTTCGCGGCATCGATGATGGCCTGGTACGGTTGTATATCTTCCATGTGGATCGTATTGCAGGGCACGCCCGAATTCATCGCGACGCTTTTCAAATCATTAAGGCACTTGTTCGCGAAAGAGGTTGTGCTGCTTCGATATAAGTCCTGCGGAAATATTTCAGCATCCGTTGTAAACGTGTAATACGGCATTGATGCCGTAATCCCGGTTACCCTGGCTTTCATTTCCTTCGCCAGTGCAACGCCGTATTCGATAGCTCTTTTGGATAATTCGGACCCGTCGGTCGGAATTAAAATGTGTTTGTACATGAAAATTCGTCCCGTCAGGATAGTTACACCAAGCTCCGATCAAATCTTACGCAATTTGAACCTGCGCAGCAGTATGACTTCAATTTCAGCTAACTCGCGTACGTTAAGCAGTCGGGCCAGAACGATGTAAACGCTGACCCCAAGCACGCACAGAGCCGTGGCGCGAATTAGAATTACTGCGAGGGTTATTCCAGGGAAGAATTGCAGTAGCAGAGCACGGGCTAACAAACCGACACCGATTGCGCCTGCCCCTGCCACCGCTAAACGCAGCGCTCCATCCAGCATGCCATGCACGTCTTTGAGAGAAGTATCGTGGGCTGCCGCCTCCCGTTCGAAACGGCGATATTGCAACCAGCCAAGCAAGAACACGTATATCAATATTGCCACCGCGCTTGCGATCGCCAGGCCGATCGCGTCCAATTGCTGACGCAACACGACGTAGAAAGGCACCATTGCGAATGCAACCGTCGTCCCCACGATTGTTGGCAACCAGGTACTCTCCAAGGCGTAGAACCCACGGCTGATGACAGTCTGTGTCGTCCAGCCGCTAAGGCCTAAACAAAGAAAGGTAAGAATCGTCGCCGTGGCCTCCGCATCTGCGACGCTGAATCGGCTAGAAAAAAGGCCCCATATCAAATACGTCGCTTCAAAACCTGCCAGCGTCATGCACACTTGTGCAGCAAAAGTGGCGACCAGGATCAATCGAACCATTCGGCACAGCAAGCCATAAGCCTGGGCAACATTGCCGGCCGCCACCATGCGACTGATCGATGGATATGCCGCGACACCGGCCGCCATGCCGAACACACCGATCGGCACTTTCATAAGCGTACGTCCGTACTGCAGATATGACAGCACGCCTTCGCCAAGAAACGACGCCTGGTTCTTTACGATCCACTCGTCAACGACGACGATAGAGAAGCCGATCATGATTGGCGCCGACAGCCAGAGATAGCGCCTCAGGTCTGGATGCCAAAATGAAAGGATCGGATACCAGCGCATGCGGGCTCTAAGACACCCATAAAGCGGCAGTCCGAATGGTCCCACAATTGATCCAACCAACACGCCCCACGCGAATCCATCGGCTCCCAATTCCGAATAGTGGGTCCCAATCACGCCGCCGGCAATGATACCGGCCGAATACACGAGCGGTGCCATCGCCGGGAGAACGTGCAAGTCCTGCGCCTGCAGCGTCGCCGACAGCAATCCTCCTATCACATGAAAAAATTGTGCCGGCAGAATGATCCGAGTGAGTCGCACTAACGTATCCACGTCGGTCGGACTTGTGAATCCGGGCGCGACCAACCCGACCAATTGTCTCGCAAATACCATAAGCAAGGCGATCCCGATGCATCCGACCAGAAGAATGAAGTTTGCGGTGACACTGAAGGCTTCCCAACCGCGTTTGTGTTCACCTTGTTGAAGGTGCGCAAGGAAGATCGGTATGAAGACAATCGAAAGCGCTCCCGCCGCGAGCAAATAGTTCAAAAAATCTGGCAGCGTAAAACTTGCGAAGTAGAGGTCGGCCTCGCGGGAAGCGCCCAGAGTGCGGCCGATAACCTGCTCGCGCACTAATCCCATTACACGACTAAGGAAGATTGATGCAGCCCAGATCGCGGAAGCTATGCCGATTGTGCGCGCTTGGCTTGTTCCATGCTGCGAACTAGCCGTCAAAATTGTCTCCACTGGAGTTGTTGAACCATGGCCTCTTTGGCCAGAAGGCAGAAGCCGCGTTGTTGTCGTGACCTCTCAAAGGGTGCCGGCCACCCACTCCACCAGTTCGGTGACACTTTGGCCGAAAGCCTTATCAAGCGCCGCTGCCCCTGCAGACGCATTCATTTCCCTGATCGGCACGGCCGCCCGGAACACCTTGGCTTCGACAATCCGGCCACCATCGGAAAGAATTCTGGCAGCGAACTCGACTTCGGCCATCGGTTCCGGAGATGCCGAGATTTGAAATTTGCGGACATCAATTGCAAGCTGTTTGTCTGGGGCGCCCGCGTCCGTCGGCCGGGAGACGCTCTTCGATAAGCCTGCATTTTCGAATGTCTGAATGATTTTGGCCTGAAGCAGCTTGGGCACGTTGTCGCTCCATTGAGCTTTGGCGAACGACGGATCTTCGCTTCCGCTCGGTCGGACGAGAATCTTGCGCGAGTCGAGCATGATCAGCGTGGCCGGTTCGAGAACCGTCAGCTGCCCGCGCGGCGCCTTGTCGAGATGGGGAAATTGCGTCGGCGCCGTCAGGTCGTAGACAACCTGGGTTGCATTGGCCGAGCCGCCACCCACCAGCCGCTCAAGTCCGCCGATGATGACGTCCAACCGGTCCGAATTGCGCGCCAACGCTCCCGAAAAAGTGTTGAGATTATCGATCGTGCTTCGGAGGGCATCGGCATTGTCCGTCAGTATGCCGTCCAGCCGGCGGAGCGCGTCGCGCGCGGCGTTGGTCATGCTCTGTCCGGCCGCCGGATCGGCCACGAGAACGTACGGTTCTTGCGGGGATTTTTGCGCGGGTGGCAGGGGGGTGCTGCCACCTTGCAACGTGACGACAGGCACTCCGGTGAGGCCCTGGAAGTCGAGACCAGCCTTCGTGTCGGCGCGAACCGGTGTGCCGCCATCGACTGCGATCGTGGCTATCACCAGCTGGGGATTATCGGTGTCCAGCCGCAGATCCGTTACCTCGCCGACGCGTATGCCATTGAATAGGACCGACGCGCCCTTGAGCAGACCGGAGACCGTGTTCTCGAAGCGCACGCGATAGACCGTTCGCTCAGTCAATCCGCCGCTGTTGTGCAACCAATAAACAAAGCCAAACACGGCTGCAATGATGGCGAGCACGAACAGACCGACCAACGCATATGGTGCCCGGGTTTCCATCAGTCAACCTCAGTGTGCGGCGCCCGCGCGGACTCGCGCGCGATCGCCGTGAAAGTATGATCGCACCCAGGGATGAGTGGACGCGAGAAGCTCATGCATAGGACCTACCGCTACGATCTTGCCGTCAGCAAGAGCGGCGACACGATCGCAAACCGTATGAAGGCTGTCGAGATCGTGTGTGACCATGAATACCGTCAAGCCGAATGTCTGCCGCAAAGTGGAGATCAGTACGTCGAACTCGCCTGCGGAGATCGGGTCAAGACCGGATGTCGGCTCATCGAGAAATACGATCTCCGGATCGAGCGCGAGCGCGCGGGCAAGCGCCGCTCGCTTGGTCATGCCGCCGGATAGCTCCGAAGGAAACTTGTCGCCGTCCTCGCGTGTTAGGCCGACCATTTCCAGCTTGGCTGTTGCCAATTCATCGAGCAGCGGTTGCGAAAGAGTAAGATTTTCGCGCATCGGAAATTGCACGTTTTGAAGCACCGTGAGTGAGGAGAACAGCGCCCCCTGCTGGAACAGAATGCCCCAACGCCGCCCGATCGTCCTGATTTCTGGCAAGGTGGCTTTGTCAAGCTGCATGCCCATGATCTCGATCTGACCTCGCCATTTCGGTATGAGCCCGATGATCGTCCGCAGAAGCACCGATTTGCCGCCGCCCGACGCGCCGACCAGACCGATAACTTCTCCACGATGAACCTCCAACGACAGCTGGTCGAGTACGACCTGCTTGCCGAATCCGACCGTAAGATCGCGTACCGAAATCGCCGGCTGGTCCGGAGATGGGGTCATCCGGTTACATCCCGATCGAGGCGAAAAAAATTGCGAACACGCCGTCAAGAACGATGACCAGGAAAATTGATTTCACCACGGAGGCTGTTGTTTGCAGGCCGAGGGATTCGGCGCTGCCTTTCACGCGAAGTCCTTCGCTGCAGGCGACGACTCCGATCACAAGTGCCATGAACGGCGCCTTGATGATGCCGACCTCAAAGTGGGTCACCGAGATGGCTTCGCGGAGACGGGCAATGAAAATCGACGGGCTCATGCCGCCATAAAGCCATGCGACCAGACCGCCGCCGTAGAGGGCAGCCATCGAGCCCAAAAATGTGAGGATCGGGAGAGCGCAGATGAGCGCCAATACGCGTGGCAAAATCAACACTTCAACAGAATCGAAACCCATCGTCCGCAGGGCGTCGATCTCTTCACGCATCTTCATTGATCCGAGTTCGGCGGTGTAGGCGCTGCCGGAACGCCCTGCGACCATGATTGAGACGATGAGCACGCCGATCTCGCGCAAAACCAGTATTCCGACCATGTCGACGACGTATGCGTCGGCGCCAAACTTGCGGAAGTGAAAGAACCCCTGCTGCGCGATGATGCCCCCGATCAAAAATGTGATTAGCAGCACAATCGGAACGGCCTGCCAGCCGACACGGTACAGATGATAAACGGCCGATGTCGCACGCAGTGCACGTGGATGCCGCAGGCAAACCGCCAGGGCCGTGCCAATGGCGCCCAACATCCGAAGGAAAGCATTGATGTCGTCCTTAAAGGTGAATGTTGCCTGTCCGACGCTTTCCAGTGCGGCGATCATTCGATTGGGCTTGGAGCGAGGAACAAATGGATTTCGATTGAGGTCGTGCACCCTTTCGAGCAGGCTCCGGAAATGGTCCGGAATTCCGATGAGCGCGGGTTCGCGTTGTTCGGTTCGATATTGGCGGGTCAAGCGCTCCAGCAGCCACGCCCCGAGTGTGTCCAATTGCTCTATCCGCGAAACGTCAATGGTCGCGGCATGTGCCAGTGGCAGTGGAGTCATATTGGCAACAGAAGGAATCAAACGCTCAAGCAAGGCTGAATGAGCCGCGGTCCAATCCCCAGCCGCAACAAACGTGGGCCCACCCGCAGCGCTGAAAGTCAGGGTTGGATCACTCACTGGCGCACCTTTCTATCGTGGGGAACGTAGGCCGCAGCGCCCTACGCGGATTGATCTGCATCAATCTGAAATCACTGAATTTTTAGCGCTCCCGTTAGTCGTTGGGACTCGCGGTCGCTTCAGTGCGCCATGAGGCAGCAGACCGGTGAGTGATCAAGCAAATCGCGCGTGACTCCGCCGAAAATCCATTCGCCAGCACGACTATGTCCGTACGCACCGCAAACAATGAGATCCGATAATTCCTGCTCGGCAATTCGGACGAGCTCATCGCCGACGGAGCCAGCTGACTCGTGCCGGTTCAGTGCGGATGCTCCGACGCCGTGACTGCCAAGATAGCTCGCGACGTCTTTCGCGGCGTGACCGTCATTGCCGACTGAAGTCACCAGAACATCTTGCGCGCCTTTCAGGAGGGGAAGAGCGTCCCAGACGGCGCGTCTTGCTTCCCTGCTGTCCTTCCACCCGACGACAATACGCTTCGCTGCGAGATAATCGACCCGTGGGGGCACGAATAGGACGGGCCTTCCGGCGCCCATTACCAGGTCTCCGCCATTGACGATCATAGGATCAAAGGCGCTCTGATCGCGTCGCGGCCGCGCCGCGACGATCAGATCGGCTGCCCGGGCCTGCTCCAGAATATAGGCGAGGGTAGGCTTCAGTGCCGGGCGCCACTCGATTCGATTGCGACTTCCGGCGATATCGCGAAATGCCGATTCTGCTTTGCGGTTGCTCTCCTTGAGGCGGCGTTCTTCGATTTCGATGAAACTTTCCACGCCCTCCACCGGTGTTTCAAAATACATTGGGCCGGTGATCGGTTGGGAAGCAACGCCGATCAGCCGGCTGGAAAAACGGTCAGCCAGGTCCACGGCCAATTTGACTCTGCGCTCGGTTCCTGGATCAAGGTCCATAGGGACCATGATGCTTGTGTAGCCAGAAGGCGTCCGTGAGTTGTTCGGGTGCGGCATGGCTATTTCCCACCTCGTCAAATTCTAACGAGCGCCCTTGCTGCGTGCCCGCCTACGGGAAAGCTGGGCCTTTTTAATGTTCTGTAGCTGCGCCCGGCGCATCGCCGGAGTGGGCTTTTCGGCTTCAGGAATATTGCGCCGTGGCTTTGCTTTGAAGCGATCGCCGCTGATGCGGACAGGTACCGAACTTAGACTTGCCAGAACTTTCCTCGCCTCAGCACTATCAGCAACGAGCAAGCCATTTTCGACATGCGCGTGCGTTTTCTCGATCAACCATTTCTGGGTCGCCCAAGCTCCGCTCGCGCGACGCCCGGCGAGTCTTTCGACGCCGCCGGGTCCGCCGACATCTTGCACCCGAAAACTCACAAAATCCCGTGCCGGTCGAACCTCAACATGGAAGAATCGACCACCTTGTCGGCTGCCTGGCTTGGCTCGCTTTCGTTCTCTTTTGACCCTTCTTCGCATATGCCGCTCCCCGTGGTCGGGCCTTCCTCGCAAATGCACTCACTTTTCCTGTATGCGATTGAGATAATCAATCACTGCCAAAATTCGCGCTCGGACCGCGGCTTCCGGAGAAAGTGGTGGGGCGTAGATGTAGTCGTCGGAAAGTTTCAAATCGAAATGTTTGGACGGCACAAAACGGTACCCCCAAACCGGCATTTCACGAGTTCCGTGGCTCGCAATTGGATCGCGCCCGTCAATTGTTCGGTACACCGCGTTGAAAGGAAACACCCCATTATTTTTCTTGGCGAGCATCGTTAGATCGGTTGGACGTACCTTTAGCTCTTTACTGACCGGCCCGTCCCCTTTTGCACCGACGCCATGACACGCCGCGCAATTCGACTGGTATTCCACCTGGCCAAGATCGATATCCTCTGCCCATGCGCAAGGGCTGAGGCCCACACTCATCGCGACCATCAAGTTGAATGCAGCGACTTTCATTGCATCACAGCCCATGTTTTTTAACATCACGACCATAATAGTTTTTATTCCCGTGCATTTGATGTCGATCAAATGAAATGTGATTGATAGTTTTTTCAGCGAACCTGCGTTACCTCGCGCCCACGCCATATTGATCTGCATCAAAGCAATTTTTTCTGTTCGATATAGCTACGACAATTATTCATAGAGTAGGAGGTCGCTATGGCCCAAAGTGTAGCAAAGTTGCCGGTAAAAAATGAAAAGCTGGCGCCTGTATCAACTTCAGAGACATGGCAGCCCCTTGAAAGCCTCCGCCAGGAAATTGATCGCTTGTTCGATAATTTTGGCTTGGGGCCTTGGCAGCCATTTAGACACTCACTTTTCCAGGCAGAGCCACTGTTTCGGCGCGCCCTCATGCGAGGGACCACGCCGGCAGTCGATGTCGCCGAGAGTGAGAAGGCCTATGAAATCACTGCCGAACTACCCGGAATGGACGAGAAGGATATTGAGGTCAAAGTGGCCGAGAGTCGTCTGACCATAAAGGGTGAAAAGCTGGAAGAAAAAGAGGAGAAGAAGAAGGACTATTATTTGCACGAGCGTCATTTCGGCTCATTCGAACGGAGCTTCGAATTGCCGACGACGGTTGATGCGGACAAAATCGAAGCCAACTTCAAGAAAGGTGTGCTGACCGTGACGCTTCCGAAAAAGGCGGAAGCGCAAAAGCCCGCAAAGAAAATCGACGTCAAGGCCGCATGAAAAGTCTGGGTCTGACGTTGAAAAGCTGGACCCCGGGCAGCAGCCCGGGGTTTTTTGTTTTCAATAACGAAGATTGCGAAGTCCCGCCTTATTGCCATGTTCGCCTTGACCAAAAGATGGGGTAATCGGCCGGCGGCTTGTGGACAGCTGAAAGATTTTGGGTGCTGCGCTTCAGGCTGATGGTGATACGGGGTCACTGTAGTTACAGGCCCCAAGCATCAAAAGGCGAAGCGCAGCATGGAGCATTTTGCCGGACTGTGCCGGCGCGCTATACTTGGACGAACCCGTTAATCCGGAATGTAACGATGGTCGATCTTGATTCACCCGTTCGGCCGCGTCCCACAGGCCTGTAGACAGAGGAGTTGCTCAAGATCGCAGTTCCGGCCTATTGCCGGTCTGCCGTTGATAAGCGACTGACAATTACCTCCGCAAACTTGGAAGCATTGGCTGGCTAAGAACTGGCACTTACTGGCACACGACGCATTTTGGGCGATCTTGTTTTTTGGAACGGGCGTGAAGTTTCCGGCAAAACCAATCGTAATTGAGGAGAAGAAAATTATCGCCGCAGCGATTTGTTTCATTGTAGCCCCCCATCCGGTTTATTCCTTTAATTGTGGACCCGTTAGCGTCTTGCGAGGCGATCCAATTTCAATAAACCCGACACGTGCCTGAATGTGGCAGTTGTTGCACGTAAGTCTCAGGACTTCGACAGCTTTGGTAAAGTCCGACAAATTCTGTCTGCTTATGGCTTTATCTATTAAGTCCAATGCGGGTTCGGTTGCATCACCAATTAGCTTTTTCTGCTGCACCTCCCGGAAGACTGGATAAAGCTTTACCGCAACCTCGTAACTCTTGCGCAAATGAGCGGCTTCGTATGCGGCAAGCGCCCAGTTATCGGCTTCAGGCGCATACGAGAGCCTGGAGAAACGCAATTGAGTAATATTCATTAGTTCGGCTAGTTCCGGAACGTATGACGTTGCGGCCTGTTCCGTGGGCGGTTGCTTCGGTTGCTCTTGCGCATCTGC
>Ga0187788_10000155_pt1 | contig 17884 bp, 13 predicted proteins | sample 1015_BV01_MP10_2_FD_133008 | JGI IMG/M metagenome (GOLD analysis project Ga0187788, IMG submission 133008) | Tropical peat soil microbial communities from peatlands in Department of Meta, Colombia - 1015_BV01_MP10_20_MG | ecosystem: Environmental > Terrestrial > Soil > Wetlands > Peat | place...
CCCGCAGGCACTGCACGGCGATGTGCCCGAGCCCTCCGATCCCGACCACCACCACCCGGGAGCCGGGATCGAGGACCCGCACCGCCTTGCGGACGACGTGCATCACGGTCAGCCCGGCGTCGGCGTGCGGCGCGACGGCGACCGGCTCGAGCCCGGGCGGGAGCCGTAGCACGGCGCGGTCACCGGTCTTGACCAGTTCGGCGAACCCGCCGTCACGGGTCAGGCCGTTGAACGACAACCCCCGCGCGCAGCGCATGTCGTCGCCGATCCGGCAGGCCGGGCACAGCCCGCAGCTGGTCTGGGGGTGGCAGATGACGGCGTCCCCCACGGCGACGTCCTCGACCTCGGAGCCGACCTCGTGCACCCAGCCGGTGTTCTCGTGCCCGAGCACGAGCGGCAGGTCGATCGGGACGGCGGGGGCGAACCACCCGTCCCGGATGTGCACGTCGGTCCGGCACAACCCGGCCCCGCCGACCCGGACGATCACGTCGTGCGGGCCGGTGATCGACGGCTCGGGCACCTCGTCGAGGGTGGGAGCCTTGTGGTAGGCGTGCAACCGGACAGCCTTCATTGCGACCTCCAGGTGACGGGCGAGGACCGACGCGGGCCGGAACATCAAGCCTCGCCACCGCCGGAGGGGATGTCCAGGCACGATTCCTGGCATGAGCTTCGGCCTGCTGTCCCTGATCTTCCTGGCGGCCCTCGCCGGCCCGCTGCTGGCGCTCTCGCCGCGGTGGCGGTTCCCGATCGTCCCCGGCGAGCTGCTCGCCGGGATCCTGCTCGGGCCGATGGGCGCGGACCGGCTCCACGCCGACAACCCGACGTTCGCCTTCCTGGCCGAGATCGGCTTCGCCCTGGTCATGTTCGTGGCCGGCTCACACGTCCCGATCCGCGACCCGGATCTGCGCCGGGCGCTGCCCACCGGTGCGCTGCGCGCCGCGGCCGTCGCCGTGGTGTCGGTGCCGGTCGGCCTGGGCGTGGCGCGGGCCATCGGGACCGGCCACACCGCCCTGTACGCGGTACTGATGGCCTCGTCGTCGGCGGCGCTGATCCTGCCGATCATCGACACGCTGAAGCTGTCAGGCATCGGGATCCTGCAGTTGCTGCCCCAGGTGGCGCTCGCGGACGCGGTCTGCATCGTCGCCCTCCCGCTGGCCATCGACCCGGCCCACGCGGGTCGGGCGGCGCTCGGCGCGGTCGTCGTGCTCGCCTGCGCCGCCACCGTCTACCTCCTCCTGCGGCAGGTCGAGCAGCGCGGCTGGCGCAAGCGCCTGCACGTGGTCTCCGAGCGGCGGAAGTTCGCGCTCGAACTGCGGATCAACCTCGTCCTGCTGTTCGCCCTCGCCGCCGTCGCGCAGGCCAGCCACGTGTCGATCATGCTGGCCGGCTTCTCGTACGGCGTGGCCGTGGCGGCCGTCGGTGAGCCGCGCCGGCTGGCCCGTCAGCTCTTCGCGATCACCGAGGGGTTCTTCGGGCCGATCTTCTTCGTCTGGCTGGGCTCGTCCCTGGACCTGCGGGCCCTGGCCGACGACCCGTCGCTGATCGCGCTCGGCATCCTGCTCGGCGCCGGTGCCGTCGTCACCCACCTGACCGGCCGCCTGCTCGGGCAGCCGGTCGTGATGGGCGTGCTGGCCGCCGCCCAGCTCGGGGTGCCGGTGGCGGCTGCGACCCTGGGCACGCAGGCACACCTGCTCCAGGCCGGCGAGCCCGCCGCGCTGGTCCTCGGCGCCCTGGTGACGATCGCTGCGGCGTCCCTGGCCGGGTCCGCCGCCGCCCGCGCCCAGGCCGCGGGAGGGGCCGAAACCGCCGACACGGCACCCGCCCCGGAGCGGCCCGACGGGCCCCCCGCCGCACGACACATCGGCCCGGACAGCTTGCCTCCCGGCACCGATCATGCTTAGGTAAGGCTTACCTTATCGGAGGAACGGATGCTGCCGACGTTCGTCATCGGGTTGCGCGAGGGCCTGGAAGCCGCCCTGATCGTGGGCATCGTCGCCACCTTCCTGCGCAAGCAGGGACGGCCGGACCAGGTCCGGCTGGTCTGGCTGGGGGTCGGCGCCGCCGCCACCGTGTGCCTCGCCGTGGGCATCGCCCTCCAGGTGATCTCGGCCGAGCTGCCCGATCGGCAGCAGGAGGCCCTGGAGACGATCATCGCCCTGGCCGCCGTGGTGATGGTCAGCTACATGATCGTCTGGATGCGCCGCCACGCCCGGGGGCTCAAGGGGCACCTTGAGCAGTCCGCGTCCTCCGCGTTGGTGTCCGGCTCGGCGTGGGCCCTGATCGGGATGGCGTTCCTCGCCGTGCTGCGCGAGGGCTTCGAGACCGCGGTCTTCCTGCTGGCCGCCTTCCAGGCCAGCGGCGCACCGCTGGCGGCGGGCACCGGGGCCCTGCTGGGCATCCTCGCGGCCTGCGGCCTCGGGTACGGCCTCTACCGCGGCGGCATCAGGATCAATCTGGCTCGCTTCTTCACGGTCACCGGGGTCGTCCTGGTGCTCGTCGCGGCCGGCCTGCTGGCCTCCGCGCTGCACTCGGCACACGAGGCGGGCTGGCTCGACGCCGGCCAGGCGACCGCGGTGAACCTGTCCTGGCTGGTCCACCCGGGGACCGTGCTGGCCGCGGTGCTCACCGGCGTTCTCGGCCTGCAGCCGCGGCCGGTCGAGGCCGAGGCCGCGGTCTGGCTGCTGTACCTGACGCCGATGCTGCTGTACGTGATCTGGCCCTCGATCACCCGGGCCTACCAGCGCCCGCGCCACGCCCCCGCCCCGGCGACCGGCACGGTCTCACCGGCAGATGCGCTGCCCGACCCTGCCACCGCCCCCGGCTCCGGTCCCCAGGCCAACCCTCACCTGGAGCCTCGCCCGTGAGAGGGTGTCGGCGCACCCCGGCGGGCGCCTGCGACCCACGTCGCCGGCGTCCACGGGTGCGGGGGCGGCTAGCGACCCGGCACGTCATGCGCCAGGTCGTACCCGTAGTCACCCTCGGAGTCAGAGGTCTGCGTCGCCACGTACACCTGAGACCCGTCGCCCGGCTCCCCCGGCGGGGGCGCGGCCCGGCCCGCGAGCTCACCCTCGTGGGCGAGGTCGTACTCCAGGTCGGGAGCGGGCTCCCTGGTGGCGTCGCGTTCGTCATGCCCACTGGTCACCTGCCCACTCTGGCCCGCCGGGCCGGGTCTGCCAACCCGGTCACGGCGACGAGTGGCTCGAGCTCCCCCACCGGTGTCGCGACGGCATGAGCCCCGGCGGCGCCCTCGCGCAACACCGGTGACGGGGCCGCGGGCTCCTGGTCGTTGGGCCGGCCAGGAGCCCGCACTTCTGGTCAGACTCCGATGTCGACCAGGCCGTAGTTGGACGTGGACAGCGTGCCCACGCCGGCGATGGTCATCCCGAAGCTGGCACCGTTGATGGTGGCAGGGACGGTCGGCGAGGTCCACGTCGCCAGCGTCCAGGTGCTCGTGGCCGGGAAGGTCGCACTCTGCGTCCAGTAGCCCCACGTCCCGGTGGTGGACCGGCTGTAGAGGGTCAGGAACACCGGCACTGTGGACTTGTAGTACACGCTCAGCGTGTACCGGTGACCCGCTGTCACCGTGGGCGCGCAGTTGCCGCCGTCGAACGGTGTGATCAACTTAGCGTCCCCGGAGGTCCAGGAGCTCATCACGACGGTCGACTGGCCACCGGTCTGCCCGCCGGTCGGCGACCAGCTGAAGGTGGCGCTGTTCGTGCCGAAGCCGGCCGCCGTCCAGCACTGCGGGTTGGTGCCCGACCCGTCGGCGACCTGCAGCAGCGGGTTCGCCAGGGCGTTCACGCCGACCGCGGCGGCCGGCGGCGGCCCGCCCCCGATGTCCACCGCGCTGTAGTTGGACGTCTTCAGCACGCCGTTGGCGCCGATGGTCAGGCCCGGGCTCACCGCGGTGACCGTGGACGGCACCGGCGGGGATATCCAGGTCGCCTGGCTCCACCCGCCGGACGGCGCGAACGTCGGGCTGTTCGTCCAGTAGGACCACACGCCCGTGCTGGTGCGTCCGTAGATGGTGAACGACACCGGGACCGTGGACTGGTAATAGGCGCTGAAGCGGTACGAATGGCCCGTCACGACCGTCGGGGAACACTCCCCCAGATCGAAGTTCGTCACCATCTTGGCGTCACCCGATGACAGGCCGGCCATCGAGATGGTGGCCACTCCCCCACCGCCCTGCCCGCCGGTCGGCGTCCAGGAGAAGGTCGGGGTGTTGGTCCCGTAGCTCTTCATGATCCAGCACTGGGGCTTCGTCGGGGCGTTCGGGTCCGCGGTGGTGATCATCGGGTTGGGCAGGGCGTTGACGCCGATCGCGGCCGCCGGAGCCTGCGGGGCGACCACGGCCGGCTTGACGGTGCCGCCGATCACCTGGCTGACCGTCTTGACCGTCACCCCGTTGGCCGCCTGGGTCTGCAGCCAGTCGAGGAACTGGTTGAACTTCGCCGGGGAGAAGGAGTACACGGGGTCGCAGCCGGCCGTTCCGGCGTTGCAGATCTGGTGGAAGGAGAAGACCAGCCATCCACCGGTGGTCCGGCGCGCGTTGTTCACCTGCGTCTGCATGGACGACACCGTCGTCGTCACCTCGGCGTCGGACGGCGTCCTGATCTCGTAGGGGTCGGCCGGGGGGATCGACTCGGCCCACGGGCAGTCCGGGTAGCGGCAGTCGTCACGAGCGGTGCCGGCCAGGTCACCGACCGACCGCGCGGAGTTGTACCCGCAGTCGCGCACGATGCCCTTGTCCCGGGCGGTGAACTCGGCGTGCGGGAAGGCGAAGTCGGTGTCCGTGAGGCCCAGGGCCAGCAGGTCGTTGCGGCCGGTGCACACCTCGCGCCTCGCCTCGGCCTCCGACAGCGTCGGCAGCGGAGGGTTGTCGACCGTCTTCCCGCCGATCTCGTTGCCGTTGGCCACCAGCTGCTGCAGGTCCGCCTGGGAGAGGAACCCCGGCAGGCCGACCCAGCCGGCGATGACGTAGAAGGTGCCCGCCATCCCGTGCGCCTTCAGGCTCGCGGCGGCGGTCAGCTGTGTGGACCACTGGTTGTCGAAGGTGAAGGACACGACCACCGGACCGGCCGCGGAGGCCGGCGCAGCTGTGAGCGGCGTCGCCACGGCAGCCGCGCAGGCCGCCATGGCAACCGACACCGCAAGGCGACGCCAGCGAGAAGCAAGCCGGCGCCTGGCAAACATGTCGCGCATTGACATCAACATCCTTCGGCATGGTGAGCCAGACGTGGGGACCGTGCCGGTGACTATGCCATGACGAATGCATGGCGGGTCCGCCGCTTTTCGAGATTCCCCGGTGAAAACCACCGGCCGCCTTTCCCATCCCGACGCACGGTGCCGGGGCATCCACGATGCGTCCATCATCGGTGCCGTTATCGAGGCATTTCCTGCTCGTTCACCGGCGTTCGCAGCACTTCCGCCTCGCATCGCTCGCCTTGCCCGAGCGTCGTCTGTTTGCCTGCGGTATGGACGCTTCGGCCCCCACGCGGCAGTGGGGCGGTGAATGCCCGAAGTCCTGACAGAACGCACTTCGCCGACCGTCCGGGCCCGGATTGCCTCTCTTGGAATCCCCTTTCGGGCCTTTCCGCGCGCTTTCGTCATCGCCTTCTCAATGCCGCATTCCGATGTCATCGAACTGTCAGGCGCGGTCATGACCTCAGCTGCGGAAAGTCATCCCGCAATCACTCCTCGCACGCGAACCGCACACCATGAGTGATCCGTGAACACGCCTCGTGCGCATGTCATCCGAATGACACGCCAGTTTCGCCGAACCCGATCTCGGCCCCCGATCGCCGCCGCATACTTCCTCGCATTGCCCTGCGCTCCCGGCGGTATCGCCGCGGGCACGGGACGTGGACGGGGCCGGGTCTTCTCGCCGGATCCGTTGCACGGCAGTCGAACTCGAGGGGGGTTCGTGGTGAGGCATCCAGATCCAGACGTCCCTGCACGGCGTGGCTCGGGTCTACGGGTCGGCGTTCTCGGCGTCGGGTATTGGGGTTCGAAGCACCTGCGGGTCCTCGGCGAGTTGGCCGAGGTGGAGTCGGCGGTCGCCATCGACGCGCGCCTGGCGTCGATGCCCCGGCTGGCGCCGCTGATCGAGCGTGGGCTGGGGTACACCTCCCTGGACGAGGCGCTGCCGGCGATCGACGCGCTGGTGATCGCCACCCCGCCGTCCAGCCATCACGAGCTGGGCCTGCAGGCCATCGCCGCGGGCAGGCACGTGCTGATCGAGAAGCCGCTGGCGGTCTCGACGGACCACGCCGGGCAGCTGGTCGAGGCCGCGAAGGCCGCCGGCGTCACGCTGATGGTCGGCCACACGTTCGAGCACAACGACGCGGTCAAGATGCTGCGCGAGCTGGTGCAGGGCCAGGAACTGGGTGAGCTCTACTACCTCGACTGCGCCCGGCTCAACCTCGGGCTGTACCAGCCTGACGTCAACGTCATCCACGATCTGGCCCCGCACGACGTCTCGATCGCGAACTTCGTGCTCGGGCGGACCCCCACCTCGGTCGACGCGTGGGCCTCACGGCACGTGCACGCCGACTTCGAGGACGTCGCGCACCTGCGCCTGGAGTACGCGGACCTGGGCGTGCGGGTCAACATCCACGTCAGCTGGCTGCACCCGCACAAGGTGCGGCAGATCGTCGCCGTCGGGGCGAAGAAGATGGCCGTCTTCGACGACGCGGTCGCGGAGAAGATCAGGATCCACGACAAGTCCGCTCTGGTCTCCGACGGCGGCCGTGGCCGGATGGCCTACCACGAGGGTGACGTCGTGTCCCCCCACCTCGGGCTCCGCGAGCCGCTCGCCGTGCAGGACCAGCACTTCGTCGACTGCGTCCGGCGGGGGCTGACGCCGAGTACGGACGGGGCGAGCGGTCTCGCCGTGGTGTCCGTGCTGGAGGCGGCGCAGCTGTCGCTGCAGGAGCGCCGCGAGGTCCTGCTCGACGAGGTGGGGCACCCCGGCGCGATCAGTGCCGAGGAGCGGACGGCTGCCATCGCGGTGTAGCCGTCGGCCGGCGAGCAGTCCGGCGACCCGACCCGATCCGATCCGACCCATCACGACGAGGGGGACCTCACGCTGGTGAACACGATTGTGCCCTTCACCGACCTGGGTGCCATGGCGCGGGAGATCTGGCCCGCGATCGGCGCCGACTTCACCGGTGCACTGCTGGCCGGGCGATACATCGGCGGCCCCGAGGTGGCCGCGTTCGAGAGGGCCTGGGCGTCGTACTGCGGCACCGAGCAGGCCATCGGGGTCGGCAACGGCACCGACGCGCTGCTGCTGACGCTGGAGGCGCTCGGGATCGGTCCCGGCGACGGGGTGGTGCTGCCCTCGAACACCTTCATCGCCACCGCCGAGGCGGTGGTCCGGGCCGGCGCCGTCCCGCAGTTCGCCGACGTCGACCCGGGCACTCTCCTGCTGACGCCGGAGACCATGCGCGCGGCGGTCACGCCGCAGACCCGCGCGGTCATCCCGGTGCACCTCTACGGCCAGCCGGTGGACATGGTCGGGATCTGCGCGGCGGCCGAGGCGGCCGGGCTGGTCGTGATCGAGGACGCCGCCCAGGCGCACGGCGCGCGGTGGGACGGCCGGCCGGCCGGGTCGTTCGGCGTGGCCGGCTGCTTCAGCTTCTACCCGGGCAAGAACCTCGGCGCCTTCGGCGACGCCGGCGCCGTGGTGACCTCGGACCCGGCGCTGGCCGACCGGATCCGCAGCCTGGCCAACCACGGGCGGCCGGGTGGCGCCGTCCACTACGCGCACGACCTGATCGGCACCAACAGCCGGCTGGACACCCTGCAGAGCATCGCGCTGGGCGAGAAGCTGCGGCGCAACGAGGAGTGGACCCGCAGGCGCATCGCGCGGGCCGAGCAGTACCGCCGGCTGCTGTCCGGGTCGCCGGTGCGGATGGTGGAGGTCGCCGAGCCGGCCAGACACGTCTACCACCTGATGGTGGTCCGGGTCAGCGAGCGGGAGCGGGTGCAGGCCCGGCTCGCCGAGGCCGGCGTGCAGACCGGCGTGCACTACCCGACCCCGTGCCACCTGCTCCCGCCGCTGCGCCGGTTCGCCGGCGGCCCGTTGCCGGTCTGCGAGCAGGCCGCGGCGGAGATCCTCTCGCTGCCCATGTACCCCCACCTGACGCCGATCCAGGTGGAGTACGTCTGCGAGACCCTGCTCGAGGCGGTCGGCGGCGGGGAGGTGCTCGATGGCGCTGCCAGCTGAATGGGCCGACGACGAGCCGCCGGAGGTCCCCGACCTCGTCGACGAGGGCGTCATCATCGGCTACCCCGCGGCCCGGGCCTGCGGCGGCGACCTCGTGCTCGGCGAGGGGGCACGGCTGCGCAGCGGCACCGTGCTGTACGACGGCAGCACGATCGGGGTCCGGCTGCAGACCGGCCACGGCGTGGTGATCCGCGAGGACTCCTGGCTGGGCGACGACGTCTCGGTGTGGAGCAACAGCGTGATCGACTACGGCTGCCGGATCGGTCACCGGGTCAAGATCCACTCGAACTGCTACGTCGCCCAGTTCACCGTGATCGAGGACGACGCGTTCCTGGCCCCCGGGGTCACGATCGCGAACGACCTCTACCCGGGGGACCCGGCCTCGGCCGCGCTGATGGCGGGCCCGCACATCGGGCGCGGCGCGCAGATCGGGGCGAACGTCACGCTGCTGCCCTACGTCCGGATCGGCGAGGGATCGCTGATCGGCGCGGGATCCGTGGTGACCAAGGACATCCCGGCCGGTGTGGTCGCCTACGGCAACCCCGCCGTCCCCCACCGCACGGTCTCCAGCCTTCCGCCGATCGATCAGCGGCCCGAGGCACGGCACGGGTCGGCGCGCCACGACCGGCCCACCGACCTGCCCGGAGGGCCTGAGTCGTGGCCCGGGTGATGACCGGACGCGCGGGACGCCACCGCGCCCCGGCCCGGCGCGTCAACGGCCACCAGGCCGCCAAGCGGGGGCTGGACGTCGTCCTCGCCGCGCTCGCGCTGGCGGTGCTCAGCCCCGTGCTGCTGGTGGTCGCGGCAGCGGTGCGCCTCAGCTCCCCGGGGCCGGCGATCTTCCGGCAGGAGCGGCTGGGCCGGTACGGGCGGACGTTCGTCCTGCTGAAGTTCCGCACGATGCGCGCCGGATCGGACGACGCGCCGCACCGGGCCTACGTCACCGGCCTGCTCACCGAGCCCGTGCCGTCGGCCACCGGCCGGCGGGGCCTGTACAAGCTCGTGGACGATCCGCGGGTGACCGGGATCGGATCGCTGTTGCGGCGCACCGGCCTGGACGAGCTGCCCCAGCTGATCAACGTGCTGCGCGGCGAGATGTCCCTGGTCGGGCCGCGGCCGGTGCTCGCCTGGGAGGCCGAGCTGTTCGACGCCCCGGAGCGGACCCGCTTCCTGGTCCGCCCCGGGATCACCGGGCTGTGGCAGGTCAGCGGTCGCAGCCGGCTCTCGATGCGCCGCGCCCTGGAACTGGACGCGGAGTACGTCCGCCGCCAACGCCTGTCCCTCGACCTGTGGATCCTCTGGCGCACCCTGCCGACCCTGCTCGGCCGCGAGGCCTCGTGACCGTTGCCGGTCGCACGCTGCACGGAACCGACCTGGCGGCTCCGACCTCTGCCGTCGGCGACTCGATGGCGGTGGCGGCCTGGACGGTGATCAGCCGGCTCACCGGCCTGCTCCGCGGGGTCGTCATCGCGGCGGTCCTGGGTGCCACCTTCTTCGCGAACACCTACCAGTTCACGAACTCGATGACCAACCTCCTGTTCTACGGGCTGCTGGGCGGGTCGCTGTTCTCCTCGCTGCTGGTACCCGCCCTGGTCCGGCACATCGACGCCGGTGACCGGCGCGCGGCCGGGCGGATCGCCGGCGGGGTGTTCGGGTGCGTGGTGGCCGCCGTCTGCCTGCTGCTGCCGGGATACGTCCTGATGGCGCCCGCCGTGCTGCACCTGGCCGGCGGCGGGGCGGAGGCGGGCGACCAGGCCCGGGCCGGCGGGTTGCTGATCCTGCTGCTGATGCCACAGGTCGTGCTCTACGCCGTGGTGGGGACGGCCACGTCGGTGATGAACGCCCACCGGCGCTTCGCGCTGGCGGCGGCGGCGCCGGCGCTGGAGAACCTCGGGATCATCACCGTCCTGGTGGTGGTGGCGGTGCGGTACCGGCACGTGGCGCAGGCCGGTGCCGCGGTCCCGACCGGGGTCCTGCTGCTGCTCGGGCTGGGCACCACCTCGGCGGTGGCGCTGCATGCCGCCACGCAGTGGTGGGGGGCCTGGCGGGTCGGGATCGCCGTCCTGCCCCGACGCGGGTGGCGGTACCCCGAGGTCCGCCAGGTCCTGCGTCGGGGGGCGGTGGCCGTGCTGCAGGCCGCGCTGCTGGCGGTGAAGCTGCTGGTGGTCCTGGCGCTGGCCAACCGGGTGGCCGGCGGTGTGGTCGCGATCCAGCTCGCGGTGAACTTCTTCTTCCTCCCGATCGCGATCGGCGCCACGCCGGTCGCCCTGTCCCTGAGCCCCCGGCTGTCCCGGATGCTGGCACCGGCGGAGCGCGGCACGTTCCGGGACACCTTCCTGCGCGGCCTGAGCTACGCGCTGTTCGTCACCGTCCCCGCCGCCACGGCCTACCTGGTCCTGGCCGGCCCGATCTCGCATGCCGTCGCCTATGGCGGCTTCGCCTCCGGGCAGGGGGCACCGCTGCTCGCCGCCGGGCTGCGCGGGCTCGCCCTCGGCGTGGTCGGCGAGACGGTGTTCATGGTCACCACGTACGCCTGCTACGCGATGAAGGACACCAGGACACCGCTCAAGGCCACCCTGGTCCAGGTCGGCACCTGCCTGGTCGGCGCGGCGCTGGCGGCGACGCTGTCCGGCACCGCGTTCGTCGCCGGCCTGGGCCTGGCCTGGTCCGTGGGGTCGCTGGCGGGTGCGGCGTTCCTGCTGCACCGGCTGCTCACCAGGCTGCCGGTGGCCGAGGAGCGGCTGCGCGGGGCGCTGCTGCGCACGGCCTGCGCGTCGCTGGCGATGGCCGGACCCGCCGTCCTCGCGGCGGCAGCCACCACACGCTGGCTGGACGGCCCCGCGGCCGCGGCGGCCAGTGCGGCGGTGGCGACGCTGGTCGGGGTCCTCGCCTACGGGATCGCGCACTGGCGGCTCGGCGGCGACGAGCTGCGCTGGGCGCTGGCCGCCCTCGGCCGGGCGAAGCCGGCACCCCCCGCTCGTCCGGCGTCCCCGGTCCCGCAGCCGGTCCCGCAGCCAGCCCCGCAGCCGGTCCCGCCCGGTCCGCCGGCCCCGGCCGCCGAGCTCGCGCCGCGGCAGCGGTCGCGCCGCCCGCTCGGGCCCGGGCCGATCCGCGTGCTGCTGATCGACCTGGTGCTGCTGCTGGGCTGCGCCGGGGCCGGCGCCGTCGTCGCCTACGCCCCGGAGTACTCGGTCGCGCTGCTGATCGCGGCCGGGCTGGGGGCATGGATCGTCCTGCGCCCGGCGGTGGCGGCCTACCTGCTGATCGGGCTCACCCCGCTGATCGCCGGGATCGACCGGGGAGCGCTGATCCCGGCGCTGCGCCCGAACGAGGCGCTGCTCGCGCTGCTGGCGGCATCGCTGTGCGCCCGCTGGCTGCTGCGGCTGCGCACCGGCCAGGTCAGGCTGCCGCGGCCGAACCTGCTGGAGACGTCCATGGTGGCGATGGCGGTCACCAGCTCGGTGGTGCCGCTGATGATGATGGTCGCCCGCCAGCGACAGATCAGCGGCGACGACCTGTCCCACGTGATCGTCGTGTGGAAGCTGGTCGGCGTGTACGCGATCGTGCGGGCCTCGATCGCCACCCGGCGGCAGGCCGTCCGCTGCCTGTGGGTCTCCCTCGGTGCGGCGGCGGCCGTCTGCCTGATCGGGATCCTGCAGGCCCTGCACCTGCTCGGGGTGGAGGCGGTGCTGGGGCGCTTCTACGCGCCCTTCGGGGTGGAGACCGCACTGGACATCGGCCGGGGCAGCTCGACCCTGTCCCTCCCCGCGGCGGTGGCCGACCTTGCCATCATCAACTTCGGTCTGGCCATCGGGATGATCCGCTCCGGCAGCCGCCGCCGGTGGCTGCTGCTCGGTCTGGCCGTGCTCTACGTGTTCGGCGTCGGCGCCGCCGCCGAGTTCTCCACCGCGATCGGACTGATGATCGCCTTCGTCGTCCTGGTCCTGGTCACCGGCTCGAAGCGGCTGCTCGGCTACGCCGTCCCCGTCATCATCCTGGCCGCCCTGGCCCTGCGGCCGGTGATCGAGACCAGGCTGACCGGCTTCAGCAGCGCCTCCGGGATACCGGTGAGCTGGATCGGCCGGCTGCGGAACCTGCAGACCTACTTCTGGCCCGACCTGCTCGCGCACTGGAACTGGGTGCTCGGCGTCCGCCCGTCCTCCCGGGTCCCGGCGGCGTCCCAGGAGTTCGGCTGGATCTGGATCGAGAGCGGCTACACCTGGCTGCTCTGGGGCGGGGGGCTGCCGCTGCTGTTCAGCTACCTGCTGTTCGTCGTGGCGTCGATGCGGGTGGGGCTGCGGTACGCGCGCGGCCCGGCCGGCCCGGCCGCGGCCGCGGCGATGGCGGTCGTGGCGGCCGTCGCGGCGCAGGCCGTCCTGATGCTGTTCGACCCGCACCTGACCTACCGGGGCGCCGGTGACGCCCTGTTCGCCCTGCTGGCCCTGCTCCGTCCCTTCCCGGCGGAACCGCAACCGGTGGTCCACGCCGGGGGCACCCCCGATGCCGCCGTCGACCTCGCCGCCGAGCCCCCGCCGGCGGAGAAGGACCGGGTGACCTGACGTGAACCGGCGATCCGCTCGTCCGACCAGAGTGCTGATGATCGTGGAGAACGTGCCGCTGGCCCGCGATCACCGCCTGCGCAAGCAGGCCGGGTCCCTGCTGGAGGCCGGCTGCAGCGTCACCGTGATCTGCCGCCGGGACGGGCGCAACCGGGACTGCGTCCCCGGTGCGCGGGTGCTGGACTACCCCGCGCCCCGGGACGGCAGCGGCCCGCTGGCCTTCGCCTGGGAGTACCTCTACTCGGTCGTGATGGCGGGCTTCCACCTCGTGCGGGTGCTGCTGGGCCCCGGTGTCGACGTGGTCCAGGTGTCCAGCACGCCGGACGTCTACGTACCCCTGCTCGCCCCGCTGCGGCTGCTCCGCCGCCGGATCGTCTTCGACTTCCGGGACCTGTCACCGGAGATGTTCGCGGCGCGCTTCGGCCGTCGCAGCGGGCCGATCTACCGGACCCTGCTCCTGCTGGAACGGGCCAGCCTCCGGCTGGCCGACCGGGTCCTGGTGGTCAACCGGAGCCTGGAGCGGGTGGCGATCGTGCGCGGCGGGGTTCGCCCGGATCGGATATCAATCGTCGGCAACGGTCCCCTTCTGTCCCGGGTGGCCCGCCGGCCGGCCCGGCCGGACCTGAGGGGTGGCCGCGCCCACCTGTGCTGCTGGGTGGGCATGATCGGCCCGCAGGACGGCGTCGACCTCGCCCTGCGTTCCATCGCCCACCTGGTCCACGAGCTGGGCCGGACCGACTGCTCGTTCGTCTTCGTGGGGGTCGGCGACGCCGTCCCCCAGCTGCGGGAACTGGCCGCCCACCTGGGGATCGAGGACTGGGTCTGCTTCCCCGGCTGGGCGGAGGAGGACCTCGTCTTCGACTACCTCTCCTCCGCCGACCTCGGGCTCGAGCCGAACCCCGAGGACTTCGTCTCCCCGGTGAAGGCGATGGAGTACATGGCCGCCGGCCTGCCCTTCGTGGCCTTCGACATCCTGGAGACCCGGCGGCTGGCCCGCGGCGCCGCGGCGTTCGCGCCCCTGATGGACGTCGCGGCGTTCGCCCATCTGGTCGACGAACTCCTCGACGATCCCCGGCGCCGGGCCGTCATGGGATCATCGGGTCAGCGCCTGGTTCGGGAGAGCATCGCCTGGGAATGCCAACGCGAGCGGTACCTCGCCAGCGTGTGCGACGTCGACAGGGGTGCCCGGACACCGACGGGAGTGCGACCGTGAGTGGAACGGCAGCCCGCTTCCTGCGCGTCTACCTCGCCTGGATCCTGCTGTGCGGCGCCCTCGTCGGGGGCGTGGCGTGGGTGGTGTCCGAGCGCAGCGTCCCGATGTTCGCCTCCACCGCCAGCGTCGTGGTGGAGTCCCGGGTGCTGCCGAACACCACCCCCGTGGTGCCGGACGTGACCACGGAGAAGGAGGTGGTCGAGTCCGGCGTCGTGGTCGAGAAGGCCGCGGCGGCGCTGGGCGTGGACCAGCAGGAGATCGAGCACGCGCTGAAGGTCACCGTCCCACCGGACACCAAGGTCCTCACGATCACCTACCGCCACCCAGTCGCGGCGGTGGCCCAGCGCCGGGCACAGGCGATCGTCGACGCCTACCTCGACTTCCGCAACGCGGACCCGTCCGACGCCGGCAAGCGGCGCGGCGTGGCGAAGGGGTCGCCGGAACCGGGCCTGCAGGCGCGGCTGCTCACCCCGGCGACGTTCCCGAACCGGGCAGACGCCCACCATCCGGCGGTGATCGCCGTGTTGGGCATGATGATCGGCCTGGCGCTGGGACTGAGCACCGCGCTGTGCCGCGACGCCCTGCGCGACCAGATGCGCGGCCGGGAGGACTTCGAGCAGCGGACCGGGGCCGAGGTGCTGGCCGAGATCCCCCGGATCCGCCGCGGCCGGCACGGATCGCGAGTGGTCAACTTCGGCGGCCTGGATCGGGACAGCGCGGTCGCCGAGGCGTTCCGCTACCTGCGGGTGCGGCTGGCCGCGCTGGGCAGCCGGCACGAGGGCAGCACCGTGGTCCTGGTCACCAGTGCCGCCGCCCACGAGGGCCGGACCACGGTGGTGAGCAACCTGGCCACCTCGATCGCGCTGTCCGGGGCGAGGGTGATCGCGGTCGACGCCGATCTGCGCCATCCCGCCCTGCACATGTCGCTCGGGACTGAGCGGAAGGTGGGGCTGAGCAACGTCCTGGCCGGCGAGTGCGGAACCTTCCACGCCGTCCGGCCGACGCTGACCGAGGGCCTCTCGGTGATGGCGGCGGGCTGGTCGGAGCGGCACGCGGGCGACCTGCTCGCCCACGAGCGGCTGCAGTACGCGTTCGACTCGCTGCGGGAGCGCGCCGACTACGTGATCGTGGACTGCCCGCCGGTGCTGGCCGCCTCCGACGCCGTCGCGCTGGCGATGGTCAGCGATGTGGTGGTGCTGGTGGTCGACGACTCCACCACCCGGCGGGCCGTCGACGCCGCCGGCCGGCAGGTGGCGGCGGTGCCCTCAGGCGTGCTGACCGGCGTCGTCAACCACCGGCCGAGGCAGTGGCCGCACCTGCCGCTCGCCCTGCGCCGGCGCGCGCGGAACCGGCAGCCCGCCGCGCTGGCCCCGGCCGGCCCGGTGCGCCGTCCCCAGCCGGTGACCGCGGTCGAGGTCGTCAAGGTCCCGCAGGAGCCGCGGGCGGGGCGCTCGTCCCGGGCCTGAGGCACGCGCGGTCCTCCGCCGAACGCCCCTGGCCGCGCCGCGCCGCCCGGCCGGCGCCGTCGCTCACCGCTACGGTGCCCTCATGGCCCGCCTTCCGTCCCGGAGACTGTCCGTCGGGCGCCGCGTCCTGCCCGCCGCGGTGTGCGCGGCCGTCACCGGCCTCGGCCTGCTGGTGCCGGTCGCGCCCGTACTGGCCGGCACCGAAGCGGGACCGGCGCCGGGCGCGGCGGGAGCGGGCGACCCGTACTTTCCGGACCAGGGCAACGGCGGCTACGACGTCGCCTCCTACCGGCTGGCGATCGACTACGACCCGGACACCCATCGCCTGGACGGCTCGGCCCGGATCGCCGCGACGACCACGCAGGACCTGTCGGCGTTCGACCTCGACCTGCGGCCGTGGATGCGGACCCGGTCGGTGCTCGTGGACGGCCACCCGGCGTCGTTCACCCGGCCGACCGGCGGCCAGGAACTCGTCATCACCCCATCGCGTCCCCTGCCGGACGGCCACCGGTTCGACGTCACGGTCCGCTACGACGGCACACCGCAGCCGGTGACCGACCCGGACGGCTCGCTCGAGGGGTGGGTACTCACCTCGGACGGCGCGTTCGTCGTCGGCGAGCCGCAGGGCGCGCCGAGCTGGTTCCCGTGCAACGACACGCCCACCGACAAGGCCACCGTCGACGTCTCGATCACGGTGCCGGCCGGTCTGACCGCGGTCTCCAACGGGCAACTGGTGGGCGTGCAGAGCTGGGCGGGCCGCCGCACCTGGCGGTGGCACCTCGGCCGGCCCGTGCCGACGTATCTGGTCACCGCCACGCTGGGCCGGTTCCGGGTGACCACCGGACGGACCCCCGACGGTGTCCCGTACCTGAACGCGATCGACCCGAGCCAGGCCGCCGACGCCGAACCCGTCCTGGCCCGGCTGCCGGCGATCCTCGACTTCTTCATCCGCACCTACGGGCGCTACCCGTTCGGCAGCGCGGGGGCGATCGTGGACGACGCCCCGGACGTCGGTTACGCGCTGGAGACCGCCACCCGGCCGGTGTTCGACCACGCCCCGGACGAGGACACCCTGGCGCACGAGCTCGCCCACCAGTGGTACGGCGACGACGTGACCCTCGGGCGCTGGCGCGACATCTGGCTGAACGAGGGGTTCGCGGAGTTCTCCGCGTGGCTGTGGGCAGAGCACAGCGGGGGGGCGAGCGCGGCGACCCGGTTGCGCGAGCTGCTCGCCGAACCCGCCGACAGCGAGGACTTCGACCCTCCGCCCGGCGACCCCGGAGCGGCGGACATGCTCTTCTCCGGCTCGGTGAACGAGCGGGGCGCCGGGGCGCTGCAGGCGCTGCGGGAGACGCTGGGCGACCGGGTGTTCTTCCGGGTGATGCGCGGCTGGCTGCGGGCGAACGCCTACGGCAATGCGACCGTGCCGGATTTCATCGGGTACGCCCAGGACGTCTCCCACCGCGACCTGCGGCACTTCTTCGACGTCTGGCTCTACCAGGAGGGCAAGCCGACCACCTGGTAGGGCCGACACCCGGGACACCCCACCGCCACACCATCCCGGTGCGCACGTCTTGCCGTGCACGCAGACATGCAGCACCCACCACGGCCCGAGATGCCTGCCGGCCGCGCAGCGTGCAACATCTCGCCGACCACCCGAACCTCGCCGGTGAAAGGCGGGTGCGAAGGGCGTTTCGCTCCCGGATCGCCCCCATACGACCGGCGGGGTTGCCGAGGGCCCGCTCGCGGCGGCGGCCCGGGGGGCGAGTGAATGCCGAGTGCGGCGTTGTCCGGTTTCCCGACGCCGAGTGCGACCCCGCTCGGCCACCTGGTGCCGAATGTGCCCGCGAAGGTCACACCCGGTATGGAGGAGCCCGGAAACGTCACACTCGCGCCGCGTTCGGCCGACTGTGCGGCGTTGTGCGCACCCCCTTTGCCCACGGTGTGACACCGTGCTCTTCCTATGCGCACGGTGTCACACCGTGCGCATCAGGGTCGCGCGGACTGTGCGGAGATGTGCGCATCCCCTTTGCCCACGGTGTCACACCGTGCGCAAACGGAGCGGGAGGCGCACGCGGTCACCCGCACGGCCTGCTGCACGCCCACATCGGCTGGACCCTGAGCCGGCACCGCCCCGACCGTGAGTTCCACCCGCCACCTGATCGGCGACCGCGCCTTCCACGAGGGCAGGTCGCGGAGCCCGCCCGAGTGCTACCACCGCACCTACCAGGGCACGCTCAAGCGCTACGCCGAGCTCCTCCCCCGCCCCACGCGGATTCCCGACCTGACCCACCTGCCCGGACCGGGCGCTGCCGGCCCGTGAGGCAGCAGCGGACGGGTGGACGGCGGGCCCTCGGGACGGCGGGCCCTCGGGACGGCGGGCCCTCGGGACGGCGGGCCCTCGGGACGGCGG
>Ga0187788_10000157_pt1 | contig 17825 bp, 13 predicted proteins | sample 1015_BV01_MP10_2_FD_133008 | JGI IMG/M metagenome (GOLD analysis project Ga0187788, IMG submission 133008) | Tropical peat soil microbial communities from peatlands in Department of Meta, Colombia - 1015_BV01_MP10_20_MG | ecosystem: Environmental > Terrestrial > Soil > Wetlands > Peat | place...
GAGGACCCGCAGGTGCGGGCGCTGGTCGACTCCCTGGCCCCGGTGGTGACCCTGGTGGCCAAGAGCGACGTCCGGCACGTGGAGCGCGCGCTGCGGACCACCCCGGCGGAGAACCTCGCGATGGTCCGGGACACCGTCGGCCTCCTGCGCGACGAGGGCCGCCGGGTGTTCCTCGACGCGGAGCACTTCTTCGACGGCTACCGGGTCGACCCCGGCTACGCCGTCGAGGTGGTGCGGGTCGCGATCGAGGCCGGTGCGGAGGTCGTGGCGCTGTGCGACACCAACGGCGGGATGCTGCCGGCGGAGGTCGCGGACGTCGTCCACGCCGTGCACGCCGGCACCGGCGCCGCGCTCGGCATCCACTGCCACAACGACACCGGGTGCGCGGTCGCCAACTCCCTGGCCGCGGTCACCGCGGGGGCCATGCACGTCCAGGGCACGCTCAACGGGTACGGCGAGCGCACCGGGAACGCCGACCTGGTCGCCCTGGTGGCGAACCTGCACCTGAAACTCGGCCGCCGGGTGCTTCCCGACGGCAAGCTGGCCGAGGCGACCCGGATCGCCCACACGGTCAGCGAGATCACGAATGTCCCGCCGTACTCCAGGCAGCCGTACGTCGGCGCGAGCGCCTTCGCCCACAAGGCGGGGCTGCACGCCAGTGCGATCAGGGTCGACCCCGACCTGTACCAGCACACCGACCCCACGACGGTCGGCAACGACATGCGGATGCTGGTCTCGGACATGGCCGGGCGCGCGTCGATCGAGCTCAAGGGCAAGGAGCTCGGCTTCGACCTGACCGGCGACCGCGACCTGGTCACCCGGATCACCGACCGGGTCAAGACCATGGAGGCGGCGGGCTACACGTTCGAGGCGGCGGACGCCTCGTTCGAACTGCTGCTGCACGAGGAGGTGAACGGCGAGCGCCCGGCGTACTTCGACGTGGAGAGCTGGCGCGTGATCACGGAGTCGCGGCCGGGCGCGGACGCGGTGTCCGAGGCAACGGTCAAGCTCTACGCCGGGGCTCAGCGGCTGGTCGCCACGGGCGAGGGGAACGGGCCGGTGAACGCCCTGGACCACGCCCTGCGGCTGGCGCTGGCCCCGGTCTACCCGGAGCTGGAACGGCTGGAGCTGATCGACTTCAAGGTCCGGATCCTGGACTCCGCGCACGGCACGGATGCGGTGACCCGGGTGCTGATCGAGACCAGCGACGGGCAGAGCTCGTGGGAGACCCTCGGGGTGGGCGCCAACATCGTCGAGGCGTCGTGGCAGGCGCTGTGCGACGGCCTGGTCTACGGGCTGCTGCGCCAGGCGGTGCCACGGCGCTGAGCGGCGTCTGCGAGGGGCCGGACGGCGCCGCGGAGCGTCCGAGCGCTCAGGGTGCGGCGGCCAGCAGCTCGTCGCAGAGCTCGACCATCCGCTCGCGCAGCCGGCCGGCCCGGGCGGCGAAGGCGCGCTGCGCGCCGGCGTAGGCGGCCCGGCCGGCCGCGGTCTCGATCGGCACCGGCTGGTAGCCCAGCCGGGACAGGTCGTACGGCGAGGCCCGCATGTCCAGCACGCGCACGTCGCGGGCGAGCGCGAAGCACTCCCGGAGGAGCTCGCCGGGCATGGCGGGGGAGAGCTTGTACGCCCACTTGTACAGGTCCATCGCGGTGTGCAGGCACCCCGGCTGCTCGGTCGCGACCCGGCTCTGGCGGGTGGGCTGCACGGTGTTCAGCTCCCGCGCCGGCTCGGCGAAGAACCGGAACGCGTCGAAGTGGGTGCACCGGATCCGCTGCCCCTCGACCACCGCGTCGGTCCGCGCGGAGCCCAGCCGCAGCGGCCACCTCGCATGCCGGATCCGCTCCGGCGGCACCCGGTAGACCATGGCCCACTCGTGCAGCCCGAAGCAGCCGAGCTGGGCCGGGCGGGCCGCGATCGCCCGCAGCAGCCCGCGGACCTGCCGGACCGTCGGGCCCCGCCGGGCGAGGTACCCGGCGACGTCCAGCCCGACCCCCGGCCCGGCCGGGCCCTCGACCCGCGTGTAGCCCGGCCACCGCAGCCGCGGCAGGGCGGCCTCCCCGAGCAGCACCGTGCCCGGCCGCGGATGCCAGCGCCGCAACTGCGCCGGGGAGAACGAGTAGTAGGTGAACAGGAAGTCCTCCACCGGATGGGACTCGCCGCGCCCGGAGCGGGCCAGGTGCCCGCAGACCAGGGCGTCCACGGCCGCGTGGTGGGCCCGCTCGAGGCCCGTCCACACGGCCGGCGCCAGGCTTGCGGCCATGCCCTCCCCCTCCCGTGCTCGTGGTCCCGACGCTAGCCGCCCGGGGTAGGTTCTGCCCGTGCGCATCGCGAGGTTCGTTCCGCTGGGAACCGCGGGCACGGGGGCCGGCGAGGACCCGCGCTACGGCCTCGTCGAGGCGGAGTCCGGGCAGCAGGGGGCGGAGGTGCTCGCGGTCCTCACCGGCGACCCGCTCTACCCGCCGGTGCAGCTCACCGGTGAGCGCATCCCGCTGGCCGACGCCCGGCTGCTCGCGCCGGTGATTCCGCGGAGCAAGGTCGTCGGCATCGGCCGGAACTACGCCGCCCACGCCGAGGAGCTGGGCAACGAGCCACCGGCGGAGCCGCTGATCTTCCTGAAGCCGAACACCTCGGTGATCGGCCCGGACGACGTGGTGCAGCGCCCGCCGCAGTCCGCGGAGGTGCACTACGAGGGGGAACTCGCGGTCGTGATCGGCCGGTTGTGCCGGGACGTCCCGCGCGAGCGGGTGGGCGAGGTGGTGCTCGGGTACACCTGCGCCAACGACGTCACGGCGCGGGACCTGCAGCGCCGCGACGGGCAGTGGGCCAGGGCGAAGGGGTTCGACTCGTTCTGCCCGCTCGGGCCGTGGATCGTCACCGACCTCGACGTGTCCGATCTGCGGCTGACCACCCGGCTGGACGGCGTCACGGTCCAGGACGCCCGCACCTCCCAGCTGCTCTTCGACGTCCCGGCGCTGGTCGCCCACGTCTCGGCCGCGTTCACCCTGCTGCCCGGCGACGTCATCCTCACCGGGACGCCGGCCGGGGTCGGGCCGATGCTCGCCGGCCAGCGGGTCGAGGTGGAGATCGAGGGGATCGGCGTGCTCGCCAACCCGGTCGCCGACCGCAGCTGAGGGTCAGGGCCGGGCCACCACGACCGGGGAGCGGACCCGCTCCGGGCGCACCCCGGTGCCGATGAACCAGCCGGACAGATGCGCGAGCACCGGTGCCCGGCGGAGCAGCCGCAGCGGCGCCGGCAGGTGCGCCGGAGGCTCCGCACCGAGCACCCACGGCGTGAGCAGCCGGTCGTGCGCCGCCGCCTGCAGCCGCTGGGTCAGCTCGGTGGGCAGGCTGCGGCGCTCCTGCACCCGGGGGCAGCAGGTCGTCGACGTCCGCACCGGCGTGCAGCGGCTCGGCGAGCAGGTTGGCGGTGGCGACGGCGTCCTGGACGGCGAGGTTGATCCCGACGCCGCCGACCGGGGACATCGCGTGCGCGCAGTCCCCGATGCACAGCAGCCCGGGCTGCCACCAGCGCTCCAGCCGGTCCAGCCGGACGTCGAGCACCCGGACGTCGCCCGCCGGCAGGTCGGCGACCCGGCCGGCGAACGCCGGCAGGGCCTCGCCGAACCGGCGGCGCAGCGGTTCGGCGTCATCGGCCAGCAGCGAATCCGCGGTGCCCTTCCGGACGACGAAGGCGCACTGCCAGTACTCCTCGCGGCGCAGCAGCACGGCGAGCATCCCGGCGGACAGCCGCAGCGGCGAGCCCTCCGGATCGCCCCCGGCCGGCGGGAGCCGGAACCACAGCACGTCGATCGGTGCGCCGATGGTCCGCAGCGGCAGACCGGCCCGGGCGCGCAGCGCCGAGCCGCGGCCGTCGGCGGCGATCGTCAGCCTGGCGCCGATCTCCTCCGTCCCGGCGCCGTTGCGCACCCGCACCCCGCGCACCCGCTCGCCGTCCCGCAGCAGGTCGATCACCTCGGTGCTGCGGCGCAGCTCGAAGCCGGGCCAGCGGCCGCCCTCCCGGGCCAGCATCTCCAGCAGGTCCCACTGCGGGACGAACGCGATCGAGTGGTGGCCCGGCAGCCAGGTGAAGTCGGCCAGGACGAACCCGCCGTCGTCCAGCTCCATCCGCAGCGCGGCGGGCCGGAAGACCGCAGGGACGACCGGCCGGGAGGAGGCGTGGGGAGAGGTCAGCCCAGGCCGGAGGTGATCACCCACCCGACGTGCTGGTCCAGCCACGCCTGCAGGTCGCTCAGCGGCATCGGCCGGGACAGGTAGTAGCCCTGGATCAGGTCGCAGCCCATGGCCGCGAGGTCCTCGCAGGTGGCGGCGTCCTCGACACCCTCGGCGACCACGCTCAGGCCGAGGTTGGCGGCCAGGTCGATGATCGAGCGGACGATCGTGGCGTCGTCCTGCTGGCTGCGCATCGTCATCACGAAGCTCTTGTCCACCTTGACCTCCTGCACCGGCAACTGGCGCAGGTAGGACAGCGAGGAGTACCCGGTGCCGAAGTCGTCGATGGACAGCCGGACGCCCAGCGCGTGCAGCCGGTCCAGCACGCCGGTCACCCGCGTCGGGTCGCTGATCACGGAGCTCTCGGTGATCTCCAGGGTCAGCGCCTCGGGCGGGACGCGATGGATGGTGAGCAGCCGCTCCACCGTCTCGATCAGGTCCGCCTCCAGGCTGCGGGCGGACAGGTTGACCGCCACGGACAGCCCCTGCCCCGAGCGCCGCCACCGGCCGCAGGCCGCCACCGCCTGCTCCAGGACGGCGACGGTGAGCGGGCGGATCAGTCCGCTGCGCTCGGCCAGCGGGATGAACTCGTCGGGGAACAGCAGGCCGCGCCGGGGGTGGCGCCAGCGGACCAGGGCCTCCACCCCGACCACCTCGCCCAGCCGCAGCGACGCCTGCGGCTGGACGTGCACCTCGAGCTCGCCCTGCTGGATGCCGTGCCGCAGCTCGCCGACCAGGGCCAGACGCTCCGGATCGCTGTCGGCGTCCATCCCAGGCTCGTAGACCAGCAGCCCGACACCGGTGTGCTTGGCCTGGTACATCGCCGCGTTCGCGCGCTTGACCAGCGCGGGTCCGTCCGTGCCGTGCTCCGGAGCCAGGCAGATCCCGACCGAGACGGCCACCTCGACGTCGATCCCGTCGATGCGCACCGGCCGCTCCAGGCCCGTCTGCAGCCGCCTGGCCGCGTCCCGGGCCGCCTCCGCCTCGCTGACTCCCACCAGGAGGACGGCGAACTCGTCCCCGTCGAGCCTGGCGGCGATGCTCCACCTGCCGTCCGTGCCGCCGGCGGAGACCTCCGACTGGACGCCGGCCGCGATCCGGACCGCGATCTCCCGCAGCACGAGGTCACCCTGCTGCCTGCCCAGGGTGTCGTTCACCTGCTTGAACCCGACCAGGTCGAGGACGATCAGGGCGAGACCCGGCGTGCCGCCGGCGCGCACCTCGCCCAGCGCCTCCGCCACGGTGCGGGTCAGCATCGATCGGTTCGGCAGCCCGGTGAGGGCGTCGTGCAGGGCGTCGTGCCTCAGCCGGTCGACCAGCCGGCCGTTCTGCAGAGCCATGCCCGCCTGGTTGGCGACCGTCTCCAGCAGCCGGAGGTCGTCGGCGTCGAAGCTGCGCACCTCGCCCATCCGGTTGCCGACCAGGATGGATCCGACGATCCCGGCCTCGCCCCGCAGCGGCGCCAGCACGGCGTCGCGGAGATCGCCGGAGGCCAGGAACGCCCGCAGCCCGGGCTCGCGGGTCCCCCGGGGGACCAGCAGGGCGGAGCCGCCCTCGACGACGCGGGTCCAGACCGGGTCGGCGGCCTCCGCGTCGGACAGCCTGACCCGGCGCAGCTGGCCGGCGGGATCGGTGTCCACCCGCACCGGGGACTGGCCGGGCTGGGAGGAGACGAACACCACCTCGGCGTGCTCGGCCCGGAGCACCTCCTGGGCGTGCCTCAGCACCTCGTGCAGGATCTGGTTGACCTGCGGGGTGCTGGCGACGACGTTGCTGAAGCGGTAGAGCCGTTCCATGCTCAGGTGCCGTTCCGACAGCCCGCTGTAGGCGCGGAAGCCGAGCAGGAGCAGGGCCAGGCTGGCGGCCAGGGGCACCGCCGCCAGGGGTTCGCCGTCCAGGGCGTGGACGGCGACCAGCGCGACGCAGGTCACCCCGGCCGAGGTCATCGCCCCCCGGAGCGGTTCGGTGAGGAACTCCAGCCGCTGCCGCTCGCCCTCGACCACCGCGATCACCCCGGTCACCGCCAGTGCGCTGAGCACGCCCGCCACGGCGGTCGCCGCCAGCGCGGCCAACCAGGCCCGGGGGTCGATGTGCGGGTCGCCGCCGCGCACCGCGTGGAAGACCACCAGCAGCTCCATGGACTCCAGCAGGAACAGCGAGCAGTTGAACAGCAGCTTGACCGGTGACTGGCGGCGCCAGATGGCGAAGGCCAGGGCCGCTCCGACGGCCCGCCCGGCCACGAAGGCCGCCGGGCTGGCCAGGAACAGCCCGACCACGGCGGCCAGCTCACCCAGGGAGATCGCCTGGGCCTCGCGGCGCACCTGGACGTGCAGGGCGACGATCTCGCAGGCCATGGCCAGCACGAGCATGCCCCACCACGGCACCCAGGCCGTCCCCGGCGGCGGGTGGGCCCGGGTGAGCGGGAGCTGCCAGAGCAGCGCTGCGCCGATGACCAGCGCAGCGCTCATCCCGACGATCCGCGGCGCCGGTCGCGCGAGCGCCCGGCGCAGGACGCCGACCCGCTCCCGCTCCACTCCCCGGATATCGGCAGGTCGGTGGGCGGAGGAAAGGCCCGGAACGGGCTGCCCGGGGGCTGACTAGGCTGGGTGCACCATGAGTGATCCCACCCCCGCCCCCCCGTCCGCGTCGCCGTCCGGGGTAAGGGTGCGGTTCTGCCCGTCACCGACCGGGACACCGCACGTCGGGCTGATCAGGACCGCCCTGTTCAACTGGGCCTACGCCCGGCATACCGGCGGAGTCTTCGTGTTCCGGGTCGAGGACACCGACGCGGCGCGGGACAGCGAGGAGAGCTACCGGCAGCTGCTGGAGGCGATGCGCTGGCTCGGTCTGGACTGGGACGAGGGGGTGGAGGTCGGCGGCCCGCACGGGCCGTACCGGCAGAGCCGGCGCCGGGCCGTCTACGACGACGTCCTGGCCCGGCTGCGCGCCGCCGGTCACGTCTACGAGTCCTTCTCCACCCCGGAGGAGGTCGAGGCGCGGCATGTCGCGGCCGGGCGGGACCCGAAGCTGGGCTACGACAACGCCGACCGGGACCTGACCGGCCAGCGCAGGGCGGAGCTGCGCGCCGAGGGCAGGCAGCCCGTGCTGCGGTTCCGGATGCCGGACACCGACGTCGGCTTCCACGACCTGATCCGCGGTCCGGTGACGTTCCGGGCGGGAAGCGTGCCGGACTTCGTGGTCGCGCGCCAGGACGGCAGCCCCCTGTACGCCCTGACCAACCCGGTGGACGACGCGCTGATGGGGATCACCGATGTGCTGCGCGGGGAGGACCTGCTGTCCTCGACGCCGCGGCAGATCCCGCTGTGGCAGGCGCTGGTCGACCTCGGGGTGGCCGACGCCCTGCCCAGGTTCGGCCACCTGCCGTACGTGATGGGCGCGGGGAACCGGAAGCTGTCCAAGCGGGACCCGGAGTCCGACCTGTTCCACCACCGCAGGCGCGGCTTCATCCCGGAGGGGTTGCTGAACTACCTGGCCCTCCTCGGCTGGGCCATCGCCGAGGACCGGGACGTGTTCTCGATGGCCGAGATGGTCGCCGCCTTCGACATCCGCGACGTCAACGCCAACCCGGCACGGTTCGACGTGGCGAAAGCGGAGGCGATCAACGCCGAGCACGTGCGCCGGCTGCCGCCGGGGGACTTCCGCGACCGGCTGGTTCCCTACCTGCAGGCGGCCGGTGTGCTGCCGGCGGAACCGTCGGCCGGGCAGCTGGCCGTGCTGGACGCCGTGGCGCCGCTGGTGCAGACCCGGATCCAGCTGCTCGGCGAGGCGGCGCCCCTGGTCGGGTTCGCCTTCCAGGCCGACGCCGACCTGGTCACCGCGCCGGACGCGCTCGCCGCGGTCGAGGCTGACCCGGACCGGACCACGCAGGTGCTGGACGCCGCGGACGGCGTCCTGGCCGCGCTGCCGCGGTGGGAGGCCGGCGCGGTCGAGGCCGCCCTGCGCTCCGCCGTGATCGAGGGTCTGGGGCTCAAGCCGAAGGTGGCGTTCACCCCGCTGCGGGTCGCGGTCACCGGGCGGCTGATCTCGCCGCCCCTGTTCGAGTCCATGGAGATCCTCGGCCGGGACTCCACGCTGAGCAGGATCCGCAGGTTGCGGGCCGGGCTGCCCGCGACCGCCGGGTGATTTGGGCGCCGCCGAGGCCGCCGGGTACCATCACGAGTCGGGTGCCGCGCGTCCGGTGCAGGTACCCCTATGGGGTATGGTGTAATTGGCAGCACGCCGGATTCTGGTTCCGTCAGTCTAGGTTCGAGTCCTGGTACCCCAGCACTTCCCCCGACCACCCGGTCGGTGATCGGGTCCTGCTCCGGGTCGGTGTCCGGGCGGCCCGCGCGGCACCCGGTTCGGTGCGGCGCGACCGGACCCGCTACCATCGATCGGTCCGGATCCCGGCAAGGCCGCCCGGCCGGACCGCACGGCCCCGTTGTGTAGTGGCCTAGCACGCCGCCCTCTCAAGGCGGTAGCGCGGGTTCGAATCCCGTCGGGGCTACCCGTTCGACGCTTCCCTGCCCATGCCCCGTTCCCAGAGCACGGCGTTGAACTCGGCGGCGAGCACGATCAGCAGGCCGATCACCGCCAGGCTGGCCAGCACGACCAGGGCCACCCCCAGTGACCCGTACACGGCCGACGCCCGCGCCGCCTTGGGCACGAAGTAGTAGACGACCAGCAGGTGGTTGGCCTCCAGGCCCACGGTGAACAGCAGCGCGCCGGGCACCAGGGCGGCTGTCGGCACCTGCGGATGGGGCAGGGCCACGAACCCGGCCAGCGCGATGCCGAAGAACACGGCCGTGGCGAGGATCGTGGCCACCAGGCCCAACCCCACCGACACGCTCCGGGCGGCGGCGGTCGCCGTCGTGGTGACCATGATGAGCACCACGGAGCCGATGGTCCCCAGCACCAGGCGAACGTTCCGGCCGCGCGGCGGGGGGAGCCCCCACGCCAGCGCGCACACTCGCTGCAGCGCGGTCACCAGCCCGGCGCCGGCGAGGACCGTGCCCACGATGCCGAAGCCCATGGCCAGCCAGCGGCCCCCCTCCGAGGCCTGCACCGCACCGCTGACCGACTGGGCGACGATGGCGCTGAGCCCCGCCCGCCGGGACCAGCGTTCGGGAGCCGCGGCGTCGGCGTCGCCGAGGAAGTTCAGCCCCGCGATCAGCACGTAGGCGAGAGGCAGCATCAGGAGGAACATCCGGAAGGCGAGAGCTGACGCGATCATGCTCATCGCGATCGGGCGGTTGCGCAGGGTCAGCCGCATGGCGACGTCGACCGGGGCGGAGCGCGTCCGTGCCTGTTCCAGATGCTCCCGCCGCTCGGCGGTGATGTCGGCGACCCGCTGCCGCCAGGACGACCACAGACGGTCGCGCGGCGGTCGGGGCATACCGCCATCCTCGGTGCGGCGTTCCTGGGCGCGGCTCATCCGGGTGAGGTGATTCAGGGCGTAGCACCCCGCCTCAACCGCTGCCGGCAGCCCTCACGCCCTCAGGGCTGCCGCAGCGACGGCCTCGGTGACGTCCCGGTGACGTCCCGACGACGTCCTTCTTCCTGGTCAGAGGGCGGCGGCCTCGCGGTCGTATGAGGCCAGAGCCCAGATCACGAACACGTTCAGGGCGATGATGAGCAGCGACCAGAACGGGTAGTACGGGATGAACAGGAAGTTCTCGATCGCGCTGACCACCGCGAGGATGATGCCGACGACCCGGGCCCAGGTCTGCCCGGAGAGCAGCGCGAACCCGGCCACCAGGATGATCAAGCCAGTGAGCAGGTGGATCCATCCCCACGTGGTCACACTGATGTTGAAGGCGTAGTTCTGGGTGACCACGTAGAAGCTCTTCTTGAGGATCGCGGCCAGGCCGTTGAGGCTCATGAAGATGCCGATCATGATCATCATCGTGGCGGCGAAGATGGCGCCGCCGATGACCCATCCGCTGGCGGCCCGCCTGCCCCCTGTCCGGTACCCAGACATCTGATCAGACATCTGTTGGACCTCCTCCGGTTCCAGTTGTCCCCGGTTCCCGTGGTCTGCGGGGCCGTGGGTCTCTGCCTGAGTCTTGGCTCTGCCTGAGCCTTGCCGTGCGCCTCGGACCTGCGCAGTCTTCGGCGACGGCTGCACGTTCGCACTGCGGTGGGGTGGCGGGCATCACCCGCATGGGGTGAGATGGACGACGCCGCCCGGCGCACTGCTCCGAAGCCGGTCGAATCACCCCACCCGGGTGAGGATCGCCGTCCGCCGGAGAGGCAGGCTGACCAGGACCGACAGCCCGGCACGGGAGGAGCGACCCATGACGGTGCCTCCATACCCCGAGGCAGGCGGCGGGGCCCGCCCGCGGCAGCCGCAGCTGGACGCCGCCCGGCTGTGGACCGGCGGGGCGGCCACGGCGGTGGTGGCGGCGCTGGTATCGGTGGCCGGCGTGCTGATCGCCAGGGGGCTGTTCGACATCCCGGTCCTGGCTCCGAACGGGGAAGGGGCCCTCGGCAACGCGAACACGGCGCGGCTGGCCGTGCTGAGCGCGGTCGGCGCGCTGCTCGCCACCGGGCTGATGCACCTGTTGCTGCTGTCCACGCCGCGGCCGAGGCAGTTCTTCGCCTGGATCATCACGTTGCTGACCGTGATCTCCATGCTGCTCCCGTTCACCACCGACGCCTCGCAGGAGACGAAGGTGGCCACCGCGTTGATCTACCTCGCGATCGGCGCGACGATCGGCTCCCTGGTCTCCGGGGTGGCCAGGAGCGCGGTGCGCTCGCGGGGCCCGCAGCCGTACCCGGGCCAGTACCCCGGCCCCGGCCAGTACCCCGGCCCGTGAGGCGTCGGAGTCCCCGGGTCACCCGGCGCGGCTGATCCCCCGACTCACGCAGGTCCGGCCGGCAGCCCGGCCCGGGCGCGGGTGAGGCCGTCGCGAAGGGCCGGCAGCAGTTCGTTCCGGTCGGTGTCGTCGAGTTCGGTGCGGTCGAGGGCCGCCAGGGCCTGCTGGTAGCGGTGCGCGGCCTCCACGTACCGCTGCCGGGCCAGCGCCAGGTCGCCGGCGCGGTGGGCATAGCGGACCGCCTTGGCGGCGTCCTCGCACTCCGAGCCCATCGCGAAGTGGTCGGCCAGCTCCGGGACCCGGCAGCGACCGGCGGGGGAGTCCTCGAGGGCGGCGCCCACGCGGTGATGGAGGAGGGCGCGGCGAGCCGCCGGCAGGCAGGTGTACACGGCGTCCTGAACGATCGCGTGGTGGAAGGCGTAGCGGCCCGGCGTGCCCGGGCACTCGTCGAGCAGCCCCGCCCCGACCGCCCCTTCCAGCACCACGAGCAGGTCCTCGAAGCGCAGGTCCACCACCCTGGCCAGCAGCGGCAGGTCACTCTCCCGGCCGATCACCGCGGCGGCGTCCACCGCGCACCTGACCGGGTCGTCCAGCCGCGCCAGGCGCTGGGCGACCACGAGCCGCACGGTGTCCGGCACACCGTCTGTCGCGACACCCATCACCGGCGTGCCGGCCTCGACGCCGGGAAGGTCGGTGCCGGTCACGTGCCGCAGCAGTTCTCCGACCAGGAACGGGTTCCCGTCGGTCCGCTCGTGCACCACCTGGGCCAGCCCGGTGTGGCCCGCCTCCAGATGCCGTCCGGCGGTGGCGTCGGCCAGCGCCGCGATCTCGCAGACGGCGAGGCCGCCGAGCCGCACCTGATGCACCTCCGGCTCGCGCAGCAGATCGGCGAGAACGGCCGATAGGTGGTCGCCGTGCTCCTCGTCGGTGCGGCAGGTCGCGAGGATGAGCAGGGCGGCCGGGCCGGGCGTGCGAGCGAGGTGGCGGAGCAGGTCGAGGCTCGGCTCGTCGGCCCAGTGCAGGTCGTCCACGATCAGGACCACCGGGGCCTCCGCCGCGATCGCCTCGAGCAGCCGGGTCACCGCCTCGAAGAGAAGGTAGCGGTCGGTGTCCCCCCCGCCGGCCGACTCCGGGACGCCCGGTGTCCGCCAGGCCATCTCCGGCCACAGCCGTCCCCGCTCCACGCCCCGGCCGACGAGTCCGCCGAGCCGTCCGGGCGTGGCCCCGGCCAGGTGGTGCCCGATCGCCTGGCGGAACGGCAGGTGCGTGACCCTGAGGTGCTCGTCGCAGCGCCCCCGCAGCACGCTCGCGCCGTCGCGTTCGGCCACCTCCGCGAGCTCGGTCGCAAGGCGGCTCTTGCCGATCCCGGCCTCGCCCGTGATCAGCATCACCCGGCGCCGCCCGCCGCGGGCCGCCTCCCACGCCGCTCGCAGCTCGGCCAGCTCGCGGGTGCGCCCGACGAAGTCGCTGCGGGCCGGCATCCCCGGCGGTGCCGGGACCCCGGCCGGGGAGGCGGGGGAGGCGTGCTCGGAACGCAGCAGCTCCAGGTAGACCAGCTCCAGCTCCACGGAGGGGTCGATGCCGAGCTCATCCGCCAGCAGCCGGCGGCAGCGCTCGTACGCGCGCAGTGCCTCACCCCGATCTCCCGCACCGGCCAGGGCGCGCAGCAGCCGCAGGTGGGCCGACTCCCGGAAGGGCTCCAGCCCGACCAGCTCCCGGGCCGGCGGCACCGCGAGCTCCGCCCGGTCGGCGGCGAGCTGGGCGTCGGCGAGCACCTCGAGGCTGCGCACCAGCGTCTCGCGCAGTGCGGTGCGGCGGCGCTCCACCCAGGTGCCCTCCAGGCCCGGCAGCAGCGGGGCGCGGGCGATCGCCCGGGCGAACCGCGCCGCCGCGACCGCCCTGGGCAGGTCACGCGCGCCCAGCGCCTCCGCGGCGGCGTCCGCGTACTCGGCGGCCAGTTCGATGTCCACGGTCGCGTCAGCCGGCAGGGTGAGCAGGTAGCAGCCCGACGACGCGGCGAGCATCTCGTCGGCGGGCAGCTCGAGCGAGCGCAGGAAGCTGCGCACCTTGCTGACCGCCCCGCGGACAGCGGTACGCCAGGTGGGCGGCGGCGAGGTCCCCCAGACGGCCTCCGCCAGTTCCTCGATCGGCACCGGGCGGCCACGCTCCGCGACGAGGTACGCGAGCACCACGCGGCCCTGCTGGCCGGCGACCCGGGTGGCGTCGCGCGCTCTCCCGTCCACCTGAAGCCGGAGCTGGCCCGTGAGAAGCACCTGCAGCGGCATACCGCTCCGATCCTTACAAAGCGCTTACGCCACCCTCATACAGTCTTCACTGCTGGTCAAGAGGACAACCGACGACAGAGAGCCACGGGGGAATGCGCTGGCGCGTTGAGCAGCGCGACCACGTGTGGCTCGGATGGGGCGGTATGCGCTTGCCTGGCGGTGCTCGGTCAGCTGACGGTGGGGCGTTGCTGGTCACCAAGCTCGTGGTGCCGGAACTGCCCCGCGGCCCCCTGATCCGATCTCGACTGCTCGACGTGCTGGACCGCGCCACCCAGGGCCCGCTCACGCTGCTGGCCGCACCACCCGGTGCCGGCAAGACCGTCCTGCTGTCCTCCTGGCTGGCCGGCGGGCGACCGCCCGGTCCGGCGGCGTGGGTGACGTGTGACGCCCACGACAACCCGACCCGTCTGTGGGCGCACGTGCTGGCCGCGCTGCGCGGCAGCGGCGCCGTCCCCGACGGGACCGGCCTGGCCGGGACCGCCGCACCGCTGTCCCCGGGCAACCACGGGTTCCTGGTGCAGCTGCTCAACGGGCTGGCCGCGCTGGACGGACCGGTCGTGGTGGTGCTCGACGACCTGCACGAGGTGAGCAGCCCGGGCGTGCTGGCGGATCTGCGGTTCCTGGTCCGGCACGCGCCACCCCAGCTGCGGCTGGTGCTGGCCAGCCGGGTCGACCCGCACCTGCCGCTGCACCGGCTGCGGGTGGCGGGGAAGATCAGCGAGATCCGGGCGGCGGACCTGGCGTTCACCCTGGCCGAGACGGCCCGGCTGCTCGCCGATGCCGACGTCCACCTGGCGCCGTCGGACCTCGAGTCGCTGTGGTGCCGGACCGAGGGGTGGGCGGCCGGCCTGCGGCTGGCCGCGCTGTCGCTGCGCGGCCACCCGGATCCGGTGCGGTTCGTCGCCGAGTTCACCGGCGACGACTGCGCGGTGGCCGGCTACCTGGCCGAGGAGGTCCTGGCCGGCCAGCCGGCCGAGGTGCAGCAGTTCATGCTGCAGACCAGCGTCGCGGACCGGCTCTGCGGCGGCCTCGCCGACGCCCTGGTGGGCCGGCCCGGCGGTGAGGCGATGCTGGCCCGGCTGGAGCGGGAGCACGCGTTCGTGTCCGCGCTGGGCACGCAGCGGGACTGGTACCGCTACCACCCGCTGTTCGCGCAGCTGCTGCACGCCGAGCTGAACCGTCAGAGCCCCGCGGAGGTGCCGGAGCTGCACCGGCGAGCCGCCGCCTGGTACGGAGCCAACGGGCTGCCCACGGACGCGGTCCACCATGCGCTGGTCGCCCACGACGTCGGGCTGGCGGTCGAGCTGCTCAGGGCGCACTGGTTCGAGATGCTCTCCGACGGGCGGGCCGCGGTGCTGGCCGGGCTGCTGGACCGGTTGCCGGCCGAGCGGCTGGGCGCGGATCCGGAGCTGGCGGTGGCGGCCGCCGTCTGCCGGCTGGCGGTCGGGGCGGCCGAGGAGGCCGACGCCTGGCTGCGGGTGGCCGACGAGGCCGCGGCGTCCTCGGACGGCGGCGGCGGGCGTTTCACGACGGCCCGGACGATCGCCTCGCTGCACCGGGCGCGGCTGCTGGGTGACCTCACCGCGGCGATCGCCGCGGCGGAGGCGTTGCGGTCGCTGCCGTCCGACCCCCTCGGCGAGGACCTCGCGGACGGCGGGTCACGACGCAGCCGCGCGCTGGCCGGGCTCGGCGCGGCCGCGCTGTGGGACGGGCGGCCGGGGGCGGCCGCCGTGCACCTGGAGGGCGCGCGCGCCGAGGCCGAGCGGAGCCGCCGGCACGACGTCGCCCTCGATGCGATGGGCCACCTGGCGCTGGTCGAGCTGCTCAACGGCCGGCTCACCCGCGCCGCGGAGCTGGCCGCCGCCGTCCTCGAGCGCGCCGGCCGCGGCGGGTGGCCCGCCGGCCCGGCCCTCACCTGTGCCGAGCTGGCGCTGGCCGGCGTCCGCTACCACCGCAACGACCTCGCCGGCGCGAACGACGCCCTGGAGCGCGCCGCGGTGATGGCACGCACCGGCAGCGACCGGTCGCTGGCGCTGGCCGTCGCCGCGGCGGAGGCGTGGCTGCTGGTGTGTGCCGGTCACGAGGACGCCGCCGACGGGCTGGCCGGTCTGCGCAGCGTGGTGCGCCAGCCCGGCACGCAGGCGCCGGCGCTGCTGGCCGGCGCGGCCCGCCGGGTCGAGGCCCGCCTCCTGATCACCCTCGGTGACCCGGCCGGCGGGCTGGACCTGTTCGACGCCGGTGAGTTCGAGCAGCCGGTGCCGGAGGATGCCGTGGTGCTCGCCCGGCTCCGGCTGGCCCTGGGCGATCCCCGCGGTGCCGCCCGGCTGCTCGCCCTGGACCGCACCGCCACCGCTGTGGAGCTGCCCCTTCCGGCGCGGATCGAGGCCTGGCTCCTGGACGCCGTCGCGCACCTGCAGATGGACGAGCACGACCGCGCCGGGCGCTCGCTCGAGCACGCCCTGGAGCTGGCCGGCCCCGAGGGCTTCCGGCGGGTGTTCGTCGAGGGCGGCGTCGTGGTGCGCTCGCTGCTCGCCGAGCACCTGGAGCGCGGCGCGGTGCAGCCGGGCCTGGCCGAGCTGCTCGACGAGCTCGGGCAGCCGGCGACCCCGGCCGCCCTGGTGGTCCTGGACGTGCCGATGGAGGCGCTGACCGAACGCGAGCGGATCGTGCTGCGCTACCTGTCGAGCATGCTGTCGGCGAGCGAGATCGCCGGCGAGCTGTACGTCTCGGTCAACACCGTCAAGACCCACGTCCGCAGCATCTACCGCAAGCTGGACACCAACCGGCGCCGGGACGCCGTCCGGCGGGCGAAGGAGCTCCAGCTGCTCTGACCGGGTCCGCTCCTACCGGATCGGCGGTCCCGATCCGGTGAGGCGCCGGCCGGCTCTCAGGCGATGGCCGCGTCGATCTCGTGTCCGACCCTGCGCAGGGCGAACGCGGCGAAGATCTCCGCGAAGCCGTGGAACAGCGCGTAGATGCCGACCAGGTTGACGAACACGAACAGCGATCTGCCGGCGTAGCCGGCCGCCCAGATGCCGAGCACGAACTCCAGCACGCCCAGCAGCAGCCCGACCCACCACCAGTCCCGCCCGGTGTGGGCCAGCGCGTCGATCACGTCCACGATGCCCTTGATCACCAGGAACCAGGACAGCAGGACGGAGAGCACGAGCAGCGTCCTGTTCGGCCAGGCCAGGGTGATGATGCCGGCGATCAGCGACAGGATGCCGCCGAGGATCCACAGCCAGCGCCAGCTTTCCACCCGGAAGGCAGTGATCACCTGGGAGACGCCGGTGAAGAGGAAGGTCAGGCCGATGAAGACGGCCAGCGCCAGCAGGCTGCCGACTTTGTAGGAGAGCACGAACAGGCCGAACAGGATCCAGAAGATGCCGATGATCAGGAACAGCCACCAGGTCCTGGACAGGTCCCGGGCCGCTGCCAAGGAGGGTCCCGCCCCGGTGGCCGGCGCGGACATGTCGCTCATCTCGAGCCCACCTTTCGGTCGTGAACCTGCACTGTTTCCTCTGCGGGGGCTGCTTCCGCGGGGGCTGCTTCCGCGGGGATCGCCGAACGGGGGTCGGACGCCTCCGGCAACTGCCGCGCGCCGAGCAGTTCCAGCCCGAGCGAGCGGACGCGCGAGAGCAGCCGCAGCAGGGTGACCTGATCCGGCAGGCGGCCGCGGAGCACGGTCTCCACCGGGCGGACGGTAGCCCGGAAGTGCCCGAAGTCCTCGAGCGTGCGGCCGCTCACCCGGCCCTTGAGGCGGATCTCGTAGCGTGCTGGGTACATGCCTACCCCCGGCGTGCGGTCGTGCCGTTCCGGCCCACCTCGGGACGCAGACCACGGTCCCGTGAACCGGGGCTGGAGGGCATCACCCGCGCGGGGTGAGAGTGCGCCACGCCCGCCCTCGCCCGGCCGATCGGATCTCACGGGATGGGAACGAACTCACCTGTTAGGGGTGATGCCCGCTCACCCACGGCGGCGGCACGCTGGGGGACGACCCCAGCCTCGCAAGGCTCCGGACTCTCACCCACGAGAGGTGTCGACCGGTGGCGGGAAGCTACGAGATCCGCATCAAGGGACGTCTGAGCGAGTCGCTGCTCGCCGCGTTCGAGGGACTCGATGCCTCCGTGGAGCCCGTCGAGACCGTGCTCCACGGCCCGGTGGCGGACCAGGCGGCGCTGTACGGGTTGCTCGATCGGATCCAGGCCCTGGGGCTGGAGCTGGTCGAGGTACGCCGCCTGCCGGACCTGCGGCCGGAGTCCGACGCCTGATCGCCCCGGACGCGCAGGCCGGGGCCATTCAGGTCGAAACCATCCGCATCGGGTGATGCCGGGCCGCTCGCCCCGCTCCTAGCCTGCCCGGGCGGAGGGCCCTAATGGGGCTGCAGCGGCCAGCGGGATGACCACTTGTAGCGCCCGGAGTCCTCGAGCTCTTACGGAAGACCGTGGCCCTGCGGTCTGGCTGGGCGGAGCCGATCGGGTGTCAGGCTGCC
>Ga0187788_10000158_pt1 | contig 17804 bp, 17 predicted proteins | sample 1015_BV01_MP10_2_FD_133008 | JGI IMG/M metagenome (GOLD analysis project Ga0187788, IMG submission 133008) | Tropical peat soil microbial communities from peatlands in Department of Meta, Colombia - 1015_BV01_MP10_20_MG | ecosystem: Environmental > Terrestrial > Soil > Wetlands > Peat | place...
CCGTCTGCGCTGGGACGAATATGAGAAGGGATTTGAAGCCATGAAGTCGGGTAACTCGGGAAAAGTGATTCTCGACTGGCGGAGTGTGAAGTAGGGGACTTGAGGGCCCGCGAATTGTGGGATAGGAGCGACAGTTTAATACCACTGCGCGGAGTCCCACGCTTCGCTGCGTTCAGGATGGGGCATTCACAGTCCTAGTCCTGCAAAAGCGAGGGCGACGCATCCACTCAATATCTGAAGCCTAAGAAAGGGATGGCTACCCGTTCCTCGTCCTCCAATCAGGGATTGATCGTGATGGTAACCGTTCCCGTACTTTGTTCCTGCGGCGTCCCAGAGTCCGTCACCTGAATGGTTGCGGTATACGTTCCTGAACTCGTCGGTGTACCCGTAACCTCACCAACGGTCTGTGAGTTTGCAATCAGGGTCAGTCCCGCGGGAAGAGCCCCTGACAGTACACTCCAACTGTATGGAGGCGTGCCACCCGAGGCCGGGAGGAAGTCGAGATAGAAACTCCCGACGGCTCCCGACGAAAGAACAACCGAATTCAACGTCAGCGGCCCAGGCCGAACTGTGATCGTGAAGGCGCGATAGTCCGAAAGTCCCAAAGCATCCAGAATTCCTACGTGACCGGTAAATGTTCCTGGGGTGGAAGGGATCCCTTTGAGTGTTCCGGATGGATCAACCCCCATGTCTGGCAAGTCTCCCGGGTAGCTCCAATAAAAGGGAGGCGTTCCCCCCGTGTAAAGGACCGGCTGGCTGTAGGGCACGCCTGTAAAGGCATCGGGGAACGAGGTGCTGGTGATGATCGGCGGTATCTCGATGGTAATGCCAAAGGTCTTCGTGGCCGTCTGTTGCGGCGTGGAACCGTCAGTCGCCTGGAGGACAAATTGATAATTTCCAACAGCAGTGGGCGTGCCACCGAGGACGCCAGCTGCACTGACTGCAACTCCGGGCGGTAGCGTTCCCGAGGCAAGGCTCCAATTCACAACCCCGGTACCGCCACTGTAGGCAAGGTTCTGGTTGTAGTTGATCCCCACCCCGCCAGCTGGCAACACAGGCGTGGTAATCGTCAGCGGATCGACTACACCCGAGACCTGGATGTTGTAAGTCATGTCCGGCCTGGCGTCGCCACGCCAGTCTAGAACATGGGCGAAGAAAGTGGTCTGAACTCCTGTCGTTCCGGGAACTTGGAACTGCAGCTCCGAATCCTGTGAGATGCCCGGATTGATGTCGTCGTTAAGACAGCTGTCGGTGAACGTTCCCTTCGTGAAGTTGCCAGTTGTATCGGGCTGCTGACATGTGGTCAGGCGAATTCCGTTTGCATCCACCAATTCCAATACCGAATCCAGCGGATTGGTATAAGACAGCCTCTTGGCGAAGATTGAGATTTGCACAACTGAGCCGGGGACGGCAATCAGCCTGTAGTAGTCTGTGTCTGGACTGGCCACGTCCGCAGGATTTGCGTAAGGACTTATTGACGCGGATGCCGTTCCGTTACCTAGGGGCGTGGCTTTCGCGATCGTATCGTTACGGCCTAATGCCGGAGCCACGACGATTTCAAACCTGGTGGTAAGGACCTGCTGCGGTGAACCGGAATCGGTGAGCTGGACATTGAAGTCGTAAGTGCCAAGGGTGTTCGGAGTTCCACTGACCTCGCCGTTGGAGCCATTCAAATGCAGGCCCGGGGGCAAATTACCGCTCGCGATGCTCCAAGCATACGGCGGAGTGCCGCCGATTGCCGCGATCACTCCATCAAACGCCACGCCCTGTATGGCACGAGTCGGGAGCGTTCCCAACGCCGCGAGAACGGGTGGGGAAACGGTAATCGCTATTTGAGCTTGAGCCGTTTGTGGGGGAAAAGACGAGTCCAGTGCTTGCGCCGTGAAGCTGGAGGTGCCTAGCTGAGTTGGAGTTCCCGCCAGAGTGCCATATTGCTGACTTGTCAGAGATATGCCCGGTGGCAGACTCCCGCTTACGATGGAATAGGCGTAGGGCTGTTTTCCGCCTACGGCACTGAGGCTCGCCGAGAAAGGCAGATTGATCGTTGCTTTGACGCCCGGAGGGAAAGACAACGCAAGTGGAAAACCAACGAAAAAGGGCAAGGTTTTGGAGTCGCTTTGCGTTGGCGAACTGGTATCTGAAACCTGCAGTGTGACGCTATAGCCGAAGGTGGGTTGGGTCGGAAAACCGGTGATCTCGCCTGTACTGGAATTGATTGTCAATCCCGACGGTAATCCTGGTGCCACCACCGACCACTGGTAGGGCGGGGTTCCGTTCACAGCGGAAGCTTGAAAGTCATAGCGTCGCTGAAGAAAAGCATCGTAAAGCCTGGCGGTAGCAACAGCCAGGTGGTTATCGACCACTAGAGTGTAGGCTTGGGTCACCACCTGCGGCGGATTGCTGCCATCCTGTGCTTGCAACGTGAAATTGTATGTGCTGGTCTGCGTCGCCGTTCCCGTAAGTTCAATTTGGCTGGTAATAGCCCCCGAGGGGTCCATTTGGCTGGAAGGGTTGGAAAGTTGAAATCCGGCAGGCGCCTGACCCGAGGATATCGACCAATTCGTAACTTGCCCTTGCGCTTGAATGATTATGTCGTAGAGCGCGTTTATGTGGGCATTACTCAGGGATGCGGTCGAAATAATGAGGGGAGCCGCGAACCTGATAGGCAACGAGGTGACAACTCTCGCCGGTGGGTTGTTTGAATCGGTAACCGTGATACCTGCAATGGCCACTCCCGCAACGTTATATGTGCCCGAGATGTTTCCAGTGGACCCGTCAATTTGCAGCGAGCCAGGCAGCGACCCATTACCAGCCCACTGATAGGGTGGATGACCACCACTGGCCGTCATCGTGGCGCTGTAAAGCTTGCCCGCTACACCATCCGGGAGGGACGTGGTCGTTATCACTAACGGAGGTGATGATCCTCCACCAGTCGACCCGCCACCGCTGTTAGATCCGCCTCCGCTGGTCAAGCTGTTGGAGCCGCCCCCGCCGCCGCAGCCTCCCAGAACGATCAGCGTGAAAGCAATTGTGAGATGGATAAAGCTTCGTGCGAGCCTCGTCATGCGACAGACTCCTCTTTCTGCCGCACGGGCCGGAGCAATTGCCGCGGATAATCAAGCTTGGCTCCGCCATCCTCGAACTGGTCGAATCTGGGTTCTGTTCCGTTCAGAATGATGTTGATCCCATTGACGGTCTGTCCGGGAGCAACGGTGATGGGATCCCGGGCGGAGTAATCGTCGAACGCGGATTCCTGCAAGTTCCAGAATTCGGCTCGTCCTGGAATGAAAATCGGAGGATCCAGCGGGCCGACGCTGGAGGATAAAGTGAAGCCTGAATTGATCGATTCCACCTCGACCGTGTACGTTCCCGCCGGTACCGGAATTTCGTACGCGCCGATCAGCAGCGGCGAACGAGACCCAGTGCTGTCGCCGTTGGTATTGTCGCCTGTCACCGCCTGCCCCGGATTTCCCGTAAAGCGATAACCCGAAACCACTGACACCGCGAACTGCAGCGATTCGTTCTGGGATGTCGCAGGATCGTCCACCCGCCTGGCGATTACATTCACACCCTGCGCATGCGTAATTCCGTCCGAAAATAGGATTAGTCCACTGATCGTCCCGTAGGTCGAAGAATAATTGGTTGCAGGATACAGCTTTGAGATCCATGCCATGTCATCGGGACTCAGGACGGGCAAACCGGCGGTGGAACGTGCCTGACAATACAGAATAGGAAACATGATCGGCATACCGGTGAGACTGTCGCTGTCGCAGTTGTCGACCGACTCTTGCACCATCACCAACGCGTTGATCTGCGAGTGGTCCAGCCCGGAGAAATGCCCAAATTCGTGGGTGATCGCCTGATCGAACTGGTCGGAAGTGATTTCATAGTTGGGTGGGGAGTTCACGCCATCCTGGAATTGGCCATTTAGCAGAGCGAACGCGGTCACGATGTGACCGCTTGAAGTGTCTAGCTTGCATTGACCGGCAAAACCGATGATGTCAGGATCCAGACCCAGGCCAGCGACAATGATTCCGCCCGCATCGAAGACAATCGGGCTCTGAGTACCGGATCGGCAGGAGCCGATTACATCGTTGAACTGGGTAACCGTTGCTACGTCGCCGCCGGTGAAGCTTCCGGCTGACTGGATCGGCCCGGCGTAGGAGTAGCTGATGTTTGTGGTCCCCACCACTTGCCAATTACCAAACATCTTCTGAACGCGCGCCAAGCCGGTCGCATTGTCGATGACGACCTTTCCGCTGCTCGTGCTCATGGGGCCGCCATCGACCCGGTACTTGATCGGGAACGAAGCCAGATCCCAGGTGAATGGCTGCCCCTCCACTCCAAAATTGGGACCACCGACGACGAGCGGACCGCCGGCAACTGCCCGAAGGGCGCTCAAGCAAACTGCGAACAACAGAAGGCAGTTGAGTCGCTGGGTCACTTTGTACTCGCGATCGTCGAGATGACCTCTTCCAATTGATCCAGCGGCACCGGCCCGCCGGCTGTGCGCTCAAGCAGTGCCGCGCTCTTCGCCGAAAAGCGGACGCCGCGCTTCGCCGTGCGCTGAGCCACCCCATCGAACAGGCCGACGTTGTGGGTGCCGTTGACGGCCGTAGCCTTGCCGTCCGCCGTGCGTAAGATCCGGAATCGTCCCTGGTCCATGCCGGTGGGACTCGTTAGCCCGTTCTCGGAAACCGGATTGAGCAGCAGCAACAGCTCCTGTCCTTTCTGGTAGCGGGCCGCGTCATACTGATCGCGGATGTCCCAGATGAACTGACGGAACGTGTGGTCAGACACCGCCTTGCCTTTCAGCGTCTTGTCCACCTTCATCTTCACCACCACGGTCATGAGGTTCTTCAGCTTGGGGTCCGGCTCTACGTGCGCCTCGACGATGTGGCCACGCAAGATGTTCTCGGCCCGCCCTGTGAGTTCGTCGAGACCTCGCGGGACGGTGATTGCGCCGCGCTGAGCGTGGCTGGCTGTCGCAGTTATCAGGCAAAAGCAAGCGAGCAGGATTGTGAAGGTGCGGGTCACCCAGGGAGCCCTTTTCACAGCGGAATGGTGATTAATTACGTGTCGCAAGGGTCCTTGTCAATAACAATGCCGCGTTTTTCGTGCAAGTATGCGCCCAAAGTGGCAGTACTGCCGGGGTCTGATGCGTGTGCGCAGGGTCTGGCACCGGCAAACCATACCCTGGATTTCTCGTTGCAAGGTCAAAAAGCGGGCGGGTTTACGAATTCCGGAATTCGGCTTCAGTCCGGAAGGTCCTTTGTCAGTAGACAGGCAGGACTACCCGTCCTGCATGAGCTTGGCTCTTGCTGCCGAGGAGGTCCCGGTCTCGAAGAGTGCAAGATCTGGCGCATCCGCAGGATCGCCTGTTCCACACGGACTTCTCCCAGACGAGGTTCCGCCTTTTGCGCGGTTCCCATCCGCTTCACATCTGGTGCAAATGTTTGCACCTGTAGTTTTCACATGCGCGATTTATCAGGCTCTTTGCGTGACCTTGGATGGCGGGGGAATTGCACTTGCAGGGCGTGAAGGATGCAGATCTGGTTCCCGAAATGGGCTTCTAGCCCTTAAGGCCAATCAGGACGGGTCCGCCTCCGGGTAGCACTCCCCGCTACAGGTCCAATAATGCGGAATCATCGGCCCAAAGGCTCACAGGGTCCACGCTATTTCATTCTGGTTCTGTTCTTACTGATTCTTCCCGCGCTGGCGGAGTCGTATTGGGCAGTGCAGTTGTTATGGCCGCAGCCGCTGGCATCGGCCCGCGCGATCGGGCGGTGGCTGACGTCTTCAAGGCTGCGCACACCCAAAATCCCTTCCTCGCAATTCCTCAAGAAGATCACAGATGTCCCTCGGACGGTCGTCCAAAAAGCGCCCGCCACGGTTGAACAACCCGGGCCGGTAATTTATCCATATTCCGTCGTGCCCGGAGGAGTGCGAAGCCAGCAAGGACTAAGGCTGGCTATCGCAAACGACGCCGTCGTGGCGCGCCACTACTCGGACTTTCGTGTCGATCAGGCGCGCGTAGTTCATCTCCAGGCAGATGTTCTCGCCTATGTGTCCTTTCGCCTGAAAGACGGCGTCTATTGGACCCGGCGGCCCCTGTTGCTGAAGCGGGGTGAGGCTGTTCTGACCGACGGCGTGAATGTTGCACGCACACGTTGCGCCAACAGGGTATCTCTGGCGCCGCGGATGCCGCACGCGCCCAATGAACCTCCGCCGCAGGCTCTGGATATAGCAGGTGTACCGTCGTCCGAATTCCCGCAGTTTCCCGATCCGCCCCTGCCCATCCTGATTCCCGATCTTGCGCGGACCGGTCCAACTCTGCCATTTCCCAGCGTCAGTCCGCCCGGCGCAGGCGGCACTCCGCCGATCGCGCCCTTCTTCGTGCCGGTGGGAGGAGGCGGCGGGAAGGGGCCGGGAAATGTGGCGCCCCTCTCGACTGCGCCGGTGCCGGAACCGGGTACCATCGCGCTGTTGGCCACGGGTTCAGCGATCGCCGGCTGGTGGTCAAGGCGGTCGCGTCGTCGATAATCATCTCAGTGTGAGGATTCCCCCGTTGTGATCGCCAGGCGCACGGCGGCAAGTGGGGCGGTGTTATTGAAGGATGTATGCCCGCCTTGCCGTTCCACCCCGAGTTGCTTCCACAGTCCGTCCAGATCTACCTCAACCGGCTTGTCCTTCATCTTCTGATAGAGCTCCTGCAGTACCGGAACACCAGCAGCGCGGTCGCCGACTTGAAGGGCACGCTCTAGCTCCCAGGTTTGGGTTATGTTGCCGCCGTCGTCGAGAATCCCGCGCAAAGCGTGCTCTAGGCCCTTCTGATTGTGGGTTCGCTGGCGAATCTCCATGTCCGCCAGCAGACAGAAGATGGCCCCACCCCAGTAGGTGCGCCCCCATGTGGGTGTGTGATCCAAACCGCGGTCTCCCGCCTCCGGGAGACCCTGGGGCATGTCGCGAACCATGTCGCCCCAAACCTGTGCCGGCTCCAGATAGCCGGCTCGAGCGCGCGCGATCGGCTCCACGTAGGTGGCGATGCCTTCTTCGATCCAGTGGTGCTGGTCGGCCACGGATGGGAACGTGAGATGGATCATCTCGTGGGTCATTTCCCAATCCTGGCGGAGTTCGGTTTCATCGGTTCTCTTGCCCACGGAAATGTAGATCAGACCGCCCTCGCGGCTGCCGAAGGTCTTTCCGCCACGAACGCCGTTTCCCGCAAATGAGCGGATGTGGAGCGCCGTGTGTGTAAGGGGAAACCGTCCGTAATACTTTTCGACCGAGGTTGCGGCGGCATTTACCCAGGCGAGCATCTTCTCTCGGCCGAGGGAAAAGTCTCCCGGCTGGAAGTCGATGTCGATGGTCCCGCCGCCGATTCGTAGGGGGTAGGGATCAACGGGGTTTCGAGCACACGCCATCGTCACGAACACGAGAAGAATCAGCGGTGCGCGGGCTTTCAGAAATCGCGACCGCTCCGGTGTGCTGTCCGTCCGGTTCAGTTCCGCGGTCGTGGCCTTCGCTACGCTAATCACTTTCCCCATAGATGCGGCAAGGATCGGAGGCGTTGGCGCAATCGACTCACTTCTACCTGGCTCCGCTCACGTGGTCTCGCGCGATGCTGCTTCCATCCGCCCGCCGGCAATATGGCCGATCAGGGTATCGAGCGCGAACTTGCCCGGGCCGAAGACCAGAATGAGCAAAGAGGCAAACAGAAAGGTATAGGGATCCGCTGCATAGAACTTCCCGGGATCAGAGAAGATCGAATGCAGCGCCTCGCGATCGCCAAACACATATGCCATCATCATATTAATGGTCAGCGGGAGCGCGATCAGCCGCGAACCTAGTCCGAAGATGAACAGGATTCCCCCTGCCAACTCCAGCAACGCGATGGCATAGGCCGTGATATGAGGTTGAGGCACGCCGATGCTGGCGAAGTAGTCGGTCACTCTGGGGATGTGCCCGAGCTTGCCCCACCCGTCCTGCGCGAACTGCCATCCCCAGTAGAGGCGCACCGCCAGCAGCAGCGGAGATTGCAGGTAGTTGGCGAGGCGAACATAGAGCGCGTAAAGCTTGGCCGCGCTTCGTGCCCAGGGGCTCATCGTGCTTCATCCATTTTCTTTCGAAGTCGGACGGCAGAACCAGCCCCAGCGCGCCCAATCCTGAAACCATCTCTGAATCAGCTCGACGCATTCGGCTTCCCGAATTGAACTGCCGCGAAACGCCAGCTCCACCGCTTCCGACAGCCTCTTGCCATCCCGTAGGGCGCCGAGCAGCAGGAACCCTTCTCGGTCAATCCGTTTGAAGTACACGGAGAAGTCGATGCGGTGGACAGCCAGATAGACCGGCTCGCGCTTGATACTGCCAAACTTCAGCCGCGAGCTCTTTTTCCGGCGTACGAAGGCATTGCTGGCCTTGTCGTAGTAGTCTTCGCCCTTGCGGATCGAAAGCAGCAGGTCATCGATGGGGAAGTGAAGATCCAGCAACTGGATGTACGGTTGCAGCCTGAAGGTCGAGTCTTCTCCCATTCCCTCGAGATCCGCCGGAGTAAGAGGTGGCTCCTGAGCGCCATCGAAGGCTTCGATATCCGCCCACTCCAGCCTGACCATGTCTACGGCCAGCGCCTGGCGCGGGTGCGCCCACCGCGGATGAGCCCTCAGCCAGGACTCCAGTTTCGATCCAAGGTTACGCAGCGTAAAAGAAGTGGATGGATTCTCGTTGAGGTACGCCTGCGCCAGCCGGTCAAAACGGCGTTCTCCGACCAGGGCCCGCAGCCCGACAAAATCCTCACTAAAGGCGGAGAGAATGCGGAACCAGTATTGGCGGTTGTAGATCTCCAGCCGCTCGAACGAGGTGAGGCGATCATTGGGCTTGATGATCTCGTTGGCAAGCTTGCGCATGGACTTGCCGCGGTTCGTCCGCGGCTGGCTGGTCTCGGACCTCGTCAGCGGTGTCATCACCGCCTCGCACATGCGGCGCTGAATCTCTTCCAGTTTCATGAGGCAGCCACCAGTGCGCCGGCGAAACGATTGGCCTTCAGCGCTTCACCGTGAACTTCGTCAAACGATGGGATGTTGTCATCCCACTCCAGCAACGTTGGCGTCGGGCCGGCAAGCTCGATCGCGCGCGCATAGAGTTTCCACACAGGATCGATTACCGGGTGGTCGTGCGTGTCCAGGATGTACTTCTGGAACTTGGAGTGTCCTGCAATGTGGATCTGCGCCGCTCTCTTCGCGGGAACGCTGTTCACATACTCGAACGGATCGAAGTTGTGGTTGCGGGAAGACACATAAATGTTATTCACGTCGAGCAGTATGCCGCAGTCCGCCATTTCCACAACCTCGGAGAGGAACTCCCACTCCGTCATTTCCGAGACATGAAATTCGGCGTAGCTGCTGACGTTCTCCACCGCGATCGGCACTTCCACGAAATCGCGCACCTCCCGGATCTTCTGTGCGGTGATCCGCGCCGCCTCGAAGGTGTAGGGCATGGGAAGCAGATCGTGGCTGTACCTGCCGTCCACACTGCCCCAGCACAGGTGGTCAGTGAGCCACGGGGTACGGGTTCTTCTGACCAGGGTCTTGAGTCGCTTCAGATGCTCGCGGTTCAGCGGCTCCGCCGAGCCGAAGTACATGGAAACGCCGTGCTGGACCACGCGATACTGTTCCAGGATCTGGTCGAGCACATGCAGTGGACGTCCGCCATCCACCATGTAGTTTTCAGAGATGATTTCGAACCAGTCGACGACCGGCTTGTTGGTAAGAATATGGTCGTAGTGGGGGATGCGCAGACCGATGCCGATCCCCAAATCACTGAATCCGTTGAAGCGATTACCCACCATAATTGACTAAGATTCCGAAAAAGGGCCGGGCCTTTGCTCTTCCCGGCCCTACACTTGGTTGTTCAGCCGATTACTGGGACGGCGGCTTGGAGCCATCCGTAGCGCACCCGCCCTTGCCCTTGCAGGAATTCTTGCCCTTGCAGCCATTATCGCCCGACTTGCATCCGCCCTTGCCCTTGCAGGAATTCTGGCCTTTACAGGCGTGCTTGTCGGTCTTGTCTGCCTTGTCTTTGCTGGCGGTCTGCGAAGCCTTCTTACCAGCATCGGTGCTCTGGTCCTGGGCTTGCAGCCGGACGCTGGTGCCTGTCAGCAGACCCGCCAGGGCCGCTCCCGCCACCAACGCCTTCATGGACTTGCTCATGTTTATTCCTCCTCGATTGTTAGGGTTGTTCTGTTCCCCACGGCACTTCGCCGGGGATCCAAGCTAAAAAGCCCGCGCTGCACGGGTATGAATTCGATACATCGAACGCGTCAACCACCTCTGATTCCCCACCGCGAAGAAAGTTACCGGTGAATGGACACAGGGAGTACGCAGGTCCAGCCCAGTTGGATTGCCCTGGTCATCCCAAGCCGAAGCGGCACATGCATGAAGAAGAGAGCTGATTCACGGGTACAAGCCAGGCACACAAACCCGCCTGCTGTCGGGCGATTCCTGAGCCCGGTTGATTGACCCGCCCCACAAAATGTCCGCAAACCCTATCACACGTCCCGGACTTTAGTCTATGGTCAGGGTTTTTCAGGCTTTGTACTGCAACAACCGTATTGCAAATCGGCAAGATAGAGTTGGGACGAAACCAGCCCAAGCAGGAACTATCCTGCTGGAGGCATTCCTATCAGAAGCGCCGAGTGCTCCCTTCGCGCTACAATTCTGTGTGGAGTCCAGCCATGCGCGGCGCCCTGTCCGCGATCCTTCTTTTCTCTCTCCTGGGGCTGGCCGGCTGTAGCGGCATAGTCGGCGTAAGTGGCTTTTTCAATCCCGGGATGGCCAGCGGTGTGGTCAGCATCGTTCACTTTATTGCCATTGGGGATGGCGGAATCGCGGTGAATGTTACCGCGGTGACGCTGACCAACTCAGGCTCCGCGCAAGACTTCACCTTCTGCGGCAATCAGACCAGCTTCTTTCCCATGAACACCTTCGTCGATGTGACCTTCAATCCCGGTCAGAATTGCTCGACCGTGGTTTCCGTGTTCGCTCATTGACTGCATTCGCGCTCGCGCCACACCTTACTGAGGCGGCTTTTCGCCTGTCGTGACTGGCTTTCCCGCATCGCACGCGTCCAGTTGTGTCTGCAAGCGCTCGGCGCGTCTCCGCATGTTGGCGATCAGCGACAGCCACAAATCGGAATCGATCTGCAACGCGCTTCTGACCGCGCTGTCCTGAACGATCCCGGCATTCGAGCGCAGCATAGTGACCCGGGCGGTCATTCCGCCAATGTCCTTGTTGATCTCCGTGATCTCCTCCTCCAACTGGCGGCGGCCGCCTGCGGCGCAGGGGGAGTCGCTTGCAGTTGCCGTCCGCGGGAGTGCAGTGGTCGGTTTCGGCGCTGCGGTTTGCGCCCCAAGCGAGGCGGCGAGGGTCAGGATGACTACGGCTGTCCAGAGAGCGCTCATTTTCGGGTCTCCTCGGCTTGTCAAGTCTCCAGTATCTGACAGTAACTCGCCTTGTCATTACAATGGTAAGAGGAAGTCGAGACCTTCCAGCAGCTTAGGGCTGTATAATCATTCCCAGAAAAATGAAGGCATACGTGTATGTGTCGCTGAAGCAGAGCGTGCTGGATCCGCAGGGTAAGACTATCCACGGCGCGCTTAATAAGATGGGCTACAAGTCGGTAGGCGGCGTTCGCCAGGGCAAGTATTTTGTTATCGATCTGGATGGCGGGATCGAGAAGGCGGAGGCCCAGGCGCAGGTGGAGCAAATCGCCCGCGAAGTGCTGACCAACCCCGTCATTGAGGAGTTCCATTACTCCCTTGAGCAGTAGTTTCTCGGAGATTCGCATCATTTCGCACCCGCAGCGTGAGGCCCAGGCACACGCTGCCAGGGAGACAGCCTTATGTGCGGCATAGTGGGATACGTTGGCAAGAAGCGGGTGGTGCCGGTCATCATCGACGGCCTGCGTCGTCTGGAATATCGCGGCTACGACTCGGCCGGCATCGCGGTAGCCGGTAACGGCGACGGGCTGCAGATTCGCCGCGCGGAAGGGAAGCTGCGCAATTTGGAAGAGGCCGTCCGCCTCAAGCCGCTCGATGGCACCTATGGCATCGGCCACACGCGCTGGGCCACGCACGGCCGCCCCACGGAGGAGAACGCTCATCCCCACCGCGACTGTACTGGGCGCATCGTGGTGGTGCACAACGGCATCATCGAGAACTACCTTGCCCTTAAGCGCCAACTGGCCGAAGAGGGCCATCGCTTCACCACCGAAACTGACACCGAGGTGATCGCTCACCTGGTGGAGAAGTACTTTCATCCCGCCAAAGGCAACGGCAATCGGGTGCCGCTGGAAGAAGCCGTGCGCAAGGCGGTCATGCAAATGACGGGCGTCTTTGCCATCGCCGTGATCGCGGCCGACGAGCCCAACAAGATCATTGCCGCTCGCAACGGTCCCCCGGCGGTAATCGGTCTGGGCAAGGACGAATACTTCGTTGCCTCCGACGTGCCCGCCATCCTCTATCACACCCGCGATCTGTTTTTCCTTGCCGATGGTGATCTGGCGGTCATCACTCCGGCGGGCGTGAAGCTCTCCGATTTCGAGGGCCGTCCCATGGAGCGCCAGGTGCAGCACATCACCTGGGACCCCATCATGGCGGAGAAGGGCGGCTTCAAGCATTTCATGCTGAAGGAAATCTACGAGCAGCCCCGCGCCGTGCGCGACACCACCCTCGGCCGGGTCTCGCTCGACAGTGGCAAGGTTTTCCTCGACGACATGGAGATCACCGAAGCCGAGTTCAAGCGGCTGCGTAAGGTGAACATCGCTGCCTGCGGCACCAGTTGGCACTCCGGGCTGGCCGGCAAGTTCATGATCGAGCGCCTGGCGCGCATCCCGGTGGAAGTGGACTACGCCAGCGAGTTCCGCTATCGCGATCCCATCGTCGGTAGCGACACGCTCACCATCCTCGTCACCCAGTCCGGGGAAACCGCCGACACCATCGCGGCCCTGCGCGAAGCCAAGGCCAAAGGCTCGAAGACGCTGGGCATATGCAACGTCGTGGGCTCCATGGTGACCCGCGAGGCCAACGGGACCGTCTATACCCACGCTGGACCGGAGATCGGTGTTGCCTCGACCAAGGCTTTCACCGCGCAACTGACCGCCGCATTCCTGTTCGCGCTTTACCTGGCGGAGGTGCGCGGGACCCTGGACTCGGAGGAGGCAAAGAAGCTGATCACCGAGCTCAACCGCCTGCCGGGGAAGCTGGAGACGCTGCTGGCTCACGAAGAAGACACCGAGGACCTGGCCAAGGAATATCAGCGGGCGCAGGATTTCCTCTTCCTGGGACGCGGCATTCACTATCCCATCGCGCTGGAAGGCGCGCTGAAGCTGAAGGAGATTTCCTACATTCACGCCGAGGGATATCCCGCGGGCGAAATGAAGCATGGGCCCAATGCCCTGATCGACGAAGATCTCCCGGTGGTCATCATCGCCACCCGCGACCAGAATGATCCCGGCTCCGTGGTGCGCTACGACAAGACGCTCTCCAACCTGAAGGAGGTTAAGGCGCGCTCAGGTCGCGTGATCGCGGTGGCGACCGAGGGGGATGAGGAGATACGCGAGGCTGCCGACCACACCCTGTTCGTGCCGGCGGCGCCCGAGCTGCTCTCCCCGATCCTGGAGATCGTTCCCCTGCAGCTGCTGGCCTACCACATTGCCGTCCGCCGCGGATGCGACGTGGACCAACCGCGGAACCTGGCCAAATCGGTGACGGTGGAGTAGGCGGAGTCTCCGAGCAACGGCCCCAGTCACTGAGCCTCTTGCAATCCGCGCCATGGCGGGCCTGGGAAAGCACCCCTTGTATTTACGCATTAGATGAGAAAGCTCCGGCGACATCTCGATTTTCCACTTTTGTTTGTCGTGTCTCTCCTGGTGTGGTGGCATCCATTGGTCACCACCCTGAGACTGGCTGCCAGAAGATACGAGTACACGCACGTCCAACTCATAGCCCCGCTCTGTCTCTGGCTGATTTACCTCAATCGGAAAACGCTGTTCCCGGTCTTCGAACGTAACGTGCGTTCTGGATCGGTTTGGCTGGGTGTAACTTTGCTCATCGCTTTGGTAGTGCGAAGCAGAGTGGACTGTTTGTCACGCGATGTCCAATTGTCACTTGAAATGCTAGCACTGGTTTGCTGGTGGATGGGTAGTGTCCTATTCTGTTTCGGAATTCGCACTCTCAAGGCGCTTCTCTTCCCTCTCTGTTTGCTGTTCCTGATGATTCCTCTACCGGCACCAGTGTTGGACAAAATCATATTGTGGTTCCAACAGGAATCCGCATTCGTGGCCAGGCTTCTCTTGTTGGCGGCTGGAATTCCCGTCAGTCAGAACGGCATTGAACTGTCCATCCCAGGCCTAAACGCGGAAATCACACGGGAATGCAGCAGCATTCGCTCCAGCTCAATGCTCCTGTTTGCAACCATGGTCTTGGCACATCTCTTCCTTCGTTCTCCGTGGCGAAAGGCTGTCGTTATTGGGGCGGCGATTCCGCTGTCGATCGCGAAGAATGGATTGCGAATATTTGTTTTGTGCTCGTTAGGAACTCAGGTCGATCCAGCTTTCCTGCAAGGAAGACTTCATCACCAAGGAGGGATTATTTTCTTTGCGCTGGCCCTAGCCGCCCTGATCGGCTTGATATGGGCTCTAAGGCGAGGCGAGGATTCTCTGCCACGAAGCCTTCTTGTTCCGCCGTTGAAGGAGGTATGAGTCGCAATGGTCTCCTCTTCGTGGTTACCGCCAGCCATTCCAAAGCGCAAGCCGGTGCTGGTTGCTTGATGATCTCCGATGAATAGGCGTAAATTCCTGCGCGCTTCTGGAGCTTTCTTGGCCACGGCGGCTCTCGCTAGCGTAACAGATGCCGGCATCGTCGAGGCAGATAGACCTTATGTGCGAAAGCTCGACATCCAGCTGGATCGATTGCCGCAAGCATTCGATGGATTTACGATCGCGCAGCTCAGTGATTTTCATTACGACGAACTTTTCTCGGCAACCGCAATTCGCAATGCGGTCCAGATCGTAAATGGCCTAGGCCCAGATCTTGTTGTGCTTACGGGGGACTTCGTAACTGGTCCGTTGCTTTCCAAACGGTCGCACGAAGCCTCTAGAAAGGCAGCACAAGCTGCAGGCCCCTGCGCGGCTTTGCTTCGTGATCTGACCGCTCTGGTTGGGAAGGTAGCCGTGCTCGGCAACCACGATCTGGTTGCCGATGCCGGGGTCGTCACTGACGCCCTTCAATCTCAGGGTATTCCGGTACTGAGAAACTTATGCGTGCCCTTCGAACGCGCGGGGGCCAGAATCTGGGTTTCGGGAACAGATAGCTGTCCTCCAGGCCGTCATTTAGATATCACTCTTAAGGGAGTTCCACGGGATGAAGCGTCAATACTTCTTGTTCACGAGCCGGACATAGCTGATGCGGTTTGTAAATATCCGGTTGATTTGCAACTGTCCGGACACTCCCACGGCGGCCAGATCCGCCTTCCGGTCATCGGCCCTCTGTACCTTCCAAAATTCGGCAGAAAGTATGCTTGGGGCCTACAAAAAGTCGGACAATTGACTCTGTACACAAACGCTGGAATTGGAACCGTGAGAGTACCGATGCGATTAAACTGCCCTCCGGAAGTCACCCTCTTCACTCTGAGAAGGGCTGGAACCTCTTGACAGCTCTTGGCGCTCTTGAATGGTGGGCCATCGCGCCGTCTGACTCAAGACCAGCTATCCGGACATGCTCCAAAGTGATTGGAATGCGCAATAACTTATCAGCAGGTTTGCACGAACTAATAATATAAGGTTGCAAGCTATTGCAAACTGGCGGTCGGATCTCCATCTCCTCGAACTTATGTTATTGATTTTGCAAGAGGTTGGCTCAACAGACAGTTTGGCAGTCATCTTGCTTAAATAGTTTCGGCGTTAGTCTGGGATTGGTTTGTCGGTGGGGACCAAGTGACCTACGTGACGCGAAAATGCGGGAGAGCAGCCGTGATGGTCGCGGCTTTAGCTTTTCTGACGCTGGCATCGCTGGCGTTTGGTGACACCATCGAAGCGCTCAGTGTCCCCGGAGCTGGTGGAACACTCGATTTCACTGGTACCAACGCCCTTGGGAGCCTCAGTGCTCAAAGTGGGTTCCAGTTGACGGGCGTCAGTATCTCCTGGAGATCCGCCACGACGGTTGGCAGTTACTCATGGTCCTCTTCTGGAGCTAGTAGTTGGGGTGCCACACTTTCTATCAAAGATCCTTCGTGGGTGACATCACTGAACATTTCAGTTAAAGACCCGAACGGGAAGGTGACAACCTATTCGGGTTTCCCCGAAGGACCCGCTTTCCTTGACGAATTGCTGCTTTGCTTGGTCGTCGGGGTCGTCTCCTTCACAATGTATCGGCGGAGAGTGGTGCAACAGAGCCAGACAATCACCACCGCTTAAAATGCTCGAGTAACCAGAGCCACCTTGCTTAGAAGCCGCCTCAACGGGCGGCTTTTTTGTTTTTCTGAAGATGGTCGTCTGGTGATTACTGAACATGCGGAAGTAACAGGGCAAGTGAGAAAGATCATTTCTCAGGGTAGGGGGAACATGAAAAAGGCTGCTCACAAGCAATGGCGACCATAAAAGTCCCAAGTGGAGATCGTTTCTCGATGCGAACAACCTGACCCTTAGCAATTAAGTTAATAGGCTTGGGGGACTTTGCCGGACTGAGCTGCAATTCAACCCCTACCTTGGACCCCGCGGGGATTTGGGCATCACAGGTCAACAAGACTCCGCCGAGGCTGATGTTCCGAGTCTCAGCCTGAATTTTGCGCATGACTCCGCCGCCGTCGAAGTCAATGAGTGCCGGGCATTGCAGGGTAAAACGCGGGTACTTTCTGGTTTTGGCCCAAACCACTTATAGCCTCCGAGGGACTCTTCAACTGGCGAACAGACCGTGGCTGCCTGAAACCATCATCTGGTCCGCAAGCTACTTCAGCAACGGCACGACGGTGCATCGTACGGCCAGCCTGGACGAAGGGGACGCTGTGCGAATGAATATCAGGGTAACCAATTGCCGATAAGTGCCTTGACAGATTCTCCGAAAAGGGGCAACTGAAGGGCCATTTCAGGTGTCTGCTAGCTCCAAAGTGTGTGCACCCAGGTGTAAACCTTATAGCTGAGCAGTCGTAGCCCCCCTGTCCGTGACGAGACTTACAAGTGCGCTGGAAGATGAGTTGTGTCTCTAGTTTGATGGAATAACTGCAGAGGCTTCATTGGAATATGCACTCTCTGAGCCGGTTGAATCGACTGCTGTGGTTACGTAGTAGTAAGTGCTTCCAGCCTGAGTAGCGGTGTCGGTATAGCTGGTGCTCGGATCCAGTGCTGAATTGATCTTCGAGTAAGGTCCGCCGGATTTGGTGCCGCGGTAGACGTTGTATCCCGCTACCTGTGACGAATTTTCAGTCCAAGTAAGGCCGACGTTGTGCTGCGCCGGCGCCGCACCTGTTCCTGTAAGAGATTCGGAGCCCGAGGGGTTTGAGGCGTTACTCAGAAACGATATGCTCCCTGATGCAGACCCGCTCGTTTGCGGCAGGAAGGTCACGGTGAATGTCGCACTTTGTCCCACCCCAATCGTGACAGGCAAGGCCAACCCACTTAGAACAAATTCGGAGCTGTTGGAGGTGGCAGAGGTTACTGTTACCGCGGAGCCGCTTGCCGTGACCGTACCAGTCTGACTCTGGCTGGTACCTACGACTACGCTCCCGAAATTGAGAGCCGACGGTGATATCGCCATC
>Ga0187788_10000159_pt1 | contig 17796 bp, 17 predicted proteins | sample 1015_BV01_MP10_2_FD_133008 | JGI IMG/M metagenome (GOLD analysis project Ga0187788, IMG submission 133008) | Tropical peat soil microbial communities from peatlands in Department of Meta, Colombia - 1015_BV01_MP10_20_MG | ecosystem: Environmental > Terrestrial > Soil > Wetlands > Peat | place...
AGGAGCTGTGATGAAGGTCGTGCTGCGCAGCGACGTCGACAACGTCGGCAAGAAGGGCGACATCGTCGACGTGTCGCCCGGGTTCGGTCGTAACTTCCTGCTCCGTCGAGGGCTCGCGTTCCAGGCCACCGATGGCGCGACCGCGCAGGCGACAGCGATGCGCCGAGCGCGTGACCTGCACGACGCGAAGGAGCGCTCGGCCGGCGAGGAGGTCGCGCGAGTGCTCGTGCCCAAGGTCATCACGATCACGGCGAAGGCGGGCAGCGAAGGGCGTCTCTTCGGGTCGGTCACCTCGGCTGATGTCGTCGATGCCGTCGCGGCCCAGACCGGCATCACCATCGACCGCCGCAAGCTCCACCTGGCCGAGCCGATCAAGACGCTCGGCACCCACGAGGTGCCCGCACGTCTGCATCCCGAGGTCGAGTTCGCCATCACCGTCGAGGTCACCGCGACGTAGGCGCCCTCGTCGCGGCGAGCTCCTCCCCCTCGGAGGCAGCAGGCCCTCCGAGCATCCACCACTGTCCCCAGGCGTAGGCCCACGATGCACAGGGTCTTCCCCAAGCGCGCGCCGAGATGTCCACCGACAAACGGCGGTCGTCCACTAGCGACTCACAACCTCGTTTCGTAAGGGTGACAGCCAATGGCCGACGGCTCTCCCGACACTCCGCGACGACCCGCGGGGGCTGGTCGGGTCCCGCCCCACAACCTCGATGCCGAAGCCTCACTCCTCGGCGCGATGCTGCTGTCGGCCTCGGCCGTGGCGGCCGCGATCGAGGTCGTGTCGCGCGACGACTTCTACAAGCCTGCGCACGGCCACATCTTCGAGGCCATCACCTCGCTCTACGGCGCCGGTGAGCCGATCGATCCGGTCACGGTCGCGGAGGAGCTGCGGCGCGCCAACCTGCTCGACGCGATCGGTGGGTCCGGGGTGCTCGTCGACCTCCAGGCTGCGACGCCAGCGATCTCGAACGCGGGTGGATACGCGCGGATCATCGAGGAGCACGCGCTGCTGCGCAGGCTCATCGGTGTCGCGGGCGAGATCGCCGAGCTCGGTTACAGCGTCCCCGAGGATGTGACGAAGGCAGTCGACCGCGCGGAGGCGATGGTCTACGACGTCGCGCAGCGTCGTGTGGCCGACACGATCGCGCCGGTGCACGACCTGCTCGAGGTCAGCCTGAGCCGGCTCGAGCAGCTGTACGACCGGGGCGAGTCGATCACCGGCCTGGCCACGGGCTACAACGATCTCGACGAGCTGCTGTCGGGTCTGCAGCCCTCGTCGCTCGTCGTCGTCGGCGCGAGGCCGAGCATGGGGAAGTGCGTGGCGTGGGACACGCCGATCCTCGACCCCACCACTGGTGCGGTGCGCACTGCCGCTGAGGTCTACCGGCTGGGCATGGGCCGTCATCCTGTCGCTGTCGCGTCGCTCGCCGGCGACGGCTCCCTGCAGACCGTCGAGCCCGAGGCGTTCATCGACGACGGCATCAAGCCGGTGTACCGGGTGCGCACGCGCTCGGGACGCGAGGTGCGCACCACGATCACGCACCCATTCCTCACTGAGCAGGGTTGGCTGCCCCTCGGTGACCTGGGGATCGGTGTGAAGGTCGCGGTGCCGCACGCGCTGCCGTTCTTCGGCAACGACCGGTTGCCCGCGGCAGAGGTCGTCCTCCTGGCCCATCTGGTCGGGCACGGGCACCGTGTCGCCGGGGGGACCGTGTTCGTGAACGCGGCGCCGGCGGTCGTGGCCGACCTCGTGGTGCACGCCGACGCGCAGGGCGTGCGCGCCGTCCCGCTCCCTGGCGGTCACGTGGCGTACCGAGTCGTGGCGAAGGCGGGTGTGCGTGACCGCGTCGAAGTGGTGGCCGCGCGCCACGGGCTGCTCGGCGTCTCGGTCGAACGGGGGATGCCAGATGCGGTGTTCCGTCTGCCGCACGACCAGCTGTCGATGTTCCTCGGTCGGTTGTTCGCCGCCGGCGGCTCGGCGAGAGCTGCGGCCCGCGGCACCGGGCGCATCCGGTACGTCACTGCGTCGCGGTCGATGGCCCACGGGGTGCAGCACCTCCTGCTGCGATTCGCGATCGGATCGACCGTGCGCGAGCGGCGCGTCTGTGAGGAGGGGGTGAGCCACGACTCGTTCGAGGTCGAGGTCACCGAAGTCGACGACATCCGGGCCTTCTGCGACCAGCTCGAGGTGGTCGGGCAGGAGCGCACGTTCGACGTGCTGTCGCGTCGTGCGGGCGGCGCAGGCAGTGGCCTCGCCGTCGGGGCGAGGGCCAAGTGGCCGCGCGGCGGGGTGCACGAGGCTGCGCACACGGGACGGCGGCGGGTGATCGGTCAGGTGCTCGAGCGCGCTCCCGATCCGAAGTCGTTGCAGTGGAGCGCGCTGTGGGACGAGATCGTCGAGATCGAGTACGCCGGCATGGAGCAGGTGTACGACCTCACAGTGCCCGTCACGCACAACTTCGTGGCCGCCGACGTGTTCGTGCACAACACGTCGTTCGCTCTCGGCATGGCCTCGCACGCTGCGCTCGAAGCGCAGCGTCCGGTGCTCTTCTTCTCGCTCGAGATGGGCCACCTCGAGCTCACCCAGCGCCTGCTCTCGGCCGAGGCCCGGGTCGATTCCTCCCGGTTGCGCAACGGCCGCTTGGTCGAGTCCGATTGGTCGAAGATCGGTCACGCGATCGGCCGGCTCGCGAATGCGCCACTCTGGATCGACGAGAACCCGAGCGTCACGGTGATGGAGATCCGCGCGAAGGCTCGTCGACTGAAGAGCCGCGTCGGCGATCTCGGCCTCGTCGTCGTCGACTACCTCCAGCTCATGAGCGGCCGCGGCTCGGCAGAGAACCGTCAGGTCGAGGTGTCGGAGATCAGCCGTGGGCTGAAGGTCCTCGCGCGCGAGCTCGAGACGCCGGTGGTCGCGCTGTCACAGCTGTCGCGCTCGCTCGAGCTCCGTGCGGAGAAGCGCCCGATGCTGGCCGACCTTCGCGAAAGCGGATGCCTGACAGCCGACACGCTGATCAGTCGGGCCGACACGGGAGAGCGGGTCCCGATCGGTGAGCTCGCCGCGTCGGGCGAACGGAACATCGTCGTTTGGACGCTCGATGACTCCTTGAGGCTGGTGCCCGGCGTGATGACCCACGCGTTCTCGAGCGGAGCGAAGCCGGTGTACCAAGTACGCCTCGCCTCGGGTCGCGTCGTACGAGCCTCGGCGAACCACCCGTTCCGCCGGTTCCATGGGTGGGCCCGCGTCGATGAGCTGCAGCCGGGAGACCGAGTCGCCGTCGCCGAAGTTGCCGAGCTCGTCGGAGCCGTTCGCCACGCCGCGTCTCTGGCGCAAACTGCGCCAGATCTGACGCAGTTTGCGCGTCAGACCGGTCGTGTTGCGTGGGATGCGGTTCAGAGCGTCGAGCTGGTCGGGGAGGAGGAGGTGTTCGACGCGACCGTGCCGGGCACGCACAACTTCCTCGCCAACGACGTCGTCGTGCACAACTCCATCGAGCAGGATGCGGACGTCGTGATGTTCTTGTACCGCGACGAGATGCACAACCCCGACTCGCCCGACATCGGCACGGCGGAGGTCATCGTCGCCAAGCATCGCAGTGGGCCGACGGGGAAGGTGAAGCTCGCGTTCCTCAGCCAGTACACGCGCTTCGCCAACATGGCTCGAGGCGTCTGATGCTCTGAGCCACCCTCAGCTGTCGAGCTGCTCGATCAGCGAGGGGAGCTCCCAAAGCGAGCTGATCGTCGAGAACTCGTACTGCGCGGCCTCCTCGGGCTCGACGTGCTCGACGATCCACGTCGTGTGGAAGGGAACGTGCACCGCGTGCGCGCCGAGCGCGGCGACGGGCAGCACGTCGGAGCGCAGCGAATTTCCCGCCATGAGGAAGCGTTCCGGCGGGACCCCCTCACCCTGGATGATCCGCTGGTAGGTGGCCTCGTCCTTCTCGGAGACGATGTGCACGCGATGGAAGCGCTCGGCGAGTCCCGACCGCGCCAGCTTGCTCTCTTGATGGAAGAGGTCGCCCTTGGTGATGACCAAGAGGGCGTACCGGTCGCGGAGCGCATCGACTGCTTCGACGACCCCGTCGAGGAGCTCGACGGGATGCGACAGCATCGCCTTCCCCGCGTCGAGGATCTGCTCGATGACCGACACCGGCACGTGGCCCTGTGACACCTCGATCGCGGTCTCGACCATGGACAGCGTGAACGACTTCACGCCGTAGCCGTAAGTCGTGAGGTTCATGCGCTCGGTCGAGAGCAGCTTGTCGTCGAGATCGGCGTCGGGCGCGTAGGGGGCGACGAGCTCGCAGAACCGCGCCTGGGTCATCGAGAACTGGAGCTCGTTGTGCCAGAGCGTGTCGTCCCCATCGAGCGCGACGACTTCGATCACGCCTCAGTCTCGCGCGCGCCGATTCAGGGCCCCACCCGCTGTACCGTCGAACCCCGTGTCCAGGTCGCCGGCGCTGCCTGCTCGGCTGATCGCCTGGGCGGCACTCGGTGTGCTCGTGGTTGCCGCTGTTCCCCTCCTGCTTCGGGACACCACTCCCGCACCGAACTCGGGCACACGGCGCGCGGCCGCCGATGCGTTCCTCGCTGCGTGGGCAGCGAGTCGGGCCGGCACGTGGAAGGTCGACTCGACGTTCGAGCGCACTCCGGCCGATGGCAAGGGGAAGCTGTCGAGCCCGCTCGAGTCGGTGCAACGTCCGCCCGAGCGTCTCATCAAGCAGTTCGGCTCAGTGACCGGTGTGATCGACGGGAAGGAGGTCGGCTGCGCGCCCGCGCCCGACGGCACCGTGAAGTGCCGAGCCGGCGCTGCCGTTGACTACGACGAGCAGGTCGCGACCGAGATGCAGCGGTTGCAGACCTACGTCGCGGGCCCGGTGCCGATCTACGCGGTGTCTCGTGACGGAGTGAGCTGCTACCGGCTCGACCGTCAGATCCAGTACCTCGCGCCGCCCTACGGCGACCACGCTCGCTTCTGCTTCGATCCGAAGACGGGCGCGATCGTGAAGGCAGAGGTGGTGCGGCCAGAGGCCACCGACGTGACGACGGCCGTGGTTGTCACCGGCGACGTGGCTGACGCGGACCTGGCACTTCCGGCCGCGATCTCGAACTAGCGGGGCTGGGCGGGGGATTCCGGGGGGGCGGACGAAGGCCACGAGGCGCCAGTGCCGTTGAGCACTGGTGGCGATGCGTTTGGAGGGAGTGTGACCCCCGCCCGGACCCCGGATGGCCGACGGGGGCGATTCCGCCGGCTCCTCCCTTATCGGACGCGACCTCCCCGATCTTGAGCCCTTTCGGACATTCCAAGTCGTTTTGGTGAATCCCACTCCCTGACCGGGCCCCGTAGCCTGCCGACTCGCATGTTCCTCGGCGATCAGCTCCTCGCCTACCTGGTGCTCGCGATGGGCGGGGCGCTCCTCGTGGGGAACCTTCTCGCCCTCATCAAGCCGCCTCCCGAGGCGAAGGAAGGCGAGCTCGAGCGGGCTCCGGTCGCCCGCAGCCTGGTGATGGCGATCATCGGGCTGATCGCGGCCGTGTGGGCGATCGCCAGCCTCGTGTCGGGCTGACCGTCAGAAGATCCCGCGGATGATCGCGGCGAGGCCGCCGCCCGCTGCGAACAGCAGCACGAGGCGCCGCACGATCACCGCGGAGAGCCGCCTCGCGAGGAGGTGCCCGATGCCGAAGCCGACTGCGATCGCCAGCGCGAACAGCACAGCCCGGCCGAAGCCGATGCGCAGCGGTCCGAGTGCGATCACCGCGACCGTGTTGAGGGCGAGGAAGTAGAGCTGGAACGTGCCGCGCATGCGGTTGGGATCCCAGTCCGCATTCACGCCGTACATCGCGACCGCCGGCCCGGACAACCCACCGATCACGTTCATCGTTGCCGACACGAAACCGGCGACGACCGCGCCGCCCCGGCCGCGGAGCTGACGCACGCGGAGTCCCGACGCGAGCGCAGCGACGCTGAGAAGGGTCATGCACCCTGCTGCGACCGATAGCGCGCTCGTGTTCGAGCGGTGCACGACGCTCACCACGAGTGGCGTGATCAAGATGGCCGGGATCAGCAGCCCGAGCGCGGCGCGGACGTCGACGTGCGCGCGATGGGTGACAAGGCCGACGCTGCTCACTGCGACCGAGCACATGTTGACCAGACGGACGCCGATGGTGGGTCCCAGCACGAGCACCATCACGGGCGCGCAGACGAGCGAGAAGCCGAGACCCGTGACCGCTTGCGCGAAGGCACCCGCGGCGACCGCGAGAGCGGCGACGACGAGCGCGTCGGCGGCGAGGTCGATGCTCACGCGCGGGTCGAGCGGGGGAACGCGCTCAGTGGGAGAGGAACCCGCGGAACCAGTCGATCGTGCGAGTGAGCCCCTCGCGCACATCCACCTTCGGCTCCCAACCGAGGACGCGCCGGGCAAGTGAGATGTCGGGCTTCCGCTGGGTCGGATCGTCCTGAGGAAGCGGGCGGACCTCGATCGGGGACTTCGAGCCGGTCAGCTCGAGCACGAGCTCGGCGAACTCCCTGACGGTGAACTCGTCGGGGTTCCCGATGTTCATCGGTCCGACGTAGCTCGACTCGAAGAGCGCGAGCTGACCATCGATCTGATCATCGACGTAGCAGAAGCTGCGCGTCTGTGAGCCGTCGCCGTAGAGCGTGATGGGCTCGCCTCGCAACGCCTGCACGACGAAGTTCGTCACGACACGCCCGTCGTCCGGCCGCATCCGGGGGCCGTACGTGTTGAAGGTGCGCACGATGCGCACGTCGAGGCCGTGAGACCGGTGGTACGCCATCGTCATCGCCTCGGCGAACCGTTTGGCCTCGTCGTACACGCCGCGCGGGCCGATCGGGTTCACGTTGCCCCAGTAGTCCTCCGGTTGCGGATGCACGAGCGGGTCGCCGTAGACCTCGCTCGTCGAATTCAGCTGGAACTTCGCGCCCTTGGCGCGAGCGAGGCCCAGCGCGTTGTGGGTGCCGAGGCTGCCGACTTTCAGGATCTGGATCGGGATCTTCGAGAAGTCGGCCGGCGAGGCTGGGCTCGCGAGATGGAGCACAGCGTCGACGGGGCCGGGGACCCAGATGTAGGTCGACACGTCGTGGTGCACGTACGTGAACCCGGCGCGGCCGAAGAGGTGCTCGATGTTCGAGATCGCTCCCGACACGAGGTTGTCGACCGCGATCACGCTGTCGCCGCGCTCGAGCAGCCGCTCGCAGAGGTGGGACCCGAGGAACCCGGCGCCACCCGTGACGACGATGCGGCGTCCGTCTCCCGCCATCAGCGCCCGATGCCTTGATATGTGAAGCCCCGCCTCGCCGCTCCCGCACGATCGAGGACGTTGCGGGAGTCGACGATCGCGAGGTTGATCATCGACGCAGCGACCTTGTCGAGGTCGAGCCAGCGGAACTCGTCCCACTCGGTGAGCACGACGAGCACCTCAGCGTCCTCGCACGCGGCGTAGGGATCGGAGCAGACCTCGATCCCCTCGATCTCCTTGTGCACCGCGGGGTCGTACGCCCGCACGATCGCGCCTCGCGCGGTCAGCCGTCTGATCACGTCGAGTGCCGGTGAATCGCGAAGGTCGTCAGTGCGTGCCTTGAACGCGAGGCCCCACGCCGCGATCCGCCTGCCGTCGACGGAGCCGCCGACAGCGTCGGACACCTTTGTGACGACCCGCTCGAGCTGCTGCTCGTTCACGGTGATGACGCCCTTCAGCAGGTCGAAGTCGTAGCCACTGTCCTCGGCGATGCGCACGAGCGCGCGCGTGTCCTTCGGAAGGCAGGATCCACCCCATCCTGGCCCCGGTCGCAGGAACTGGTGGCCGATCCGAGGGTCGTAGCCCATGCCGAGCACGACGTCGTGCACGTCCGCGCCGACCGCTTCGCACACGGCCGCGATGGCGTTGACGAACGAGACCTTCGTGGCGAGGAAGGCGTTGCTCGCGTACTTGATCGTCTCGGCTGACGCCGGGTCGGTGACGATCGGCGGCGATGCGATGCCGAGGTACAGCGACGCGACGCGGATCGCGGCCGACTGGTCATCGCTGCCGATCACGATGCGGTCGGGGTGGAGGAAGTCGTGCACCGCGGAGCCTTCGCGGAGGAACTCCGGGTTCGACACGACGAAGACATCGCTTCGGCTGAGGACGCGCTCGACGACCCGCGTTGATCCGACTGGGACCGTCGACTTGTTGACCACGATCGATTCGGGCGGGAGCGCGGGACCGATGACGCGTGCCACGTCTTCGATGTGCGACAGGTCCGCGCTGCCGTCGGGCCCTTGCGGCGTCGGCACGCACAGGTAGGCGAACTCGCAGGAGGCCGCGCCACCCGCACGATCCGTCGTGAACCGGAGGTTCCCGCTCGCGAGGCCCTCTTTGACGAGCTCCTCGAGGCCGTCCTCCACGATCGGGATCACTCCGCTGCTCAGCTGCTCGACCCGACGCTCGTCGATGTCCGCGCCGATCACCCGGTGGCCGAGGTGGGCGAGGCACGCGGCCGTGGTGATCCCCACGTATCCGGTGCCGATGACGACGATGTCCGCGCTCATGTCTCTTCCAATCGGTTCCGCCTCACGGCCTGACAGCCTAAGGTCCGCAGAAGGACGTGAAAGGCTCACGTCCATGAGCACCGACGACGTAGGCCGCCAGGCCCATCGAGCGTTCGCCAAGGATTGCAACAACGGCGCCTACGACCTGCTCGCGAGGCCGGATCGCACCGATGCCGAGACCGAGGCCATGGTGGACATGGCCCACGCCGCGAAGCACCACTGGCATGAGGGCGGGGGCACGCCCGTGAACGAAGTCCGCGCGGAGTACCTGCTCGGTCGGGTGTACGCGTTCGCCGGTCGCAGCGAACCGGCCCTCCATCACGCGGGTCGAGCCCTGGCGCGCGCCGAGGACTTGGGCCTCGGTGACTTCGACCTCGCGTTCGCACACGAAGGGCTGGCGCGCGCACTTGCATGTGGCGGTGACCTGGATGACGCCCGCGCCGAGCTCTCAGTCGCACGCGCGGTGCCGATCGCCGACGCCGAGGACAAGGAGATCTTCGACGCCGACGCGGCCGCCGGGCCCTGGTTCGGTCTGTAGCGGTCAGAGCAGGCGTTCGGTCGCGATGTCGGCTCCCTCGCGGAGCGAGCGGAGCTTCTCCCACACGACCGAGGGTGCGACATCGCCGATGCCGGCCGACGTGTCGAACCCGCAATCGGTCGCTGCGATGATCCGGTGAGGGTCGCCGATCGCGTCGGCAGCACGCAGGATGCGGTCGGCGACGACCTTCGGGTGCTCGACGTAGTTCGTCGTGGTGTCGATCACGCCGACGACCAGCGCCATGTGCTCGGGGAGCGGGTCGCGCCCGAAGCACTCCGTCTCGTGCGCGTGACGAGCGTTCGCCATCGAGAGCACGAGTGCGCCGACCCGTGCCTTGTAGAGAAGGGGAAGGATGTCGGCGAGGGCGACATCGTGGGTGTGCGGCCCTTGGTAATTGCCCCAGCAGACGTGCAGCCGAACCCGCGTCGGGTCGATGCCTTCGAGCGCGTCGTTGATCGACGATACGACCAGCTCGACCCACGACAGGAACACCGGCAACGGCTCGTCCGCGAACAGCGTGTGGCGCTCCATCGCGAGGTCGGGGGCATCGATCTGGAGAAGCAGCCCGCGATCCACGATGAACCGGTACTCGTTCGCGAGCGCACTGGCGACCGCGCGCACGTACTCGTCTCGCGATGCGTAGAAGCGGTTCTCCATGGCGGAGACGACGATGCCGGGTGAGGCCGAGGTCATGAACGTCTCTGTGAAGCCAGCGTCTTGCACGAGGTCGCACTCCGCTCCGACCTCTGCTGTCGAGCGATAGGTGACCGCTCCGATCGCGGCGGGCGCAGCCATGAGGTTGACCTTCATGCGCGCATAGCGCGCCGCACCGAGCTCGAGGAAGTCGGGATGCTCGGCAAGGTCGCGCATCAGGGCGCGGTTGCTGCTGTCACCGAAGCCTGTCATGCGATGCTGCACGTACGTGACGAAGCTCTCGCGTGCTTGCTCGCCGTCGTTGCCGATGTCGATCCCGACGTCGCGCTGTGCCTTGATGCACTCGGCAGTCGCGACGGCGATCGTGTCCGCGAGCACGCCATCGTCCACGTGCTCACCCCGGCTGCGACGGCCGTGGAGCTCAGCGAGGACCTTGGGTCGGGGAAGGCTGCCGGCGTGCGTGGTCAAGATGCGGCTTTCGCTCATGAGCATGCGGCAGTCTCCCCGATTGACAAACATCACAAGATCGTTAATCATCAACGATGTTGTGATTGATCTTTGGCGGTGCGAGTGCCCGCCCGACGCAGCGATCAGGGCCTCGAAGTACAGCTGGCGCAAGCTCGCCGAGTTCTTCGCCGAGCACATGGAGGGATCCTCATGACGAAGTTCCAGGGCTTGGTGCCGTACCTCTACTACGAAGACGCGGGAGCGATGCTCGATTGGCTGTCTCGCGTCTTCGGGTTCGAAGAACGAGCCCGTTACATCGACAAGGACGGCATCGTGCGCCAAGCCGAGATGCTCGTCGGGGACGACGAGCTGTGGTTCTCCGGTCACGGCGCCGGGTACTGGGAGGCGAAGGGCGGCCGACCCGACATCTGGATCGGTGTGTGGGTCGACGACGTCGACGCGGTCTACGAGAAGGTCCGCGCCGCGGGCGTCGAGTGCGATCCTCCCAAGGACCAGGACTACGACGTGCGCAACATGATGGTGAACGACCCAGAGGGGGTCAGCTGGGGCTTCATGAAGCGCCTCGGCACGGGCTACATCCAGAAGAAGTCGCTGGAGGAGGGCGGGCTCGTGGAGGTCCTTCCGGAGTCGAGCTAGACGACCTGCCATTCCTGCGCGAACCAGATGGGCGAGCGCGGCAGATCGATGAAGTTGGCTTCGTCGTCGAGGAGCTCCTGACTTGCCTCGGCGGACTCGGGTGTCGGCGCTCGCGAGAGCGCGTCGTCGTCGAACCACAGCTCCGCGACACCGTCGAACGGGTCAGGAGACCCTCCGTTGCGTGCTTGCATCGCCGCGTGGACGGCAGCGTTGTCGGCCGTGCGCACCTGCACGTACTTGCGGATCCCGAGCACCTCAGCGCGCTCGGCGACCAGCGGAGCGTGCACCTCACGCCAATACGTCGAGAACTCGTCCCACGTCATGCCGGGCTTGCGCCGCAAGCAGTACACGAGCTTGATCACCTGACTCCTCTCACGGCCGCACGAGCAGCAGCAGGTCGTACGCGAGCTCGCTCACGCGCCGGCCGCTCCCCGCCATCACGATGCTGCGAAATCGCCCGTCGATGTGCTGAGCCGCCTGCCCCGCGAGGCCGAGCCCCCACCGCAGCGTGCCGAGCGCGCGCCACCATCGAAAGCGCTCGTCGTCCCACACGCCGCCCCCGGCCTCGTACCCCTCGCGGAGCACGGGCACGCGTGCCATCCCGCCGACGGTGAGCTGGTCCTCGCCGAACCGCCACATGCGCGTGCACGGCCACGCCACGTCGTCGAAAGGGTCGCCGATGTGCGCGCCCTCCCAGTCGAGGATGCCGACCAGGCCTTGCTCGCCGATGATGAGGTTCCCATTGCGGGCGTCGCCGTGGACGATCGCGCAACGTTCGGGCTTCGCCGGAGCGTTGTCCTCGAGCCACCGCAGGCCGTAGACGAACGCCGGCTCGGCCTGGAGCTGCTCGGCCATGAGCTCACGCATGCGCTCGAGCATCGGAGCGATGGGGTCGTCGTCCGGTGGCCGGATCAGCTTGGCAGGCGCCTTCGCCGCGTCGACGCTGTGGAGGCGGGCGAGCGCGGTGCCGAGCTGGCGGACCACGGTCTCGCCGTTGCCCTCCCGCTCCACGAGCCGCAGCACGCGACGAGGGATGGTCTCGCCATCGAGTCGCTCGCTCAGGAAGAAGGGCCCACCGAGGTACGTGGCGTCGGCGCACACGCCGCGGATGCGCGGTGTCGCGACGCCGGCGTCGGCTGCGAGCTCACGCACTGCTGCCTCGGTGCCGACGTCGGAAAGCTCGATCTCCGCAGTGGGCATCACGGTGGCGACCAACCGCTCGACCTTGCCGTCACCGACCGCGTCGAAGAGCAGGTTGCGCCGTCGCGCTCCGGCCGAGCTCTGGTACACGTTCTCGATCGTGACCGTCTCGCCCCGCTCGTCGGCGAACCAGGCGGCAAGGCCCTCTGTGACGCTCGGGAGGCTCAAGTCTCCTCCTGCGTCCAGTCCGCGTATCCAGGCTTCGAGATCGCGAGGTCGGCCCGCACGGTGTCGAGGAGCGCGTCGTAGATCGCGACCGACTCGTCTGAATCGAGTGGCGTCGGGTCGTTGAGACGCTTGAGCAGCTGTCCACGCAACGTCGCGAGATCGGTCGTGGTCGGCTGGTCGAGCAGCGTGGCCAGCCGTGCGCGCTCGGCCTCGTCGTTCGCGGGCCCGAGCGTGACCTCCCGCTCGACGATGCTGGCGAGGTTCGCAGCGACGCGAGCCTGATGCTTCTGCCACTCGGGCACTTGGTCGATGACCTGGCGGAGGAGCGTGGAGATGTCGGCGAGCAGCTCTGCTGCAGTGGGGCGCTGTTGCATCGCTACGAGATGATGCCAGCCGCCGCGCGAGCTCGGTCCCTGGCGGGTGCCATGTCGAACGAATCGAGCGTCGCCATCTGTTGGAAGTGCATGCCGCCGCCCACCACCTGGTTCGTGACCTTGTCCCATCCCCCGTAGGTGTCGGCGGTCAGGTCGCGGATGATGTGGAAGATCCTCATGCGGTCCTCGCCGCTCACGCCTTCCATCGTTCGCAGGTACTTCCGCAGGTAGTCGCCCGTCGCCGGGTTGTCGAGGTCGGCGATCGTGGGGCAGGTGATGACGAGCCCGCCGGCGACGTCGTGCAAGCGGTGGGTCATCTCGCTGTAGAGCTGCCCCCCGTACGACTTCGTCGCATAGAGATAGGAGTCGTCGGGGGCGACCATGCCGCCGCTCGTGACCTTGGCATTCGCGAGCGCAGCCTCCCAGCCGGCACGGCACATCTTCGCCCAGACCGCGATCGCCGCGAGCTTGTCGCGCACATGGGTGACGTCGAGGATGCCGTTCATCTCCGAGATCGTCTGGGCGAGCCCCATGATCAGCTCGGCCCGATCGGCCTGATCGGCGACCGCGCGGGCTCGCTCCCAGACATTCAGCGTGTCGGCGAGAGCGCCGGCTTGTGCGCTCTCGCCGGCGAGGAAGACACGATCCGAGGGAACGAAGACGTCGTCGAAGACGACGATCGCCTCGGAGATGCTGTGGCCGCGGCTGATCGGATGGTGGCGGTCGTCCTCAGCGCGGGGAGCGGTGGTCGACGCGATCAGGCGAGCTCCGGGGCTGTCGACGGGCACTGCGCACGCGACAGCGGCATCGTCGTCTTCGCTCCGTCCGGACGGCACGACGAGCAGCTCGTGCACGACGGGAGCGCCGACGACATGCTGCTTGCCGCCCGCGATGACGATCCCGTCCGCCCGACGGTCCACGATCCGGACGGGCTTCGCAGTGTCGTCGATCGCGGCTGCGACGCGAAGGTCGCGATTGCGGCACTCGGTGGCGAATCTTTCGAGGCGTGCGCCGTACGCGGCGTTCGCAGCGGCGAGCTGGTCGGCAGCAGTGGCGAGCGCCATGCACCCCGCCGTGGTCGCCGCGGTGCGGTCGCTCGAGAGCAGGACGTCCATCTGCTCGCGGAGCTCGTCTCGCGAGCGTGGGACGCGGTACATCGGGTGCTCACTGCCGACGTGGTCGTCGTAGCTGCTCGCGACCCAGTCGACCGACTTGCGAAGCAGAGGGTGCGTCGTGACGTCGTGGACTCGCTCGCCGTCGAGCCACACGGCTCGGCCGTCGCGCAAGGAGATGCGGTACTGGTCGCCCGAGATCATCGCTCCCCCTCAGACCACGACGCCGGCGGCTTGGGGAGCTTCGGCGAGCTCACCGCCGATGCCCACCGCCCGCTTCGCCAGTCGCTTCGCCTCGTTGAGGTCGTAGTGCCGAAGCGTCACCAGCCGCTGCGCGTACTGCCCACCGCCCGCGAGCGACTCCGTCACGGCGATCCATCCGCCATAGGTGTCGGCGGTGAGGTCACGCACGTAGTGCAGCAGCTTCAGGCGCTCCTCGGCCGAGTAGCCACCTTGACCCCCGAGCTGCTCGCGGATGTCCGCACCGATCTCTTCGTTCTCCCAGTCCGCGACCGTGGGCGCCGTCACGAGCAGCGCGCCCGCGATGTCGTGGAGGATGTCGATCATCTTCCCGTGCAGCTCGGCGTTGTAGTACTTCGAGGCGCTGATGTAGATCGACGCGGGTGACAGCGTGCCGTCCTCGTTCACGGTCGCGTTCTTCATCGCCGCTTCCCATCCCGCGCGGCACATCGTCGCGAAGATCGCCATCTCGGAGAGCAGGTCGCGGATGTCCGCTCGATCACTCGCGCCGCTCATCTCGGCGAGGAGTGCGGCGAGCCCGACCAGGCGGTCAGCGCTGCTTCCGCTATACGCGACCGCGTTGGTGCGCTCCCACAGCCCCAGGGCATGCGCGAGGGATGCGGCGTGCGACGTCTCGCCGTCGAGGAAGACCCGCTCGTTCGGCACGAAGACGTTGTCGAAGATGAGAAGGCCTTCAGGCATGTTCGTGCGATGGCTGATCGGGAAGTGACGGGTGTCGTCGCCGCGTGGTGCGTTCGTCGTGTTGACGATCGTCAACCCTTCCGCGTTGGTCGGCACCGAGCACGCGACCGCATAGTCCTCCTCGCCCGGCTTCATGCTCTTCGTCGGCAGCACCACCTGCTCGTGCACCAGGGGCGCCCCCGTGATGTGCATCTTCGAGCCGGAGATGACGATGCCGTCGCGCTGGCGATCGACGATACGCACGTAGAAGTCGGGGTCGTCTTGCTGCGACGGCCGGCGACGGCGGTGCCCCTTCGCGTCGGTGATCGCCTCGGAGCACCGCAAGTCCGCTGCCTTGCAGGCTTCGACGAACTCATAGATGCGATCGCGGTACTCGGGACGCAGCTTGCCGAGCGCGGGTGCGACCTCGACGAGCGCCATGCACGCGGCGGTGGTGCCGGCGGTGATGTCGCTGTGGCCCATGGCCTCCACGCGGCGTTGCATGTCCTCGCTCGACCGTGGCACGAGGTACATCGGGTGGAACGCCTGCGGGTCCGGGTCGTAGAACCGGTCGTACGTCGCGGCGACAGATGTGACGGCGCTGGCCAGCAGTGGGTGGCTCGCCGGGTCGTCGACCAGCTCTCCGTCGATGTAGCAACGCCGTCCGTCGACGAGCGACGCGCGGTACTGGTCTCCGGTCATCATGGGCATCGCGGCGTTCCCCCGGATCGCACTTGTTGGTCTCTACAAGTATTGCCGACCGCCGAGCGCCGCGGGATTGGGCAGTCGGGCGCGTCATAGGCGCCCCGAGTGCCCAATCTCACTACGCTGACTCTCGCGTGCAGGGCGCACCCGGTCCGCGGGAAGGGCAGAGCCCACCTGAGGTGAGCAGTGCGAACGGTCTGGCCGAGCGCCTCCTTTCCGCCTGACGAACGCGGACCTCAGGCACGAGGAAGGAGGTCGCGATGTCGACCGTTTCGTCCCCCGAGCCCTTGCCCAACGATCCCAGCCTCGAGCAGCTCCGCAAGCAAGCGCGTGAGCTCCAACGCGAGAAGCGAGCGGAGGACCCGACCTTCACGTTGAGCGCGGCGCAGCGCGACGTCGCGCGCCACTACGGGTTCGCGAGCTGGCCGCGGCTCGTGCACCATCTCGAAGTCGTCACTCGGTACTCGTGGCGGCCAGACGACGAACCCGATGACGAGCCGGACCACGATCGGCTGCTGCGATTCGCGTGCCTCACGTACGGCGACGACGACGGGCCGGAGCGCTGGCAGCGCGCGCGTGCGCTGCTCGACGCGGACCCGTCGTTGACACGCGCGAGCGCGCACACCGCGGCCGCCTGCGCTGACGCTGCGGCGCTGGGCGAGATGCTTCGTGCCGACCGATCCCTCGCACTTGCCCAGGGCGGGCCGTTCGCATGGGAGCCGCTCATGTACCTCGCGTACGCGCGCCACGTGCCCGAGGTGTCCGAGCCTCAGGTCGTGGCCAGCGCGCGTGCGTTGCTCGACTACGGCGCGGATCCAAACGTCGGCTACCTGTGGCACGGGATGCCGTCACCGTTCACCGCGCTCACCGGCGTGTTCGGTGAAGGCGAGCTCGGCCCGAAGCTGCAGCCGCGGCATCCCCACTCGCTCGCGCTCGCGCGGGTCCTGCTCGAAGCCGGCGCGGACGCGAACGACAGCCAGACGCTCTACAACCGGATGTTCGACGACGACGACGACCATCTCGTGCTGCTGCTCGAGTACGGCCTCGGAGCCGGCGACGGCGGACCGTGGCGCGCTCGTCTCGGCGACGCGATCGACGCTCCCGCGACCCTGCTCCGAAAGCAGCTTCGCTGGGCGGTCATCCACGATCAACGCGCCCGTGTCGCGCTCCTGCTCGCACACGATGTCGACGCGAACACGACGTTTGCCGATGGGCGCAGCGCGATCGACCTCGCAGCGATGAGCGGGCATCGAGAGGTCGTCGATGCGCTCCGCGCGGCGGGGGGAGCCGACGCGGTGCTCGATCCGATCGACGCGTTCATCGCCGCGGCGTTCTCCCACGAGCCGATCGAGGTCCCGACCGAGGTCCTGGCACGAGCGAAGGAAGCGCGCCCCGGCCTTGTCGTCTGGGCAGCGTCGCGGGGGAACCGCGAAGCGGTGACCACGTTGCTCGCACTCGGCTTCGACATCGACGCGAAGGCACGCACCGATGTCCCCATCGAGCAGGAGTGGGAGACCGCACTTCATGCAGCCGTGTCCCACGCTGACCGGGGCATGGTCGAGTTGCTGCTCGCCGCTGGCGCAGACCCCACGATCAGGGATGCGCGCTTCGACGCGATGCCGCTCGGGTGGGCGAGGCATGCCGGCAACGAGGAGCTGATCGAGCTGCTCGCTCCCGTGACTCCCAGCGAACTGTAAAGCGGCTTCACCTTCCGTTCATCTCAGGTTCCCTCTGCGTTCGGGCGACGCCAACGTGGTCGCCACCTGCTCTCCGTAGCGTCGACCGCGACCCGATCCCGGAATGACCGAGGAGACGACACGTGAACAAGAGGGCTCGACGCTGGGGCGTGCTGACGGTGGCAGTCGCCGTCTCACTGTTCGCAGCAGCATGCGGAGACGACAGCGGCAGCAGCTCGTCGGCGACGACTGCGGCCGGAGGCAGCAGCACCACAGCAGCAAACGGAGCCGGCACCACCGCCGGAGGGGGCGCGAGCACGACAGGCGCGCCGGTCTCGGGCACCCTGCAAGGCAGCGGTTCGAGCTTCCAACTCGGGTTCCAGCAGGAGGCGGCAGCAGACTTTGCGAAGGCCAATCCTGGGACGACTGTCACCTATGGCGGCGGCGGGTCCGGAAAGGGCCGCACCGACCTCGCGCAGAAGACGGTCGACTTCGCGGGCTCAGACGCCCCGTACGCGGACAAGGACAAGCCCGCCGAGCCGATCCTGTACTTCCCTGTTCTTCTGGGCCCGATCACGATTTCGTTCAACGTCTCCGGGGTCGACACGCTCAAGCTGAGCCCGGACACCATCGCCGGCATCTTCGAGACGAAGATCACCAAGTGGAATGACCCGGCCATCGCCGCCGACAACCCCGACGCCAACCTTCCCGACACCACCATCACGGTCGCGCACCGCTCGGATGGCTCGGGCACGACGCAGAACTTCACCGAGTGGCTCACCGTCGCTGCGCCCA
>Ga0187788_10000160_pt1 | contig 17787 bp, 14 predicted proteins | sample 1015_BV01_MP10_2_FD_133008 | JGI IMG/M metagenome (GOLD analysis project Ga0187788, IMG submission 133008) | Tropical peat soil microbial communities from peatlands in Department of Meta, Colombia - 1015_BV01_MP10_20_MG | ecosystem: Environmental > Terrestrial > Soil > Wetlands > Peat | place...
GATCGGGCGTACGTCGACGATGGCGATCCGGATTCAGTGGCGGCGACCGCGTATCGTGCCATCTGCGTCAGCCCCGGTGTGCACGGACAGGATCTCCGTCGACAACAGGACCGTGAATGGTTTCCCTTACGCGACGCATCAGCGGTTTGTCGAGAGAATCGCCAATGGGAACGGTATTCTTATCTTCCGTTGCGTTGCTATTGAGCAACACGATTCAAAAAAATGACATAAAAAGCCATAAAAAACCCAATCATGGTAATGAGATAGGGCGCTTGCCACAGTCTGGTACTTATTCGTTGGCTAACAAACGATCTCACCGTTTCAAAACCCACGAATGAGCTGAATTGGGGGAAGTAATGTTTCGAACGAGATTAGCGCTCCTTGCGGCACTTACAGTTGGCCTGGCTGCAAGCCAGGCATCGGCCGCTGATCTGCCAAGAAAAGCTCCGGTCTACGTGCCGCCGCCACCGCCGCCATATGTTTGGACCGGGTGCTACCTCGGCGCCAATGTCGGAGCGGCTTGGGCGCATGTGGACGTTGACAACGTTACCACTGGTGGCAGCATTTCACGCACCTCGAATACCGGCTTTGCCGGCGGCGGCCAGATCGGTTGCGATTACCAGATGGGCGCCTGGGTCGTCGGCGTTCGCAACATGTTCGACGGGACAAGCATCAGCGGCAGCAGGACATTTACCGACCCGCGGATACTTGGTGCTGGCACCGGTACTGTCGACACCAAAGTAAATTGGTTCGACACTTTAACAGCGCGTGGCGGCTATCTCATACAGCCGAACCTGTTGTTCTACGTGCAGGGCGGTGCAGCGTGGGCGCGCGCGCAGGCAACAGCTTTCACCTCTGCAGCCGGCGCGGTTGGCTCAGCCTCCGGCAACAGCAACACCGGTTGGACAGTTGGTGGCGGTGCCGAATGGATGTTCGTGCCGCACTGGTCTGTGTTTCTCGAATACAACTACATGGGCTTCGGCACACGCAGTAACGCGTTTCAAGTCTGCGCGGCCGGCGTCGGCTGCGACACCTTCAGCGCCAAGGCCAATATCTCGGATGTGCTCGTGGGCGTGAACTACAGGTTCTAGACCCTCTACTTACGGCCAAGAGCTAAAAGCCCCGGCTTAATCGCCGGGGTTTTTGTTTGGAAAACCCGCAATGCGCCGATTGCGGTCACTGGGGCTGAAGCACCAAAGTGCGAAGACAATCGATTTCCGGTCAGAGCGGTCCCTTAAAACCTGGGCGATTCAGATTTCTGTTGATGCTGCGGACCGATATTAAAACAGTGACGCGGTGAAAACGCTCGTCATCTGGCGCTCCGTCATTCTAGAGTACTGGGACGTGCCGCCCTCGTTCTAGTCATTGTCGTGCTTGGCCTAGCGAAGTCCCGTCGGAGCCGCCACGGCGCGAGACAGTCTGGAGCCCAAATTTCCCATGCCCTCTTTGCCAATCTGGATTCGGATACTGTTGTCTGCTGTCGCGGCGCTTCTTTTGATCAACGCGCCTATGCACGCGGCCGATTATCCGACCCGCCCGATCATGCTGGTCGTGGCATTCCCGCCGGGCGGACCGAGCGATGTTCTTGCACGCATTGTCGGCAAGAAAATGGAGCAGTTACTCGGCGTGCCATTCGTGATCGAGAACCGCCCCGGAGCCGGCGGCAACATCGCGGCGGAAAGCGTCGCGCGTGCAGCACCGGATGGCTATACGCTGCTGATGGGCAACAACAGCATTCTCGCGACCAACGAAAGCCTGTACAAGCACATCAACTACAGCCCGGAGAAAGACTTCGTGCCGATCACCCTGATCGGTACGCAGGCGAATATCCTTGTGGTCAATCCGGACGTTCCGGCGCGCTCGCTGAAAGAGCTGATCGCACTGGCGCAGGCGCAGCCCGGCAAAATCAATTTCGCATCCTCCGGGTATGGAGCAGCCGCGCACCTTGCGGGCGAATTGTTCAAGTCCGAAGCAAAAATCAACATTGTGCACGTGCCCTACAAAGGTGCGGCGCCCGCGTTACAGGATGTCATCGCCGGCCACGACCAGATGATGTTTGCCACCGCCGCCTCCGTGATCGGCCACATCGAGGGCGGACGCGTACGGGCATTGGCTGTGACAACGCTCAAGCGCACCGAAGCCTTGCCTGACCTGCCGACCATGGATGAGGCCGGCCTTAAAGGTTTCGATGCAAGCACGTGGCACGGGCTGGTCGCGCCAGCCGGTACGCCGCCGCAAGTGATTGCGACGCTAAACGAGGCGGCGGTCAAGGCACTGCACGATCCTGGCGTTCAGGGATCGCTCGGCAAGCTTGGTGTCGATATTGTCGGCGACAGGCCGCAGGAATTTCAGGCCTACATCAAGAACGAAATCCCGAAATGGACGGCGATCGTGAAAGCTTCCGGCGCCACACTGGATAAATAGCAAATGAACAAGGTCGATCGGTCGAACGGCGCGCTGGCCCGCAACGTACGACGGCTTGGCCACCTCGATCTGCCGGGGGCGGGACAGGTCACTGTCGCGGGCCACTATGCCTACGTCGGGCACATCCCGAACAAGCAGAACCTCGGTACCTCGGTTGTCGATATTTCGGATCCGAAAAATCCAACTCTTGTCGCAACCGTTACGCTCGATGATCCGGCCTCGCACAGTCATAAGGTGCGCGTCAGGGGCGACCTGATGGTCGTAAATCACGAGCGCAATCCCACGCCCGTCGGCCGGCGCGCCGAGCAATTGCCTGGCGCGCGGCGCGAACTGCGTGAAGCACTGGGCCGCGAGCCAAACCGCGCCGAGCTGGCACTGAAACTCAACGTCACCGAGGGAGATCTCATTGAGATCGAGGCGGCGGAAAAGCAACCGTATCGCAATGGCGGCTTTCGTATCTATGATGTTGGCAATCCCGCAGCGCCAAAACTGGTCCACCATCAGCTGACAGGCGGCATCGGGGTCCATCGTTTCGATATGGACGAACGTTACGCCTATATCTCCACCGAAATGGAGGGCTTCGTCGGCAATATTCTCGTGATCTACGATCTAAGTGATCCGAAAAAACCGGATGAAGTATCGCGCTGGTGGATGCCGGGGCAACACGTCGCCGGTGGAGAAAAACCCACATGGTCAGGCAAGCGGCACCGGCTGCACCACGCCTTGCGTTTTGGCGACGAGATGTGGGCGAGTTGCTGGCATGGCGGCTTCCGTATCGTCGATGTGGCCGATTTGAAGAAACCGCAAACAGTGGCGTCTTACAACTATCATCCACCGTTTCCGGAGCCGACCCACACGGTCATGCCTGTGCCGGTCACGCTCGGCGGCAAGCGTATTGCGATCGCCATCGATGAAGAGGATCAGGCCCAGAGCGTCGATGAAGAGCAGGCGCGGCACGGGCGGCCGCATGCCGGCATGTCGATTTTCGATGTCAGCGATTATGCGAAGGTGAAGCCGCTTTCGCTGTTCGAGGTGAGCGAACTCGATTCGCCATTTGCCCGCACGCCCGGCGCGCGCTTTGGCGCGCATCAATTTCATGAGCGCATGGCGGGCACTCTGGTGTTTGCCGTGTGGTTTAGCGCGGGCCTGCGGGTAATCGATGTTGCCGATCCTTTGGCGCCGCGAGAAGTCGGTTATTTCATCCCTGAGCCCGCGGACGGACGTCCAGCACCGCAGAGCAACGATGTTGTGCTCGACCAGCGCGGGCTGATCTATGTCGTCGACCGACACATCGGTTTCGACGTGCTCGAATTTGACGGTGGCCGGGTGGCCTGACGCTCTCACTCTCCCGAGCGATAGAACGTTGCGGCATCTGCGCTGAATGCCTGGCGCGATTTTGCATCAAGATAAAGCATGTGCCCGCCGCGATAGAGCTTGAGTTGGGCCCGGCCAGGCGGATCGAATGCAGGCATGTGGTCGAGGATATAACGGGTCATGGCGTAAGGCGTGACCATATCCGAGTAGCCATGGGCGATCATCAAGCGAAATGACGGACCGTAGGCGAGCAGCACACGCAGATCATCATCTGCGCTGGCCTGTGCGCGGCCGCCCTGCCAATCCCAACGGTTTGTGACGTCGCCCGCGAGGAGGGCATAGGTCATTTCCGTCTTGAATCCGAGCTCATTGCGAGCGTAGGAGGCCATGGCACCGCCATAGGCGCGCGAGAGCGCATCGAGGATAGGATCCGGCGTGCGTGACGAGCGGCGTTCAGGATGAGGATCATCCGCGGCGAAAGTCGCGTCGTAGTGGCTGACGATTTTGTTTTCGCCGGAGCGTAACGTTTTCACATAGGCATTTGCGGCGAATCCCCGTGCTTGTGTCACTGCCTCCAGAGGCAAGCCGGATATTTTGGCTACTCGGTCATAGAAGGTCTTGGCGACGTCACCTTTTGGAGGCGCGCCGGCCAGTGTCACCAGGTAGTCGGTCATGGCGAATTTCTCAGCTGCCGCAAGCGCATCGGGGCTAAAGGCATTTTTTCTTTCAAGCTCAGCTGCCGCGAGCGATGGCAATTGCAGCGCCGCGTGCAACGCTGATTGGTCGTCACCGAAGGTGAGCCAGCCTTCCAGCATCGGCGATAACATCACAATGCCGGAAATGGTGATGCCTTGGTCGCCTTGCAGCGCGCGCGCGACCTTGGCGGCACGGAAGCCGCCATAGCTTTCGCCGAAAAGATATTTCGGCGAGGCGGCGCGATTGTTCTTGGCAACATAGAGTGCGATCGCCTTGGCCATCGCGTCGGCATCACTGCGCACGCTCCAGAAATTCTTGGCGTCGTCCGGTTTGGCCGCGCGGCTCCAGCCGGTGCCGATGGGGTCAATGAGCACCAGATCCGTGAAAGCAAGCCAGGTATCGGGATTATCGCGCAGATCTGCGCGCGCTGCGTCGTGGCCATCCGGCCCGAAATCGAGAATGCGCGGGCCGACCAGACCGAGATGCAGAAAGGCGGACGCTGCACCCGGTCCGCCGTTAAATACGAACGTCAGGGGGCGGTTCGATGGGGCGTCCTTCGCGACATACGCAGTGTAGAACACCGACGCGCTTTGATCGCCCGACTGGTCGTAGAAGGCGAGTGTGCCGGCTGTTGCCGTGTAGGCAAGTTTGCCGCGCGGTGTGTCTATTGAATGTTCGGTAACCGCATCGGCTGGCAGCAGCCGCAGCACGCCTTTGCTGTTCTGGTGCTGATCGCTGCGGGTGGCGGTGTCACCAGGCTTGTCTTGCGCGTTCGCGACACCAATAGCGCCGGCGAGAACGATCGCCAGCGCTAAACGCAAAGTGGAGGAGGGGCTCATTGCGCGTCTGGGACTCCAATCAAACATGCGCCCCCGAACGCCTGTCCGGCCTGGTATCTAACGTCTGCCGCGGAAATTCGGTCGGCGCTGCTGCGGGGCGGGAGAGGGCGCGTCGCCTTTGTGGCGGAAGCTGATCCGTCCGCGCTGCAAGTCGTAAGGCGACATCTCCACGATTACACGATCGCCGACGCCAGTGCGGATACGAAACTTACGCATCTTGCCTGCGGTGTAGGCGAGGACTTCGTGCTCGTTGTCGAGTTTCACCCGGAAATTGCCGTCCGGGAGAACTTCGGTGACCGTACCATCGAACTCCAGCAGTTCTTCTTTCGCCATCCAGTCGTCTCCAATTAGCCTTTTACCTGGTGCGCATCGCGGCGCGACCCATTCGGGCGCTGCAGGAATGTAACATTTCCAAGTCCGTTTGGCTCGCCCTTCCCTGACTTCCGATGCTGAGGCTGCGCCGGGACATTGTGCTGGTTATTGCCGCCATTGTGGCGGCGCGGTTTATGGCTTCCCCGATGATGCGGCCGGCCATACTTGCGGTCAGGGGTGTGGTGAGGGGCCGCATGCGCCACAGGCTGCTTTCCGGTACGGCGGTCGGTCGCCGGGATCGTTATGCGGATCAGCCGTTCGATGTCGCGGAGGAACGCCCGCTCTTCATGATCGCAGAACGAGATTGCCACTCCTTCGGCGCCGGCACGCGCGGTGCGTCCGATGCGATGGACGTAGCTCTCGGGAATGTTCGGAAGATCATAGTTTACCACGTGACTCACGCCGTCGACATCGATACCACGGGCAGCAATATCAGTGGCAATGAGTGTGCGGAGTTTGCCGCTGCGGAAGGCGGCGAGCACGCGCTCGCGCTGGTTCTGCGACTTGTTTCCGTGAATGGCCTCGGCTGCGATGCCACCCTTGTTGAGGGCGCGCACCACCTTGTCGGCGCCGTGTTTGGTGCGGGTAAAGACCAACACGCGGTCGACGTTTTCACCCTTGAGAACTTCGGCCAATAAGGCGGGCTTCGACGCCTTCTCGGTCAGGATCACGCGCTGATCAACGCGGTCGGCGGTCGTGGCCTGCGGCGTTACCGAAACGCGCGCCGGGTCACGAAGCATATGCGCGGCTAGCTGCACGATTTGCTGCGGCATGGTGGCCGAGAAGAACAGCGTCTGCCGCGCTTTCGGCAGCATGGCGACAATCTTCTTGATGTCGTGGATGAAGCCCATGTCGAGCATACGGTCGGCTTCGTCCAGCACCAGCACTTCAATTTGGTCGAGGCGCAGCGCGCGCTGATTGACCAGATCGAGCAAGCGGCCAGGCGTTGCGACGAGAACTTCAGCGCCGCGAGAAAGTGCACGGATCTGACGGTTGATCGGTACGCCGCCAATCGCCAGTGCGATCTCCAGGGGACGAATATGGCGGCCATAGACGCGGAAGCTGTCGGCGATCTGTCCGGACAATTCACGCGTGGGAGAAAGCACCAGAACGCGACAGGATTTCTGCGCGGGGCGCTCACGCTTTTTAAAGAGGTGATTCAGGATCGGCAGGGCGAATGCTGCGGTCTTGCCGGTGCCCGTCTGCGCGATGCCGATGACATCACGTGCCTGGCACGCAAGAGGGACGGTCTGAGCTTGAATCGGAGTTGGAGCGATGTATTTCTCTTCGGCGAGGGCGCGAAGGATCGGCGCTGCGAGGCCGAACTCGTTAAATGAATTCAAAGAGTCTCTTTCTTATACGGCGAAACGGCCGTGCTGCCTTTACAGCCGGCGAAGTCGCGGGTTCTTAAAAGACATCCCGCGTGGCCAGGGTTGTCGGTTTTTGGAGAAACGGAGGAGGCGGGGCGAAATTCGTTTTAATGAGTTTCGTGCACGCAGCCCGCAAACCCGAGATCGGGTCTTTCATCCGTTGCAGGTCATATGACAGCCGGCGATGTCCTTTTCAAGGCGCGGGCGTCTCTTATTCCTCTAGATGATGAACAAAGTGATTGCGGGCAGCCCTTTTCACCTGATGGACAAGGCGAGGAAGATCGGGGATTGTCGGCCCCGAAAATCCAGTTTCGGGACGAAATAGCACTCTGGAGTCGCTGAAATGCCCTTTTCCAGGGCTTCCCAAGCCCTTTCCCGCTTTACGGTTCTTGATCTCACCCGCGTCCGCTCGGGCCCTACGTGTGTCCGGCAGCTTGGCGATTGGGGCGCCAATGTCATCAAAATCGAGACGCCGCCGCATCTGGTCGACGGCGAGGGGCCGGGCGGTCCGCGCGAGGGCTCGGACTTTCAGAACCTTCAACGCAACAAACGGGGCATGACGCTCGATCTGAAGTCGCCGCAGGGTATCGCGGCGTTCAAACGCATGGTCGAGAAAGCAGACGTCGTGGTCGAGAACTTTCGTCCCGACGTGAAGGAGCGCCTGGGCATCGACTACGAGTCGCTCAAGAAGGTCAACAAACGCATCATCCTCGCCAGCATTTCCGGTTTCGGCCAGGACGGGCCTTACGCCAAACGGCCGGGTTTCGATCAGATCGCGCAAGGCATGGGCGGGCTGATGTCGGTCACCGGCGCACCCGGCGGCGGACCGATGCGGGTCGGTATTCCGGTTGCGGATCTCACCGCCGGACTGTTTTGCGCGCTCGGTATTCTGACGGCGCTGCTCGAACGCGAGACCTCCGGCGAAGGTCAGTGGGTTTCGACTTCGCTGTTGCAGGCACAGATTTTTATGCTCGACTTCCAGGCGTCACGCTTCCTGACAGAAGGCGTGGTATCGAAGCAGGCCGGCAACAATCACCCGACCTCAATTCCGACGGGCGTATTCAAGACCAAAGACGGATATTTGAATATCGCGGTTGCCGGTGCTGTGATCTGGGAGCGTTTCTGCAGTGCGGTTGGGCATACGGATTGGATCACATCCCCGGATTACAAGACCGGCAAGCTGCGGCTGCAAAACCGTGACGCGCTAAACGCGGAGATCGACAAAGTAACCGCAACGAAGTCGAGTGCCGAGTGGGTCGACATTTTCAACAAGGTTGGCGTGCCGTGCGGCCCGATCTATTCGATCGATCAGGTTTTCGCCGATCCGCAGGTCAAGCATCTGGGTATCGCGCAGGAGTCGGCGCGTTCGGACGGCAGCAGGCTCGGCCTCGTCGGCCAGCCGTTCAGGTTGTCGCGCACTCCGAGCAAGATCGCGGTGCGGCCGCCGAATCTTGGCGAGCACACCGATGAGATACTCAAGGAATTTGGCTTTGCCGACGAAGATATCGCCGAGTTGCGCGCCGCCAAAGCGGTTTAAGGAGTGGATGGAATGTCGCAGACCGACAAGATGTTGTCGCACAAGGAAGGTAAGGTTGGTTACCTGACCTTCAACAATCCAGAGCGCCACAACGCTGTCTCGCTGGAAATGTGGGAGGCGGCGTCAGGCTTTCTCGAGGATTTCAAGAACGACAAGAACATCCGCGTCGTGGTCGTTACCGGCGCCGGCGGTAAAGCCTTTATTTCGGGTGCAGATATCTCCAAATTTGAAAAGGAGCGCTCGACCCAGGAAGGCGTCGATCGCTACAACGTCGCGGTCGATCGCGCGAACGATGCCTTCTACAGTTTTCCCAAGCCAACGATCGCCATGATCCGTGGCTATTGTATTGGCGGGGGAGTTGGGCTCGCTCTTTGCTGCGACATGCGCATCTGCACGGAAGGCTCGAAATTCGGCGTGCCGGCCGCGAAGCTTGGCCTCGGTTACCGCTTTGATGGGCTCAAGAAGCTTGTCGACCTGGTCGGCCCATCCTTCGCCAAGGAAATTTTCTTCACTGCGCGGCAGTTCACTGCGGCAGAGGCGCAGATGATGGGTTTGGTCAATCGCGTGCTGCCGGACTCGGAACTCGAGAGCTACGTCAAGGACTATGCCGAGACAATCGCGGCCAACGCGCCGCTGACAGTCGACTCAGTGAAATATATTGTGGGTCAGGCGGTCACCGACGAAAGCAAGCGCAATCTGAAGAAATGCGATGACCTGGTGCGGGCGTGCTTTGCCAGCAATGATTATAAGGAAGGCCGCAAGGCGTTTATGGAGAAACGCAAGCCAGCATTTACCGGATCCTAGGTCCGGGGCAGGCGGAGAAGGGAAATAGGCCTGCGGTGTTTGTATTAAACGTGCCAAATGATACAGCCGCGATAAGCGGCGGGCGTAGGGGAGGAAGCGCGTGGCGTCTGTCGAGTTGCGAAACCTGACCAAGCGATATGGCACCGTCGCGGTGGTCGATGATATATCGCTTACCATCGAGCACGGTCATCTGGTCTGCCTGTTGGGTCCGTCCGGCTGCGGCAAGACAACGACGCTGCGGCTGATCGCCGGGTTTATCGAGCCGAGCGACGGTGAAATCCGCGTTGGCGATAAATTGGTATCCTCACCGGCGAATACGCTGCCGCCTGAACGGCGCAACATGTCGATGATTTTTCAGAGTTACGCGCTATGGCCGCATATGACGGTGGCCGAGAATATCATCTATGGGCTGAAGCTGCGAAAGATGGATCGCGACACCATCGGCAAGAAACTGGACGCTATTCTCGCGACAACGCGCCTCGCACCGCTGGCACAGCGGTATCCGGGCGAACTATCCGGTGGCCAACAACAACGCGTCGCGCTCGCCCGCGCGCTCATCGTCGAGCCGGAGACACTGCTGCTGGACGAGCCGCTCTCCAATCTCGACGCCAATTTGCGCGAGGAAATGCGTTTTGAAGTACGCCGCCTGCACGACGCCTATCGCTATACGACAGTCTATGTCACCCACGACCAGTCGGAGGCGATGACCACCGCCGATCTGATTTGCGTCATGAACGGTGGCAAGATCGAGCAGTCTGGTTCGCCGGAAGAAATCTACGACCGGCCGCGCTCGGAATTCGTCGCGCGCTTCATTGGGTCGAGTAATGTCATTAAGGGCAAGGGACTCGACGTTTCCCGTGTTGATTTTGCAGGCACTTCACTGCGCTGTGTTGGCGAAAAAATCAGTTCCGGCGTGCCGACAGCGGTTTCCATTCGCCCTCACGACATCGCTATTTCTGCGACTCAACGTCAGGGCGAGAACATTGTGCCGGCTACCGTCGTGCGGCAGGTCTTCCTCGGTGGCAATCGGGACTATATGGTTGAGTCCAAGGACGGCACGCAGCTGCGCGTGCTCACCGCAGCGGGCGAAAATATTGCGCAAGGCAGCGCCGTTTGGTTGCACTTGCCGCCCGAACGCTGCCGGGCACTTGCTGGATAAGAAGAAAATTTCGCGGGGGCGAAACAAAAAGCTGGATGGAGGATACGCCAATGAAAGGCTCAATGTTTTCACGCCGCGACCTGTTGATCGGTTCGAGCGCGCTCACTGCAAGCGCCATGTTTTCGACCAATGTGATGTCGGCCGCGCCGCCGGCAAGTGCGATTACGCCTCAACTGATCGAGGCGGCGAAGAAAGAAGGCAAGGTCGTCTGGTATACTTCGGTCGATCTGCCGCTCGCCGAGAAGATTGCCAAATCCTTCGAAGCGAAATTTCCGGGTATCGCCGTCCGTGTTGAGCGCACCGGTGCCGAGCGCGTGTTTCAGCGCATCGGCCAGGAATACGGCAGCAATATCCATGCGGTTGACGTCGCAAACTCATCTGACGCCGCGCATTTCATCGTCTGGAAGAACCAGGGGCTTCTTGAAGCTTACGTGCCGGAAGATGTTGCCAGGGTCTACCCGGCTGAACACAAGGACCCGGACGGCATGTTCGCCAGCTTCCGCGTCTGGGTATCCATTATCGCCTACAATACCAATCTGGTAAAAAAAGAAGAGGCGCCCAAGAGTTTCGCGGATCTGCTCGATCCCAAATGGAAGGGAAAGATCGTCAAGGCGCATCCGGGCTACAGCGGCACTATCATGACCGCGACTTACCAGATGCAGCGCGATCTTGGTTGGGGCTTCTTTGAGAAGCTGGCCGCGCAGAACATCATGCAGGTGCAGTCGTCGGCCGATCCGCCGAAGCGCCTGGCGCTTGGCGAGCGGGCGGTGATGGCCGACGGCAATGAGTACAACATCTTCCAGATCGCGGAAAAGAACGGTCCAGTCGCGCCGGTTTACGCCACCGAAGGGTCGCCGTTGATCGTCGGCCCGACCGGCATGTTCAAGGCGGCGCCCAATCCGAACGCCGCCAAGCTGTTCTGCAATTACAGCTTTACGCCGGAATGTCAGCAACTGATCATTGATGTCGGAGGGCTGCGCTCGATGCATCCGCAGACCAAGGAAAAGGCCGGCCGCACGCCGTTCAAGGACATCAAGGTGATGAAGGACGATCCAGCCGCCGTCGAAAAGATGAGCGACGAGATCAAGCAGCACTACAGCAAGATCTTCCACGTCTAGGACAGCCAAATCTGGTCGCGGCGGCCATACGCCGCGTCCGGTCAAAAGTTAAGTCATGACCATCGCTCTACCTGCAGCGCCGGCGCCAAGAAAATTCGGGATCGATGTCTCGAAGCCGGTGCTCTATGGCGTTGCCGCTGTACTGGTCGTTTTGATTGTGCTGCCTTTGTCGTGGCTGTTTCTTTACAGCCTCACGGACGGCAAGGGTTCGCTCACGCTGGTCAATTTCTATCGACTGTTCACGGAATCGGCGTTTCGCGAACCGCTGATAGCAACCTTCATCATCGCGACCTCCTCGGCCTTCGTCTGCTGCGCGGTGGCGGCGCCCATGGGCTGGCTAGTGGCACGCACCGATTTGCCGTTTAGCTCGGTGATCCGCGCGCTGGTGACCGCCTCCTTTGTGACGCCGCCATTTCTCGGAGCCATTGCCTGGGAAGTGCTGGCTGCGCCCAATAGCGGACTGCTCAACAAGATCTTCCGCAGCCTGACCGGCGCAGAACAGGATCAACATCTATTCAATATCTACACCCTGCCGGGCATCATCTTCGTGATCTCCTGCTACACCTTCCCTTACGTCTTCGTGCTCGTCGCCAATTCCCTCGACCGCACGCCCGGCGAACTCGAGGACGCGTCGTCGATCCTCGGTGGTGGACGCTGGTATACCGCACGCCGCATCACTATCCCGCTGGTGCTGCCGGCGCTGCTCGCCGGTGCGCTGGTCGCATTTCTGCAAGCGATGACACTGTTCGGCTCGCCGGCAATCCTGGCGCTGCCGGCCGGCTTCCACACCATGACCACCAAGATCTGGAGTCTGTTCCAGTACCCTCCCAAGCCCGAACTTGCCGCCGCTGCCTCGTTGCCACTTCTTGTCCTCACCGTCATTCTTTTGCGCGCGGAGCATATGATCCTCGGCCGGCGCGGTTATTCGGTGGTCGGCGGCAAGTACGGCGCGCCGCGCTTGATCCCGCTGCACCGGATGCGCTGGGTGGCATTCGTTTTATGCATGTTTGTGCTGATGTTGCCGGTGTTTCTGCCTTATGCGGCGCTGCTGAACGCTGCGTTCTCGCCGGTCGCCACCACGTTTCTGACTTGGCACAACGCGACTTTGCACAATATCCAGTTCGTGCTGTTCGAACTGTCGGCGGCCTCGCTGGCACTCAAAAACACCGTGATCCTCGGGACCGCCACCGCCACCATCGGCACGTTGATCGCTGTGGTTATCGCTTACGTGACCGCGCGTCAGGCCGTAGCCGGATGGCGCGTCCTCGGCTTCCTCGCCACCGCGCCAATCGCCATCCCTGGCATTGTCCTCGGGGTCGGCCTGTTTCTGAGCTACACACGGCCGCCTTTCGTGCTGTACGGCACCTTGTGGATTTTGCTGATTGCCTTCGTCACCATCGCGCTGCCCTCGGCCTATCAGCAACTGCAAGCCGCGTTTCGCACCATTCACCCGGAGTTAGAAGACGCCAGCCGGATTCTCGGCGCAACGCGCCTGCGTTCGCTGTGGGAAATCACCGCGCCGCTGCTGCGTACCGGCGTGATTGCCACCTGGTGCTTCATCTTTGTCGGCGTGATGCGTGAATTGTCGGCCGCAATTATTTTGTTTACCTCTGAAACAAAAGTGATCTCGGTACTGATCTACGATCTCAACGAGAGCGGCGATCTTGGCGCCATCGCGGTGATCGGCATCGGCATGCTGTTGATTACGTTTGCGGTAGTGACCGCGGTCAATCGGATACCCGGCTTCGGCACCGTGCGCTTCCGCACCTGACAATCATGGACGCGAAGTTACCAAAGACCTCGGTCGCCGAGCATCTGGCTGGACGCATCGTCACGCTGCGGGCAGACAGGCTGCCGCCGGCTGTCCGCACCAAATGCGAGGACCTGCTGATCGATGTGGTCGGCCTGTGTATCACCGCGCGCAACGAAGACTACGTCACGAGCGCGCTGGCCGGCTGCGATGATGAAGGTTCCTGCACTGCGATTGGGCACGAGCGCACGTTAAGTTCCGCGAGCGCTGCCTTCATCAACGGCACGGCGGCGCATGGTGAGGATTTCGACGACACTTTCGAAGGTGGGCCCGTACATGCGGGTGCGGTGATCGTGCCGGCAGTGCTGGCCGTCTGCGAACGCCACAAGCCGGATGGTGCCGCCGCGCTGCTCGGAATTGCAGTTGGCACCGAAGTCATGTGCCGGCTAAGCACTGTTGTGCCCAAAGCAGTGCATAGGGCGGGCTTCCATCCGACCGCCGTTTTTGGCGCGATGGGGGCGGCGGCCGGCGTTGGTGCCGCGCTCGGTCTCAACGCCAAGCAGATCGTCGATGCGCTTGGCATTGCCGCAAGTTTTGCTGGCGGTATCATTGAGTATCTCGCCGAGGGTGCTTGGACGAAGCGGTTGCACCCTGGTTGGGCGGCCCAATCGGGCATCCGCGCAGCGCTGCTCGCGCGCGGCGGTTTCATCGGCCCTCGTACGGTCTTTGAGGGTGTGCACGGGCTTTTCCATGGTTTCGCGCATACGACACAAGGTAATTTTGATGCGCTCACTGGTGACTTTGGCACGCGCTGGGTGACCGAGACATTGGCGTTCAAGCCTTATCCGTGCGGGACAATGGCGCATCCTTACATCGACTGCGCCAAGCGGCTTGCCGCACGCGGCATCAGGCCGGGCGATGTAAAGGAACTGATCTGCGAGGTCGCGGAAGGCACCGTGCACCGGCTGTGGGAGCCGCTCACCGACAAGCAACGTCCGCCGAATGGCTTTGCCGCGAAATTTGCTACGCCGTTCCTGCTCGCCACTGGCTATGTGCATGGCAGCGTCGGGCTCGATGCCTTTACCGAGCAAGCAGTGCACGATAAAGACGTCCTGTTGCTCTCGGCGAAGGTTCATTACGTGATCGATCCGGACAATCCTTATCCCGACAATTTCACGGGCCACATTCGCGCGGTGCTGAACGACGGACGCGTGGTGGAGGAACGGCAGCCGCATTTTCGCGGTGGAGCGCAGGAGCCGCTCACGCGTACCGACATCGAGGAGAAGTTCGCGCTCAATTTTCGCCACGGCGGTTGGGATGACAAACGTGCTGTTTCGGCGCTTAGACAGCTGGCGAAACTCTACGACGGCAAGATCGAATTGGCGTTTTTACGGGGATAGTTCAGGCCATGGCTTACGGCAAAGAACTCGCCGGCAAGGTTGCCATTGTCACCGGCGCCGGACGAAATATCGGACGCGCGATCGCGCTGGCACTCGGACGAGCCGGCGCTTCGGTGATCGTGAACGTGCGATCGAACCGGGCGGAAGCCGATGGCGTCGTGCGGGAAATCGAAGCGGCTGGCAGCAAGGCGGTCGCGATTCCTGGTGATATCGGCGATGAGAAGACGGCCGCCGTGCTTGCTGACGCTGCGCTCAAACACTTCGGGCGCATCGATATTCTGGTCAACAACGCGGCGCTTCGCCGCGAAAGACCCATCGCCGACATGAGCTATGCCGAATGGCGCGAGGTGATGAACGTTATCCTCGACGGCACCTTCCGCTGCGTACATGCTTGCCTGCCGGCACTGAAGAAAAACGGCGGGAGCATCATTAATATCGGTGGAATGAGTGCTCACATCGGCTCAAAGGATCGCGCCCACGTGATAACCGCCAAGGCGGCGTTGGTCGGATTTTCTCGCGCGCTCGCCCACGATCTTGCCAGAGACAAGATCACTGCTAATTGCGTGGTGCCCGGCGCGATCGACACGACGCGTCCGGCCGCAGCGCAGCAGCCGGCACATCATCTGACTCACGGCACCATCACCGGAGAGCGAGGCAAGTCCGAGGACGTTGCGGCCATGGTGCGCTATTTGTGCGGGCCAGGTGGCCGGTACGTTACCGGGCAAACCATCCACGTCTCGGGCGGCGCCTATCTCGGCTCATAGCGGCATGCCGTGCGCGGCAGGGTGGCCGCGCGTGTGCTTAAATGCTAATCCATAACCCGATAATTGTTCCGGGTAACAACGAGGTTCCTATGTATTCAGAGCTGGGTCTTTACATCGATGGCAAATGGCTCAACGGCGAAGGCCGCAAAGGCGAGGACGTGATCAATCCGGCAACCGGCAAGGCGCTTGCGCATCTGCCGCACGCGAGCAAATCCGATCTCGACGCCGCACTTGCCGCCGCCGAAAAAGGCTTCGCGGCATGGAAAGCAACCTCCGCGTATGACCGTTCCAAGATCATGCGCAAGGCTGCCGATCTGCTGCGTGAACGCTTCGATCACGTTTCAAAGGTGATGACCCAGGAACAAGGCAAGGTCTATGTCGAGTCGCGCGCGGAAGTGTTGACCAGCGCCGACATCATCGATTGGTATGCCGAGGAGGGTCGCCGTACTTATGGCCGCGTCGTGCCGGGCCGCCAGAAGGGCGTGCGTCAACTCGTGCTGCAGGAGCCCGTCGGCGTTGTTGCGGCATTCACGCCGTGGAATTTCCCGACATTGACGCCCGTACGGAAAATTGCCGGCGCGCTCGCTGCGGGCTGCTCGATCATCATCAAGGCTTCTGAAGAAACGCCAGGCGGCTGCGTCGAACTGGTGAAATGTTTCGCCGATGCCGGCCTGCCGGCGGGCGTGCTCAATCTCGTATTTGGCGTGCCGGCCGAAGTATCCGAGCACCTGATTCCGAAGAAGTCGGTCAAGAAAATCTCCTTTACCGGCTCGGTGCCAGTCGGCAAGCATCTTGCCGCTCTCGCTGCCAAAGGCATGAAGAGGGCAACCATGGAACTTGGCGGACATTCGCCGGTGGTCGTTTTCGAAGACGCCGATCCCGAGAAGACCGCCGACACGATTGCGGCATTCAAATATCGCAATGCCGGCCAGGTCTGTATTTCGCCGACCCGCTTCTACGTGCACGAAAATAACTACAAAAAGTTCGTCGCCCGCTTCACCGAATACGCCAAAGGCCTGAAACTGGGCGATGGCATGGAGAAGGGCATTACCTTGGGGCCGCTCGCCAATCCGCGCCGGCTCGACGCCATGGAGTCCTTCGTCAATGACGCGAAGGACCGCGGCGGCAAGGTGGCTACCGGGGGCTCGCGCCACGGCAACCAGGGCTTCTTCTTCCAGCCGACCGTCATTACCGACGTGCCGGATGATTCCAAGATCATGACTGAAGAGCCGTTCGGTCCTCTCGCGCCGATCGTGCCGTTCAAGACCTTCGACGAAGTGGTCGAGCGCGCCAACTCGCTTCAGTTCGGCCTTGCGGCCTATGCCTTCACCACATCGGACAAGAACGCGTCAGCGATCAGCGATGCGCTTCAGTCGGGCATGGTAGGCGTCAACAGCATCGCCATCTCGACACCCGAGACGCCTTTCGGTGGCATCAAAGAGTCGGGCTACGGTTCTGAAGGCGGCATCGAAGGTCTGCAGGCTTATATGAACACGAAGTTCGTCTCGCAGGCGTAAGGCCTACTTCGCCATCCCCTTCTGGCACGCCTCCCACACCTTGGCGGGCGTCGCCGGCATATCCATGTGGTCGGCGGCGCCGTTCGGGATCGCGTGTGAAATCGCATTCATCACGGCGGCGATCGCCGCCGTCGTCCCCGCTTCGCCGGTACCCTTGACGCCGAGCGGATTACTTGTTGCCGGGACCGAGTGCACCGCTTCGCGCAGCTCGGCCGGCATATCGTGGGCGCGCGGCATGCCGTAGTCCATGAATGAGCCACTCACCAACTGACCGCTGCCGGAATCGTAGACTGCGTTTTCTGTCAACGCCTGCCCGAGCCCATTCGCGATCGAGCCCTGCACCTGGCCTTCGACGATTCTGGCGTCGAGCATGACACCCGGATCGTCGACCGCGGTATAGGTAACGAGATCGACCGCACCGGTATCGGGATCGATTTCCACCTCTGCGATATGGCAACCGTTCGGAAACGTCAGCGGCGTCTCGGTTTTTTCTTTCGTGTCGAGACTTTCTCCAATCTCCTTTGCGCGTTTTGCTGTTTCAAACAGAGAGATTTTGCGGTCTGTGCCGACCACTTCGAATTGCCCGTTGCGGTACTGGATGTCCGCCTCGGATGCTTCCAATAGCGCTGAAGCCACCTTTTTGCCCTTCGCCAGCACGGTATCCGCCGTGAGCGCGATCGCACTGCCGGCGCACATCGCGGAGCGCGAACCGACGGAGGCGAA
>Ga0187788_10000161_pt1 | contig 17599 bp, 13 predicted proteins | sample 1015_BV01_MP10_2_FD_133008 | JGI IMG/M metagenome (GOLD analysis project Ga0187788, IMG submission 133008) | Tropical peat soil microbial communities from peatlands in Department of Meta, Colombia - 1015_BV01_MP10_20_MG | ecosystem: Environmental > Terrestrial > Soil > Wetlands > Peat | place...
CGGCCGGAGGTCGGTCATGCCCGCACCACTCCCCAGCGCTGCACGGTGAGCCGCTCCACCGGCGCGAGCACCATCCGGTCGGCGATCAGGTACAGCACCCCGATGACGACCATGCCCGCGAGGATCTGGTCGATCTGGTGGAACCGCCGGGCCTCGAAGATCAGGGTGCCGAGGCCGGGCAGGCCGGTGAGGATCTCGCCGGCGATCAAGGCGCGCCAGCCGTAGCCGATGCCGAGCCGCAGCCCGACCACGATGCTCGGCAGCGCACCCGGCAGGTAGACGTCCCGGACCAGGCGCAGCCGCCCCCCGCCCATCGTCTGGATCGACTCCTGGTAGATGTCGGGGATGAGCTGGACGCCGATCAGCGTGTTGAACACCACCGGCACCATCGCGGTGTAGAGGATCACCACCTGGATGGTGACGTCGGTGAACCCGAACCAGACGATCGCCAGCGGCAGCCAGGCGATCCCGGACACGGCCTGGAAGAACCGCAGGAACGGCTCGAACATCCGCGCCCCGTAGCGGCTGAGCCCGAGGGCGAGGCCGATCGGGACGCCGAGCACGGTCGCCAGGGCCGCCCCGAGCGTGATCCGCCACAGGCTCTCCGAGACGTACCTCGGGAGGATCCCCAGCCTGACCAGTTCGACGGCGGTGCGCGCGGTCGCGGCCGGCGAGACGAGCACGTCGTCGGACAGGCCGAACAGGGACTTGACCCCGCCCCAGACCACCACCAGTGCGATCAGCGGCGCGACGAAGATCAGCGCCTGCCGGACACTGGCCGACACGGGCCGGCGCCCGGGCACCGGCACCCCGGCCACGGACCGCTCGGGCCGGGGGGTCTGCCCCGCTGGGCGCGTGGTCCGCGTGGTGGGGGCCTTCACCTACACCTCGGCGCGGACCAGCTTCAGCACGCTGTCGATGACCGCGGCGACCCCCGCCGACCTGTTCCCGCTGTCGCTGAGCGCGCCGAGATCCCGCTGATCCCGGGGGACGGGGACCGGCACGATCTCCTTGATCCGCCCCGGTCGGCGGCTCAGCACCACGACCCGATCCCCGAGGAAGACCGCCTCCTCGACGTTGTGGGTGATGAACAGCATCGTCTTGGACTCGGTGAGGGAGATCCGCAGAAGCTCCTCCTGAAGGGTCAGGCGGGTCTGCGCGTCCACCGCGGCGAACGGCTCGTCCATCAGGATCACGTCCGGGTCGGCCGCCCAGGTCCTGGCCACGGCCACGCGCTGCTTCATGCCGCCGGACAGCTCGTGCGGGTAGTGGTCCTCGAAGCCGCGCAGGCCCATCAGGTCCACGAAGTAGGCGATCCGCTCCTCGCGCTCGCGCCGGGGAACCTTCTGGATCTCCAGGCCGTGACCGATGTTCCGCCGCACCGTCCGCCAGGGCAGGATCGCCAGCTCCTGGAAGACCACCCCGCGGTCCCGGGCCGGCCCCCGCACCTCACGGCCACCCGAGGTGATCGTCCCGGCCGTCGGCCTGACCAGCCCGGCGATCGCCTTGAGCAGGGTGGACTTGCCGCACCCGCTGGGACCGACCACCGTGACGCACTCATGTTCCTCGATGCTCAGGCTGACGTCGTCCAGCGCGTGCACCGACTCGCCGGTCTGCGGGTTCACGTAGGAGTGGCTGAGTCGTTCCACGACGATCCGCGGGCGTTCGTCACCGTCGGGCGCCTGCCGTGCAGCGGCCCGTTCCGGAACCCGCATCGTCCCTGCTCGCGGCCCGATGGCCTACCCCCCGCAGCTCGCGGGGATCGGCGGCAGGTCCGCGAACCACTCGGGATGCTGTTGCTCGACCGCCTGCATGATGGTCGGGTCGATCATGTCTGAGCCCGAGAACGCCGACGTGATCGCCCCGCTGGCCGCGAGGTTCTTCGATTCGTTGGTGAACGCCTGCTCGGTGCATCCCGAGATACGCGGGTCGAAGGAGAGATGGTCCATCGCGTCCAGGGCGTACTGCGGCTTCAGCCCGGTGATGAAGTTCGGGGCGATCGCCGCGGCCGCCGCCTTGTTGGCGCGGATCCAGTGCGAAGCCTCAGCCAGGGACGCCGCGAACTTGGCCAGCACCGCCTGCTGCTTCGCGATCACCGTTTCCGGGGCGCTGACGCCGACCGTGTACCCCATCAGCGGGGCGCCGCGCGAGACCACGACGGCGTTGCCGCCGAGCTCCGCGACCATCTCCGAGACGAAAGGCTCCCAGTTCGCCGCGGCGTCGATGTCGCCCTGGCGCAGGCTGACCGGCTGCTGGTCCGACGTGATCGGCACGATCTTGACCTTGTCCAGCGGGATGCCGTTCTTGGCCAGGAGCAGGTGCAGGTACTCCTCGTTGGTGCTGCCGGACTGCACCGCGACCCGCTTGCCGATCAGGCTGGAGGGGTCGTCCGCCCGGATGCCGCGGTCCTTGCGGCCGATCACGCCCAGCGGCCCGGCGTAGGTCGCCGTGGTCGCGTCGTTCATGCCGGGGGCCACCAGCCTGGTCATCAGCCCGGCGGCGCGCGCGGTGGCGACGGAGGTGTCGGAGACGCCGCCGAACTGCGCGGTGCCGGACTGCATCGCCTTGTTGATCGCGGCTCCTCCGGACAGCAGGTCGAGCTTGACGTTGAGGCCGTTCTCGGCGAAGAAGCCCTGCTGCTGCGCCACGAACTCGGGCAGATGCAGCATGTTGTTCACGCTGGCCAGAGTCACGTTGTCGAACTGCTGGGCGCTCGCGGCCGGGCTGGAGGCCTGCTGCCCCGAGCCGCCACCGCAACCGGCGAGGAGGGCGGCGACGGCCGCCAGGCAGATCAGCAGGGGCTTGCGAGGCATGGCCAACCTCCCGGGTACCGCTGACGAGAGCGGCGGCTTCCATGCAGGGCTGCGGGTCTGATAATACATCTAATGTCACAAATATCTGATATATCCCAGCCTTCTCCCAGCCTCGGCGGGCCACCATCGATCTGCCGCTGCCGGACCTCCACGCGAGGAGAGTGCCGTCGTGCTCTGCGTCGACGTACACAACCACTTCGCGCCGCGGGAGCTCATCGCTGACGCCCGCGCCGGCGACGGGATCGACGGGTTGCGGATCGCGCCCGGCCCGGACGGACACGAGTGGGTGATCCACCGCCAGGGCCTCCGGTGGCCGCTGCACCCGACGTTCTACGACCTGCAGGCTCGCCTGCGGGCGATGGACGAGCGCGGGGTCGACGTGGCCGTGCTGTCCGTGGCGCCCCACCTGTTCATGTACTGGCTGGATGACGTCGCCGCCGCGAGTGAATGCAGCCGGCTGACCAACGATGCGCTGGCGGCGTTCGCCGCCGGCTCGGGAGGGCGGATCGTCCCGGTGGCGACGCTGCCGATGCGGGACCCGGACGCCGCCGCGCGGGAACTGCGCCGGGCCGTGACCGAGCTGGGGATGAAGGGAGCCGAGATCGGCCCCCGGGTGGAGGAGATCGGGCTCGACGACCCCGCTCTGCGGCCGGTGCTCGGCACGGCGGCCGAGCTGGGCGTGCCGCTCATCCTGCACCCGTACCACGTCGGGAAGCGCCCCGGGCTCGAGGACTACTACCTGTCCAACCTGATCGGCCACCCGGTGGAGACCGCGGTCGGCGCGGCCCGGCTGATCTTCGGCGGCGTCCTGGACGAGCTGCCCGACCTGCAGCCGGTGCTGATGCACGGCGGCGGCTACCTGCCCTACCAGATCGGGCGGCTCGACCACGGCTACCGGGTCCGGCCCGAGTCGAGAGGCTGCCGGGCGGAGCCGTCCAGCTACCTGCGACGGTTCTTCTACGACACCATCACGCACGCCGCCGGCCCGCTGCGGTTCCTGGTCGAGATGGTCGGCCCGGACCGGGTGGTCTACGGGACGGACTTCCCGTTCGACATGGCTGGTGGGCCGGTCGAGGAGCAGCTCGCCGGGGTCGGGCTGCACGAGGAGGCACGTCGGCGCATCGCCGGGATGAACGCGGTCGACCTGTTCAGGCTGCAGCGCGTCCCCCGCCGCACCGCATCCGGCGCGGCGGTGCCGTGATGACCGGCGGTGGCGGCCCGCGGCGCGACATCGGGGTGGCCGTGGTGGGGTGCGGCACGATCGGACGGATCCGGGCCACGCTGGCCCGCGGGTACCCGGGCGTCGGGTGGCTGGGGTTGTGCGACCGTGACGAACGCGTCGGCCGGCGCCTGGTCGCCGACACCGGCGCCGACCTGTTCACCACCGACGCGGCCGAACTGGTCAGCCGCCCGGAGGTCGATGCGGTCGTCGTCGCGACCGACGAGAACGAGCACGAGCGGCCGATCATCAGCGCGGCCCGGGCCGGCCGGGCGCTGTTCGTGGAGAAGCCCCTCGCCACCACGGCCGAGGGGTCCCAGCGGGTCCTCGATGAGATCGCCGCAGCGGGCGTCGACGCCGTCACCGGGTACACCCAGCGTTTCCGGCGCCGCTTCCTGGCCGCCAGGAGCAGGCTCCAGGCGGGTGCGGTCGGTGAGGTGACCACGGTCGTCGCCCGGGCGTTCATGAACCGGATGGTCCCGCTGGCCACGCTGCGCCGTACCAGGCAGCGCGCCGGCCTCACGCCGATGGTGGTGTCCGGCACGCACGCCGTGGACCTGTGCCTGTGGCTGATGGAGGGCAAGACACCGGCGAGCGTGTACGCGCGGTCGGTCGACCGGGTCCTCGGCCCGCACGGCACCCAGGACGCCACCGCGGCCGTCATCACGATGACCGACGGAACGGTGTGGAGCATGACCATCAGCTGGGCCCTGCCGACCGTCTGGCCGGGATCGGTGTACGGACTGGAGATCGGCATCGTCGGAACCACCGGAGTGATCGACATCGAGGACACCCACCGCGACGTCGTCCTCGCCTCGGAGGCGCCGCAACCGGCGGGCTACCGGCCGGACGGGTTCGACCCCGGCGCCGCCCGGCACGTCGACTTCCTCACCAGCTACCCGCCCGGCGACCTGTGGGCGGGGACGCTGTGGGGGCCGATGCGGGAGGAGACCACGTCGTGGCTGGCCCGCCTGATCACCGGGTCGCCGACGCCGCACGCCACCGCGGCCGACGGCCACCGCAACCTGCTGCTGAGCATGGCCATCGACCTGTCCGCGGCCCGCGGCGCCGAGATCGCGTGGCCGGTCGAGCCCGCCCGGCTCGACCGGACGCCGGCGACGCGCTAGATCTCGACGGGAGGCGACCCAGATCTCGGCAGGAGGCGACGGGAGGCATCGTGCGGAGCATCGACGTCGGCGTCATCGGGGTCGGCTGGTGCGGCGGGATCCGGGCCGAGGTGTGCGCCCGGAGCCCGTACGTCGACCGGCTGCACCTCGCCGAGATCCGGTCGGACCGCCTCGCCGAGGTGGCCGCGCTGACCGGGGCGGCCACCGCCACCGCGGACTACCACGAGCTACTCGACCACGTCGACGCCGTCCTGATCTCGGCAACGCCGGAGACCACCCACTACCCGATGGCGCGGGACTGCCTGGCCGCGGGCAGGCACGTCCTGCTGGAGAAGCCGCTCGGGCTCACCCTCGACGAGGCGGACGACCTGATCGGGCTGGCCGACCGGCTCGGGCTGACGTTCGCCGTCGGCTACTCGCAGCGGTTCAACCCGAAGCAGGCCTACGTCAAGCAGTGCCTGGCCGACGGCACCCTCGGCGCGCCGGTCAGCGCCATGGTCAGCAGGCACATCACCCGCAACCTCGGCCGGAGGATCGGCGGCCGGATCAGGCTGTCGCCGGCCGCGATGGAGGCCACCCACGACATCGACTTCGTGATGTGGTGCCTGGCCCCGGCGCGGCCGGCGAGCGTGTACGCGCAGTCCGTCCACAAGGTGATGAAGGACGCGTACGACGTCGCCGACTGCACCTGGATCACCATCACGTTCGACAGCGGCGCGGTCGCGGTGATCGGCGCCGGATGGATCCTGCCGCCCGGCTACCCGAACTTCTCCACGACGACGATCGAGTTCGTCGGCACCGACGCCGCGGTGCTGATCGACGACAGTCACCGCGACATCGTGCTCAACCGCATGGACGGCGGCGTCGTCTTCCCGCTGTCGACGATGCCCGGGGAGCAGGTCGGCCACGTCTACGCGGGCCCGATGGCCGCCGAGACGATCCACTTCCTGGAGTCGGTGGTGTTCGGCCGCCCGGTCCTGGTCCCCGCGACCGAGGCCCGCGAGGTGATGCGGGTGTACCTGGCCGCCGACGAGTCGGCCGTCTCCGGCCGGCCGGTGGCGCTGGCGCCGGTGCCGAGGCACCGGGCCGGTTGCTAGGCGGGGAGGTGCGCCGGCCGGCCTCGAACCGCGGCGCCGTCGGCGCCACGCCGGGCCCAGACCTGGAAGAGCGACGCTGACCACCGGTCGACCACCGTCCGACCACCAGTCGACAGGCACGGCGCCGGCGCCGCCCCTTCGGCCGGCTGTCGGCAGCCATATCGTTGGCACAGCGGCGGCGCGTGCCGGTCGTGCGGGCGCCGTCGGGACCGCCGCCCGGAGGGGACGCCATGGCCGAGTTGAGCGATCAGCCGATCCGCAGTCTGGACGATCTCGCGCGGTTCGAGGCGGCGATGCCGCTGCCGCAACGGCTGCCCGAGCGGAGCGTGCTGGACGTGTTCGTCGGGACCGCGGCCTGCGATCCGGACCGTACCGCGATCACCATGCTGATCACCGGGGCCCCCGACGAGCAGCCCCGCCGGGTCAGCTACCGGGAGCTGCTCGGCCTGGTGCGCCGCGCCGGCAACGCCTTCCACGCCCTGGCCGGACCGCGCCCGGGGGTCGCCTACATGCTGCCGTGGCTGGTCGAGACCCAGGCCACCCTGTGGGGAGCGCAGGCCGCCGGCTACGCCGTCCCGATCAACTTCCTGCTGCAGCCCGAGCACATCGCCGAGCTGCTGCGGGCGTCCGGCGTGAAGATCCTCGTCGCTCTGGGCCCGCACCCCGCGCTGGACATCTGGCCCAAGTCCCTGGCGCTGAGGGAGCAGGTACCCGGCCTGAGGCTGATGGCGGTCGCCCCGCCCGGAACGCCCCTCGAGGACGGCGTGGTCGACTTCCACGCCGCGGTGATGGCGCAACCGGACGACCGCCTCGCCTTCGAGCCCGGGCGGGACGACGACCTGGCGGCCTACCTGCACACCGGCGGGACGACGGGCAGCCCCAGGCTGGTGACCCTGACGCACCGCAGCCAGCTGGTCGCCGCCCTCGGCGGAGCCGTGCTCGGGGACATGCACCCGAGCGACACCCTGACCGCGAACCTGCCGCTGTTCCATGCCGGCGGCACGATCTTCTGCGGCCTCAGCATCTTCCTGGCCGGTGCCGGACTGCTGGTGATGTCGCCCGCGGGGCTGCGCAATCCGGCCATGGTGGGGGGCTTCTGGCGCCTGGCCGCCCAGTACGGGGCCACGCTCCTCGGCGGGGTGCCGACCTCGCTGGGCACGGTGCTCGACGTCCCGCTTGAGGGTGCCGACATCAGTGCCGTGCGGGCCGGGTTCACCGGCGCGGCCTCCATCCCGCCCGCGGTCGGGCAGCGCTTCCGCGAGGTGACCGGCCGCCCGCTGTACGAGGTGTACGGGATGACCGAGGCCTCCGGGCTGATCGCCATCGACTCCGTGTCGAGTCCGGGGTGCGCCGGATCGGTCGGCTGGCGCCTGCCGTACACCGAGGTGGTGGTGCACCGGTTGGCCGCCGACGGCGGCCAGGGCGAGCCGTGCGCCCCCGGCGAGATCGGCGTGATCACGGTCCGCGGGCCGCACGTGTCGCCGGGCTACCGCGATCCCGGCCACGACGCCGGGGTCTTCGAAGAGGGTGGGCTGAACACCGGTGACCTCGGCTACACCAACGAGTCCGGGCACCTGTTCATCTCCGGGCGGGTCAAGGACCTGATCATCCGCAGCGGCCACAACATCGACCCGCTGATGATCGAGAACGCGATGGCCTCCCACCCGGACGTGGCCCTGGCCGCCGCGGTGGGCATGCCCGACGACTACGCCGGCGAGCTGCCGGTGTGCTATGTGGTGCTGCGCCCCGGGGCCACCGCCTCGGAGCAGGACCTGCACGAGCATGCCCGGCGCACGATCGGCGAGCGCCCCGCCTGGCCGAGGCACATCCACATCGTCCAGGCCATCCCGCTCACCCTGGTCGGGAAGATCTACAAGCCGCAGCTGCGCTGCGACGCCGCCACCCGCCTGGTGAGGCACCTCCTGGAGGAAGACCTCGGGGTCCCCCGGGCACAGGTGGAGGCCACCACGGGCGGCCCGCGGGGCATGCGGGTCACCGTCACCCTGCCCGCGGCCGACCGCGCCTCGCTGCCGGACGTCGAGAAGGCGCTGGCGGGTTACCTGTTCGACGCCGACGTCCGGGTCGAGTAGCCCGGGCCCCGACGACAGGGAGCGCAGTTGGTGATCACGGACCAGCGGGCCGGGAGCCTGCTGTCGGTGAACGTGGGCCTCCCCCAGGATGTGGCTTGGCGTGGCCGGACCGTGCACACCGCGGTGTGGAAGCAGCCGGTCGACGGCCGGCGGATGGTGCGCCGGCTGAACATCGACGGTGACGGGCAGGGCGATCTGGCTGGGCACGGCGGGGAGCACCGGGCGGTGTTCGTCTACCAGATCGAGTCCTACCGGTACTGGCAGGAGCAGCTGGGCCGTGACGACTTCAGCTACGGGCAGTTCGGGGAGAACTTCACCGTGAGCGGCCTGGCCGATGACCAGGTGTGCATCGGCGACCGCTACCGGATCGGGGAGGCGGTGTTCGAGGTGACCCAGCCGCGGGTCACCTGCTACCGGGTCGGCATCCGGATGGGCGACCCGCGCATCCCCGCCCTGCTGGTGTCCCATCACCGGCCCGGGTTCTACCTGCGGGTGCTGCGCGAGGGCGCGGTCCGGGCCGGGGATGACATCGTCGAGATCGCCTCCGGACCCGAGAGCATGACGGTCGCGGAGACCGACGCGCTGCTCTACCTGCCCGGGCATCCCCGGCAGCAGCTGCAGCGGGCGCTGCGGATCGCCGCGCTGCCCGCCGGGTGGCGCACCTCGTTCCAGGCGATGCTCGAGCAGGCCGATGCGCCAGGCCCAGCGGGTAACGCGGGCCTGACGGCGGTGAGCCCCCCGCCGGCCTGGCCGGGGTTCCGCCCGCTGGCGGTGACCGCGATCCAGCCGGAGAGCGAGTCGGTGGTGTCGGTCTACCTGGCCGATCCGCAGGGCGCGACCGTGCCGCCCGCCCTGCCGGGCCAGTTCCTCACCCTGCGCCTGTTCGTGGACGATGCGGCGCCGCCGCTGCTGCGCAGCTACTCGCTGTCCGGGGCGCCGGGCGCCGATGCCTACCGGATCAGCGTCAAGCAGGAGCCGCATGGCGCCGGGAGCCGGTTCGTGCACAGTAGCGTCCATCCGGGAGACCTGCTGGAGGTTGCCGCACCACGGGGCACCTTCGTCCTCCAGCCGGAGGACTCGCCCGTCCTGCTGATCAGCGCGGGCGTCGGTGCCACCCCGGTGCTGGCCATGCTGCACGCCCTGGCCGACACCCGATCGGGCCGCGACGTCTGGTGGCTGCACGGCGCCCGCAACCGGGCCGAGGAGCCGTTCGCCGCGGAGTCGCGGTCGCTGCTGGGACAGCTGGCCGGCGGGCACCGGCACATCTGCTACAGCCTGCCAGGGCCGGACGACGTCCCGGGACGCGACTACCAGACCGAAGGGCGGCTGACGGCGTCCGTCCTTGCCGCCCTGGACCTGCCGCGCGACGCCCAGGCCTATGTCTGCGGGCCGGCCGCGTTCATGGCGGACGTGTCGGCCGCCCTCGCCGCGATGGGCATCGATCGCGTCCGTACCGAGATCTTCGGAGCCGCGCCCGGGCAGACGCCGGGTATCGCGGCCGCCGCGGCTCGGCCGCCGCATCCGCCCCCGGGGCCGCCAGGTGACGGCCCGCAGGTGGCGTTCGCGCGCAGCGGCCTGACCGTTCGCTGGGGCGCGGGCTACTCCAGCCTGCTCGAGCTGGCCGAAGCCTGCGACGTGCCGGTTCGCTGGGCATGCCGCACCGGCGTGTGCCACACCTGTGAGACGAACCTGATGTCCGGTGCGGTCAGCTACGCCCCCGACCCGGTCGATGACCCCGCTGACGGAAGTGCGCTGATCTGCTGCTCCCAACCCGCCGGTGACCTGGTGGTCGATCTGTGACTCCCAGATCGGCTCCCTCGACCAGCCGCCTGAAACGGCGCAGCGAGGAATCCAGACCCCACCGCACGAGCGGGCGGACGACCAGCCAACCCAGACGTCCCACCAGGCCCAGCGGGAGCTGCAATCGCTCCGTCCACTGGAACTGGCACGACTCTGCCTGCCGGACCACCTCGAGGATGCCGATGCCGCGGACGACTCGGCCGGTGTGCCGCACAGTGCACCGGTGCGGCGGAGCCCACTGCGTGATCACCATGGTGTCCGTGAACCCGATCGGACCGATGCCAGTCCGCGCCACCACCGAGGCGCCGAGGACGTGACCGCCGCGCACGCGTGTCCCCCACACCCACCTGTGTTGTAACGGCCAGTCGACCGCGGCCCTCCACACCCGTTCCGGGTCCGCCGAGATCGTCACTCGCGAGGCGATCTCGACCTCCGCCGGCATGATCCGAGCCTAGGCGCTCTTCCTCCGGTCGGTGCCGTCTGCGTCGCCGCCCTTGCCGTCCTCCCCACAGATGTCACCGACGTCACCGACGTCACCGGTGTCGCCGGTGCCCTTGCTGTCGTGATCGAGATTGAGCCTGAGTTGGTGGCCGAGGCGGCGTGCCTGCTCGGCGGCCTGGTGTGCGGTGTTGCGCAGGATTCGCCGTTGCGGGTCGATCCAGGTGGGTGGTCGGGCCCACGGCAGGCCGTCGATCATCCGCAGGGTCCAGGTCCCCCCGGCGTGCACCGAGCTGTGATGCCGAGGGCACACCAGCGCCAGGTTGGTGATGTCGGTGCCACCGCCGTGCCGGAACCAGCTCACGTGATGCGCTTCGCAGATCCCCGGTGGGGCGGTGCAGCCCGGGATGACGCACCCGCCATCCCGTGCGGCCAGCGCCCGCCGCTGGGCGGGGCTCGCGGTCCGGACGCTGCGACCCAGGTCCAGCACCGCACCCGACGGCGCGAGCAGCACCCGGGTCAGGATCGCGTCGCAGCCCAGCCGGCCCAGCGTGCCGGGGTCGACCGGCCCGGTCTGCGCACACCACGCCAACCCCGCCGCCGGCGGCTCGCGTTCCGCCGACCCGGCCGCGGCAGCGGTGTTCTGCCCACCGGCTGACCCCTGCGCGACGGCGCGCTGCGCCGCGGCCACCTGCTCCGGGGTAGCCACCACCAGCACATGCGCGGGCTCCCCGGCGGAGCTGGGTGCGGCGGACAGGGCGTGGCGGGCGATCGCGGTCAGCGCGTCGGCGTAGCGCTGGGGCCGGGTGCGTTCATCCGCGACCAGCACACCCTGCCCGTCCTGGTCTTCGCCGGTGGTGTGGGGGGTGGGGGCGGCGTGGGCGTCCAGGGCGGCCTTCACCACAGCGGCGGCGGCCGGGTCCAACTGGAAGCGGCCCACCAGCATCCCGGTGGAATCCACCGCGCAGGCCAGGCCGCGCCGCTGGTAGGCGTGCGGGTCGTAGCGGTCCGAGCCGGAAGGGTCGAGGGTGGCCAGCAGCTGCCGGGCCAACCGGTCCGTCGACGCCGGCGCCAGCACCCGGGACTGCTCGGTGAGGAACCCATCCACCCGCGCCGCGCCGGACACCCCTTCCTCGCCGACCGCCCGACACAGGTGAGCGGGAATCCGCGCCAGAGTCCGGACCGCGACATCCACATGCGCCCGGGACACCTCCCCCGCCGCCAACGCCGCACCCATCTCCGGCAGCACCCCGGTGTCGGGGTTGAGGGCGTGGGCGGCGGCGACATCCCGGTGCGCCTGACCTGGGGACACCCGACACGCATGCACCAGGAACGTGACCGCCGTCCTCCCCGGCGCCACACCCGGCACCGCTTCGGGCCGGGCGTCCAGGTCGCGGACCAGGCCCAACCGCAGCGCCTCCACCCCCGCCCCCGCCGCCTGGGCGTCCAGCAGCGCCGAGCGCAGCTCGCCGTCCGACAACGACCACGTCCGCGCCGAACCCGCCCCCTGCGTCACCCTCCGGATGGTCGCCAGCGCCCGGATCACCTCATGCACCGGCACATCGCCGTCACCGTCGTCCGCTGCCGCGTCCCCCGCGTCCCTCCCCATGACGAGCACGCTAAGGCCCACCGCCGACAACCGGACCGACAATCCGGGCCCACCGGAAGCCCCTGTGGATAAACGGGACCCAGCCGCCCCCGTGCAGCGACGCGGGCCCGCCCAACCCCGGCTGGGCGGTTGGAGCGCACCACTGCGCTTGCCCACGGGCGTACCGTCGGGAACGTGGCCTGGGATGGATCCCACAGGCGGCAGCCGCGCGTCCAGGACGTGGGCTTCGCCGCGCTGATCGGTGCCGTCGCGGGTGCGTCCGTGGCGGCCGGTCGGGGTCGGCGGTCAGTACTCGGGAGCGCTGCGGTCGGTGGGCTGGCCATGGCGGCGATCGACGCGCTGGCGCGGGCACGGCAGCGTCCGAACGAGATCCCGCCCTTCTGGGGTCGGCTGGCCGCCAGCACGGCTCTGGCTGCGCCGCTCGGCTGGTCCGTCAACCGGCTCACCGGCGCGGGCCCGACGGTGATCGGCGCCGTGACCGGTACGGTCGCCGGCGTCCTGGGTGTCCGGCCGCAGAAGGTCGCGCTGGGGCCGGCGGTCGGCGTGCTCGTCGGGGGTCTCGCCGGTCGCGCCACGTCACGGGAGGATCCGGCCGCCTCCCCGGCCACGGTCGCAGCGACGACGATGCTGACCTACCGGCTCGTTTCGGCGCTGGCCTTCCGCGATCCCCAGGTCAGCCTGCTCGCCGATCGTGTGGACGCCGCCGAGCTGCCCTTCGTCGTCCCGCTCGAAGCGCGGTCACGGTACGTCGGCACCGGGTACGTGGAGCAGCTGGCGGAGGTGCTCGGCGGCAGCTACACCGCCGACGCTCAGGAGGTCGGGATCGTCGCCAGCCTGGACGAGCTGGCCGGCCCGGACTTCGACCCGAGCGGCGTCCACCCGCTCGTCCGTGAGTTCTACGAGCGCACGACTCGCTTCACCCTCGACATCGTCCCGGAATGGCGGCCCTGGGTGATGCCGGGCTACCTGCTCTACCGCACCGCGCTCGCCCAGCCGCTGGGGCAGGCCAACGTGCCGATGAACCAGCGGCAGGCGCAGCGCGGCGTGCGAGGACGGATCGACACGATCGTCGTCCGAGGGGATGACGACGGCACCCCGACGACGGTGCGCGGTTGGATTCGTTCCTACGCCGACACCGACGAACCCATCTACGTCGGCATCTACACCACCTACCGGTACCAGGACCGCGGGTACGTCAGCGTCGGCTTTCCCCTGCCGAGCGGCAGCTTCACCGCAACCCTGCTGCCGCGCGCCCGCCCCGGCGGCGGTCTCGTCCTGACCAGCCGCAGCCGCACGCTCAAGCACCCCGGCCACTACCTGACGGCGATCGACCCCGAGGACCGCAGCCTCACCACCCTGGCCGTCCACGGCTTCTCCGAGCAACTCGACGTGTACGTCGACGACGGCGGACTGCGCGCCGAACACGCGTTCGCCGTCTTCGGAATGCCCTTCCTCGTCCTGCACTACCGGATGGAACGCAAGGCCCGCCTGCCCCGCCCGACCCTTTGATCGACGCATTGAGCAAGCACCCGCAGGGCGTCATGGGTCGATGCCGACGTGGGCCCGGGCGAACGCGCGGGCGAACGGCTTGTCGTTCATCAGCCGGGTGAGACGCGCTTGTCGAAGGCCTTCGTGGAAGGCGGCCTCAGCGGTATCGGACTGGCTGGCGAGCAGTGCGTCTTCGCCCTGCTTGCCCTGGAGTCCGAGCCCCTGGACCCGCGCCTCTGATGCACCAGATCGGCCGAACCGATAACCCGAGCCCTGCCCGGATTGTCGATCCGGACGTGTGACCGGGACGATACTGGTCGGGTGATCGGGCGAGACGTGGCCACGGTGGGCGTGGCCGCCCACGGCTGCCGCGGGTAGTGGCGACCGTCTGGGTGGCGTGGTCGGCGCCGTCGGCCTCGCCCGCGCTGGCGAACCTGCTCGACGGGGTGGAGCGGACCCGCCTCGAGCGCCTGCGCAGCGCCGAGGATCGCGCCCGTTACGTGGTGGCCCACGCCCTGCTCCGGATCATGGTAGGCAGCCACTTGGGATGCCCTCCCGAGCGGATCGCGCTCAGCGCGACCTGCCACCGATGTGGTGGTCCGCACGGGCGGCCCCGGCTGGTGAGCCGGGCTCGGGAGCCGTCCCTGCACCTGAGCCTGGCCCATGCCGGTGCCCGGGTGGTGGCGGCCGTCAGCACGGCCGGGCCCGTCGGTGTCGACGTGGACGTGGAGGCTGCCACCGGATTCGCCGGGTTCGACGCCGTGGCCCTGGCGGCCACCGAGTCCGCGGCGGTCGCCCGGATGCCCTCGAGGCGCCGGCCCGCCGCCCGGGTCACCGCCTGGGTACGCAAGGAGGCCGTGCTCAAGGCCACCGGGGACGGGCTGAGGGTGCCGCCCGGTGACGTCGTCGTCAGCCCGCTCGGCGAACCACCCCGCCTGCTCTCCTGGGATGCCGCCCCGCCGGGGGTTCACCTGCACGACGTCGATGTGGCCGCCAGGCGTCACGCGGCCTGCGTCGGGGTGGTGGCCGCTGCGCGGCCCGAGTTCCTGGTCTCGTGCGGTGAGGCGTTGCTCGGCGGCGTCGGCGGCTGAGCCGGCGCCCGGGACGGTCTCAGTCCCCTCGGGCAGGTAGATCGGGCAGTTCCGGTCGTCGCAGCCAGGAGCTGAGCAGGGTTGCCACCCGCTGTCCGTCCGACCCGCTCGAGGCCGCCGTCGCGTGCTGCACGAAGGCGCCGGTGGTGACGGTGGAGTGGCGGTGAGTCGATGTCCAGGACGCAAGCATCGAGAAGAAGGCGCGATCACCGAGGACCTGGCGGAGGGCGTGCAGGGTCAGCGCTCCGCGCTTGTAGACCCGGTCGTCGAACATCCGGTCCGGCCCCGGGTCCGCGAGCACAAGATCTTGGGGAAGATGCTTGAGACGCTGCCATTCCCGCCGTGCGAGCGTGCTCGCCGCAAGCCCACCGGACCGCTCGGACCAGAGCCACTCCGCGTAGCAGGCGAAGCCTTCGTGCAGCCAGACGTCACGCCAGCGGCCGAGGGTGAGGCTGTTGCCGAACCACTGATGGGCCAGTTCGTGCGCGATCAGCCGCTCGCTGCCGCGCTGCCCGTCGACGTGGTTCGAGCCGAAGATGGACAGTGACTGCGCCTCGAGCGGGATCTCGAGTTCGTCGTCGGTGACGACCACGGTGTAGCTGTCGAAGGGATACCGCCCGAACATGTCCCGGAACGCTGTGATCATCTGTGACTGCCGGGCGAAGTCGTGCTGGGCCGCCCGGCGCAGCCGCGGCGTGGTGGCCAGCACCTGCCGAACCGACCGGGTATCGGTCTCGCTCAGCGTGTACCGCCCGATCTGAACGGTCGCCAGGTAGCTGGCCATCGGCTGCGGCTGCTCGTAGACCCAGGTGGTGCGGCTGCTGCGCACCCGACGCTCGACCAGGGTGCCGTTGGCCAGCACCGTGTACGGCGACTCCGCGGTCACCGAGATCCGGTAGCTGGCCTTGTCGTCCGGTCGGTCGTTGCAGGGGAACCAGGTGGGCGCTCCCTCGGGCTGGCCGGCGACGATGACGCCGTCGCTGAGCTCCTCCCAGCCGACCTCGCCCCACCGGCCCCGGATCGGTCGGGGACTGCCCTGGTAGTGCACGTCGATCTCGAACGGCCGGCCCTCCGGGATCGCCCGGTGCGGCTGCACCGCAAGCTTCCGGAGACGCTGCCGGTAACGCAGCGGTCCATGGCCGTCCACCTTGACCCGGACCACGCGCAGCCCGGAGAGGTCCAGGGTGAACTGAGGCAGGTCCCGGGCCGCCACCGCGATCACTCTGGCGTGGCCGGCGAGCCGGTTGGTGGCGACCCGGTAGTCCAGGTCGAGCTCGTACCTGGCGACCCGGAAACCGCGATCGCCGACGTCCGGAAGGTACGGGTCGGGCGTGCCGTCGGCGGCCGGTTCCCGCCCCGCGGCCTCGACGGCCCTCATCCGCTTCCCCCCGGCCAGGCCGCGATCGGGTTGCCCGTCCAGCGGCTGTGGGCGGGCACGTCCTCGCCCCGCATCACCAGGGATGACGGGCCGACCGTCGTCGACGCCCCGATCGTGGCCCCGGGCAGGATGACTCCGTGCGGCCCGAGGGTTGCTCCCTCGGCCAGCGTCACGGAGTCGAGGCTCATGATCCGATCGTGGAACAGGTGGGTCTGGAGCACGCACCCGCGGTTGACGCTGGCACCGTGTTCCAGGCGGACGAGGTCCGCCTCCGGCAGCCAGTGTGTCTCGCACCAGACCCCTCGGCCGATCCGAGCGCCGAGCGAGCGCAGCCAGATGGTGAGGACCGACGTACCGGTGGCCGCTCGCACCCCCCACGGCACGGCGAGCATCTCGACGAAGGTGTCGGCGAGCTCGTTGCGCCACACGAAAGAGCTCCACAGCGGGTTCTCCCCGGCGCGGATCCGGCCGACGAGGAGCCACTTGGCCACCGTCGACACCGCCAGCGCGACGATGCCTGCCGCGAGGATGACGGCCCCGCACGTCGCGGCGGCGGTCGGGTACCCCGCCTGGTCGGCGACGGCGGCCAGCCCGAGCAGCACGGCGACACCCAGGCCGGCGGTGCAGACGGTGGGGATCAGGCGGAAGATCTCCACCGCCCCGCGCGCCACCCTCAGCCGCGTCGGCGGGTCGAAGGTCCGCGAGGCGTCGGCGTCCTGCGGAGCCCGTCGCATCTGGACCGGCGGGCTGCCGATCCACGACGTCCCCGCCTTCGCCCGGGCCGGTGCCGCGGACAGGACGGCCACCAGGGAGTCCTTGGGAAGCCGCCGGCCGGGCGCCGTCATCCCCGAGTTGCCGAGGAATGCACGTTTGCCCACCTTCGCCGGTTCGATCCGCAGCCATCCCCGGCGCAGCTCGTAGGAGCCGATCAACGTGTCGTCGGCGAGGAAGGCGCCGTCGCCGATCGTCGTCATCCGCGGCAGCAGCAGCACGGTCGACGCCTCCACGCCGCGGCCGACCTTCGCGCCCAGGGCGCGCAGCCACACCGGGGTGAGCAGGCTGGCATAGATCGGAAAGAGCAGGGTCCGGGCCTCGTCCATCAGCCGCTCGGTCGCCCACACCTGCCAGCCGATCCGGCTGCGCACCGGGTGATGCCCTTCACGCACGCCGGCACCCAGGAGCCGGATGCCGGCGAGTGCGAGGAGCGCGAAGACGCCGAACCCGACCAGGGTGGCCGGGACGATCAGCTGCAGGGCGGCGCGCGCCGCCTCTCCTGTCGTCGCCGCGTGCCGCGCCCGGGTTCCGATCACCAGCAGCCCGGCAGCCGCTCCGATCACCGGGAGCAACGCGATCAGGGCGGCGGTCAGCCCGTAGACCGGAATCCAAGGACGAGCGGGCGGGGGGCATCACCCGGTGCGCAGCCGGATCGGCTGGCAGGTGTGGGCGACC
>Ga0187788_10000164_pt1 | contig 17320 bp, 15 predicted proteins | sample 1015_BV01_MP10_2_FD_133008 | JGI IMG/M metagenome (GOLD analysis project Ga0187788, IMG submission 133008) | Tropical peat soil microbial communities from peatlands in Department of Meta, Colombia - 1015_BV01_MP10_20_MG | ecosystem: Environmental > Terrestrial > Soil > Wetlands > Peat | place...
GCGGTGGCGGCGCTGGTGGCGCTCTGATCGGCGGCCTGGCGGGTGGGGGGAAGGGTGCGGCCATCGGCGCGCTGGTGGGAGCAGGAGCGGGCACGGCTGGAGCCGGTTTAACCGGCAATCGCGATATCGCATTGCCGGTCGAGACGGGGCTCAGTTTCCGGCTGGCCGCGCCGCTCACCATCAAGCGCTAAACCGCCGCGAAAAGTGGAATCGCATGATCGGTGCAGCGTACCTGCGCCGATTCTTGCTTAGCGATCCTTATTGCTGCTGCCTGGCGGGCTTGGCGGCAGGCTTCGCACCGCGAATCAGAATCGGCATCCCGCAGCTGCTCTCCAGCAGATGGCGGGCCGCGGCCAGCCTCTCCGCGCTGCGGGTCTCGGGACGGTAGCCCGGGGCGCGGATCAGGAGAAAATCTCGCGCTCTCTCCACCTTCACATCCGGCGCTACCCCGTTGTGAGGATGGTCGAAAGCGTCCGCCAGGCGCAGCACGCCGGCCAGGGCCCGGACCAGGCGCTTGTGCTCGGGCGTCAGCTCTTGAAACAGCTTGTGGTCTGAGTGCGGAAGCGCGCCGCGATGATAGCGAGCGATCAGGGCAGCCATCTGCAACTGCTCCCGCGTCCACCCGGGCGGCAGGTCCAGCCCGGCGATCAGCCGTTGCGATCGTTTGTGATGGCCTTGCGCACTCTTCGCCCTCCCCACTTCATGGCCCAGCACGGCAGTCTTCAACAGATCTCTGCACACCAGACCGTTGCTCGACGGCGGCAGCAGCCCCATACGGCGGAGACCGTCATGCAGCTGCAGACTGATCCGCAGCACGCGCCGCGTGTGCTGCGGGTCAGGATCCAGAAACGCCGCCCAGATCCGCAGCTTGCGCTCGATGGCCTTTTTCAGGCACTCGCCCGAGGGCAGGCCGCCGCGCCACACGTTCCACAGTGATGCCCGGCCCGTCATCTTGTGGCGGTACCTCTCCAGCCTGGAGTCGCGTTCTCCGCGAATGCGCTTTTGCCAGCGCACGCGGTCCTCGGCCGCAGGAAAGGCGCCGATTTGCAGCGCGGTCTCCTGCAAAACGTCTAGGTCATGCACTTCGCCCAGCAGGTCCTGGAGTTCTTTCAGATCCTTGCCCCACTGCTGATGCTGCGTGGGCAGGAAGTTCTCCACCATGTAGCGGAATTTCTTCAGCCCAATGCGCAGCGCGTGATAGGCGATCTTGCTGCGGTTGCGCATCGCCACGCGATGCAGCAGGGAAGCTTCCTCCAGCCGCTCCAGGGCGACCACCTGGAACAGATCTCCGCCCAGGCGAAAGCGCCTTGCCCGCTGCTCCAGCTCGTCCGCCCACTGTGCCCACTGCTTGCGATCAAAATGCTGCAACACGCCGGCGGCCTGCTGCTTCAACTCGCGCTCCCGGCGCTCGCAATGCGTGGTCAGGCGCTGCCTGACCAGGTCGTCCTCGCTCCCTAATTTCTGCACCCACTCGTGCAGGACCTGGACGTCGCGTAATTCACCTAGGCTGCTGAAGACGGCTCTGCCCGCCTTTTTCATTTTCCGCCAGGCAGGAGCCGGATCGAGGGCGCGAAAGCCGTCGGCCATGGAGCGGCATCGGCGAATGGCGACTCGCAGGTCGTGAACCGGATCGGGCGCGAAATCGGCCGCCGCCTTGTCCGTTTCCTTCAGCACCTGCTCCATCCAGTAGCCGATGCCGTTGTCCTTCTTCTCGCTGTTCCTGGTGATCATTCTCGAGTGCGCCCGTGCGGGCCACGCTGTTCCGAGGCGGAAAACCGTGCCCACCGAAATTCTACCGCGCTTCTTGCCGCCAAGAGTGCGTGCGCCACGCTACACGAGGCAAGATTCTATATAATCCCCGCATTCATCATGGACTTCGATCAGCTCACAACCTTCGTCGAGGTTGCCAAGCTTGGAAGTTTCTCGCGCGCGGGACAGAAAGTCTTCCGCTCGCAGTCGGCGGTAAGCGCGCAAATCCGGCAGCTGGAGGAGGAGTACGGCGAAAAGCTCCTCGACCGCGCTGGCAAGACGGTGCGCCTGACGCCCGCGGGCGAAGTGTTCTTCGAATACGCGCAGCGCCTGCTGAACCTGCGCCGGGAATCGCTGCGCGCGGTGGCGGACCAGGGAAATGCTCCGCGCGGCGTGCTCGCCATCGGCGCCAACGAGGCCACCTGCCTCTATGTTCTGCCGGATGTGTTCGCCGAGTATTCGCGCCTCTATCCCGACGTGCAGATCAGCATCTACCGCAATTTCAGCCGCAAGATTCTGGAGCGCATCGATGATGGCTCGATCGATGTAGGCATCGCCACTCTGCCCGTCAAGGCGCCCAGCCTGCAGGTGCAGCCCATCTTTCGCGACCGGCTGATGCTCATGGTGGATGCCAAGAGTCCGCTGGCCCGGCGCACCGCGGTTCCGGTGAGTGTGGTCGCCGAGCATCCGCTCATCTTTCCCAAGACCGGCTTCACCCGCCAGATTCTGGATCGCCTGTTCCGGCCCCACCAGTCGCAGTTGCAGATCCGTATGGAATTGCCCAGCGTGGGCATGATCAAGGGATTTGTGGCTGCCGGCCTCGGGGTCTCCATCATCAGTGCCAGCTTTGCGCGCGACGAGGTCCGCTCCGGCCAGGTGAAGCTGATCGCCCTCGAGGATTGCGACCTGTGGCGCGAGCTGGGCATCATCTACCGTAAGGATCGCAGCCTGCCTCGCTCCGCCACGGCTTTCATCGAGCTCATCCTGCAAACCTCGGCCGGTAAGAAACTGGGAGCCAACAGCGTGGCCGACAGCTAACTCTCCGCGCAACCGCTGGCCAGGTGCTTGCGATTTTTTCGATTTCCAACATCACAATTTTGCGTTTCTCTTTTGCGGGGCTGCGCATTTCTAATTTAGCTGTATGAATTTTGGCAGCCGGGTGGGCTGCATACTGGAGAACGCTATGATCTGTCCATATTGCCACGTCGAGTACACGGCCACGCGGCCGTGCTTCTGCCAGCCGCGGGCCGATGCCTCAAAGCTGGAGAGCGCAGAAGCCAAGCCTGAGTCCGTGGCTGTGGACCAGCCTCCCGCTGGGCTGGGTAACCCTTTCTGGAACTGATTGCACACCTCCTTCGCTAACCTTCCTCCCTTGGAAACGGCCGCCGTTTAAGGCGGCCGTAATTTTTGGCCGTAAAGTGCCCGGGCACATGGCGACCGATCGGACTACGGTCCCCGGCAGGCTGCGTCCGCGCCGCCCCAGCCCAGGCGTGATTCTCCTCCAGCCCCTGGGTTACGATATAAGGGCTCATAGTCAATTTCCCCGTATTCTGCCGGGCCGCCAGAGACCGACGGAGTCCAGGACTGCGGACACAGGTGTCCGCGGCAGACGGGGAGTAGCCAGGGGCCAAATGAAGGATTTTTACATTCGCGACGCTGCCCAGCAGGAGAACAAGACCATCACCTCCTGCTTCGTAGTCTGTTCCAAGCAGATCAAACCCAAGAAGTCCGGCGAGCTCTTTATCGCCCTCACGCTGGCCGACCGCACCGGCCAGCTCGAAGCCAAGGTCTGGGACAACGTCCATCAGTACCTGGACAGCTTCGAGCAGGACGACTTCATCAAAGTCAAAGGACTGCTCAACAAGTACAACAACCACTACCAGCTCACCATCCACAAGCTTCGCCGGCTGCAGGAGAACGAAATCGACTTTGCCGACTACCTGCCAAAAACCGACAAGGACGTGGAGCAGCTCTGGAGCCGCCTGGTCGATTACGTGGCCGGCTTCCGCAATGAGAATCTGAAGGCGCTGATTCAGGCCTTCATGAACGATCCCGAGATCGCCCAGGCTTACAAGACTGCTCCCGCCGCCAAGACCCTGCACCACGCGTACATCGGCGGGCTTCTGGAGCACGTGGTGAGTCTGTTTCAGCTATGCGATCTGGCGGCGCGCAACTATCCGCAGATCGACCGCGATCTCCTGCTGGCCGGCGCCTTCCTGCACGATATTGGCAAGCTCCACGAACTCACCTATGCGCGCTCGTTCTCCTACACCACACGCGGCCAGCTGCTGGGCCATATGGTGATTGAACTGGAGATGCTGCACGCCAAGCTGGACCAGCTTCCCGGATTTCCGGCGGAGCTGAAGACGCTGGTCGAGCACATGATCATCAGCCATCACGGCCACTATGAATTCGGTTCCCCCAAGCTGCCTATGTTTCCCGAAGCCCTGATGCTGCACTACCTCGACGACCTGGACTCAAAGATGGAGAGCATGCGGGCGCAGTTCGAGCGCCAGGCGGCCAGCGAAGAACCCTGGGCCGGTTATAACTCCGCCTTGGCGCGGCCTCTGCTCAATCCCGCCAAATTCCTCAGCCCCAAGCCGGTCAGCGCCGGGGAAACGCCCGCGGCATCACAGGCCTCTGAGGCCGAGCCTGTGAGCCCGCAACCGGAGGCATCGGAGAACTGCGTTCCTGTGCCCGGTGATTCGAACAAGTCGTGAGCTCGAGGTTTGTGCCCCAGTCAATACAGCGATCCTTCGCTTCGGAATGACCAGCATGCTCGATTTTTCGCGCTTCCAGTGCCTCACCTTCGACTGCTACGGAACCATCATCGATTGGGAGACCGGCATCCTGGGCGCCCTGCGCCCCCTTCTCGCCGCGCATCGCCGAAACCTCACCGACGACGGCATTCTGGAGCTCTATGCTGCTCTCGAGTGGCAGGAAGAGCGGGGAGATTACAAGCCCTATCGTGACGTGTTGCGGGCAGTGGCCGAGAAGTTCGCAGCCCGGATGGCCTTTTCGCTCGATGCCAACGAGGCTAGCGTCTTATCGCGGACGCTCCCCGATTGGCCGCCGTACGCGGACAGCGTTGCCGCCCTCAGGCAGCTCAAGTCCCGCTACCGGCTGGCGATCATTTCGAACATTGATGACGACCTGTCTGCGGCGACCGCGCGCCACCTCGATGTGAAGTTTGACTACGTCATCACCGCCCAGCAGGCGCGCAGCTACAAACCGTCGCTCCACAACTTTGAGCTGGCGCTCGAGCGCATCGGACTGACGGCCGACCGCGTGCTGCACGTCGGCCAGAGCGTCCGCCACGACGTGATCCCGGCGAAGATGCTGGGGCTGGCAACGGTATGGGTCAATCGCCGGCCCGGGACGACGCTGTTCGGCAACCGGCCAGCGGCCTCGCAGACGCCCGACCTCGAGGTCAAGGATCTTCAGACGCTCGCCGACCTGGCCGCGGGAAGCTAGCAAGCTGCCTGAGATGTCCCACCCAGGCATCCCGGGGGAACATCGTCGGCACTGGTGGGGCCCGATCAGGCCCTCATCGGATACAATCGGGCAGGGGCATTAGCGCGCCCAATCAACTGAAAATGCTACGTTTCTCGACAGCAGGGGAATCTCACGGCGAAGCCTTGGTCGCGCTCTTGTCGGGTATTCCCGCGGGGCTGGCGGTTGATCCCGCCTTCATCGATCGCGAGTTATGGCGCCGCCAGCAGGGTTACGGCCGCGGCGGACGCATGCGCATCGAGCACGATTGCGCCCGCATCCTGTCGGGCGTGCGCCAGGGGCAGACGATCGCGGCGCCGATCGCCATCCTGATCGAGAACCGTGATTGGAAGAACTGGACCCAGGCGCTTCCCGTGACTCCAGGCGATCCGGATCAGCACAAGCCAGTGGCTTCTCCGCGCCCTGGCCATGCAGATTTGGCAGGCGCGCTCAAGTACAACTTTCCGGAAGCGCGCTATGTTCTGGAGCGCGCCTCGGCCAGAGAATCGGCGGCGCGGGTGGCCGCGGGAGCCATCGCCAAGCTGTTCCTGCGCGAGCTGGGAATCGACGTGCTCAGCCACGTGATCGCGGTGGGCAGCGCAACCCTGGATAGGCAGGTCGCCTGGGAACAGATTCGTGATCTTTCCGCCAAGGACGAAGTGCTGCTGAACTGCGCCGATGCTGATGCCGAGCAGCGCATGAAAGCGGAGGTGGATGCAGTTCTGAAGACCGGCGATTCCGTGGGCGGAGTGTTTGAGGTCCGGGCTCACAACTTGCCCCCCGGCCTGGGCAGCTACATCAACTGGGACGAGCGCCTCGACGCACTGCTGGCGGCGGCCGTCATGTCGCTCCAGGCGGTCAAGGCGGTGGAGATCGGGGTTGGAGTCACAGCGGCGGGCTCTCCCGGATCTGCCGTGCACGATGAAATAGGCTATCGCGGCGCAGCGCAGGGAGCGGCGGGAGCCGGCTTCACGGGCTTTACCCGCGCTTCCAACCGCGCGGGGGGAATTGAGGGCGGCGTTTCCAACGGCGAGGACCTCATCGTCCGCGGCTATCTCAAGCCGATCTCGACGTTACGCCGTCCGCTGGGGTCGGTGGACTTTGCCTCCCGGGAACCGGTGAAGGCGGCCTACGAGCGTTCGGACGTGTGCGTGGTCCCAGCGGCAGGCGTGGGCGCGGAGGCGATGGTCGCGCTGGTCGTGGCCCGCTGTGCCCTGGAAAAGTTCGGCGGCGATTCCATCGCCGAAACTCTGCGCAATTTTGAAGGCTACAAACAACAACTGCGAAAATTCTGAATGATCTATCCCATCGTTAAGTATGGCGACCCCGTTCTTGAGAAGCCTGCGGCCCCGGTCACGGTATTCGACGGAGAACTCCAGCAACTCATCGAGGACATGTTCGAATCGATGTACGCCGCGCACGGCGTGGGCCTGGCCGCCCCCCAGATCGGCATCTCCAGGCGCGTGGCGGTCATCGACATCAGCTTCAAGGAGGATCCGGAGGCCAGACTGGTGCTGGTCAACCCGGAGATCATCCATACGGAAGGCCGGGTGGCCCAGAGCGAGGGCTGCCTCAGCATCCCCGAGTTTCGTGAGAACGTAGCTCGCGCCCGATCCTGTACCGTGCGCGCCCAGGATGCGCGCGGCCACTGGTTCCAGCGCACGGGAGAAGATCTTCTGGCTCGCGCTTTGCAGCACGAAACCGATCACCTCAACGGCAAGCTCTACATCCATCGCATCAGCGGGCTGAAACGCGACCTCATCCGGCGCAAGATCCGCAAGCTCGAAAAAGCCGGCGAGTGGAAGTAGCCGGCGCCGACACTTTCTGACTTCGCCTTCCCGCACATCCATCTACAATCAGAAAACAATGGATCTGGTCTTCTGCGGAACCCCGCAATTCGCCGTACCTACGCTGCGAGCGCTTCTGGACCACGGTTTCAGCATTCGTCTGGTCGTCACGCAACCGGACCGGCCCAGCGGCCGCGGCCTGGAGCTGACGCTGTCGCCGGTGAAGAGCCTGGCGGTGGAGCGCGGCATCCCCGTCACCCAGCCCGAGAAGATCAAGAATAACCAGGAATTTCGCGCCCAACTGGAGGCCATCCACCCGACGGCAATCGTCGTGGTCGGCTACGGACGCATCATTCCACAGTGGATGATCGATCTCCCGCGGCTGGGCAACATTAACCTTCATGCATCGCTGTTGCCCAGGTATCGCGGAGCTGCACCCATCCAGTGGGCGATCGCGATGGGCGAAACGGTCACCGGGGTCACTACCATGCGCATCGACGCGGGCCTCGATACCGGAGACATGCTGCTCCAGCGGGAAATGCCTATCGCGCCCGAGGACACAGCCATCACCCTGGCTACCCGGCTGGCGGAAATGGGAGCGAGCCTGATGGTGGAGACGCTGCCCGCGCTGGCCGATGGTCGAATCCAGCCTCGCCCGCAGGACCACTCGCAGGCAAGCCTGGCGCCCATCCTGAAGAAGGAAGACGGCCTGATCGATTTCCGGATGACGGCGCGCCAAACCTGCAACCGGCTGCGCGGCTTTCAGCCCTGGCCGGGGATCTTCACGATCTTTCGCGGCAAGCATCTGGCGGTGACGGCAGCGCGGCCCTGGGCAACCGGCTCCCCACCACCGGAAGCGGCCACGATCATGGTGGAGGGCGACCGCCTGCTGGTGGGATGCGGTGGATCGACCACCCTGGAATTGCTCGAGCTGCAGCTCGAGGGGAAAAAGAAGATGCCAGTTCGCGACTTCATCAACGGCTATCGTCCAAGGGCAGGGGAGCGGCTGGGTGAGCTGGCGGCTGCCGTTCCGGCCCCCCGGGCCTGACATGCCGACCGCGGTAGCACAGTGCCACACCTGCAGCCTCGACCACAGCCTGGCCCCTTCACTGCCGTGGTGAGCCCCGCCCGAGATGCGGCGTTCGACATCCTGCTGCGAGTGGAGCAGAAGGCGGCCTACGCCTCCGAGCTGCTCCATTCTTCACCGCGCCTTGCGCGGCTGTCTCCTGCAGACCGCGCGCTGTGCACGGAGCTGGTCATGGGGGTGCTGCGCTGGCAGTCACGCCTTGACCACACACTCGCCGACTTGATTTCCAGGCCGCTGGCCCGGCTCGATAGGGAAGTGCTGCTGGCCCTGCGCCTGGCGGCGTATCAGCTCATCTTTCTGCAGCGCATCCCCTCCCATGCAGCCGTAAACGACAGCGTGGAGCTGGTGAAGCGAAAGCGCAAGCGCTCGGCAGCGCCCTTCGTGAATGCCATTCTGCGCAGGCTGCGGACAAATCCGCTCTCCCCGGAACCGGTGCTGGCGCCCGGGACAGCCACCGTGCCTGATTTGGCGCAGCTTTATTCCCACCCTCTGTGGCTGGTTGAACGCTGGGCGATTCGCTTTGGTCTGGATAAGGCCGCGCGCATCTGCTCCTACGATCAGCAGGTCCCGCCCACTGCCGTTCACCTGCTTGACCCGGCAGCCGAAGGCGAACTGCGGGAGGCCGGCGTGGAGATGTCTCCAGGGCTCCTGCTGCGCGCCGCGCGGCGAATCAAGGCGGGCGATGTCACCGCGACTGCGGCTTTTCGCGATGGCCGCGTCACCCTGCAGGATGAAGCGTCGCAGCTGGTGGCCTGCCTGGTCCCACGCGGCAATCGTTTGCTCGACTGCTGTGCCGCCCCTGGCGGCAAGACGGCCCTGCTGGCAGCTCGCAATCCCAACGCCACAGTAATTGCGGCAGACCTTCATCCGCAACGGGCGTCCGCCATGCGCCGGCGTCTGGCCTCTGTGCCCGCCCGTGACCGCATCCGGATCGTCGCGGCGGACATGACTCAGCCGCCTTTTGGCCGCACCTTCGACAGCATCCTTGCCGATGTTCCCTGCTCCGGCACGGGCACCCTGGCCCGCCACCCGGAGATCAAGTGGCGGCTGGAAGCTCGCGATCTTGCCGACCTCCATGCCCGCCAGGTGAGGATTCTCGCCTCCGCCCTCGATCAGCTCGCGCCCGGCGGCCGGCTTCTGTACTCCAGTTGCTCGCTCGAGCCGGAGGAGAACGAGGACGTGGTGCGCGAGGTCGTCGGACGAGGACCGAGGTTCAAGCTTCTGCATTGCGGGGCCGAGCTTCATCGCCTCCGCAAGTCGGGTGAGTTGCTCTGGAGCGACGTGGACTCGCTCCTCGACGAAAACCTCCTGAGGACGCTACCGGGAGTGCATCCCTGCGACGGATTCTTTGCAGCGTTGATTGAGGGCTAGCTCTGACTGCGGCAGGCGATCGCCGAGCGAACCCCGGCGCCCATTTTCACAGGTCCTCAGCGGCTCACTTCCAGGGTGACGACTGTCCCGGGAACGACCCTCTGCCCCGCCGCAGGATATTGCCGCACGACCACGGTGGGAGCGGCGATTGCTTCCGGGGTTGGGGCTGGGGCCTGTGGCGTCCCTTGGACCGTGCCCTCCTCCTGCGCAGGTCCGTTCACCTTGCCGAGCTTAAGTCCGCCCGCTTCGATGGCCGCGGCCGCCTCCACTAGGGGATGACCGACGAAATTGGGCATCACCAGGCCTGGAGGCTCGGCCGCCGCGCCCACCAGCAAGCTGACTTTGGGCGATGCCACCTGGGCGTTGGCTGCGGGACTCTGCGCCGCCACTTCGTCTGGAGCCACCTCCGCCAGGGACAACACCGCGACCGTGCCCAGTTCCAGGCCACGCTGCCGCAGGTTCAATTCTGCCGCGCGCAGGCTTTCACCCACGACGCTGGGAATCGTTGCCCGCTGCGGCCCCAGGCTCTCTGCCAGTTGCACGCGCCAGCCCTGGCGCACCTTTGTGCCTGGCGATGGGACCTGCGACATGATTCGGCCTTCCGGCACATCCAGGCTGTAGAACTTCCCTTCGATCTGCAGCAGCAGGCCCTGCGCCTGCGCCGCGCGCTCGGCCTCCCTGGGAGTCATGCGCACGAAGTTCGGCACGCTGACTTCCCCGCCGTGGATGGCGAAGCGCATGGCAGTGAGCGCCGAGAGCACCGCCACACTGATCAGCACCAGAACCAGCAGCGCAATCCGCAGTAGGCGTCTCATCACCGATTGCGCCGATTGTATCGCGCCCGGGGGAAAGACTTTGCCGATCGCCACGGCGGCGTGGTGAAATATCGCTGAAGTCCGTCATGGATTCCCCAAAGATCAGGACGAAGAGCGAATTCGCCGAGCAGGCTGCCAGCCTGTTCCGCAAGCTGCCCTCGATCGACGAGTTGCTGCGCCAGCCGGAAATGGCGGCGCTGGTCGCCAGCGATGGGCACTCGGCGGTCGCCGACGCTGCGCGCAGCGTGCTGGGCGCTCTGCGCCAGGAGATCTCCGCCGGACATCTTGATGCCGCCGGTGTCCATCTTGCCCTTACCGGCCTGGGCGCTGCAGTGGAGCGGCATCTGCGGCAAACCTTGGGCTACTCGCTGCGGCCCGTGATCAACGCCACCGGGGTGATCCTGCATACCAACCTGGGGCGCGCCCCACTCTCCGCAGCCGCTCTTGAGAACATACGCGACGACGCCGGAACCTACTCCAACCTCGAGTTCAATGTGGAGGCGGGTGAACGCGGCAAGCGCGATGTGCATGTGGATCGCCTCTTTGCCCGCCTGCTGGCGGGCGCAAGCGTGGCCGCACCCGTCGCAACTATCGTCGTCAACAACAACGCGGCGGCTGTCTTTCTGGCATTGAATACGCTGGCGGAAGGATACGAGGTCATCGTCTCGCGGGGCGAGCTGGTAGAAATCGGTGGCTCGTTCCGTATTCCTGATGTGATGGCGAAGTCGCACGCCGTTCTGCGCGAGGTCGGCACCACCAATCGGACCCGGATCGCGGACTACGAACGCGCGATCGGCGAGCGCACGCGGCTGCTTCTGCGGGTTCACCGCTCGAATTTTCAGATCACCGGTTTTACAGAGCAGCCTGCGCTCGAAGACCTGGTCGCGCTGGGGCGCAGTCATGGCATACCGGTGATGGAGGACCTCGGCAGCGGAGCCCTTCTTGACCTTCGGTCGGTCGGCGTCGAGGGCGAACCCGGCGTGAGCGAGAGCCTGGCAGCGGGAGTCGATATTCTCACCTACAGTGGCGACAAGCTGCTGGGCGGACCGCAGGCGGGAGTCATCAGCGGCCGCAAGGACTTGGTCGCGCGTATCCGTTCCAATCCGCTGTTCCGCGCCCTGCGGGTGGACAAGCTCACCTACGCCGCCCTGGAGGCGACCTTGCTGGCGTACCTGCGCCAGGATTACGACGCGATCCCCGCCCTGCGCATGATGCGCCTTTCGCTCGAGGAGATCGCGCGGCGGGCGGAAGCGGTCGCGCGCTCCCTCCGATCCTCCGGCTCGGGCCTGCAATCCGAGATGATTGCGGGCGAATCGGTGATCGGCGGCGGCGCCGCGCCGGCCTCGACCTTGCCCACGCGTTTGCTCGCCCTCTCGCTTGCGGGCTTGAGCGCGGAGGAGCTGGCGTCGCGGCTGCGCCTCAACCATCCTCCCATCATCGCCCGGGTCGAGGAGGATCGGGTGCTGATCGACCTGCGCACGGTTTTTCCCGGTCAGGACGAGGTCGTCGTCGAAGCGCTGGTGCGGATTGCTGGGAGTTGAGCGCTTTCGACCAGCGCCGCCCGCCGCCATCGATTTCTTCCCGCCTCAACCCTGGACTGGCGCATCGAACTGAGCGTTGCTGATTGCCGGCCGTGTGCTGGCTCCTGGCTAGTTCCTCTGTCTCTTATGGCCACCATCTACACCATCGGTCACTCCACCCGGACCCTCGACGAACTCATCTCCGCGCTCAAGGCCCACGGCATTCGCACTCTAATTGATATCCGGGCCTTCCCGGCGTCTCGCCGTTTGCCGCATTTCAATCGCGAACCGCTCACGGCAGCCCTGACCACAGCCGGCATCGGCTACCTGTGGGAGAAGAGGCTGGGTGGATACCGCAAGAAAGTACTTGCTGACTCGCCCAACGTCGCACTCCGCAACCAAAGCTTCCGCAACTATGCGGATTACATGCTGAGTGGGGAATTTCAGCAGGCAATCGACGAACTGATTGCCCATGCCGGGCAGGAGGGGGGCGCCATCATGTGCGCGGAGCGGCTGTGGTTCCGTTGTCACCGCATGCTGGTGTCGGATTGGCTGGTGGCGCATGGGCACACCGTCCTGCACATCGACGGCATCGGCCCCCTCAGCCAGCATCGGCTGACCCCGGAGGCGCAGCTCGAGGGTCGAAACGTCATTTATCGAGAGAAGTGCCTGTTCTAGGCGGACGCGGCGGGACTGGCTCTCCGATTCCGGGCAGGTCGGACCCTCGTCCTGGCTTTAACAGAGCGCAGATCTGCTCGATCGCCTCGGCGTTCTTCTGCACGAATTCTTGCCCCTCAATCTGCAGTTGTTCCAGGTTCGCCGAGCTGACGTTGTCCATCTCGCTTGATGCGGTGGTCAACTCAGGCTGCAGCCGGTAATGATTAGCCTTGCCTAGAATCGTGTCCAACTCATAGTCGACGGCCTCCGACACACTGTCCATGATCACGGGCACGATCAGCCGCGCCCATCCCAGCAATCCCCAGGTTTTCGCCTTGCGATAGGCAATGGCATCCGGACGGTCTCCGGTTCCCGCCGAAACCACCAGGAATTCGGTCGCATCGTGATAGATGTTACGGGCTTCGGCGTACGCCGCCACTGCTGGGTTGTTCACGTAAATCCCACCGTCCACCAGGGCATAGTCCGCCTTGTCGCCTTGCAGGCGAAAGGGCGGGAAATAGGTAGGTGCTGCCGACGTTGACCGGGCCACCCGCCACAGATGCCAGTTATAGGTTGCATCGGATGCGATCTTGTGGCTCTTGAAGAAGAAGGGCTTCTGCGTTTCCAGATCGTAGCTGGAGATTAGCAGCGGCGTTTTCGCCGACCGCAACTCCGCTGCGCCGAAAAATTTCTGCAGAACTCGCTCCAGCGGCTTGGGGGAATACTTGGGCATGAATACCGCTCGCAACGGCGTCAGCAGGTTCTTGCGGAAAATCGTGGGACCGTTCTTAACATAGAGGTCCACGAGTTCCGATGGTTCGTAGGCCTGGCCTTGCTTGGCTCCCGCGCCGATTGCGGCGGCGATGATGCCCCCGGTGGAGGTGCCGGAGATGAGATCGAAGACTTCGTGCAGCCGGCGCCCCACCGAGCGTTCCACTGCCGCCAGAATCGTCGCCGGGATGATGCCGCGAATTCCGCCGCCATCGATGGAAAGTACGTTGATGCAGCCTGGCTTGGCGATTCGATCAGCCATGTGGTCTCCCCTTCAGGACCGGTCGGGTCTCGGAGGAGCCTTATTGTCGTACAGCCGCTCCGCGAGCGGGATTGGAACTACGAATTGTTGCTGAAATCGGAATCGCGGACTGGAGCGCCCCAGGACCGAACAGTGCTGCAAGGAGAAGTATGCGCCGCCATTGTTCGCAGCTCCGGATCGCCTAACGCGGAGCCGCATTCCTGCGCACCAGGAGCGATATGGTCAGGCCAATGCAGAGCATGAGCGCCAGCACGCCGTTGACGCGGGAAGCCAAGGTGGCTGGGCGTGTATGTGGGATTCGCGAAAGCGGCAGAACCACCAGGTTCATGATCAGGTAAACGAAAACGCCGTAGAGCAGGCCCGAGATGACCGGACGGCGGATGAGGAAGGTGAGCTTGCGGCTTGCCGCGTAGAAGATTGCCGTCCAGCTCAACGCGATGAAGTAGTGCAGCGCCACGCCGAGAAGCACCGTTGCCACCCCGCCCTGGAATGAACGGGGGCCGATCAACCCGCTGGCAATGAACTGAAACACCCGCGCGGGACCAACTCCGTGCAGCCAAGTGAAGATGAGGGCATCGGAGATGTCCAGAGTGCCGGCGATCAGGCCAATCCAGAAGATGGTGAGCACGGCGCTGGATCGCGCGGAGACTACCGTGGGCGGCGCGACATCGCTTTTCATGGTTCGCCTCTGGGGGCCCTGAGCAAAGCCAGCACATCCTCGCCCATAAGGCATTCTGACTCAAGGCTTCAGGGATCAGAAAGGGCAGATCGTCGGCGGATTGACGGCAACCTGGGAGCGGTAATTGGGAAGGGAAGTGAGAAAAAACAAAGGCCGCCCGAAGTTCCGGAGCGGCCTGATTCTATCCTTCCCGCGGCGTCAGTTCTGGTCGTTGCTGGCGCGCTTCCACGACATCAGTTCCTCGATGGTCGAGGTCGCGCTCGAAGCGGGATGCTTGTAGGCTTCAACGTCCGCGCGCGTGGCTTCTTCCCCCACCGCCCGAATGCTCAGGCCGACCTTCTTCTCCGCCGGGTTCATCTTGATTACCTTGAAGTCGTACTCGTGACCCACTTCCAGCTTGATCGGTGCGCCGTGCTCATCGACTGCCTCCGAGTTGTGGCACAGGCCTTCCACGCCTTCCGAGATCTCCACGAAGGCGCCAAAGCTGGCCTGCCGCAGTACCTTGCCGTGAATCACGTCGCCCACGCGATGCTGCTGAAAGAAGGTCTCCCAGATATCCGGCTGCAACTGCTTCACTCCCAGGGAAAGCCGCCGGTTCTCCGGTTCGATGCCCAGCACGATGGCCTTCACGCGATCGCCCTTCTTCAGCACTTCGGAAGGATGCTTCACGCGCTTAGTCCAGCTCAGATTGCTGACGTGCACCAGGCCGTCGATGCCCTCCTCGATTTCTATGAAGGCGCCGAAGTCGGTCAGGTTGCGGACGCGCCCCTCCACCGTGCTGCCCACCGGATATTTCTGGTGCAGCGTCTCCCAGGGATTTGTGAGCAATTGCTTTAGGCCGAGGGAGATCCGCCGCTCTGGACCGTTCACGTTCAGCACCACCGTCTCGACTTCATCGCCCACGTTGACGATCTTCGAGGGATGCTTCATGCGCTTGGACCAGGTCATCTCGCTGACGTGCACCAGGCCTTCGATTCCCTGCTCCAGCTCCACAAATGCGCCGTAGTCGGTCACGCTGATGACGCGTCCCCTCACGTGTGCGCCCACGGGGTAGCGTTCGGCGGCATCCAGCCAGGGATCGGGCGTCAGTTGTTTGAAGCCCAGTGAAACCCGCTGCTTGTCCTTGTCAAACTTGAGGATCTTCACCTGGATCTGGTCGCCCACGTTCACCAGGTCGCGGGGATGCGTCAATCGCCCCCACGACATGTCCGTAATGTGCAGCAGGCCATCGATCCCGCCCAGGTCCACGAAGGCGCCGTAGTCGGTCAGATTCTTCACCGTTCCGGTCAGCACTGCGCCTTCCTGCAGATGCTCCAGGGTCATCTCGCGCTTGGCCGAGACCTCTTCATCGATCAGCTGCTTGCGCGAAACCACGATGTTGCCGCGCTTCTTATTCAGCTTGATTATGCGAACTTCGATGGTCTGGCCCTTCATGCCGTCCAGGTTGCGCACCGGACGCGCGTCCACCTGCGAGCCCGGCAGAAAGGCGTTGGCTCCCAGGATGTCCACCGTAACCCCGCCCTTGATGCGGTCCACCACGCGCGCTTTGATGGCGGTCTTCTCGTTGTAGGCCTTCTCGATCTCATCCCAGGCGCGCAGACGCTGCGCCTTGCGGTGAGAAAGATTGACGTAGCCCTCCTCCGTTTCGCCCTTCTCGATCATGACATCGATCTCGTCGCCGGGCTTGACGGTTAGGTTGCCGTCGTGATCCTGCACTTCCGCCACTGGCACCATGCCCTCTGACTTGGTGCCGATGTCCACCACCACATGGGTGGGAGTGATCTTCAGCACCATGCCCTTGAGTACGCGATCGTCGGCGATCGCCGGCTCGGGCTCGGCGTTGAAGGTTTCCAGGGCGGTGGCAAAATCCTCCATCAGCTCTTTCTCATTGCGGGATGCGGCGGCAGCCGGATGCGGGCCGCCGTCGGATTCGCCTGCAGCAGGCGTCTTCCCGCTGACGGATTCCCGCGCCACCGGGGCCGGGGCGTTTTCAGACGCATGCTCCTCGACAGGAGCCTGCGTGTTGGATGGAGATTCTTCGCTGTGGACCACGGTTTCGTCGTTAAACAAGGCCATGATTGGTGCACCCAATGCGCACGGATAATCTATGGGGACTTCAGCGTTTTGCGGACTGCTGGCGTGGTGCTGCGGGGTGTAAGCCCTGTTGCAGGCTGAGACGGTCCAGCGGCCGGATCTCGCGGAGCTATCTGCTCCTTAAGACCCATCGACTATAGCAATCGCTTGTTCGGAGTGTCAAACAACTCGCGCGCTTTTTTCGTATTTCGGAAATCAAATTTTTTGCGACGAATTAACCGCTTCGTAACACAAACCTGCGCACGCCTCACAGCCACGCCGCAGTGGCCTTCTGACCCGGATTTCACCGAGCGCTTCTGCTACTCTTTTGCCCTATGGATTACCTGTGGACGCCCTGGCGCTACGCCTACGTGACCCACGCCGACCAGATGCCCGCCTGCCTGTTCTGCGCCGCCCCGCAGGAGGGGGATGACCGCAAGCCGATGATCGTCCACCGCGGCCAGGCCTGCTATGTGATCGTGAACGCCTTTCCCTACACCTCGGGGCACTGCATGATTGTCCCCTTTGCGCACCTGGATCGGCTGGAGTCCCTGCCCACGCCCGCAGCCGAGGAGATGATGCGCCTGACCCAGCGCCTGGAGGGAATCCTGCGCCGCGCCTACCGGCCTGACGGCATCAATCTGGGCATGAATATCGGGAAAGCCGCGGGCGCCGGCATAGCGGGTCATATCCATATGCACGTCCTTCCACGCTGGGTGGCCGACTCCAATTTCATGACCACCGTCGCTGAGACTCGGGTCCTGCCGGAAGACCTCGCGACTACCTTCGAACGCATAAAGGCGGGATTCGACGCATAATCCTCCCCCGGATTCGTGCCTGGGCTTCCACTGGCGTGCCCGGCCGGAAGTCTGACTGAGTGCTGATTGCTGACGGCGCAGTGCTCGCTCAGTGTTCCCCGCGCTCATGATCCACCGGGATCAGGCAGCCGTGGGCGACGTCGCACACCACGTGCTCAAACTGGATGGTGGTATGGCGGATCTGGAACTCGGCCGCCAGCTTTTCCTGGACCTGCCGCAGGATCATCTCGCTCTCCGAC
>Ga0187788_10000165_pt1 | contig 17219 bp, 13 predicted proteins | sample 1015_BV01_MP10_2_FD_133008 | JGI IMG/M metagenome (GOLD analysis project Ga0187788, IMG submission 133008) | Tropical peat soil microbial communities from peatlands in Department of Meta, Colombia - 1015_BV01_MP10_20_MG | ecosystem: Environmental > Terrestrial > Soil > Wetlands > Peat | place...
AGCCGATGGCGTAGTCGCCGGGCTTCGGCAGTTTGAAGCCGAGCGCTTCCGTTTTCTTGACGAAGAACTTGTGCGGAATCTGCACCAGGATGCCGGCGCCGTCGCCCATGCGCGGGTCGGCGCCGACCGCACCGCGATGCTCCAGATTGCAGAGGATGCGCAAGCCGTCCTCGACGATGAGGTGCGACTTGCGGCCCTTGATGTCGGCGATGAATCCGACGCCGCAGGAATCCTTGTCAAGCGCCGGATCGTACAGACCCTGCGCCGACGGCGTGCCATTCACCGCATCGTAGTCGCGCTCGCCCATCACATCCTGCCTCGCCGGAGAGCGGCCCCCGGCGCACCTGCCGCGGGACCGGCGCGGGCTGCTGCCGATCAGCCCGGTGGCCCGCCCGGGGGCCGGCGTCGCGGTGCCCGGTCACGGTCGTGCCGCCGCGGAGTCGGGCGGGCCGGTCGGGCCCGCCGCCGGCCCGCCGGTGCTGCGCCGCCGCCTGGACGGGGCGCCCTGGGCCCCGCTGAAGATCGCGTCCGGATGCGACCGGCGGTGCGCGTTCTGCGCCATCCCCTCCTTCCGCGGGTCGTTCGTCTCCCGCCCGCCGCGGGAGCTCCTGGCGGAGGCGCTGTGGCTGGCCGAGCAGGGGGTTCGCGAGCTCTTCCTGGTCAGCGAGAACACCACCTCCTATGGCAAGGACCTGGGGGACCTGCGGGCGCTGGAGGCGCTGCTGCCGCGGCTGGCCGCCGTCCCGGGGATCCTCCGGGTCCGGGCCTCCTACCTGCAGCCCGCGGAGATCCGGCCGGGCCTGATCGACGTGCTGACCGGGACCCCGGGCGTGGTCCCCTACTTCGACCTGTCCTTCCAGCACGCCGCGCCGGGCCTGCTGCGCCGGATGCGCCGGTTCGGCGGCCCCGACGACTTCCTGCGGCTGCTGACGGACATCCGCGACCGCAGCCCCGAGGCCGGCGTGCGCTCCAACGTCATCGTCGGGTTCCCCGGGGAGACCGAGGCGGACCTGGCCGGGCTGGAGGCGTTCCTGGCCGAGGCCCGGCTGGACGTGGTCGGGGTGTTCGGCTACTCGGACGAGGAGGGCACCGAGGCGGCGGAGCTGGACGGGAAGCTCGACCAGGTGGAGATCGCGGCGCGGGTCGCCCGGGTCGATGCCCTGGTCGAGGAGCTGGTCGCCCAGCGGGCCGAGGACCGGGTCGGGCAGACCGTCGAGGTGCTGATCGAGGAGGTCGAGCCGGGCGAACAGCCCTGCGGCCGCGCCGAGCACCAGGGCCCGGAGGTCGACGGCACCACCCGGATCAGGGTGGACGGCGTCCCGGGCGACCGCCGCCCGGCCGCGCCGCAGGTCGGTGAGCTGGTCCGGGCCGTGGTGCTGGCCGGAGAGGGTGCCGACCTGGTCGCCGGCCCGCTGCCGGCGGGAGCCGAGGGCCCGGCGTGAGCCTGCCACCACCCGTGGCCCGTCCGTGGAACGTCGCCAACGCGCTGACGGCGCTCCGGGTGGCGCTGGTGCCGGCCTTCGCCTGGCTGCTGCTGCGCCAGGACGGGCAGGACGAGGGGTCGCGGCTGGCCGCCGCCGCGGTCTTCGCCGTCGCCGTGCTGACCGACCGGCTGGACGGCGACTTGGCCCGCCGGCGGGGTCTGGTCACCGACGTCGGCAAGATCGCTGATCCGATCGCCGACAAGCTGCTGGTCGGGACCGCCCTGGTCGGGCTGTCCCTGCTCGGTGAGCTGCCGTGGTGGGTCACCGTCGTCATCCTGGTTCGGGAGATCGCGGTCACCGTGGTGCGGCTGCTGATGCTCCGGCAGGAGGTGATGCCGGCCGGTCGGGGCGGGAAGGCGAAGACGGCGACCCAGTCGCTGGCGATCCTCATCCTGGTGTCCGGGGTGGGCGGGCTGTGGCGCGCCATCGGCCTGGTGGTGATGGCGGTGGCCGTGGTGCTGACCGTGGTCTCCGGCGTGGACTACCTGGCCAAGGCGTACCGCCTGCGCGCCCCGCGTGCCCGCCCGGCACCCGCCCAGCTGCCGGAGGGACGCTCCGACGGGCTGCCCGACGGGGGAGACCCGCCGTGACCCGTGACCCGGCTCCGATCGCGCTGCGGCTGGTGGCCGCGCTGCGCGAGCGGGGGGACACGGTCGCCGTGGCCGAGTCGCTGACCGGCGGCCTGGTCACCTCCGCGCTGGTCGACGTCCCCGGCGCCTCGACGGTCCTGCGCGGGGCGGTGGTCGCCTACGCCAGCGACCTCAAGCACCGGCTGCTCGGCGTGGACGCCGGCCTGCTCGCCGCCCGCGGGCCGGTGGACGCCGAGGTGGCCGTGCAGATGGCCGGTGGGGTGCGGGCGCGGCTGGAGGCCACCTGGGGGGTGGCCACCACGGGGGCGGCTGGACCGGACCCGCAGGACGGCGCCCCGCCGGGCACCGTGTTCGTGGCCGTGGACGGTCCCGGCGGCCCCCGGGTCCGGCGGGCGGACCTGCCCGGGGACCGCCAGGCGGTCCGCGCGGCCGCCGTGGAACTGGCCCTGGCCGAGGCGGCCGCGGCCGTCGAGGGCCGGGCGGAGGCGCCGGAACATCCGCCTCTCCGGCCAGGTTGAGGTGGTATCGGGCTGGTCCGCGGTCACCCCGCAGGCCGCACCCCGGCCGGGGCACCCACCCCGGGTCCCCGGCCGCGGGCCACAGCCTCGGCCCCGGGGACGGTGTCGCCGCACGGGCCGTCCGGCCCGGGAGGTACGGTGGTCCTGCGGTCTCGAGGTCGAGGCCCCGGAAAGCCACCGGACGGCGGCTTGAGGGGAAGGGCCGGGGGACCGATGAGCTCAAGGAGGACCGGTGCCTGCGAGAGGAGGACATCCCGTGGTGCTGTTGCGGCAGGAGATCGGTGACGTGCTCCGGGACGCCCGTCGCCGGCAGGGACGGACCCTGCGCGAGGTGTCGTCGGTGGCGCGGGTGTCCCTCGGGTACCTGAGCGAGGTCGAGCGGGGCCAGAAGGAGGCCTCCTCGGAGTTGCTGGCCTCGATCTGCGGCGCGCTGGACGTGCCGCTGTCCTCGATGCTGCGCGAGGTGAGCCAGCGGGTCGCCGCTGCCGAGCACCTGGCGGCGGGTGTCGAGGTGCCCGACACGGTTCCCGACGACCTGGCCGGTCAGATCACCGACTCGGTGGCGAACCTGCGCCGCGGGCTGGTCTCGGCGGCCTGAGCTCCGCAGCGCCCGGCCCCGGCTGGCAGCGCGGGCACCAGTAGGTCACGCGGTCGGTCGGCGCCGTCCCGACGGCGCCGGAACGGATCGTCGTCCCGCAGCGCCGGCAGGGCCGGCCCGCCCGCCCGTGCACCCACTCGGTGCGCCCCCGGCGGGTGTCCCCGGTGGTGGCCTGGACCGCGCGGGTGGAGTTGGCCGCCAGCAGCCGGTGCGCCAGGTCGATCAGCGCGGCGGGGTCGGGGACGTCGCCGACCCGCGTCCAGGGTGAGACACCGCGCAGGAAGCACGTCTCGGCCAGGTAGAACGTGCCGATCCCGGCGAGCACCCGCTGGTCGAGCAGCGCCTCGCCGAGCGGGCGGCCCGGATCCGCGAGCAGGTTGCGCTGCGCCCGCCCGGCGTCCCAGTCCGGGCCGAGCAGGTCCGGGCCGAGGTGGCCGACCACCCGCCCCTCGTCGGTGGTGGCCAGCACGTCCAGCATGCCCAGCCGGCAGCCGACGGCGGTCCACGACGGGTTGCCCAGCACCGCCCGGATCCAGCCGGCCCCCGGCCCGCCGGGCGGCCGCGGCCCGGTCGGCTGCACCCGCCAGGAGCCGTCCATCCGCAGGTGGCTGTGCACGGTCAGCCCGCTGTCCAGCCTCACCAGCAGGTGCTTGCCGCGGCTGACCGCCTCGACCACGGTGCAGCCGGTCAGGTCGAGGGTGGCCAGCGACGGCCAGCGGAGGTCGGCGACGGTCAGCGTCCGCCCGGCCAGGGCCGCGTGCAGGCGCCGCGCCGTGCGCCACACCACGTCTCCCTCGGGCACACGCCCAGTGTGCGCCACTCACACGGTGTTTACGCAGGTCAGCAGACGGTAGGTAGGCGTGGGTATCCGCCAAAGAAGAGGAAAGTTACTCCTGGGTAGGGTAAAAGAGCAAGACTCCAGAACTGTCCTGATCATCGCTAACGTGCTCCCTGACACCGATGAGGACACGGGTTCTCGGGGGAACCGGTGGATCATGGGAGACCCCGCGAGTGAAATCACATATCCGACTAGCCGCCGCCGGTTTCCTGGTGCTCGGCGGCCTTACCGTGCCCTCGGCGGCCCATGCCGCCACTCCCGCACTCGCCCCCGCGCCCCTGGAGTACGCCGCCGCCGCTGACGCGGTACCGGGTCAGTTCATCGTCGTGCTCAAGTCGACCGGCCCCGACGAGCGCGCGAGCTCGGTCGCGGAGATCGCGAACACCCTGGGTGTGAAGGCGGAGTACGTCTACACGTGGACGATGACCGGGTTCGCCGCGACGTTGACGCCGGCTCAGCTGGCGGCCGTGCGCGCCAACCCCGCCGTGGAGTTCGTCGAAGCTGACCGGGTGGTGCGCGCCGCCGATACCCAGACCGGCGCGACCTGGGGGCTGGACCGGATCGATCAGCGTGCGCTGCCGCTGGACGGCAGCTACACGTTCAACGCGACCGGCACGGGCGTCAACGCCTACGTCATCGACACCGGCATCCGGGCCACGCACCAGGAGTTCGGCGGCCGGGTGATGCCCGGCTTCACCGCGGTCGAGGACGGCAACGGCACCGACGACTGCAACGGGCACGGCACGCACGTGTCCGGGACGATCGGCGGGACCACCTTCGGTGTGGCCAAGGCCGTGACCCTCTTCCCGGTCCGGGTGCTGGACTGCACCGGGGCGGGCACCACCGCACAGGTGATCGCCGGAGTCGACTGGGTGACCGCCAACCACATCAGCCCGGCCGTGGCGAACATGAGCCTCGGCGGCCCGGCGGACGCGGCGCTCGACGCGGCCGTCCAGGCCTCGATCGACTCGGGAGTGACCTACTCGATCGCCGCCGGCAATGACGGGATCGACGCCTGCACCGGCTCGCCGGCGCGGGTCCCCGACGCGCTGACCGTCGGAGCGATGGACATCACCGACACCGTGCCCGCGTTCTCCGACATCGGGCCCTGCGTCGATGTGTTCGCTCCCGGCGTGGACATCACCTCGGCGTGGAACACCTCGGACACCGCGACGATGACGATCAGCGGGACGTCGATGGCCACGCCGCACGTCACCGGAGTGGCAGCGCTGTTCCTGGAGACCAACCCGACCGCCACCCCGGCCATGGTCAGCGCCGCGATCACCGGGACGGCGACGCCGGACGTGCTCAACGCGGTCGCCGTGAACACGCCGAACCTGCTGCTGTTCTCGCTGCTCACCCCACCGGACGGCGGCGGCACCCCCAGCCCGACTCCGGCGCCGACCGACCCGGGTGGCGGCGGTGGCGCGACCAGCTGTGACTCGCCGACCGCCACGTTCAGCGGGACGTTCACGCCGCAGAGCAGGCCCGCGTTCCTGCCCGGGATCTTCGGTGACGTCGTGGCGACCGGCGGGACGCTGATGGGCTGCCTGACCGGACCGGCCGACGCCGACTTCGACCTCGGCCTGTTCCAGTGGGACGGGACGCAGTGGGTGCTGGTGGCCAGCAGCACGAGTACCGGCTCGACGGAGACCATCTCGTTCACCGGGCCCGCCGGGCGGTACGCGTGGATGGTCGTCGCCACGACCGGCGTGGGTGACTTCACGCTGCAGACGGTGCGGCCCGCGTAACACGACCGCGCTCCGCGCGGCGAGTGGGGCGGTGGGTGACATCCAGGGTCACCCACCGCCCGCTTCATGCGGTTCTGATGCGCCGGGCAGCCCCCTGCACGCCGGGCAGCCCCCTGCACGCCGGGCAGCCCCCTGCACGCCGGGCAGCCCCCTGCACGCCGGGCAGCCCCCTGCACGCCGGGCCCGCCGTGCTTCGTACGGTGCGTGCGTCCGGTTGAGGCCGTGCCTCACCCCCGGATCCGCAGTCCCCGCGGGGTGGCGTGGAAGCCGGCGGCTGCCAGGGCGGCGGCCAGCGGGTGGTCGGCGGCGAGCATGCCGGCACCGTCGGCCCGCTCCACGGTCAGCCGCCCGAGCGCGCCCTCCCGGACGGCCAGCGCGAGGGCGTCCGCGGCCGCCTGCAGCTCCGCCGGGTCCTCGGTCCAGGACAGCAGCGAACGGCCCCCGCGCTCGACGTAGAGCACCAGCCCGCCGTCCACCAGCACCACCAGCGCGCCGGCCTTGCGGCCGGGCCGGTGACCCGCCGCGCCGTCCCCGCCGCCGGGCCGCTGCGGCCACGCCAGCGCGGCGCCGTACGGGTTGGCCGGGTCGGCGGCCGCCAGGACGACGGTGCGCGCGGTCGCGCCCTCCTCCGCGCCGGGCGGGCGCGCGGAGGCGCGCAGCCGGTCGATCGCGCCGGTGCCGCCGAACTGCGCGGCGCCCAGCCCCTCGACGAAGTACCCGCGGCGGACCCGGCCGGCGTCCTCGAAGGCGGACAGCACCCGGTACGCGGCGGCGAACCCGCCTGGCACCCGCTCGGCGATCACCGCGCCGCGGGTGAGCACACCGTGGCGTTCCAGCAGCACCTCGGCCACGGTGTGGGCCCGCACCGTGGGGTCCGGCTCCCGGGCCGGCAGCAGGGACCACCGCCCGGCCGCGGCCGGCGGCCCGGAGCGGGTGGGCATGGCGGGGCGGCCGGCGGCCGCCCGGGCGGCCCGCAGCGCGGCGTAGCGCCCGCCGCCGTAGCGGGCACGCGGCGCCGTCCGGGACGGCCGGTGCGCCGTCCGTCCCCCGGACAGCCGGGCCCGCAGCGGGGCCAGGGTGTCGTTGGTCAGGTGCCCGCCCCAGGTCAGCTCCCACAGCGCGGCCACCAGGTCCTGGTCGTCCGGGCCGCCCACCGCGGCGGACAGCGCCCGGAAGAAGTACGCCCCGCCGCCGGCCAGCGCGGACAGCACCGCGCGGTGCAGGTCGGTGAGCACGAGGTCCGGGTCGGGGTCGGAGGCGGTCAGCGGGGCCAGGTCGGCGGGGTGCAGCGCCACCCACCCGTCGTCCCCCGGCAGGGACCCGTGCCCGGACCAGACCACCTCTCCGGCGGCGGTCAGCTCGTCCAGCAGCGACGGGGTGTACCCGGGCACCCGGCAGGGCAGCACCAGCGTCTCCAGCGCGCTGGCCGGCAGCACCGCGCCGGCCAGCTGCTCGACCACCCGCAGCACCCCCTCGCTGCCGCGCACCGCGCCGCCCACGCCCTGCCAGCCCGGCAGGAACCGGGCGAGGTCGCGCGCCGCGACCGGCTCCACCTCGGCCCGCAGCGCGGCCAGCGAGCGGCGCCGGATCATGCGCAGCACCTCGGGGTCGCAGTAGTCCAGCCCCTGCTGGCCACCGCTGTCCAGGGGCCGCAGCTCCCCCTCCACGCAGCGCCCCGCCGCGACCAGCCGGCGCAGCGCGTCGACCACCACCGCCGGACCCAGCCCGAACCGGGCCGCGATCTCGGCGGCGGTGAACGGGCCGTGGGTGCGGGCGTGGCGCGAGACCAGGTCGCCGAGCGGATCGTCCACCGGCTCGGTGAACGCCTCGGCCACCCCGACCGGCAGGGGGGTGCCGAGCGCGTCACGCAGCCGCCCGGCGTCCTCGACCGCCGCCCACCGCTCCTGACCGGCGATCCGGACCCGGATCAGCCGCCGGGCGCCCTCGAGGTCGGCCAGCCAGCCCGCCACGGTCTGCGCGGCCACCGGCCGCGGATCGTCGGGCTCGCCGGAACCTGTGCGCTCCACCACCTCCGCCGTGGCCAGGGGGCCGAGCAGCCGGACCAGGTCGGCAACGCCCTCCGCGTCGCGGGCCCGCCGGTGCGGGGCCAGCCGCTGCAGCTCGGCCTCGGTCCGGGCGAGCGCGGCCGGGTCGAGCAGGTCGCGCAGCGCGGCGCCCTCGCCGCGGCCGAGCAGCTCGGCCAGCAGCGTCGGGTCCAGCGCGAGCGCGGCGGCCCGGCGCTCGGCCAGCGGGGAGTCCCCCTCGTAGAGGAACTGCGCGACGTACCCGAAGACCAGGCTGCGGGCGAACGGCGAGGGCAGCGGCGTGCTGACCTCCACCAGCCGCACCCGGCGGGCCGCGACGTCGCGCATCAACGCGGTCAGCCCCGGGACGTCGAAGACGTCCTGCAGGCACTCCCGCACGGTCTCCAGCACGATCGGGAAGCTGCCGTAGCGGCTGGCCACCTCGAGCAGCTGCGCCGCGCGCTGGCGCTGCTGCCACAGCGGCTGCCGCCGACCGGGGCTGCGCCGCGGCAGCAGCAGGGCCCGCGCCGCGCACTCCCGGAAGCGCGCGGCGAACAGGGCCGAGCTGCCCAGCTGCGCGGTGACCAGCTCCTCGACCTCGTCCGGGTCGAGCAGCACGAGGTCCGCCACGTCCGGCGGCGACCCGTCGGCGGTCTCCACGTCGGGCAGCCGGAACACGATGCCGTCGTCCCCGTGCATGGCCTGCACGTCGACCCCGAAGCGCTCCCGGAACCGCCCGGCCACCGCCAGCGACCACGGCGCGTGCACCTGCCCGCCGAACGGGGAGTGCACGACCACCCGCCAGTCGCCGAGCTCGTCCCGGAACCGCTCGACCACCAGGGTGCGGTCGTCCGGCACGTGCCGGGTGGCGTCGCGCTGGTCGGCCAGGTACGTGAGCAGGTTGTCCACCGCCCAGTCGTCCAGCCCGGTGGAGGAGGCGCGCCGCCTCGCCCGGTCGGGATCCAGCCCGACCAGCTCGCGGACGAAGCCGCCGATCGCGGCGCCCAGCTCGGCCGGCCGACCCTGCGCGTCGCCGTGCCAGAACGGCAGCCGCCCCGGCTGCCCGGGCGCCGGGGTGACCAGCACCCGGTCGTGGGTGATGTCCTCGATCCGCCAGGACGTCGAGCCCAGGGTGAACACGTCGCCGACCCGGGACTCGTAGACCATCTCCTCGTCCAGCTCGCCGACCCGCCGGCCGGCCCCGCCGCTGCGCTCGTCGCCGCCGGCGAGGAACACCCCGAACAGGCCGCGGTCCGGGATCGTGCCGCCGGAGGTGACCGCCAGCCGCTGCGCCCCGGGGCGGGCGGTCAGCGTCCCGGTCAGCCGATCCCACACCAGCCGCGGCCGCAGCTCGGCGAACTCGTCGCTGGGATACCGGCCGGAGAGCATGTCGAGCACCGCCTCCAGCACGCCCCGGCCCAGCGCGGCGAACGGCGCCGCCCGGCGGACCACCCGCTCGAGGGCGTCGACCGACCAGGCGTCCATCGCCACCATCGCGACCACCTGCTGGGCGAGCACGTCCAGCGGGTTGGCCGGCACCCGCAGCTGCTCGATCCGGCCCTGCCGCATCCGCTCCACGACCACCGCGGTCTGGACCAGGTCGCTGCGGTACTTCGGGAACAGCACCCCGCTGGAGGTGGCGCCGACCTGGTGCCCGGCCCGGCCGACCCGCTGCAGGCCGCTGGCCACGCTCGGCGGGGACTCGACCTGCACCACCAGGTCCACCGCGCCCATGTCGATCCCCAGCTCCAGGCTGGACGTCGCCACCACCGCGGGCAGCCGCCCGGCCTTCAGCTCTCCCTCGATCAGCGCGCGCTGCTCCTTGCTCACCGAGCCGTGGTGCGCCCGGGCCAGCAGCGCCGGCACCCCCACCGCCGCACCGGCCTGGCCCATCAGCTGCGCCGGGACCAGCGAGCCGGGATCCGGCAGTGCCGGCGTCCCGTCGCCGGCCGCCGCCAGCCGCTCCGACCAGATCTCGTTCAGCCGCGCGGTCAACCGCTCGGCCAGCCGCCGGGAGTTGGCGAACACCAGGGTCGAGCGGTGGGCGGACACCAGGTCCACCACCCGCTCCTCGACGTGCGGCCAGATCGAGGGACGGCGGACCGCCGCCGCCGCGGGACCGCTGAGGTCGATTCCCGGCGGCGGACCGGCGGCGTCGCCGTCCCCGGGCCCCGGAACCAGCCCCGGGATCTCGCCCGGCGTCGCCGCGGGGTACTCGTCCAGGCCGGTCATGTCCGGGACCGGCACCACCACCCGCAGGTCGAACTCCTTGACCGCCGGCGGCTGGATCACCTGCACCGCGCCGCCCTCGGACCCGCCGAGCCAGCGCGCCACCTCCTCCACCGGGCGGACGGTCGCGGACAGCCCGACCCGCTGGGCGGGCCGTTCCAGCAGCGCATCCAGCCGTTCCAGGCTCAGGGCCAGGTGGGCACCGCGCTTGTTGCCGGCCAGCGCGTGCACCTCGTCGACGATCACCGTCCGCACCGGGCGCAGCATCTCCCGGGAGCGCGAGGTGAGCAGCAGGAACAGCGACTCCGGCGTGGTGATCAGGATGTCCGGCGGGGTGCGCAGGAACGCGCGGCGATCCTCCGCCGGGGTGTCACCGGAGCGCACCGCGACCCGGATGTCGGGCACCGCGCCGCCGAGGCGGTGGGCGGCCTGCCGGATCCCGGCCAGCGGCGCGCGCAGGTTGCGCTCGACGTCGACCGCGAGGGCCTTCAGCGGCGAGACGTAGACCACCCGGCAGCGCTGGTCGGCCCGCTCCGGGACGCCGTCCGTCACCAGTCGGTCGAGCGCCCACAGGAACGCGGCGAGCGTCTTGCCGGACCCGGTCGGGGCGACCACGAGCGCGTGCCGGCCCTGCGCCACCGCCTCCCACGCACCCGCCTGGGCGGCCGTGGGAGCGGCGAAGGCGCCGCTGAACCAGGCCTCGGTCGCGGGGGAGAACCTCCCCGGCGATGCCGGACCCCGATCGCCCCGAGTGGGGTCGCCTCGAGCGGGCATGGGCCGATCCTCACATGCCCCACCGACACTTCACCCGGCCGGAGCGGTCGGACGGCGGTCCGATGCGGTCGGACGGCGGCCCGATGCGGTCGGACGGCGGCCCGATGCGAACGGACGGCGGTCGCGCGGCGGTGGCATGCTGCTGGCGTGCGGATGAGCGAGTTCTGGGACCTGGTGGACGCCGAGTTCGGCCGGTCCTACTCCCGCACCCTGGTCCGCGACCACGTGCTGGCCGACCTCGGCAACCGGACCGCCGAGCAGGCGATCGCCGCCGGGGTCCCGCCCCGGGACGTCTGGACGGCCCTGTGCGAGGACCTCGACGTGCCCGCCGAGCGCCGGTTCGGGGTCGAGCGGTCGCGCGGGCGCCGGTGAGACGCGGCGGGCCGCCGCTCGACCCCGCCCGGCCGGGAGGGCCGCAGATCCACCACCGGCCCAGGGGGACGGCGGACGACGCGCGGGCCCGGGTGCAGCGGCGGGCCCTGCCCGTCCTGGCCGCGGCGCAGGTGCTCGGCGGGGTCGGGGTGGCCGCCGGGCTCGCCGTCGGCGGGCTGCTCGCCGAGCAGATCTCCTCCTCGACCGCCCGGGCCGGTCTGGCCGCCACGATGTCGGTGCTCGGGGCCGCCCTGCTGGCGGTGCCGATGGCCCGGCTGGCCCAGCGGTACGGCCGCCGGGTGTCCCTGACCGTCGGGTACGGCGTCGGGGCGTTGGGCGGCCTGGCCTGCGTGCTGGCCGGCGCGCTGGACCGGTTCGGCCTGCTGCTGGCGGGTTCGCTGCTGTTCGGCGGCGGTACCGCGTCCGGCCTTCAGGCCCGCTTCGCCGCGGTGGACGCGGCCAGCCCGGAGCGCCGGGGCCGGGCGCTGTCGGTCGTGGTGTGGGCCACCACGCTGGGCGCGGTGGCCGGCCCGAACCTGTCCGGGGTGGGAGCCGACGTCGGGCGGTGGGCCGGGGTGCCGGACCTGAGCGGCCCGTTCCTGATCGCGGCCGGCGTCTTCGTCGCGGCCGGTGCGCTGGTGCTGGCCAGGCTGCGGCCCGATCCGCTGTCGGTGGCCGCCGACGGCCAGACGCAGCCCGGCGGAGAGCCCGGCCGGCAGCCGCGGGGGGACGCCCCGGGCCTGGCCGCGGTGCTGGGCGCCGTGGTCACCCGGCCGCGCGCGCTGTTCGCGATGGCCACCATCGCCGCGGCCCATGCCGTCATGGTCGGGGTGATGGTGATGGCGCCGGTCCACATGCACCACGGCGGTGCCACGCTGGAGGTCGTCGGGGTCGTGATCAGCCTGCACATCACGGGCATGTACGCGGCCAGCCCGGTGATGGGCCTGATCGCCGACCGGTTCGGCCGGATGACCGGGATCCGCGTCGGGATGGGGCTGCTGGTGGTCGCGCTGTTCCTGGCCGGCACCAGCTCGGCCGGGGCGCACGCCCAGCTCGGGGTCGCCCTCTTCGTGCTGGGCCTCGGCTGGTCGGCGTGCCTGGTCTGCGGGTCCACGCTGCTCACCGAGTCGGTGCCGGGACCGGTGCGGGTGCCCGTCCAGGGTGTCTCCGACCTGGTGATGGGGGTGGCCGCGGCCGCGGCGGGGGCGGTGTCCGGGCCGCTGCTGGCGGCCAGCGGCTACCCCGCGCTGTGCGTGGTCGGGGCCGGGCTGCTGGTGCCGGCCGCCTTCCTCGGCGCCCGCGCAGCGCGCTACCCGCAGGGCGTCCCGGAGGTCGCCTGATCCGGGGCCCGGGCCGGGGCGGGGGTGGTGCCGCCCGCCCGGTGTCAGGCGGGCGCCACGGCGGGCCGGTGCAGCGGCAGCCGGCGGTCCACGATCACCGCGCCGATCAGGACGGCGGCCAGCGTCGCCAGCTCCGCGACGGCCGCGGTGCGGGTGCCGAGCAGCACGGTGGTCAGGGCCAGCCCCGCGGCGACGATCCGGCGGGTCAGCAGCCCCGCCCCGATCGCGTGGCGCAGCTGGGCATCGCCCAGCAGGTACAGGCAGACCCCGCCGGCCAGCGCCAGCGCCGCCGGCCCGGACAGCTCCCGGCCGGGATGGCCGATCCCCTCCTTGACCCCGGCGGCGAAGGCCACCACGCCGATCAGCATCGGCACCTGGGCGTAGAAGAACGCCTGCAGCACGATCCGCGGACGGCGGTCCTCCGGCGCCGCCTCCAGCGCCCTGGTCGCGGCCTCCTCGTCGCCGAGGAAGTACATCCACCACATCGTGGCGGTCACGGCCAGGGTGAGCACCGCCGTCGCGAGCAGGGCGGCGTCCAGCGGCAGCCCGCTGACCCCGACGCCGATCGCGACCACGGACTCCCCGAGCGCGATGATCAGCAGCAGGCCGTAGCGCTCGACGATGTGCCCGGTGCGGATCCGGAACCGCGCGGTCGGGGTGACCAGCGGCGTGGCCCACTGCACCGCGACGGCCAGGGTCCAGGTGAGGTACTGGGCGCGCCCGCCGACGACGCCTCCGGCGATCAGCAGCAGCGCCGAGACGATGTTGAGCGGCGCGATCCGCAGGATCGCCGTGGCCGAGGGCGCGTGGGTGCTGCGGGTGAAGGCCCAGCTGTGCAGCAGCACGACGCCGAGGTAGGCGACACCGAAGGTCGCGCCGTCGCCGTCGAAGGCGGTCGGGATGGACAGCGCGATCACCAGGAAGCCGGCCATCCCGGCCAGCAGCAGCAGCCGGATCACCGGGCGCTGCGGCGAGACCGAGTTGGTCAGCCAGCCGTACCCGCCGTAGATCCACCACAGCACGCCGAACATCAGCAGCACGCGGACCAGCCCGCGCAGCGTGGTCTCGGCCACCAGGACGGCGGTCAGCTGGGTGATCGCGAAGACGAAGACCAGGTCGAAGAACAGCTCCAGGCTGCTCACCCGGGCGTCCTCGAACGGCTCCGGCGAGGTCTGTGACATCGGGTCATTCTCACCCGGCGTCGACCCGGCCCCGCCCCGGTCCGGCGATGCCGGCGTCCGCGGCCACGGGCCGGCGGGAGGCGTGGCCGCCGGGGGGAGCACCATGAAGCCGTCGAGGGGAGCCCGTAGGTGACCGTGCGCCACGACCGGGCCGCCGGCGCCGACCTGCGTGCCGTCGTCCTGGTGGAGGGGATGAGCGACCAGTTCGCGCTGGAGGCGCTGGCGCTCCGCCGCGGTCGGGCGCTCGATGCCGAGGGCGTCGCCGTCGTGCCGATCGGCGGCGCCACGAACATCGGCCACTACCTGGCCCGGTACGGTCCGCGCGGGCTCGACGTCAGGCTGGCGGGCCTGTGCGACGCCGCCGAGGAGGGGTACTACCGCCGCGGGCTGCACCGGGCCGGGCTCGGCGCCGACCTGTCCCGCGCGCAGATGGAGGCGCTCGGCTTCCACGTGTGCGTCGAGGACCTCGAGGACGAGCTGATCCGCTGCCTCGGCACCGCCCGGGTGGAGGAGGTCGTCGCGGCCGAGGGCGACCTCGGGTCGCTGCGGATCTTCCAGCAGCAGCCCGCGCAGCAGGGGCGCACCACCGAGGCGCAGTTGCACCGCTTCATCGGGACCCGGTCCGGGCGCAAGCGGCAGTACGCCCGCGCCCTGGTCGAGGCGCTCGACCTCGCCCGGGTGCCCCGGCCGCTGGACGGCGTCCTCGGCCACGTCTGACCGCCGCACTCGGCGGGCCGGGCAGGGCGGCGGATGCACCCCTTTGCCCACGGCGTGACACCGTGGGCATAGGAGGACCACGGTGTCACGCCGTGGGCAAAGCGGATGCGCATGACGCCGCACAGTCGGCCGAGCCCCGGCGCGGTCGAGCCGCCGAATATCGGCTGGGGGCTGTCGGTGCCGGCGGTTAGGTTGGGCGTGTGTCGCGGGACCACCAGGGCGCCGTCGAGGCTGCGGAGATCCAGGCCGGCGGGCCCGCGGCCGGCGGTTCCCCGGCACTGATCCGCTGCCGCGCCCTGACCAAGCGGTTCGGCGATCTGGTCGCCGTCGACGGGATCGACGTCGACGTCCGGCGCGGTGAGGCGTTCGGCTTCCTCGGCCCCAACGGTGCCGGCAAGTCCTCGACGATGCGGATGATCGGCTGCGTCTCCCCGCCGACCTCCGGCGAGCTGAGCATCCTCGGCATGGACCCGCGGGTGGACGGGTCGCTGATCCGCGCCCGGCTCGGCGTCGTGCCGCAGCGGGACACCCTGGACGAGGAGCTCACGGTCGCGGAGAACCTCATCGTGTACGGCCGCTACTTCGGGATGTCGCGGGCCGCCGTCCGGGCGAAGGCCGCCGAACTGCTGGAGTTCGCGCAGCTGTCGGAGCGCGCGGACAGCAAGGTCGAGCCGCTGTCCGGCGGGATGAAGCGGCGGCTGACCATCGCCCGCGCGCTGGTCAACGACCCGGAGATCCTGCTCCTCGACGAGCCCACCACCGGGCTGGACCCGCAGGCCCGGCATCTGTTGTGGGACAGGCTGTTCCGGCTCAAGCGGCAGGGGGTGACGCTGGTGCTGACCACCCACTACATGGACGAGGCGGAGCAACTGTGCGACCGGCTGGTGGTGATGGACGGCGGGCGGATCGTGGCCGCAGGCTCGCCGCGCTCGCTGATCGAGCAGTACTCCTCGCGCGAGGTGCTGGAGCTGCGCTTCCCTGAGGACGACCACGCGCGCTACGCCGGGCGGATCGACGGCCTGGCGCAGCGGGTGGAGGCGCTGCCGGACCGGCTGCTGCTGTACGTCGAGGACGGCGAGGCCGCCGCGGAGGCGGTGCACGCCAGGGGGCTGCGCCCGCTCTCGGTGCTGGCGCGCCGCAGCACGCTTGAGGACGTCTTCCTGCGGCTGACCGGCCGCAGCCTGGTGGACTGAGGTGGCCGTGCCGGCACCGGCGCCCGCTGCGGGCCGCACCATCTCGCCGTCCCGGGCCGCCCGGCCCGGCGGGCTGGCCGGGCGGGCGCTGGAGTTCTGGCTGACCTCCTACCGGCGCACCTGGCGGGGCAGCGTGGTGTCCGGGTTCGCGGCGCCGCTGCTCTACCTGGGGGCGCTCGGCTTCGGCCTGGGCAGCCTGGTCGACCAGGGCGGTGCGGGCCGGGTGGCCGGGGTGAGCTACGCCGTCTACGTCGCTCCGGGGGTGCTGGCGGCCAATGCGATGCAGACCGCGGTCAGCGAGACCACCTACCCGGTGATGGGCGCGATCAAGTGGAACCGGCAGTACTACGCGATGCTGGCCACCCCGCTCGGGGTGCTCGACATCCTGCTGGGCCACCTGGGGTTCGTCCTGCTCCGGGTGCTCGGGGTCAGCGCCGCCTTCGTCGCGGTGGGCGCGCTGCTCGGCGCCTTCACCTCGCCGTGGGCGGTGCTCGCCGTCCCGGTGGCGGTGCTCTGCGGCGGGGCGCACGCCGCCCCGGTGCTGGCGTTCTCCGCCCGGCAGGAGTCCGACAGCGCCTTCGCGATGCTGTTCCGGTTCGGCCTGATCCCGATGTTCCTGTTCGCCGGGACGTTCTTCCCGATCAGCCAGCTGCCGGCGGTGCTGCAGCCGGTGGCCCGGGTGACCCCGCTGTGGCACGCGACCTCGCTGTGCCGCGAGCTGTCGCTCGGGACGGCGTCGCCGCTGGTCGGCATCGGCCACGTGGTCTACCTGTCGGCCTGGTTCGCGGTCGGGACGTGGCTGGCCGCGCGGGCGCTGCGCTGGAGGCTGGTGAAGTGAGCAGCCTGGTCAGGGCGGCGTCCGCGGCGTCCCGGATCGGGTCGGGGGTGCCCGGCGGGGTCGGGCGCGCCCACCTGCTCGTGGAGCGCAACGTCCGGGCCGGCCGGCACGGGTGGCTCACCCTGCTCAGCGGGTTCCTCGAGCCGGTGTTCTACCTGTTCTCGCTCGGGATCGGGCTCGGCGCGCTGGTGGGCCCGGTGGAGGTGGGCAACGGGGTGTCGGTGAGCTACCAGGAGTTCGTCGCCCCCGCGCTGCTCGCCGCGTCCGCGATGAACGGGGCGATCTTCGACTCCTCCTACAACGTGTTCTGGAAGCTGCACTACGCACGGCTGTACGACATCGTCCTGGCCACCCCGCTGGGGGTGCGGGACGTCGCGGTCGGGGAGGTGACCTGGGCGCTGATCCGGGGGGCCGGCTACGCCGCGAGCTTCCTGATCGTCGCGCTGGTCGCCGGCGTGGTCACCTCGTGGTGGGCCGTGCTGGCCCTGCCGGCCGCCCTGCTGATCGGGCTGGCGTTCGCCGGGGTGGGCCTGGCCACGGCCACGCTCATGCGCTCCTGGCAGGACTTCGACATGCTGCAGCTGGTGATGCTTCCGCTGTTCCTGTTCTCCGCGACGTTCTACCCGCTGTCCACCTACCCGGAGGGCTGGCAGTGGGTGGTGCGGGCGACGCCGCTGTACCAGGGGGTGGCGCTGGTCCGTGAGCTGATGCTCGGGATGCCCGGGCCCTCGGCGCTCGGGCACGCCTGCTACCTGGTGCTGCTCGGGCTGGC
>Ga0187788_10000166_pt1 | contig 17179 bp, 22 predicted proteins | sample 1015_BV01_MP10_2_FD_133008 | JGI IMG/M metagenome (GOLD analysis project Ga0187788, IMG submission 133008) | Tropical peat soil microbial communities from peatlands in Department of Meta, Colombia - 1015_BV01_MP10_20_MG | ecosystem: Environmental > Terrestrial > Soil > Wetlands > Peat | place...
ATCGACGAATTCGACAAACTCGCGGGCTAGCGCTGAGCGTGCAACGCAATCGGACGTCAGGCGCGGGTCAAGCCCGGCAGTGACAGCGGTGGCGGTGAGGGAGTGGTTTTACTCCAGCCCGCTGATGATCCGGATGTCGCGCACGGCGCCATCGCCAAGCGCCCGCAGCGCTTCCTGGTAGCCCGGGCTGTCGTGGCCGGCGATCGCCTTTTCGAGGCTGGGAAATTCCGAAACGACCAGCCGTTCCTTCAGCCCGGCCTCGTAGGTCGCGTCGGGGGTCCCCCGGCAGAGATAGCGCACGCCAAAGGGCGCGAGCGCGACGGGGGCAAGCTTGGCGTAGGCGGCAAGCTTGGCGGGGTCCTTGATCTCGCGATAGGTGGTGATCCAGTAGCCTTTGGGCATTTGCTTCTCCTTGCAGTGACGCAATCGATAGCGATCCTAGCCTCCGAGCGAGGGTGTACGAAAGCTTTCGCCGTCATGCCGGGCTCGTCCCGGCCATCCATGCCTTACTTGCTGATCACACCCAAAGACGTGGATGCCCGGCACAAGGCCGGGCATGACGGCGGAGGGGACAAGCCCGGCCATGACAGTGTAATGATCGGTCCCGGGACAACACAGGTCGGGTTCATGGTCAGATTTTTCAGCTTATTTTTCTGCGCGTTCATTTCCCTAGTCCTCGCCGCGCCGGCGCGCGCCGCCCAGTGTGGCGGCGATTTTAATACCTTTCTGTCCGCCATGGGGCGCGAGGCCGCGGCCGCAGGCATTTCGCGCGATGTCATATCCAGCGCGTTTGCCGGCGTGACACAGGACCAGGCCGTGCTCTCTTTCGACCGCCGCCAGCGCGGTACATTCCGCAAGAGCTTCGAGGAATATGCATCCACGCGTGTCATTCCGGCCCGCATCAAGCGCGCGAAAGGCCTGATGCAAAAACACGCGCAATTGCTGGCGCGCATCCAGACGCAATTCGGCGTGCCGAAAGAACTGCTGATGGCGATCTGGACGCTGGAAAGCGACAACGGCACCGGTGACATGGGGAAGCTGCCGGTGATCCGCACCATCGCCACTTTGGCGCATGACTGCCGTCGCACCGAGCTGTTCCAAACCGAGCTCATTGCCGCGCTCAAGATCCTCCAGCGTGGCGACCTGCCGTTGCGCGACCTCATTGGCGCCTTTGCCGGCGAGATCGGGCAGACGCAATTCCTGCCATCTTCTTACATCAAGTACGGCGTCGACTATGACGGCAACGGCCACGTCGATCTCCGCCACAGCGTACCGGATGTGCTCGCCTCCACCGCCAATCTGCTGAAAACCAATGGCTGGCGCGCCGGCGCGCCTTTTGGTGAAGGCACGGAGAATTTCCAGGTGATGCGCGAGTGGAATCGCTCCGAGGTCTATCGCAAGACCATGGTTCTTTTCGCGGAGCGGCTCAGGGAGCCCTGACGGCGCGAACCTTAATAGCCCGTCACTGCTGCACTTCCGGAATAAAAAACCCCGCCAAAAGCCTGGCGGGGTTGAGGGGGGAGGAAACGCCTTCACCCCAACAGGCTGACTGAAACAGCCAGAAGTATTTGTGAGGCAGCTCACATTCGTCCGGCAGGCCAGCTGTTATTTTCTGGCCGGAAAGTGAAAGAGCTGGTCCCGGAAGAGTGACTCATGACGACCTTCATTGTTGAAAACTCCAAGCTCATCATGGTTTTCCTGCTGATCGGAACGATCATTACCCTGTCGGCCTTCGGCAATCGTCCTTATCGGCGCGAAGCGCGAGATTGATGGCTTCAACAAAAGCACGCGCCGAATTGCGCGCTCCACCGCATTGCCGCTGGCGGTTACCGACCCCCCGGCGTTATTTTTTCCGGCTGGCGGCCACTGCCTTGCCGTTGCGTGCACCACGCCTTTTTGTCCGCCCGCGCTTCGCCCGCGGCGAGGTCGCCGGACCGAAGGCAAACTTGGTGAGCGGGCCGCGCACCTCGGAAAAGATCAGCCATCCGACTCCTGCCGCGATAAGAGCAGAGGCGATCGGATTATGTTTTGCCTGTTTCGCCAATAGCGGAAGGATGTCATCTCCCAACGTGCGGGGGTTGACTCCGAACAGGTCGCTCACCACGGTCGATGGAGAGACATGATAGCGGAGATCGGCGATCCGATCAGACAGACGCTCGCGCGCCCGTTCCGCCTTGCGTTCTAGCTGTGCTGACGATGCCATAGCCTTACCTCATGCTTGCGATGGTTGAATCTTTTTGCAGTTGGTCGAGAGTCTTTGAGGGAGCAAGACGGTCCAGGCTCAGGCGATTGACGCCCAACCAGATGAGACCCGCTCCGACCAGGAGGGTGGCGATGGCGACGATGAGAATCGCAACCGGCGCGGAGCAGCCGTAGGCAATCAAGGCAGCAATAGCGGCCTGGAGCAGCAGGATAATCGTGGCCATCAGAAGCAACGCACCGGCGCCGATCAGCGCGGCTGACAAGGCGGTAAACGTAAGCTTTTCGGAAATCTCGACCCGCAGCAGTTCCAGTTCGGTTTGCAGCAGAATCGCGACCTCCCGGAAGGCGTCGCCGGCGAGGTCTACGATTCCTTTGTCCTTGGCGCGTACGCGCGCAACACGCCGCCGGCTCTCCGCTTCACCGGATGCCGCACTCGCTGCCATTTCCATTCTCCCCGTAGCGGCATCATGCCGCCCTGGTGATAACGGCGGCGGTGAGTTGTTGTTCCGAAGACGTCGAAAACAAAAACTCAATGCGCACGGAGGGCGTTCACTCCCAAAGCTCGTTATAGTTGTGGAAGTTCGGAAGGATCGGGTCCGATCGCGTCGGCTCCATCAATGGGAGCAGCCGTCTCAGCGCAGCATTGATCGGGCCGGAGGTGTGCCGCACGTAAAGATCGACCGGGTAGAGCGATTGGCGCAAATGCCACTTCGGGTCGTAGTTCAGGCTGCCACTGTAGAAGCGCTTGTAGCCGTTGGCGATGGCCCACGCGATGACATCGTGAAAAACCCGATAATAGAGATTGAGCTCGAAAGCGACGGTGTAATCAAAGCCGACGTAGTCGTGCGAGAACGCGTCGCCCTGCACCATGCATAAGCCGAATGCGATGACCCGGTTGTCCTGACGCCAAATGAAAAACCGGACTTTGTCGGGCATCCGGCGCCCGATTTCGCACAAGAATTCCTTGGTGAGTTTCTCGAACTTGAGCGGTGAACGTTCGTAGACTTTTTCGTAAAGCGGGTAGACATCATCGATAACCGGGGTCACATCGGTCACAACGCTCACCGTGATCGCCGGCTGTGCCCGCTCGGCCGTGCGCAACTTGCGCCGGACCTTCCCGCGCGTGCGGGGGCTGAGCATTTTGGAGAGATAGTCGTCGAAATCCTTGTAATCGATGCTGAGTGTAGTCATTGGCATGCTGGGCACGCGGGCAAATCCGGCGTCACGCAAGCAGTGCAGCGGCGCCCGGTATTTGGCGGGGAATTCCTTGAGAACGATCATTGCGCAGTTCAATTGACGTGCCAATTGCGGAAGCGACTGAGCGAGCGCCGCCGCAATCGCGAATTGGGATTCTGCATCGCCATCGAGATGGCCCTCGCCGGCGACGCATCCCACCATCAGCGTCCGTGCAAACATGAGGCGTGGCCATAGCCGGCGCGTGCCCGCGATGAATTTTTTGACGTGTTCGCCGAGGCCCGCCAGAAGATCCTGATCGATCAGGAAACAGGGCTGGATCGCGCGGGCGCCTTGATCACTCTCGACGACCAGATAGCCGTACTTGAAGCCATCCTTCAGTGTGTCTTCGAGAAGCTCATAATAACGATGGTCCTTTCGCTCGCGAGCGAAGGCAGACTGCCAATGCGATAAGCCGGAAATCTCGTTCCGTGAGGTAATTCTGACTGATAGGGTCGGCTGGCGGATAGCAGACAGCCCCTAAGCAACCGCGCGCGGCATATCACCGATGCGCTCTATCCGATCAAGCTTGGCGACGATTCCGCCACGTCCAGGTCGGCTTCAAAGCTGCTGTAATAAGGAAAGCCCAGCCCGACACCCAGCTGCCGGCGCCCCGACCGAAGCGCATGTTTCGCGACCTGGAGATCGAAGGCCGTGCGAACGAGATCCGGAACCTGACGAGGGGACTTCCGTACCGAGCCGAGTATCGCGCCAAGATCCGGCGTGCCGTCGGGCCGCAACCCCAGCGTCGCCGCATGCGGCAGTGTCCTATGGGCGGCATCAATAATGACCCGGCAGGCAGCGAAAGGAACGTGATGTTCAGCGGCGATTTCGGCCGCGATGTGCGATTCCATATCGACGGCGGCCGCGCCGGTCTCGTCATGCAACCGGAACTTTTCGTTCGGGCCCGAGACAACGGAGTCGGCCCCCACAACGTGCGCATGAACCGCATTTGGCAGGATATGGAGAAGCCTTCGCGCCCATGCGCGATCGGTGGCGATCAGTTTTTTGCCGTTCCTCACACCGGACGCCACGACCCAATCGCCTGCAACGAGATCCGGTGCCAGCCCGCCAGCAATACCAAAACTGATGATGCCTGTCGCGCCACGCGTGATCGCTGCGCCAAGAGCCGCGCGTAACCCCGAACTCGGATTGCAGATGACCGATACCCCAGGACCGCGCGCGATGCCGGCCTCAAGCTTTAAACAGGTAACGGCAACGACGCCCTCTTTTTCCGACATCCCACCCCGCTCCGCCAGCGGCATTTATCACAGAGGCTGCCGCTGTGGTCAACGCCACAACCCGCTGAAAAATGCACACTATTAGCCGAATCACGAGCATCTTTGTGGACGATTCTACGCTCAGAAGGCGAATGGTCAAAATTTCCTGCCCGGCATGACACACCTGCGTCCAGCAGTTACCATCGCTTCTGGAGCCGGGTATGAGTCTTGAAATCGAGGACCTCTTCGCTGAAGCGGAGGCTGATCGTTACACGCTACACACCCGCCATCTCAACGAACAGATGGTTCGCGTGTTGAAGACGATCGGATTCGATCGCGCATACCAGCGAGGCAAAGGCCAGTATCTCTACGATCGGGAAGGCAATCAGTACCTCGATTTGCTCAGCGGATGGGGTGTATTCGCGCTCGGCCGCAATCACCCGGTGGTACGCGATGTCTTGAAAAAAGTTCTCGATAGCGACTTTCCGAATCTCGTTCAGATGGACGTGTCCGCGCTTGCCGGAGTTCTGGCGGAGCGGCTGCTGCGCCATGTGCCGCACCTGGAGAAAGTGTTCTTTGCCAATTCGGGGACTGAAGCGGTCGAGGCTTCCCTGAAATTTGCCCGCGCCGCGACCGGCCGCGGCGGGATCGTGTACTGTAATCACGCATTCCATGGGCTGACCTATGGTTCGCTATCGGTAAACGGCGACGAGACCTTCCGCGCTGGGTTCGGTCCGCTTTTACCCGAATGCGTCGAAGTGCAGTTCAACAACATCGTCGCGCTCGAACGGGCGCTGGCTTCGAACAAGATCGCGGCCTTCATCGTTGAGCCCATCCAGGGAAAAGGCGTGACCGTTCCTTCGGATGACTACCTGCGTTCGGCGCTCGAGCTCTGCCACAAGCACGGCACATTATTTATCGCCGATGAGGTGCAAACCGGACTTGGGCGAACGGGACGCTTCCTTGCCTGCGAACACTGGGGTATCGAGCCTGACATCGTTCTGCTGGCCAAATCGTTGTCCGGTGGGCAGGTTCCTGTTGGCGCAGCGCTGACCCGCAAATGGATTTTTGACAAGGTTTTCGATCGCATGGACCGCGCCGTCGTGCATGGGTCGACCTTTGCGAAGAACGATCTGGCCATGGCGGCCGGGCTTGCCACGCTTGAGGTGATCGAATCCGAAGGGCTGATAAAGAACGCGGAACGGACCGGAACACGCTTGCGCGCAACGTTCGAGGGAATGATCAAACGTCACGAACTCGTCAAGGAGGTCCGCGGAAAGGGCCTGATGATTGGCATCGAATTCGGCGCGCCGCGCTCGCTGGCCCTCAAGGCATCCTGGAATCTGCTCGAGACCGCGAATAGCGGACTCTTCTGCCAATTGATCGTCATTCCGCTGTTAAAGGAGCAGAAAATCCTGTCTCAGGTCGCGGGACACGGCAATCACACGATCAAACTCCTGCCCCCGCTGATCATTTCGGATAAAGACTGCGACTGGATCGAGCAATCCTTCGGGGCGGTCATTTCAGATGCACATCGGGTTCCCGGCGCGATCTGGTCACTTGGAAAAACCCTAGTCGAAAACGCCGCGCGCGCGCGGGTGACTGGCTAACCTTCCTTGAGCGCGGCAGCCGCAAGCGCGTACCCGCCTTGCGCGCCGTCAATAAAATGCACGTGGTTCGGATTGACCGGCGACGGCGTGAAGCAGGTCATCATCGCCGCATCCTGCCGGTGCGCGCCGTAACGAACCACGCCCCTGGCCGACGCCCCTTTTAAATAGTCCTCGATCTCGGCCGCCAGTTCGGGCGTGCAATCGAGGACCATGCGCAGCGAATCGTCGAATTTGCGGAAGTCAGAATTTTCGATGACCTCCTGGGTGTACTTCGCCGGGACGAAACGGCCGATGCGCAAGCCGCTGCGCATGATGAGAAAATAAAGCAGTGTCATCGCCAGGACCTTGGCCTTGCGGGTGCTGATCGATTCACCGGCGCGGCGGGAGGCTCGCGCCTCGAGGTCGTATCCTTGCGGCGGCCACTTGAGGCGCAGTCCTTGTCCGGGAAGAGGGCGCGAGGCATCAGGAGTTTTCTCAACGATGCGGGTGACGGCCTCGATGACGGCGCGGAAATCGTCGGGGTTGGCGCGTGGTCCCGGCGTGACCACGAGCGACAGCACCTGCCCGCGTTGCGACGGGATCAATTCATAGCGGCAAGACAGGCCGGAAAGATCGGGATGCGATCCGGGTGCGGCCGCAGGCACCCCGATTTCGTCCCGCTTCATCGCCGCGTCGGCCCAGGCCATGCCGCCGCCGGAAAACATCGCAATGCTGACGTTGTCCGACGGCATGTAGCGCGCAGCGCGAACGTCGCGTCCATGCGCGCGGATGTCCGCCACCGAAACCATTCCGATCCGCAAGGAGAGATCGAGGTCTTCCGCGACCCAGGTTGCTGTCTCGGCCAGCGCTTGCCGGGCCAAGGCGGCATCTTCCGGCGGCACCGCAAAATTTGCGCCATCGCCGCCGAAGACGAAAGGGAAGTCACGGCCCTTGAGCGCATTGGCAACCGAGGCAATCACCGCGGCGCCGGCCATGTTCACCGCCTTGTAGCGGTTTTCGCGGATTGCCTTGGTGGACTGCTTCACGTCGGCGACGCCGACCATCCAGTCGCCCGGCAGCGGCCGGAAGCACGCTTCATCGGCCACTTGAGTGAAGTCGCGGAAGACCGGAAGGCGTCCGTAGAATTCGCTGGTCGAGGCGCGTCGATTCATTATGGCGATGTTAGACGATCCGGGCGGGGGCCGCCTCGCAGGGCTCCAGAGCCGATCGCTGCGCTTGCTGGTGCAGCGCTGCGGTTTTAAAATCGCTCATCCAAAAATCCATGTGAGCAGGGTGCTGGAATCATGATGAAACGGCCTGGCGCACGTTCGATAGGCTGGAGTTTCCGGACGGCTCTGCTGGTGCTGGCTATCACATCGCTTCATTCCTCGGCTTTCGGCCAATCAGCCGATCTCGTGCTTTGCGACCGGGTTGCCGCCGATCCTGCAGATCCGGACAAGCCGGCGGACGTCAAAGGCACTGCCGAAATTGCGCAGTCCGATATCGCGACAGCGATCAGGTTTTGCAAAATTGCATCAGCGTCATCGCGCCGCGCGCTTTACGAACTCGGGCGTGCCTATGCCGCCAACAGGCAATTGCCGGAAGCCATGAGCGCCTGGCGCAAGGCAGCAGACAAGGGCAGCACGTCGGCCATGGTCGAGCTCGGAGTGATGTTGGGGACGGGCACCGGCGCCGCCAGGGATCCGGCCGAGGCGCGCAAACTGTTCGAGCGCGCGGCCGAGGCGGGCAACCCGCGCGGCGTGACCAACCTCGCGGCGCTCTCCGGTGGAGCGCCGTCGGATCCCGTCAAGGCGCGCGCTATGTTGTCAAAGGCGGCGGAAGCAAATTCTGCGGAGGCAGAATATCAGCTCGGATTGATGACGGCCGATGGCGTCGGGGGTCCGAAGGACGATGCCGCTGCACGGGCGTTGTTTGAAAAGGCGGCCGCGCAAAATCACCCTGGCGCACTGGAACGAATGGGCGCGTTTTCGCAAAGCGGGCGGGGCGGTCCGCAGGATTCAAGCGCCGCCAAGGCGTATTACGAAAAGGCCGCCGCGCTCGGCAACGAAGACGCCAAGGCCGCGCTCAAACGCGCGGAGTGTCCCTACGTGATCAAGGACAAGAACGGGAAGTTCGTGACCAGTCTTTGCTTCTAGGTAGGGTCCTCGGGGGCCGGACCGCACCATCCAGGCAGGTAGATCGCGTCCTGACCTTTGGCCAATTTCAACGCAGTTTCCAGCGCGCGCTCAAAATCATTATCGACAAGCTTGCGCTTGATCCGGTGGCGGAGGAAATCCGCCCATAAGAATTCGCTGAATGGCGTCGTATCCTTGGCGAAGCCGCCGGCCCGTCTGAGCTCTCCGGCAAGCGACCGGAATGGATCATCAACCAATTCGCTGATCGATTTTGGAATGTCCTTGTGGTCGCGCCGGCGGCCGGCATCATCAAAGGGGTGCATCAGGTTGCGATTGTCGAGCACGAACCAGAATGTGTCGTTCTCGAGCATGCTGAGGTTCGAAATCACCGTAATCGTCACCTTCTTCACTCCCTCTTCGTGGAGCGCGCGCGCAAGGTGATGATGATCGATGACGTAATGGCGTTTCTTGGGGCCGAGAACGACCGGAATCATATGAGTGCAGAAACTTCGAGCCTTTTTCGTCCTTTATATCTCGCCAGCGCTTGCGCTTGGCTTTGACTTCTCGCATCCCCACCGTGATCCGGGTCGGACGCAGGTCTGCAATCGCGACCGGCGTGAGAATAGGTTCTCGAACGGCGAGGCAAATCTCCCTCGCGGCGTTCGTAACTAACATTGCCTCTGGCCGGAAACTTAAGCGAGGCCGGCAATGACGGCCTACTTTAATACGTTTTGCGTCCGTTCAATTCGATTTGATTCGACTGGCGACGCACGCTCAGTGACCGACCGAGCTGTCACAAACATGCTATGGGCGCGTGCAAGAAGACATCTCCGAGCATTCATTCCTTAACGAATGCTTGCGATTTTGCGGCGGAGATATGGCGAGAGCGTCGTATTGCTGTCGTCATAGGCAATGCGCGCCGCATTTGGAATCAAATGCACGCAAATGCGACATGCGCGCGACACTCCGCATGAGTCGCGCGCATGGAACGTATGTTCCGCCAAGTCTGGTGATGGGGACGGATTGCATCTATGTTGCGACCAATAACGGTAAAAAACGGGAAACGCCTTGGAGTCGTCGAGCCCAACAAAGGGAGATGATCCATGGCTTTCGCCCCAACCACCGTCGGACGACGGGACTTCATTGCCGAAACGCCTGCACCGACTCGCCCCGGAATCTTCCGGCGGTTCTTCGATGCATTGATGTTGTCGCGTCAGCGTCAGGCTGATCGTGAGATCGCGCGCTATCTCAACAACAGCAAATTTACCGACGAAGCCGAACGCGAGATCGAGCGTCTTTTTCTGTCGACGCCGCCGCGCTTCTAGGAGTCTTGAAGGAGACTGAACTAATAACCGCTCTACCCATGTTCGCATCCATTCCACTGTCGGTTGTCGGCTTCGGACGCGTAATTGCTTTCCTCACCGCGTTCTTTGAGGTGATTGCCGACGCGCAGCGCCAGGCCGCGGCCGCGCACAAGCGCTATCCTTTCGCCGAGTGGTGAAGAAACTCAGGCAGCCCCTTCGACCACGCGCATATCACGCTCGACATTGCCGGTGCCAAGCGCCTTGAGCGCTTCCTTGTAGGCGGGCGTGTCATGGCAAGCGACGGCCTTATCGAGGCTGTCGAATTCGACCAACACCACGCGTTCGTTCATCCCGGCCTCATAGATTTTTGCCGGATTGCTGCGGGCGAGGAAGCGCCCGCCCGCGCCTTCGATCGCGGGCACGGCGAGCTTTGCATAAGCTTTCCACGCCTCGGGACTCTTCACCGAACGATAGGTCACGACCCAGTAAGCCTTCGGCATAACGCACTCCCTGTTCAAATTTTCGGGTGGCAAAACCTAAGGCGCAATGGCCTTCCGCAACAAGGCCCGCGCATCATCACTGCCGTCGAGCGGACGTAGCGTGCGCCGCGTCACCTTCCAGCCGTCCTTGCCGCGTTTGAGTTCCCAGCGGTTGGCCCCTACGCGGTGAATCCGAAAACCCGTCGTTGTGCCGTGGCCGGACACTTCGCGCGGCGCCGCCTGCCGGTCGGGCGTGATGATCTGCAAATACGACGTTGCGACGGCGGTGTCGCCATTGAGCTCGACGCGCGGCAGGCCGGCGAAATGGCAAAGCCCGCCGGCAATGGCGGCCTGATGTTCCTGCGTCTTCACGATTGCCGCGATTGCCTCATTGCCGGCCGCGCCCTTGCCGCCGCCGAGATCGATCTCGCCATCGGGAGCGAATGCGTCTCGGTAGTAGCGGTCGGTGCCGGTATCGGCCGCCGGTGGGTGACTTGCGATGAGATGGTAGATCGCAAGCGTATCCTCGACCGCGCGCAAACGGTCCTCTAACATGTTTTGTGGCGTGCTCATCGTGCTCTCCCCGAAATTACGCGGGGAGCCTACACATACATTTCACATGTCGCGACGGGCGGTGAGGGGATCTGAGCTGTCAATTGTGCTTCGCAACAGACGTGAAATCGAGGCGATCACCACCTGCTTTGATGAGAATGATGGGGATTGCTGCGACTCGGCATAGGAATTCTGCCGCAGAACTGCACTAATTCGTGATGGAACTATTCTGGATTAACCCGGTTGCGTCACAAAGTTGCCTGAGTTTCACAAGACAAGCCGCATTCCCCCCCACAGCTCTGGAGCCGCCATGATTCGCAAACTCGCATTCACAACGATTCTGGTTGCGCTCGCCGCCACCCCGGCGCTCGCACAAATGCGTTACGCGAGTCTCGATGCCAACGGTAACCTCGATGCATTGATCGCCCGTCATGCCGCGGCGAACAATGTGCCTGAGGATCTGGTGCGTCGTGTGATCAAGCGTGAGAGTGGTGGAAATCCGCGCGTCGTCAGCGCGGGCAATTATGGGCTGATGCAAATCAAACTCGCGACCGCCCGTTCCATGGGATACACCGGCAATGCCGCTGGTCTGCTCGATGCCGATACCAATATGACCTACGCGGTGAAATATCTTGCCGGTGCCTATCGTGTGGCCAACGGCAATTCCGGTCAGGCGGTCCATTATTATGCCGCCGGCTATTACTATGCCGCCAAGAACAAGGGCATTGCTGTGACGCCCAATACTCAGGCTCTTGATTCATTCGCTTACGTGACGCCCAGCAGCAAGCAAAAGCTGGGTCGCGCATACGCGTTAAGCGAAGGCGCTGCATCGTCGTCCAGTCTGTCTAGTGGTCGCCTCGACTACCATTGATTGATCCGTAACCGCATCGATTGCTGCTCGCGGCGTTGCGAGCGGGCGTTCTGCTTTTGCGCTTGAAAATTCCCTGACCGCGCTAATAGGGGTTGGTGCGCGGCACTTGGGAAAATGCCGACTGCTGATTTGACTCGTCGGATGCGTATGGCTGCAGCTGATATTGCTGAGCGCCATAGTTATACGCAGGCTGAGGGTACCGCCCGGGCTGCTGAGTGCCGTATGCGGGCTGCGGATAACGCCCGGGTTGCTGAGTGCCGTATGCGGGCTGCTGATAGCGCTGAGGACCGGAGGCCGGTCTTTGATATGGCTGTCCGCCGAACAACATTTCGAAAAAATTAAACTGCTGAGCGTTTTTTGCCCTCGCCTTGGCGGCGCGCACCCGGTGGACCCGGCGGCGGGCTTCCCGCTGCGCTTTGGACTCCGGGTTGCCAGCCGCCGACGCCTTGTCCTCTGGCGCGGTCACAGGCAGTTCGGCCGATGACGGTTCACCAATTTCGACCGGTATGCTGGCGCCGGGTGTCTCTTTGATCGATCCGGTGTTGTCCGGATCGGACTCGTTTCGGTCGCTGGGCAGGCCCGCGACCCTCGGCGGGGCCTTCGTCGTGGGTATCGGCGAGTCGGGCAGGTCGCGCAGGCGATTGAGCTCATCGGCCCGCTTGAGCGCGGCATAAATAAGGAGTTGCCGCACTTCAGGGTGGCGATCGCGGTCGAGCAGCGCGCCACGCGCCGGCACGATCGCCGAATTCAAGGGCGTGCGAGATCCGTCCGGCGGGCTCAACGCCAGGACCAGAATCAAAATGGCGAGAAGTACGCCGCCCACGGGAAGAATCCGGAGAATCGGCAACATGACACCTGTGCATAACTGAGTCGGCCTCAATCCCAAAGCCCAGCTTGCAAACCGCTTGTTCGGCAACCGGCGGTGTGCGCCTTTTTTATCACGGGCGCCGTTCTGGGGCGGTCATGGAGGGGTCGTGACAGTCCGCCTGACGGTTGCTACGAAGCGGCTCCATTTGTGTTGCGGGGTAGCGTCATGATGAAAAAGCCGGATTGCCCGATCCTCGCCATTGAGGAGCATTACTGGGACCCGGAATTGGCCAAGCATTTCACCGGTCCCGAAGCGGGCCGCGGTAATGAGACGGACGAGCGGCTTTATGATCTGGGCAGCCTGCGCATCAAGGAAATGGACGAAGCGGGGATCGACATCCAGGTTCTCTCGCACGGCGCGCCGTCCACCCAGAAGCTTGGCGCAGATATCGCTGCCGACCTGACCCGGCAGGTGAACGATCGCCTCGCAAAAGTATGCGCGGCCAATCCCAAACGTTTCGCAGCTTTTGCGGCCCTTCCGACCGTGGATCCGAAGGCGGCTGCCGACGAGCTTGAGCGCGCGGTCACCAAACTCGGCTTCAAGGGTGCGATGCTGCACGGGATGTCGAATGGCGAGTTCCTCGACCTCAAGAAATTCTGGCCGATCTATGAGCGCGCCGAAAAACTCGACGTGCCGGTTTATTTCCATCCCTCGCTGCCGCATCCAAAGGTGACGGAAATCTACTATCAGGACTATGCCAAGGACTTCCCTTTGGTGGTGCGGCCGGCCTGGGGCTACACGGTGGAAACGGCAACACAGGCAATCCGGCTGGTGCTCTCGGGCGTGTTCGACGCCCACCCAGATCTAAAGATCATTCTCGGTCATTTCGGCGAGACTTTGCCGTTCCTGGTCTGGCGCATCGATACGTCGCTCAAGCGACCGGGGCAGAAGGCGATGAGCTTCCGCGATATCTTCTGCAAGAATTTCTACGTCACCACGAGTGGTTTCTTCTCCGACCCCGCGTTGATCTGCTGCATGCTTGAGATGGGCGTGGACCACATCCTGTTCGCGGTCGATTGGCCGTTCGTGATGAACCCGCCGGCGGTCAAATGGATGGAAAATGTGTCGATCTCCGACTCGGATAAGGTCAAGATCCTGAGCGGCAACGCCAAGCGCCTCTTGAAGATGTGATCAGGCGCTGCGAGTTGGGTGGCGCCGGAAGTAGTCGGCGTCGGCAGGCGACTGTTTCCACTCTGTGTTGCCGCGCCAATCGCAATGATGTGCCCGCATATCGCTGCCGTAGCGTACGCGGAACAGCAACGTCCGTGCCGCGCCATTTTCGTATTCGTGCGCCTCGCCGGGCGGGTGGACGACGAAGCCACCGGGCGTGACCGCGACTGTTTCGGTCGGCGTTCGCATGGTGCCCCCGCCGGAGAAGCAGAAATAGATTTCAGTCGCAAACGGGTGGCAGTGATAGGGACTGATCTGACCGGGCTCCCAGCACGCCACTGTGAAGTCCCCCTCGGAAACTTTGCCGAGGATCTTCTCGACATGATGTTTTGGGTCCCATTGCTGCTCGCGATCGAGGCTGAAAACATGCATGGCGATGCGCTCCGGCAAAATGAAGTCTGCAGACTAGCCCAATCATCTGTAGGACTGCATAGGGCGGCGTTGCGCATCGCCCGTGCGCATTGATAGAAGGATTGTACAGGGCCCGTAGCTCAACTGGTTAGAGCCGACCGCTCATAACGGTCTGGTTGGAGGTTCGAGTCCTCCCGGGCCCACCACGCAGTCCCCGAAATCTCCGGTATCTGAGACTTTGCGAGAAAAGCCCGCGTTAGCGGGCGGTATCTGACGCGGGACTCCTGGTATCCGGTCTCTGGCACGCGGGGCTTGCCGAATTCGGGGCTTAGTCTCTGGCAGAAAAAATTCTGTTCCTGGCGCCGTGATGCCCGTCGATGAAAGTGCTTAAGACGCGAGTCCGAGTCTGGCATGCTGCAGGGACCATTCGACCGGCGCATCGCGCAGATTTGCGATGCCGATGCCGCGGGGCAGGCGCCCGTCCACTGCGGCTTGCACGAGGCTCGGGGCAATAAACGCGAGCGATATCGTCATATTGACCTGACGAACCGTGCAGTTTTCGGTGGTAGCGATTTCCTCGACGCTCGTTATTCCTCCACCAATCAACTCATTGAGCCAATGCCGGCCCTTCGCAATCGCGGTTATGAGTCTCGTGCAGGTTTCGGCGCGGATCGGACGCCGGTCGTGACGGGATGATGTCGAGGCGGGGAGAATAATCTCCCGCGGTCGTTTTGCTGCGGTCTTTGCCCAGGGAATGATCAAGCTGTTTGCGTTGAGGTTGCTCTGAGCAAGCTGTACGGCAAAATGATCCTGCCTCACGTCAACACGAACAATACGGGATGAGATCAATTCCTTATTGCTGAGCGAGTCAGGGCGCTGCGTTTCTTCTTTGGTATGCAGTGCTCCTGCCAGTCGTTTGCGGACGGCACCGATGATCAGCGTCTCGATCTCCGCGGCAGGTATCCGTTTGAGCTTTGCCGCCTTGTTCGGCTGGCCCTGAAGGAGTGGTGCAGAGATGTAGTAGCGATAGCGCACGCCATTCTTGACGGCATAGGAAGGCGTCATGCGGTTGCCGCGCTCGTCGAAGATGCGGCCCATCAAGAGCGATTGAGACCGTTGTCGGGCCTTGGCGTGATTGGTCCTCTGCTGGTCAAGTTTGGTTTGAACCGCCTTGAACAACGCTCGATCGAGGATGGCTGTTTGCTCGCCCGGGAAGATCTCGTCCTTGTATCTTACCTCGCCGATATAGAAGCGATTCCGCAGCAAAGCGGCGAGCGATCCACGAGTGAACGGGATGCCACCGATTGTTCTTCCATTGGAGAGGGGACGCAGCTTGGTCTTGACGCCGGTCCGCCTCAGGTCAGTGAGAAGAAAGTTCAGGCTGCCGAGGTCGAGGTAGCGGCGGAAGATATGACGGACCGTTTTGGCCTCGTCCGCGACAACTGTGATCTTTCTGTCCTTGGCCTGGTAGCCCAAGGGGACCACACCGCCGACCCAAAGGCCCTTGCGTTTGGAGGCCCCGATCTTGTCGCGGATGCGCTCGGAGGTGACCTCGCGCTCGAACTGGGCGAAGGACAGCAGGACATTGAGAGTGAGCCGCCCCATCGAGGTCGTGGTGTTGAACTGCTGGGTGACCGAGACGAAGGACACCCCATGGGCATCGAACAGTTCGACCAGCTTGGCGAAATCGGCCAAGGAGCGCGTCAGGCGATCGACCTTGTAGACGACAATGACATCGATCCGATGGGCTCGAATGTCTTCGAGAAGTTGCTGCAGGGCAGGGCGGTCGGTGGACCCGCCCGAGAAGCCGCCATCGTCATATCGAGTACGGACCAGTGTCCAACCGGCATGCGCCTGACTGCGGATATAGGACTGTGCGGCATCATATTGGGCATCGAGTGAGTTGAAGTCCTGGTCGAGGCCAGACTCGGTCGAGACGCGGGTATAGATGGCGCAGCGCACCTTCGGTCTGGTTGTAGTGGTCATGACGTGGCCTCAAGAGAGATCTTGTCCCGCAGACCAAAGAACCGCGGACCGTTCCAATTGGTCCCGGTGATGGCAAAAGCCACTTTGGACAGGCTGTCATAGGTTTTGCCGTTCCAGGCAAAGCCCTCGTCCACCACCATCACCCGATAGGCCTGAGCATTCCACTCGCGCATCAGGATCGTGCCGGGTTTGAGCTCAGCCCTTCTGCGACCGAACTCCTCCGTCAGGCGCGAGGCCTCTAGCGTCCCGCCACCGGTTGCGACCTGCCTCAGCAGCCGAGCGGTAGCGGGATCGAGATCTCCTAACTCATCGGCCTGGAGCCGGTAGGCAAGAACCGCAAACAACAGATGACGTGGCAGATGAGCAGGCGGCTGTTGCCGGAACATGCTCTTCCAGCGTGCCCGCAAGCCATAGAGATCGAGATCGCGCAGATGCGCGATCTCATCGTGCAGCGACCGTCTGGCTGCCTTCTTCACAACCGGTCGCGTTTGCCGCATGCTCTACGCTGCCGCTGACGCCGTGCGATCGGTAATCCGGTAGACGCGCCCGTTCTCGCCGTTTGCCGAGACAAGAGTGAGACGAAGCTTTTTGCGCACCACACCGGCGAGGAAACCGCGGACCGAATGGCGTTGCCACTCCGCTGCACGTGCCATCGCCTCGATGGTTGCGCCACCCGACGCTCGCAACATCGCAATGATGAGATTCTTTTTGCTTATGCGGCCTGCAGTCGGCTGCGATTGCAGGGCCTGGTGCTCGATCGTTCGCGTAACGCTGTTACGGGTCTTGGTCTTGCTGCCGTTTGCGCGCGATACTGGCTTGTGCTTCGACTTTGCCTTGGGCATCGGGATCTCCTTCAGTTGTGCGGCGACCATCGCCGCCACCACTGAAGCCCCACCTCAGCGAACAAGCCGGCGGGGCAGGATCCCGAAGTGCAGCCAGCGCCCGGAACTGGACACAGTACCGCTCTGTCTGTGCGAAGAAGCCAGTCCTTTCTGGATAATCTTATTGTTGGTTTAGCGCGATCCTGAGCATCTGAGATTAAGCTTGCCGCACCAATGTTGCCCTAGAAGGCGCTGACCAATGTCCGCTTTCGGGGGGAATGTGTTGCAAAACTCTTTGCCGCATTGCGGTAGCGCAATAATCGAATCCGATTGGACGTCGCGGCGAATCAATATTGCTCGTTTTCGTCTGATCTTGAATCAATGTTGCGCTCGCTACC
>Ga0187788_10000167_pt1 | contig 17158 bp, 15 predicted proteins | sample 1015_BV01_MP10_2_FD_133008 | JGI IMG/M metagenome (GOLD analysis project Ga0187788, IMG submission 133008) | Tropical peat soil microbial communities from peatlands in Department of Meta, Colombia - 1015_BV01_MP10_20_MG | ecosystem: Environmental > Terrestrial > Soil > Wetlands > Peat | place...
GCCGTCGTCACGACCTGGGCAGTGACCATGGGCCAGCTTGTGCTGCTCAAGCGCCGCCTCAAGCAACAAGTACCGGCCGGCCCGAGAATCTACGAAACAAGAACCTGGTTTGCCACGTCGTTGCCGATTTTCGTCGTCGAAGGCTTTTACCTGCTGCTGACTTACGTCGACATCATTGCGATCGAGCATTTCGGTTCGCCGCACGATGTCGCGGTTTACTATGCCGGCGCGCGACTGCTCGCAATTGTCGCCTTCGTTTATTTCGCCATCGCCGGCGCTACTACGCACAAATTTACTGAATATCACGTCGCGGGCGACCGGCAGCGTCTTGCATCATTCTTCAGTGAAACAATCCGCTGGACATTCTGGCCATCGCTTGTCGCCTGCGGAGCAATCCTTGCGTTCGGGCGGCCACTCTTGTCGCTGTTCGGCGCGGGTTTTGAGACGGGCTACGACGTGATGTTCATTCTGGCGATCGGCATGATGGCGCGCGCTGCCGTGGGGCCGGCCGAGCGATTGCTCAACATGTTGGGCGAACGCAAGCAATGCGCCGCAGTCTACGCCATCGCCTTTGCGATCAATCTCGCGCTATGCGTCATTCTTATTCCGCGGATCGGGATCGAAGGAGCCGCGCTTGCGACATCAACGGCGCTGGTTGTCGAATCCATGATGTTCTATCGCGTGGCAAAACGGCGGCTGGGTTTTCACCTTTTCATTCTCGGCGGCGGCCGGCCAGACTAGATCACACGCGCTCGCGCAACAGGCGCCGGATGACCTTTCCTGTCGTCGTCATCGGCATGGCATCGATAAAGGCGACTTCGCGCGGATATTCATGCGCCGAGAGCCGGGTCTTGACGAAGTCCTGGATCTCGGACGCGAGCGCATCAGACGCCGCGTAGCCTTTCTTCAGCACAATGAAAGCCTTCACTATTTCCGTGCGCAACGCATCTGGCTTACCGACGGCGGCGGCAAGCGCCACCGCCGGATGTCCGATGAGGCAGTCCTCGATCTCCCCCGGACCGATGCGAAAACCTGCTGACGTTATGACATCGTCGTCGCGCCCCACGAAACTGAAGTAACCTTCATCGTCCATGACGCCCTGGTCGCCGGTCGTCATCCAGTCGCCGATGAACTTGTCTCGCGTGGCTTCGGGCTTGCCCCAATATTCCAGAAACATCACCGGATCGGGCCGCTTGACCGCGATTTGCCCGGTCTCCCCGGCTTTCAACGGGCGTCCCTCGGCGTCGATGACAGCCACAGTGTGGCCGGCGACCGGTTTGCCGATGGCACCGGGCTTCGACACACCGAGCGCGCCGCAGGCCGCCAGCACGATGTTGCATTCTGTCTGGCCATAGAACTCGTTGATGACGAGGCCGAATACCGATTTTCCCCATTCGTAGGTTTCCGCCCCGAGCGACTCGCCTCCGGAGCCGATCGAACGCATGTTGATTGCGTGACGGCCTTTCGGATTGGGCGCCGCCCGCAACATGCGAAGCGCCGTCGGCGGGATAAATGCGTTACGGATTTGCGCGCGCGCCATCAGCGCAAAGGCCTCTTCCGAATCGAATTTCTCGAACCGGCGCGCGACGACCGGCACGCCATAGTGCAGGCCCGGCAACAGGACATTCAGCAGGCCACCCGCCCAGGCCCAGTCGGCCGGCGTCCAGATGCGGTCGCCCGCTTGAGGGAAAAAGTCGTGATGAGTCTCGACGCCGGGGAAATGGCCGATCAGAACGCGATGGCCATGCAACGCGCCCTTGGGCTGGCCGGTCGTGCCGGACGTGTAAACCATCATCGCGGGATCGTCGGCCGATGTATCGACCGGCGTGAAATCCGACGACGCGCGCGCCAATGCATCAGCAAAGCCGAGTGCGCCGTTTCCGGCACCATCCAGCGAAAGCACAAGCTTGAGATTGGGCAGATCTTTTCTGATTTCCGCGATGCGCTCGACACCGCGTGCGTTGGTGACCAAGGCGGCGGCGCCGGAATTCTGCAGCCGGTACATCAGCGCATCGGTGCCGAACAACACCGCGAGCGGCAGCGCCACGCCGCCAAGCTTGTAGATCGCGATGTGACTGGCGGCCACCTCGGGCGATTGCGGCAGCAATATCGCAACCCGGTCGCCACGCTCTATCCGGTGTGCCGCCAACACATTGGCCAGCCGGTTGGAGGTGTCGCGCAGCCAGCCGTAGGTGATCTGTTCGTCCCGGCCGTCGGGCAAGACGTGCAGGATGGCGAGCCGATCCGGCTCGTTTTTGGCCCAGCGGTCGCAGACGTCGACGCCGATGTTGTAGCGGGCCGGCACCGACCAGCGAAACTGGCGATAAAGAGAGTCATAGTCCTTGACGCGGGGCAGCACCGGCATGGCCGCAAAACTAGTCAGCCGATCACGCCGGGTCCAGTCCGGTTGCCAGCTTCTGATCCGCGGGAGTGGTCATCCGCTGAACGCAGGCCTTCCAGTCATCGGCCTCGCCGAGGAACGGCATCAGGCCGGGCAGACTGAGATTGAGCTCCTTGGGCGCACATAGCATGTTCGATGACGGCACGAAGTTCGGCCAGACATTTTCCATGTTCGAATAGAAATTGCGCGCGTCGTAGTACGGAAAGATCGACCACCAGGCGACATAGCCGATCGCATTGAGAATCTGGCTCAGTTTTTTCGACGCGCCGGCCTCGTTGTTCTCGACATACAAAAACGGGCGGCAGCGCTCAATCAACGATTTCGCGCCGGCCAGCACCTGCTCCTCCATGCCCTCGGTATCGATCTTGAGCAGACGGCACTTCGGCAAATTGAGCGAATCCAGCGTCACCAGCGGTACGCTTTCACCAGTCGGCAGACCTTTCACAAGCGACACAGCGCTGTAATTGAAGGTGACATCGGGGGCCGGCAGAGGCGGCAGGCTGATTTCGCCGTTCGTTTCCCCGACCGCTTTTTGATGGCAGAAAACGTTGTCATGCCCATTGAGCGCGACGTTGCCGGCAAGCATCAGGAAATTCCGCCGCTGCGGCTCAAAGGCATGAACGACACCGCCCGGCCCGACCAGATTGGCGAATGCGACCGTGTGCGTGCCGATATTCGCACCAGCATCGATGACAATGTCGCCGAGCTCGATGAATTGGCGCATGAGCTGGATTTCGAAATCACACCACTCGCCGTAGAGGTCGAGGCCGCGTCCGACAAATGCGTCGTTGCGATTGTACATAAACAATCCATGCTTGCATCGCTTGACGGCGACGTGCCTGTTTTCGACGAGATAAGGCGATTGCATCTTTTCCTCTGCTAACGTTGCCGTGCGAAACCCGGGGAACGCTGGATGGATGAAAGACGCAACGGAATGCAGCGAATCAGTCCATGCACCGGACGGTATGCGTTGATTTGATTCGGGGCAAAGGCGCAAGATGGCGGCAGCGCCATCTCTTCAACCCCACAAATTTATGCGAATGCAAAGATGCCGCTAAAGGCCGCGAAATGCCGCGCCTTGCGGTCGTCCTAGCTTTTCTTTTCGTCCGGTTCAGCCAGGATCAGCGCCCAATAGACCTTGTATTTCGAGGCTGGTGTGTAGACCGCCGCAATTCCCATGCGGGTGGCACCTGCCAGCAGCATATTGGCGCGGTGCGGACTTGAATCGCGCCAGCCGGAAAACGCCTCTGCCAGCGTGTGATAGCCGGCGCTTATATTTTCGGCCGCCATCTTCGCATCATAGCCAGACGCCTTCAGCCGTTGCACGAACGGTTTTCCGGCGCCGTGATCGAGCTTGTCGCGCTTGGCCATGATTTCGGCCTGCGCCTGCGCCAGCCGCATCAACTCCGGATCAAGCGTAACCGTCGGAAGCCCGTTATTCGCACGATAGCCCGAGATCATGGAAGCCGCGGCAGCCGCATCGAGTTCGCCACCTGGCTGCGCGAGATTGCGATAGAAGCTTGGCTCCGCCTTCGGCACATAAGTGTCGGCGCAACCACCGGCCATAGCCAGGGTCAATAGAATTGCGGCATGGCGGAGCAGCGTCATCGGCAATCGTTCCCCGAATCATGAACCCGCAAGAGCTTAATGCAATGACCGTGGCCGAATGGTGAAAGCGGGGGGCATCGGAAAACAACCCGATGACGGTCCCGCATCTACTGGCGCGGCTATGCAGCGTCAACTAACATCTCGCAAGATCAGCCGCTGCGGGAGAATGTCATGCCAAATGAGCCGGCCGCACGTACACCGGGCGCCAAGCGCGCTGCACCAGGTGAATATGTCTTCGATCTTGGTACCGTCCAGAAGATCATGGGCGGGCCCGCCTATTCGACGGCGCATGGGCCGTGCGTCGAAGGTGACCGCATGATCGTCGGCCTGATGCGCATGAAAGCCGGCACCGGCGCCGAGGCACATTCGCATCCCAACGAAGAGTGGATTTATGTGCTGGAAGGTACCTTTCACGCCAACATAGCCGGTAAGGAAGTCGACGTGACGCCCGGCTCGGTCGTGTACATTCCGGCCAATACTGTGCACGCCGGCAAGGCAACGGCTGACGGCGACGTCGTATTCTTCACCGTCAAGGATGCCTCGCACAGTCTGCATGGGGTCAAAGCAACCTGAACGACTGCGCAGCCAAATCCCTGGGGAGGACCGCATGAATCGTCTCGTGGCGATCGTATTTGCCGCACTCGTCCTGAGCGCGGGCGCCGCGCCGGCGCAGGACAAATATCCCAGCCGGGCTGTCAAAGTGATCGTCCCCTATGCACCGGGCGGCGCAACCGACATTGTCGCCCGCATCGTCGGCGACGAATTTCAGAAAGTTACCGGACAGCCATTGGTCGTGCTTAACAAGCCCGGTGCATTCGGCATGCTGGCCATCGATGAGATGGTAAAGGCGGCGCCCGATGGCTACACGCTGATGATTGGCAACGTCTCGACCAATGCGATCACCCCGATCATCTATGCGAAGAAGATGAATTTCGACTACGCCAAGAGCGTCGTCGCGGTGACCAATCTGATCGACGTGCCGGCTTTCCTGCTCGTGACCACAGCGGACGACTTCCCGGCCAAGTCCGTCCCGGAACTCGTTGCTTATGCCAAGAAGAACCCGGGGAAAGTCCGTTACGGCACCGTCGGAATCGGCTCCTATCCGCATTACGACATGGCCTATTTCGCCAAACGCGCGGGCGATCTCGATCTGGTCGGGCTGCCGAACAAGAATGGCGCTGCCGGCGTGATCCAGGACATGTTGCGCGGCGACGTACAGGCGGCCTTCCTCAACGTCGCCTCGACCGCCGGGCAAGTGCAGGCCGGAAAATTCCGCGCGCTGGCCGTGGTCAATCACGCACGACTCAAGGAATATCCCAACATTCCGACAATGAAGGAGGTTGGATACGCCGACGTCGGCACAGTGGCGTGGAACGGGTTGTTCGCGCCGGCGGCAACGCCAAAGCCGGTTCTGGAGGCGCTGTTCGCGGCCGTAAGCAAAGCTTTGAAGTCACCGGAAGCGGTTGAAAAGCTCAGCAAGCAGAACTTCAACGTTGTGCCGAACAAATCGCTCGCCGACGCCAAAGTCTGGCTCGATGGCGAAATGAAACACTGGCAGACGATCACCAGCTCGGTGAAGATCGACGTGGCGCAGTAGCGCGCTGTCTTCGACTCCTGGTGTGCGCTTTTTCTGGCTGTGCGCCGTAGCGCGACAGCAGGATGATCGTGCCGATGAGCGCAAACATCATGATGATCTTGTAGCTGTCCAGTATAAAAGCAAACATGGAGGCACTCCTGCATTAGTCAGGTCACCCCTCACCTCTTGTGCACTCGCGTCCCCTTCGGTTCTTGCGTCTGGAAACTAGCAAACCGTTCAATGGGTGAATGTGAACCGGCTCACGCCGGGCCTTCTGAATTTCAGGCAGATTGACTGCGCGAAGGCCCCAAGACTCCTTCGCGTTCCTCCCTCACCCGCCAACTTTGTTTGGCGGGTTTTTTTCGTCATTTGCGTATGGAGTGGCTATTTGGCGCGCTGCAGCGCCTGCCAGATGCGTTCCGGTGTCGCCGGCATGTCGAGCTGCGCGCCCTCCGGCAATGCGTCGAGGATGGCATTGATCACCGCCGGTGGCGCGGCCGTCGTGCCCGCCTCGCCGGTGCCTTTCGCGCCGACCGGATTGGTGCGGCAGGCGACCGGGTAGTGCTCGACCGTCATGGGCGGCACCGCGTCAGCGCGGGGCACGGCGTAGTCCATAAAGGTACCGGAGACGAGCTGGCCGCCGGTATCGTAGATCGTGTCCTCGGTCAGCGCCTGGCCAATGCCCTGTGCCACGCCCCCGTGAATCTGCGCCTCAACGATGGTGTCGTCGAGCACGTCGCCACAATCGCCGACCGCGACGTAGTTGACGATCTCGGTCGCGCCGGTCGCAGGATTAATCTCGACCTCGGCGACATGACAGCCGTTCGGGAATGACGGCGGTAATTTGACCTTGTCCAGCGTATCGAGACTTTCGGGGATCACCCCCTGGCGCTTGAGTTCGCCGGCGCGCTCGGCGACTTCGAACAGCGAGACCTCGCGATTCTTCACGCTGAACTTGCCGTGCTCATAGACGACATCGCTCTCGGCGGCCTGCAGCAGCATTGCGGCGACGCGTTTACCCTTTTCCAGTACTTTGTCGATGGTCTGCGCGATGGCGCTGCCACACATCATTGCCGAGCGCGAGGCGACCGCGCCGAAGCCGGGCACGTCGCGATCGGAATCGCCAGTGAGCAATGTGACCGCGGAAGCATCGATGCCGAGCCGACGTGCCGCAAGCTTGCCGAACACAGTCTGATGCGCTTGTCCGCTGGCGCCGGAACCAATGCTGACATTAACTCTGCCGCTGCCGGGAAAGCTGACGCGCGCGCCCTCTTCCGGAAATGCACCGGCGATCTCGAGATAGCAGCCGATGCCGATGCCGCGCAATTTGCCGGCTTTTTTCGAAGCCTTGCGGCGCGCGTTGAACCCTTCGTAATCGGCGAGCTTGAGTGCACGCTCGAAAGCGCCCGGAAAGTCGCCGCTGTCGTAAGTGTTGCCGAATGCAGTGGTGAACGGCATTTTTTCAGGGTGAATCAGATTGCGCCGGCGCAACTGCGCGGCGTCGATGCCGGTCAGGTCGGCGGCAGCATCGATGGCACGCTCAAGCATGTAGCTCGCCTCAGGACGCCCGGCGCCACGATAAGGCCCCGTCGGCACCGTGTTGGTGAACACACAGCGCGAGTTCACCTGCGCGATCGGAATGTCGTAGACCGTCGGCAGACAGCCGGAAATATGCGTGGTGACAATGAAATGCGCGATGCCTGTGAAATAGGCGCCGGTATTTCCGAGGCCGTTCACCCGCAGGGCGAGGAATCGGCCGCGCTTGTTGAGCGCGAGTTCAACCGTCCACAATGAATCGCGGCCCTGATTGTCGGTGATGAAAGCCTCCGAGCGGGTTGATACCCAATGAATCGGCTTGCCGAGCGCGCGGGCGCCATGCAGCAGCGCAACATATTCCGGATAGGTCGCGGCCTTCATGCCGAAGCCGCCGCCGACGTCGTCCGTCAGCACACGCAACTCTTCCGGCTTGATGCCCATCGACTCGGCAAGATGCATGCGCATGCCGCCAACGCCCTGGGTGCCAACGCGCAGCGTGTACCGATTGCCGCCAGCGTCGTAGCTCGCGGTTGCGGTACGCGGCTCGAGCGCGGCCACCACCAGACGCTGGTTGACAAGTTCGACTCGCGCCACATGCGCGGCATCCTTGAACGCGCGGTCGAGGGCGATTTGCTTCTTGCCATCCGGATCGGGTGGCGCGGTCCAGTCGAACCCGATATTTCCCGGCGCGTCGGGCCAGAGCTGCGGTGCGCCCGGCGCGATCGCGGCGCGCATGTCGGTGACCGGCGTCATCGGCTCGTATTCAACGGCGACTTTCTCGGCCGCGTCCTGCGCCACTGCCGCGCTAATGGCAACGACCATCGCAACCGGCTCGCCCATGTGCATCACGCGGTCCTCGGCCAGCGCCGGCCGGTGCGGGCCGATGGCCTTCTTGCCTTCGCGACCGGGGATCGGCACGGGATGCGAGATCGAATGGTAGTGCCCCGATGCAAGATCGGCTGCCGTGAGCACCGCGACGACGCCTTTCGCCTTCTTCACGTCGGAAGCATCGACGCGCGTTATCTTCGCGAATGCGTGCGGCGAGCGAACGAAGAATGCGGCGAGCGCGTTCTCCGGCTTGATGTCGTCGCCGAAACGGCCTTGTCCGCGCAAGAGCGCATCGTCCTCGATGCGTCCTGACCAGTTGTTATCGCGAGCGGCGCTCGATTGCGTCATTAGGTGCTCCGGTCAAAATCCTAAAGTTTGTGGCCAGTGATGCCGGCTTTGGCATAAAGCGCATTGATATGCGCCTTCACCTCCGGATCGGTCGTATCGTGTTCCGGCACATGCGCCCACCCGGTCCTGGCACGAGCGTGGATCGCCATGTCCTCATCCTGCTGCGAGGTACCGCCGGAAATGCCATAGGCACCGACCATCTCATCACCCTTGAACACGGGCGCAGCACCGCCGCTGGCCGCGATCCGACCATTCGTCATGGCCGCAAGGCTGACCAGCAACTGCGGATTGCGTTCCTTGAACCACTGCTGGATGACGAGGCCGTCGGGAAAGCGCGGGCTCATCGAGCGGAATGCCGCGACCGTGAAGGCCTTGGCAATGGCCGTTTCCGGCGTGATGAAGCCGGCATTGTCCATGCGCTCGACGGCGATGATATGGCCCTCGGGACCGACCACAGCGATCGATACAGGGACGCCCATGGCATCGGCTTTTTCAACGACCGCCTTGATGAATTCACGGCATTCCGTCGCCCGCAGCCTCGCCATTCCCCCGTCCTCCAGCGCCCATTAAGTTTCGCTTAACACTACATACCCAGCAATTAACTGCAAAAAAACGGGTTGGGGAATACCGTGCGGCCCTACCTGGACGCGAAAATGGTCGAAGCGACTTCCGCACACGCAGCTGCGCGCGACTGGCGCATGGTCGTCTTGACCGGCAGCGCGAGTTTCGCCGTCAGCTTCGCAATCCTCCATTATGCCTTGCCGATCGGGACCTGGACCGCGTCCGCTCCGGAGCCCGTCATTTCCTTTTTCCTGGCCGCCCTGATCGCCTTGGCGGCGATGTCGGTGACCACAGCGCTGCTTGCCCGCAAGCTCCGGATGGACAATCAGCGCATGCGTGTCGCGATCAACAATATGTCGCAGGGCCTGTGCATGTTCGACGGCAACGAGCGCCTGGTCGTCTGCAACCAGCGCTATATGGAGATGTACAAATTATCCGCCGACATAGTGAAACCCGGCTGTACCCTGCAAAGCTTGCTGGAATACCGGATTCGCAACGGCAGTTTTTCGCGCGACCCGATTGAATACCGGCGCGCGCTGGTCGGCGCCATAGCCGCCGGCACCACGACCAGCAATGAAGTGAAATCGAAAGACGGGCGGACGATCTCGGTCATCAACCGGCCGATGCCCGGCGGCGGCTGGGTGGCGACGCACGAGGACGTAAGCGAGCGGCGTGACGCCGCACGCGAACGCATCTCAATGCAGGAACAACAGCAGCGGCGTGCGATCATCGAGCAGGCAATCGCGTCCTTCCGCAAACGTGTCGAGGACCACCTCAAGACCGTGGCTGAAGGCGCCAGCACGATGCACTCAACGGCCACGACGTTGTTTGGCAATTCCGCACAAACCTCGACAAGCGCCGATGGCGCGGTGTCAGCCTCAAACGAGGCCTCGACAAACGTGGAAACCGCCGCTGTCGCCGCCGACGAATTGTCCGGTTCGATCAATGAAATCGGTCGGCAACTCGCCAGAACAACCGAGATCGTGCGGGCGGCCGTGGGCGAGGCGCAAGGAACCAATCATCAGATTATTGCGCTGGCGCAGGCTGCACAGAAGATCGGCGATGTCATCAAGCTGATCAGAGCGATCGCCGGACAAACCAACCTGCTGGCGCTCAACGCCACCATTGAAGCCGCGCGCGCCGGTGAGGCGGGTAAGGGATTTGCGGTCGTTGCATCCGAGGTCAAGTCACTAGCCGTGCAGACCGCCAAGGCAACCGAAGATATTTCCAGGCAGATCATGGCCGTGCAGGCGGCAACGACGAGTGCCGTATCGGCCATCGGTCGCATTTCCGGCCGCATGGAGGAAATAGACAGTTGTGCGACCGCTGTCTCTGCCGCCGTCGAGGAGCAAAGCGCCGCCACCGGCGAAATTTCGCAGAATGTCGCCAGTGCCTCCGATGGCACAAAGCTGGTGGTGTCAGTGCTGGGCGATGTGTCGGGAGCCGCGGCGCAGACACGCGAATCGGCTGAGAGTGTACTCACGGCCTCGCAGGCCGTGGAGTCGGCTGCAACCGAACTCCGCAAGGAAGTCGAAGGCTTTCTCGCGCGTGTCGCAGCGTGATCAACTGAAAACCACGCTTAACCAATAAAACACCGCGGCAATAGCGGCCGACGCCGGAATCGTAATAATCCAGGCAACAACGATATTGTTCGCGACGCTCCAGCGAACTGCCGACATTTTGCGAGCCGCGCCGACGCCGATGATCGAGCCGGTAATCGTGTGCGTTGTCGACACCGGAATTCCAAGCCAGGTCGCGGCAAACAGCGTGACCGAGCCGCCGGCTTCCGCGCAAAAACCTTGCATCGGTGTAAGGCGCGTAATCTTCGAACCCATCGTTTTTACGATACGCCAGCCCCCGATCAGGGTGCCGAGCGCCATTGCAATCTGGCAGGCAATGACGACCCAGAATGGCACATGGAAATTGCTTCCGAGATGGCCTTGCGAATAGAGCAGCACGGCAATGATGCCCATTGTCTTCTGCGCATCGTTACCGCCATGACCGAGTGAATAGAACGAGGCAGAAACAAATTGCAGATGCTGAAACGTTCGGTCGACTGCGAACGGCGTCGACCGTATAAAGATCCACGACAGCGCAAGGACCATGACCAGCGCGAGCAGGAAACCGATAAGCGGTGAGCCCACGATCGCAAGCGTCGTAGGCAACAGGCCATGCCACACAATAGCGCCTGGACCAGCCTTGGCGAGGCCAGCGCCCACCAGACCGCCGACGAGCGCATGCGAGCTGCTTGATGGAATTCCCAGACCCCACGTGACGAGATTCCAGATGATGGCACCCATCAGGGCGCCGAACACAACATGCGGGTTAACGACGGAAGCTGCAATTATGCCGGTGCCAAGCGTGTTCGCCACGTGCAGTCCGAAGAACAGAAAAGCAATGAAGTTAAAGAACGCAGCCCAGGCGACCGCGTAATGCGGCCGCAGCACACGGGTGGAGACAATGGTCGCAATGGAATTCGCCGCGTCATGCAGGCCGTTGAGAAAATCGAACGCCAGCGCAACCGCGATCAGCCCGACCAGGACCGGCAATGACAGGACGGCGTCCATCGGCATGATACTCCGGGAGCGCTATACGTGCTCGATGACAATGCCGTGCAAGACATTGGCGACGTCGTCGAAGCGGTCGACGACTTTCTCAAGGTGATCATAGACTTCGTTGCCGACAAAAAACGCCATCGGATCCGACTTCGACTTTGTCTGGTAGAGTTCCTTCAGCCCGATATCATGCAGCTCATCCGCCCGGCCTTCGAGCGCGGACATCTGTGCGGTCAAATCACTGATTCGTATGGCCTCGGAGCTGATCGCGCGCAACAGCGGCAGCGCTTCTTTCGCAAGTTCCGCACATTTCACAATTGCGTCGGCCATTTCTTTCATTTGCGGCGTGAATTCGGTCACGTCGAAAAGGATGACACCCTTTGCGGTCTTCTGCATCTGGTCGATCGCGTTATCCATCGACGTAATCAGGTCGCGGATATTGCCACGGTCAAACGGCGTGATGAACGTCCGGCGCACCGCGATGAGCACCTCGCGGGTTACGTCGTCGGCATCCTGCTCGCGGTCCATGACAATCTGGTAGTTGCGCTGGACCGCTGCGCCCCCTTCCAGCATGGCGCGCAAAGCCACCGCGCCGGCAAGGACGGCCTCGGAGTGGCGTGCAAACAGATCAAAGAAGCGCTCTTCCTTCGGCATCAAGGCGTGGAACCAGCGCATCATGGCAGACCCCCGTCACCGGTCGGTGGTTTGTGAAGGCAACCTAGTCGCTCGGCGCCGGGTTGCGAAATCAGCAAAAATCTCACCTGTGGAAACATCAGCTCCTTTGTTTAGCGCGTTCCCCGCGTGCCGTGGCGGCTGAGTTTAATATCGTGAAAACAAAGACTTCGCAGGCCATCCATTCGCGATTGCGATGGAAGATTTGCTGCATCGACGCGCCGGGTCGGTTAGTTTGCGAGGCAGAAACGGAGACAGTTAATGCGGTTGGGTTACTTCACCATGCCTGTGCATCCGATGGGGCGGGACTGGTCGCAGACTCTGCGCGAGGACCGCGAGGCCGTCATTCTTGCCGATAAACTCGGCTTCTACGACGCCTTCGTCGGCGAACACCTGACCGATGCCTGCGAGAACATCACCAACAGCATGCTGTTCCAGGCAACGCTGATTCACGACACCAAGAACATCAAGTTGGCGACCGGCACCACCAATCTGGCGCAGATGCATCCCGTAGTGATCGCGGTGAACGCCGCGATGTTCGATCATCTGTCGCAGGGCCGATTCGTGATGGGCATCAGCGCCGGAGCGCTCACGTCAGACTCGGAAGCGATCGGAATTCTGGACCTCGATCGCAACAAGATTTTCGCCGAAGCGATCGACGTCATTCTGGCGGTCTGGGAACGCAATCCGCCTTACGACATCGACTTCCCCGACAACCGGTTCAAGGTCGGTTTTGCGCGCACCGCAGCGCTCGAGCTCGGTGTCGGCATTCTGGCAAAACCGTTCCAGAAACCGCGGCCTGAAATCGTCGGTACAGTCGTCGCGCCATTTTCTCCCGGCGTGGTGTTGATGGGCAAGCGCGACTTTCATCCGCTGTCGGCAAACTTCCTGCTGTCAAACCATCTCAAGTCGCACTGGACGAATTACGCCAAGGGCAAGGCGGAGGCGGGAGCCAAAGCCAACATCGCCGACTGGCGTGTGGCGCGCACGATTTTCGTCGCAGACGACGACAAGGTCGCGGCCAGCTATGGCAACGATGATGCCAAAAGCCCCTATCGATTCTACTTCGAGCAGATGCTTGCCAAGATGAAGCGTGGCAACCGGCTATATGTGTTCAAGAGCCACAAGGAACAGCCCGACAGCGAGATTACGCTCGACTACGTCATGCGGCATTGCGTGACATTCGGCACCGTCGACAAAGTGACCGATGCAATTCTCAAACTGCGCGAGGAAACCGGCGATTTCGGCGAGATCGTTTATGCCGGCATGGACTGGGTCGACCCTGCGCTCGCCCGACGCTCAATGCAATTAATGGCCGAAGAAGTCATCCCGCGCGTCAGCGCCGCAATCGGAAAGCCGGCCAAGACCGCGGCGGAGTAGTCGTCAAGTTTCCGCCAACCTCTCAATCGTCATGCCCGGCCTTGTGCCGGGCATCCACGTCTAAGCCGTAACCAAGACGTGGATGGCCGGGACGAGCCCGGCCATGACAATAGGCATCACACCGACATCGGGTCCGTCCCGAGCGCAGCATAGAGCCCGCGCTCCGCGCCTTGCGTAAATGAGATGTCCTTGTCGAGCTCAACCGAGGCCGAACGCACGCGCTGCGCTTCCGGTTCTGTCGCAGGCACTTTGCCGCCTTCGGCCGCCGCCTTTGCTGCGCGCAGCAAAATTTTTCTCGTCATGATGATGCCGCTGTCGGTCGCGCACAGGTGCTCCTTGGTGCGGTCCTGGATCGGACCCATGCTTTCCTGGATGGAAGCATCCTGCATGGCAATGCCGTCGACGCCGGTCGACGAATGGCCATGACGCTGTGACTCGCGGTCCATCAGATAATTGTTCGACTTGTTGGCGAGCGGAATAAATGTACCCGGCACGTATTTGACGTGAATTCCCTCGCCATCCTGCATCGCCGATACCTCCGATTTCGTCAGCGCGCGTTTGGGATGGTAGTTGATGCTCCACGCCCAGCAGGTCTCGTCGTCGATCGGCACCCAGGCGTGCGCACCAAGCGGATGGCCGGCACGCGGCGGGATGATTGAATACCAGGGCATTATCCACGGCGTTATGCGCCAATAAAATTTCCCGGCTTCGGCATTGCGGCGCGCGCCGATCAACAGCCCGCCCGGAAATTCCTCGACCTCGAACAGCGGCATGCGGTCCTGTTCGTTATACACGTTGCCCTTCGAGCCCTTGAACAGCGGATCCTTGTTGAGTTCGCTGCCGTGCAGCCAGGACACGTGGCTGGAATCGATGCCGCCTTCCATCGCCTGGAGGAAATTGCATTCCTGCAGGCGCTTGGAAACGAAACGCTGCGGCGGCTCAACGTCCGTCCATTCCAGCGCAGGCAGCGGCGGCTGCAGCACGGGCGGACCCAGGTAGGCCCACACGATCCCGGCTTTCTCGATGCACGGGTAGGAATTCAGCTTGATGTTTTTGCGGAAGCCCGACTCCTCGGGCTCAGACGGCAGATCGACGCATTGTCCGGTCACGTCGTACTTCCAGCCGTGATAGGGGCAGCGTAACCCGCATTCTTCGTTCTGCCCGAACCAGAGCGACACGCCGCGATGGGCGCAGAACTCGTCGATCAACCCGATGCGTCCCTTGCTGTCGCGAAAGCAGACCAGATTCTCGCCCATCAATTTCACGCGCACCGGCGGGCAATCGGGCTCGGGAATCTCGGAAACCACCAGGAACGGCGCCCAATAGCGCCGAAGCAACTTGCCCATCAATGTTCCGGGGCCCACGCGGCTTAGCTGATCATTCTGTTCACGCGACATCATGGCGACGTTTCCTCGAGCCTTTGCTATGCTTTTTACAGTCGTCGGCGGCCATTATAGGCAGCCACGCTGCTTACGGAAGCCAAGCGTCATGTCTCTGCCGCGCATCGCCATTGCAACAGGCGACCCCGCCGGGATCGGCCCGGAGATCGCCCTCAAGGCCGCGCTCGACGCGCGCGTGCGCGGCCTGTGCCGCCCATTGCTGGTCGGCGACCCTGCAGTGCTGGAACTGCATGCCCGCGCTGCCGGCCTCTCTCCCGATCTTCGCGTCGTGCAAAAGGCCGCCAATGCCGACTGGTCGGACGGCGCGGTTAATTTGCTGGACGCACGCGACGGCAGCAATGTTCCCGTGAAAATCGGTACGGTCGATCCGGCTTACGGTCGCGCCTCGCTTGCGAGCGCAAGCCGCGCAATCAAGGCCGCGCTCAACAACGAGGTCGAAGCTGTGGTGGCGGCGCCGCAGACGGAACGTTCGATCGCAGCTGCGGGTATCGCCTTCGATGGTTATCCATCATTCGTCGCACGCGAGACCGGGACACCAGTCAACGACGTCTATCTGATGATCTGCTTCGACCAGTCGCGTATCGTCCACACCACTCTGCATGTGAGCGTGCGCGAGGCCGTCGCATTGATCACGCCGGAGCGGGTCGAACGCGTGATCCGCGTCACCGACGCATCGCTCAGGAAGCTCGGAATCGCCCAGCCGAAAATATTCGTCAGCGGGCTCAATCCCCACGCCGGTGAGGATGGGCTCTTCGGTTCGGAAGAGAGCGAGATCATTGCGCCCGCCATTGCGCGCGCGGTGAAGGATGGAATCGAAGCCTCCGGGCCGTTCGGTGCCGATACGATGTTTCGCAAGAAAGGCTGCGATGCATTCATCGTGATGCTGCACGACCAGGGACATATTGCCGCCAAGCTGCAGGCCTTCAACCGCACCGCTGGCCTCTCGATCGGCTCGCCGATTTTGTTTTCCTCGGTCGCCCATGGCAGCGCACATGATATTGCGGGAAAAGGCCAGGCCGACCCCGGCGCCATCATCGAGGCCATCACGCGGCTCGCCCGCGTCAATGTGCTGGGAAAAGACCGCGCTTAAGGATTGAGGAGCGGAATACTGCTCACCGCGGGCGGCTTCGGGATCGACTGCAGATAGGCGTAGATGTCCGCAAGATCGCCGTCCGAAAGAATCCTGTCACTGAACGGTGGCATCGCCCGGTTTGTCGAACGCACAAAGTTGGAAAACGCCTCCCAGCGCAACGGATCGGGTGCAAGGCGTTTGCCGCTGCTGGTCGCAATCGATCCCTGCCCCATGGTGCCGTGACATTGCCAGCAGCCCTTCTGGATAAAGACAGCCTTGCCATGTTCGGCGGAAGCCGCGAATGCGGCGACGTTTGCGGCGGTCGCCGCAATCAGCGCACCGGCAAATGCAAAACAGAACCGCATAAGAATTCCCTTCATCGCGGCTGCGTCACGACATCGACCAGTGCCGGTTCGCCGGACTTAACGACATCGACTGCTTTCTTGAGCGCCGGAGCGAGTTCGCCGGCATCGGTGATCGGGCCAACCGACCACATGCCCATCGAGCTTGCGAGTTTTGCATAGTCAATGTTCGGGTTTTCAAGACGCGTCCCGACCGGACCGATATCCTTGCCGAGACTGGCAACGCGGTTGCGCCGGTTCGACATGCGCTGCACATGCATGACTTCCTGATGGTAGCCGCGGTTGTTGTGCATCACCGACAAAAGCGGGATCTGGTGTCTTGCTGCAGTCCACAGCACGCCGGGTCCGAACATCATATCGCCGTCAGGCTGGAAATTGACCGAGAAGCGTCCGTGCGCGCGGTTTGCCAAGGCAGCGCCAACCGACGCCGCGGCATTGTAGCCGATGCCATAGCCGCCGGGCCCGCCGATGTGGTGATAGTGCTTGTCCATCGGCCACAGCCGGCTCGGCCATGACGAGAGTTGCCGGTCGCCGCCGACCGATGACCAGTCGAGATCCTTGATCTGTGCGTAGACTTCCATCGTCATGCGCGCCGTGCTGATCGGGCTCGCATCCCACGCGTAGGACGCCGCCTGCCGTGTTCGCTCGCGTGCTTCCGCCCAGGCCTTTTTCAACGCCGCACCGCGCGCTTCGATACTTGCCGCGCGATTGGCCGGTAACGCCTGCCTGACCGCTTCGATCAGCGCAGGCAGGGTCGCCTGTGCATCGCCCGCCATTTCGACGTCCACCACCTGGAAACGCTGAAAATCCTGGTAGTTCGACTTGGTGTTGAGCACGATCGAGCTGATGCTGATCAGCC